>Ga0182024_10004875_pt1 | contig 30481 bp, 30 predicted proteins | sample P32metaG_FD_120480 | JGI IMG/M metagenome (GOLD analysis project Ga0182024, IMG submission 120480) | Permafrost microbial communities from Stordalen Mire, Sweden - P3-2 metaG (Illumina Assembly) | ecosystem: Environmental > Terrestrial > Soil > Wetlands > Permafrost | place: Sweden: Stordalen... | reverse complement strand
CTGAATATTCCTTCTTGCTGATTATCATCGCCGCGCATTCACTCGTCTCCTTCTTCCTTCACTCAGACGAGATCGCCTCACTTAAAGTTGCAGCGAAATGGGATTTTTCAACAAACTGCTAAGCGTGAAACTGTCCTGCGGCAAGCACATAGAAAGACGTGCCTTCGGCAGCGAGCGTTGGACCACTGCGATTGACACGGATTTCTGAGACTTTTCTGGGCTATACTCCGTCACTAACTAGATACGAATAACAAAGGGAGTACCAATGGCGCAATTGAGAAGTGCGCTCTGGGCGGCGGTTTTGTGCGCGGGGTTGATGAGCGCCCCAAGCATAGCTGCGGCGCGCCCACCACAAAGCACGGCACCGCTAAATGCGCCGACACAAAATGCGGCGCAGACTTCGCCGCGACAGCCGTTTGACGTGAATGCCTCGGTCGAAGCATATCTGGCGAAGATGCCTCCGGCACAGCGCGCCAAGTCCGACGCCTATTTTGAAGGCGGATATTGGCTGCAGTTGTGGGATTTTCTCTCAACGGTCATCGTGATGTGGCTGTTGCTGCGATTCAAATGGTCGTCGCGCATGCGCGATCTTGCGGAACGCATCACGCGCTTCAGTCCCCTCCAAACGGCGATTTACTGGATTCAATTCATTATCGTGACGTCAGTGATCACGCTTCCACTGACTGTTTACGAAGGCTACGTGCGCGAGCACAAGTATGGCCTGTTGAATCAGAATTTTGCGCAGTGGATGCGTGACGAGCTGGTGGTCCTGGCAATCACCGTCGTGCTGGGCACAATTCTTGTGATTCCGCTGTTTGGACTGGTACGGCGGCTGGGGAAAAACTGGTGGGTGTGGGGCGCCGTCGTGACGCTGCTATTCTTCGCCCTGGTCTCGCTTATCGCCCCGGTATACCTCTCGCCTTTGTTCAACCAGTACAAGAAGCTACAAGATCTGCGCATCAAAGACCCAATTTTGAGCATGGCGCAAGCCAACGGAATTCCTGCGACGGATGTGTACGAGTTTGACGCCTCGCGCCAATCGAATCGCGTGAGCGCCAACGTCAGCGGGCTGGGCAACACCTTGCGTATCTCACTGAACGACAATCTGCTCAATCGCTGCACCTTGCCTGAAATTGAAACGACCATGGGACATGAGATGGGACATTACGTTATGAATCACATTTATAAAGGATTGGTGATGAATGGCGTGGTGCTCGTGATCGGCTTCGCTTTTTTGAATTGGGGCATCGTTTATTCGCTTGCGCAGCTGGGCCAGAGTTGGAACGTCCGTGGAATTACCGATGTAGCGGTAATACCGCTAGCTGTGATCGTGTTTTCCGTTTTTTCGCTGGTGACTACACCGGTAAATAACACCATCACGCGCACGATGGAATTTGAAGCCGACATGTTCGGACTGAACGCCGCACGTCAGCCGGACGGCGAGGCTAACGTCGATTTGCTTTTGGGGGAGTATCGCAAGATGTCTCCAGGACCGATTGAGGAGTTTGTCTTCTTCGATCATCCCAGCGGACGGACCAGGATTACGGCAGCCATGCGTTGGAAGGCAGAAAACCTCGATACCGCGTCAGCGGAAGAAGAACAGCGGGCGATGTTTCCAGCGCAGTAGATCCATCACGTTCAACAAATTCCCGGACGGCCTGGACGATGGCAGTTTTCAATCACTGGCGGTCTGATATAGTTTAGCGTCCGTTGCCGGCAGCGAAGCTTGAGCAAGAGCACTCCAACGCGGCGGGAATTTATTCGATTAGCAGGTACAGTCGCGTGTGCTGCAGGATTCCGCTCTGAAAATGTTTTTGGCGCGACAAGTCAAACGCCGGGCGCCTCACAACAATCGACTCCTGAAAAAGCTGACTACGTTTTACACATCGCTCCATCTCCAATCGAGATTGCGCCCAAACATATCGTATCGGCCGTGACGTATAACGGGCAATTCCCTGGACCCCTATTACGTTTCAAGGAGGGCCGCGAAGTTTCCGTGGAAGTGCACAACGACACGGATACGCCCGAGCAACTGCATTGGCACGGCCAGTTGCAACCTACGGACGTGGATGGAGCGGCTGAAGAAGGGACCCCATTCATTGCGGCGCGTGGCATGAGACGGATCACGTTCACTCCACGGCCCTCTGGCTTGCGTTTTTATCACACGCACAATCGAGCGGGCAGCGATTTGGGCGCGGGGCAGTATGGCGGCGAGGTTGGTCCGGTGTACATCGAACCGGCGCAGGAACCGGGGGATTATGATCGCGAAGTGTTTCTCACGTTGAAGGAATTCGAACCGACGTTCACGCGGGGCGGGGACATGGCCCAAGATTTTCTGGTTCGCGCGACAGTGAAAGAGCTTCAATCGGCGGGTGAATCGGCGATGAAGGCTTCATTGGCGAAAGGCATGCCGCACGGCTACGAAGTCAGCTATGAGTATTTCACGGTAAACGGGCGAATGTTGGGCCACGGCGATCCAGTAAGAGTAAAACGTGGAGAACGCGTACTTTTTCATGTGCTGAACTGCAGCGCGACGGAAATACGCAGCCTGGCGGTGCCCGGACACACTTTTAAAGTTGTGGCGCTGGACGGAAATGAGGTCCCGGTGAAGGCAGAGGTTCCGGTGCTATGGTTGGGAACCGCGGAACGGATTTCCGCGATCGTCGAGATGAATCATCCGGGCGTGTGGATCATGGGTGATCTTGCGGATGATGATCGTCATCACGGAATGGGGATTGTCGTGGAGTATGCAGGGGAGCACACGAAACCGGTGTGGGCAGCGCCCAAGCCGTTTCGCTGGAGCTATACGCGATTTGCGAAGCCTGGCGGGTCGGCTGCAATCCCGGATGAAACTTTCGAGATGACGTTTGCAAAGAACAACTCCGCTGAGAGTGGCTTCAATCTCTGGACGATTAATGGGGCCTCGTATCCGATGGCTCAGGAAATCGCGCCGGCTTCGTTTCATTTAAAACAAGGCAGACGTTATCGCCTGCGCATGCGCAATGCCAGTGACGATATTCATCCCATCCATCTCCACCGCCACAGTTTTGAACTGACCAAAATCGCAGGTGCAGATACGGCCGGAGTGATGAAGGACGTGGTGATGGTGGGCGGCTACCAGGAAGTGGAAGTGGATTTTACCGCGGACAATCCCGGGCTGGCGCTGTTTCACTGTCATCAACAACTGCACATGGATTTTGGATTCATGGCATTGTTCGATTATCCCTAATCTGTACGGTTGTTTCCACGTGCTTACGCACGTGCTGCCAGAACTTTACGAATGACATATCTTGATCCAAACATAACGTGGGCCGAGCGCGCTCCAAAGGCGATCGTTCTGATTCGAATTCTGGTGGGCTGGGTTTTTCTTTCGGAGGGCATTCAGAAATTTCTGTTTCCGGCGACGTTGGGAGTTGGACGCTTCGTCAAAATTGGAATACCGTGGCCGCAGGTGATGGCGCCGTTTGTAGGGACGGTGGAAATTGTTTGCGGCTTGTTGGTTTTAACCGGTTTGCTGACGCGATATGCTTGCGTGCCGCTGCTTGGCGTGATATGCGTTGCATTGTATTCGACTAAAATTGTTACGCTGACGAAAAATGGATTTTGGGCCACCCTGCATGAAGCGCGCACGGACCTGAGCATGCTGCTGGGCCTCCTATTTTTGATGATCGTTGGTGGCGGCGTGTGGTCGATGGATGCCCGACTTGCTAAGAGGGACCGCAGTCGTGAGTGAAGAGGCCGTTGGCGGGCCTTCAACTTCCTCCCACGAAAATCCTACGAACGACGTGCGTGTTTCGATTCGCGAGTTGGCGCTCTTTTTCCTGCGGTTGGGCACTACGGCGTTTGGCGGGCCTGCGGCGCACATCGCCATCATGGAAGATGAACTGGTGCGCCGGCGGCGCTGGCTTTCGCGCGAAACATTTCTGGATTTGCTGGGCGCCAGCAACCTGATTCCCGGGCCGAGCTCGAGCGAACTGGCTATTCATACCGGCTATCTGTGCGGCGGCCGGGTTGGACTGCTCCTGGCAGGAATTTGTTTCATTTTGCCAGCGGCGCTGATGGTCATGGCAATTGGCGCGTTGTATGTGCATTACGGCGAACTGCCCGCAATGGAGGGAATTCTCTATGGCGTTAAGCCGGTGGTCATCGGAGTCGTTCTACAAGCGCTTTTGGGGCTGGCGCGGACGGCGATAAAGACAAGCCTTTTAGGCGTGCTTTCGGTCGTGGCCCTGGGGTTAGCGATAGGGGGCTTGCATCCGCTGCTTCTACTGCTGCTCTGTGGTTTTGCCGCATGCGCGTCGGCTCTTTTTGCATCGCGTTCGGCGCCTGGCGCTCTTCCAGCATTCACGATTGGAACGGCGACAATCGGGACGGCTACGGGCCTAAGTATGGGTTCTCTGTTTCTCGTTTTCCTGAAAATGGGAGCGATCGTTTTTGGCAGCGGGTACGTGTTGCTGGCTTTTCTGCGGAACGATTTGGTGCTTCACCGCGGTTGGCTAACCGATGCGCAACTGGTGGATGCCGTCGCGGTGGGACAGATAACGCCTGGGCCGGTATTCACAACGGCTACCTTTATCGGCTATGTGCTCGGAGGCATTCGAGGTGCGATTGTCACCACGGTCGGGATATTTCTACCGGCGTTTTTGCTGGTGGCTGCCAGCGGTCCATTGGTGCCAAAAATTCGAAAATCCAAGGTGGCTGGCGCATTTCTGAACGGAGTGAATGTTGCATCGCTGGCGCTGATGGCTGCGGTCAGCTGGCAGTTGGGACGGGCATCCTTAGTCGACGCGCCGACCGCGATTATGGCGGTGGCAGCCTTCCTGGGCTTAGTGCTTTGGCGTGTGAATTCCGCCTGGCTCGTGCTGTGCGGAGCGCTTATGGGTGCGGTCCTCAGGGCCACAATCAGATAGAAGCGTCTTCGTGCAAATTTGTTAGGAATGCCCTGTGGCCTTTTTTCGAGCCTTAGCTGGAGCGGTCTTTTCCTTGGTGTCTTCCACCACGCCTGTCTTCATATCGACAGTTTCATTTTTGCCGGGGCGATAGGCCTCACCCGTTACCAGTGACTTCACTAGGCCCACGACTTGAACCATCTTGCTGGACGCTGCTTCCCAGTATTCCACCGAGTCAACGTCTACGCGCATGACGGCAATGTCGGGGTCTTCTTTGCCTTCCGGGAACAGGCCTTGTAAAATGGCGACCAGAGTTCGTCGATTTTGTTTTGATCGCGCGACACGCAAGCCTTGTCCGCCACAGAAACCCAGTGATTGTTTTTGGGATTGGCATAAGCGATGTTTACGTGCGTGTCGTGATCCAACTCCTGAATTTTGTGGGAGGTTTTACCGGTCAAAAAATAAAGTGTGCCATCGAATTCTTTTTCCTGCGTAGCCATGAGCGGCTGTGCAGCGTTCCGTCGGCGTCCACGGTGGTCATCATCGCGAGCTTAATATCTTTGATAAGTTCCCCCACTCTGCGAACAACGTCTTCTCTGGTGTTCTCCGTTTGCGCCATGCTGGTTCTCCTGTCTCGATGCTGATGCACACATCGGTTTTGTCTGAGAACTCATATTCGCCTGAAACTAGCAAGAAACTTTATCGGTAGATCAACGCGTTTGCGCAGGGAAAAAGCTGTAGATGGATCAGGGTCTGCAGATGCGATTGTGGTTATTGAGTTTTCGACAGTCGAAAGCAACGTCTTTTCAGGATTTAGCAAATCGATAGCGTGGCGACCATGATCGAAATGTCCTATTCATCTGAATCGATTTAAAGATGCACCCCTCGCGCCATGGCATTAGAATGCCTTGACGACGGAGGGCTATATGAAACGAGCGATAGGTACCATTCTGGCGATTTTCTTCTCAGGTTTCTTGGGTGCGCAATCGAGCCATGGGCAGGCGAAGCTGTCGGTGCGATGGGAGGAATTAAGCGCAGCGGAATTCCGTCAGGCCATTATGCAGTCCAAGGGCACGTGCCTGTTGCCATTCGGGATCCTAGAAAAGCATGGGCCGCATATGCCGCTGGGAACGGATCTGCTCAATGTACGTTACGCCTCCCTTCGCGCAGCAGCCGAAGAGTACGCAATAGTATTTCCAGAATATTATTTTGGACAGATTTTTGAAGCCAAGCATGAGCCGGGAACTGTCGCGTATAGCCGGGATTTGCAGTTGAAGTTGCTGCAGGAAACGAACGATGAGATGGCCCGCAATGGCTGCAAGAAAATTATCATCGTGAACGGTCACGGCGGGAATGAGGATTTGCTGCCGTTTTATGCGCAGACCCAACTAGAGAAGCCGCACGACTATGTCGTCTACGTGTTTTGGGACACCGATTTGCCCAAGGGAGGGCCGCCGGTGAAGGATACGGTAAACATGCACGCGGGGCAGACGGAAACATCTACCTTGATGATTTCGCGGCCCGACTTGGTGCACCTCGACCGGGCCACGAGCGAATCCGGGGCGGATCAGAAGCGGCAGGACCTGCCGAAGGATTTGTATACCGGGATCTGGTGGTATGCGCGGTTTCCGAATCATTATTCGGGAGAAGGAGCACTGGGGAACAAGGAATTGGGAGAGTTTGCGATGAACGCCTGGATCAAAAAGATTGTGGAAGCCACGCGGGCCGTGAAAGCCGACGATGAAAGTTTGAAACTGCAGAACGAGTTTTACGAGAGAAGCAAGCATCCACTGGACACGGCGCAGTAGCCGAATTTCCAAAAAGCATGACCGACAACCTGAAGAACACGAGAGCTGATCACGCCCTCGGAATGAGCGCGGAGATTACGCGTCGCGATTTTCTTGGTTCCACGCTGCTGGCTTCCGGCGCGGCGCTACTGCGCGGATTGTCGCCTGCACAACTGCTGGGGGCGGATGTGGACGATTGGTCCGGGTACGGAATGGTCGGCGAATATCGCGCTTCAAATGGAAATCCTCGCGAAGTTATGCTCGCGGGACACAAGATGCGCGATGGCGCTTATCCAATCCGGATACCGACGCGGTAGAGACCGGCGAGTCTTGCGATTGCGTCATTGTAGGCGGCGGAATCAGTGGGCTGGCGGCGGCGCTTTTCTTTCAGCGACAGACGGACGGGCGTGGCAAATGCCTAGTGATCGACAACCATCCAATTTTTGGTGGCGAAGCGAAACAAAACAAGTTTGATGTCGACGGTCATCATCTCACCGCTCATCAAGGATCGGCAATTTACCTAGTTCCCTACCCTTACAGTTTCATCGCGCATTTTTACGATTCGATTGGACTGCGTGCGCCAAAGCTTTCGCACCAAACGTGGACTGGAACCGATCCGGAAATGACGCTTGGGCGCACGCCGTACGATTCCGTCGGCTTAGGCAACGGACAATATGGGTTCTGGTTTGGCGCGAAGTTTCGGCAGAAGCCGAGCGTCTGGGTGATCAATCCGGTCGGAAAGAAGATGGAACGCGCACCAGTGTCGGAGAAGACCCGCGGCGAACTGCAGAGTTGGTTCTCGGGTGCGGCACAGGAAAAAGCAAAATTCGTTCGGCCAAAGTTCGAGGGCGACGAATTTCGCGGCAACTGGATGCGATCACCCTCGAGCAGCATTACATGGAACGGTTCGGAATGAGTCGCGACACGATTCGTACTTTTCTGTCGCCCGTAGAAGGCGGCGGCTCCGGTCTAGGGCCGGACGCGCTTTCGGCATATAACGATTACGCCGCGGACATGCTGCATCCTTATGAAGCGGGTGGCGACGCAGCTCAGATGTTTCCGGTGGCCACACCACGATCGCGCGCTTGATGGTGAAAGCATTTTTGCCTTCCTCGATTGACGGCCCGGGAACCGTGGAGGGCGTGACATTGGGTAAGCTGAATTTCGCGGCGCTCGATGCGGCAGAATCGCCGGCACGAGTGCGGCTGTCGTCCACGCTGATTTCCGTAAAGCACGACGGCGATCCTGCCAAATCTGAATCGGTTGCCGTTGTGTACGCTCGCGACGAAAAATTATTTCGCGTGAGGGCGCGCTCCGCGATTATGGCGGGAGGGATCTGGACTACGAAGCACATAGTGCGTGATCTTCCGTCGCAACATCGGGTAGCATACGCGCAGTTTTATCGCTCGCCTTCGCTGATGCTGAACGTAGCGGTGCGCAACTGACGATTTCTTTACAAAATGGGGATTAGCGGTGCCGATGGTTCGACGGAGTCGGAAATTATATGGACGTGCGCAGAATGGCGAAGTGCGGCACGGGCAGAGCGGTAGTTGGGTCGGACTCTCGGGTAGTGCTTTCCGTGAAAGTTTTATTTTCCTATCCGGGCGAGTCTACCTAAGCGCAGGGGATTCGCGGCCACGCCGAATTGCTACGCACCTCTTTTCGCGAGTACGAGCGGCGAATACGAGCGCAGTTTACAGACATGTTTGCGGCTTCGGGGTTCAACGCGCAGCGCGATATTGCGGGGATTATATTGAATCGATGGGGGCATGCGTATTTGAGCCCGCAGCCCGGATTTTTCTTCGGGAAAGATGGAACGCCCGCACCGCGGGAGATTTTGCAGAGCGCGCCACTTGGAAGGATTGCGTTTGCGAATACTGATTTAGCGGGAGCGATGGATCACCGATATCCGATCATAGAAGCGCAGCGCGCGGTCGGACAACTGTTGATCAGGTTTTTACGGGGCAAGCAATCGCCGGAGCTTGCGGGAGACGTGCAGTGAAAGTTGCGCGAATTTACTTGCGGCGGAGTTGTTCGATCCAGCGGAACAGCGTCTGGTCGAAGGGCGTTTCCACATCGAGGAATTCAACGCCCATGCCGATGCGGGACTTGACGATGCGCACGGCGGACAGGGCTTCTACGACTTGCTCTTTGCGAGTCAGAGTCAAGCGGATGCGGCAGCCTAGCCGGAAAGGCTTGCTGCAGCAGACGAACGATCCGCCGATCGACAGGTCCGAAGTTACTCCCGTGGTGATGATGCCGGTTTCCAGTTCAAGCAACTGGGCGTCAGCGGCGAACGGGTAGCGGATCGAATATCGACGGTCGCGAACCGCGATCGAGCGCCACGGATTTCCTGACGTACGTTCTTCCATGAAAATGAGGTTGTTCACAAGCGTCTGAGGTCGGCGAGGCTAAGACAGCCTGCAAATGGGACTCCTCCGCTCAAATTATTATCTCGCAAACGGAGTAAAAATGGGTGTTTACGGGCGGCAAATCCACGAAAAAGGTAATAGCTGAGGTTGCTCCCATCCGCCGGGTAAGTGCTGGTTTGGCGCATTCTGACTGGTAATTTGCGCTATTAGCCTGTACGACAAAACTGGCCTTCGCGTTCCAACCAGGCCGCAACCTGAGTGCTATTCTGCACTGGCAACTCTCTCAGGCGAAACGAAACTATGTTATTGGAAGGACTCCGGCAAAGTGACCGCGTAAGTTTCCGTATGCCGATCGAGGCATCCTGGTTCGGCAGTGGCGGCATTGCTGTAAAGCGCACAGCCCACACTCTGCTGGTCAGCCGAAACGGCGGCGTTTTGCGGTTGGCGGACAAACTCTCTGCAGGCCAGGAATTGACCCTGCGGCGCCAGCAGGACGGCGACGCCTGGAAGTCCGCGCGGGCTCGAGTGGTGGCGGAGATTGACCAGGAACCCGAAGGCTATCTCTACGCATTCCACATTCTCGATCCGCGAATCGACTTCTGGGACATTGAATTCCCTGCACCCAGCAAAGCGGAAGATGCGGTGGGGCGTTTATTGATGGAATGCAGTTTCTGCCAACGCCGCGAAGTTGCTTATCTGAGCCCGCTGGAGCTGAAGTCGTTCGAAATGCGCAAGTGTGTAGCGCGCGTGTGCAGCCATTGCGCGACTCCAGCGATCTGGATTGAGGCGCAGCCGGAAATGCCCCCCTCACCACCGGTGAAAGTAGTGCCGCAAACCGATCACCATATTGTTCCGAGAAGGAAACGCACACGGATCAAGACGCGTGTGCTGGCGTGCATCCGGCGGCGCGGATTTGAGGAAGAAATTGCAGTGTGCGAGGATTTGTCTAAGGGCGGACTCTGTTTCCGCAGCCGCCATCAGTATCCGGAGGGTTCGCGAGTGGAGGTGGCTGTGCCCTTTACTCCCGGCAGCAGCGCTATCTTCGTTCCGATTCGAATCGTATTTTCTGTGGCGCTGCCTAGCGCAGGATTATTCAAGCATGGCGCCGCGTATCTGAATACGCCTGCGGACCAGGTGCCGCAAAATCCTTACTACGCGGCTGAACCCGAAGACGGCCAGGGTTAGTTAGTCTAGGACTGCAGCGGTTGCGCGTTCCTGGCGCCGGCGATGCAGGTAGTGCATCGCAATATTCAGATAAATCTCCCCGCACGGGGTTTCCATACCAAGAACCATGGCTTCGGTGTCGACGCTGCCTGAAAGGCCGGTATCCTTCTCGTGAATCTCCGGCGGAAAAACTTTGAAGCGGAATCCCTGGTCATTTAACAGCGTGACAGAATTACCGATAACCATATTCGCGAATTCGCACACGGTTTCGCGCACCAGTTGCTCGCTGGCGGGGAGTTCGGTTCCAGCCAGGTGACTGGCCAGGCGGACCGCCACTTCTGGCGACAGATCGAGGATGACGCGGCCTTCGATGTCGCCTTTAATGGCGATCAACGCTGCCACGCCCTTACGGCGATAGGCGTCTTCTTCCATAGTGAGATCTACGATCTTTGCGGGCGATTGCAAACACTCGGAAAACACCGCATCCGCTGCGTTGATGAACGGTTGAATCAGTTCCATCCTCATGCGCGTTCTCCTGCTAATGCCACCGGCGAGCCGGCGGCAGTGGGATCATCACTCAAAACATAACGCAGAATTTCGTACAACACTTCGGGTTTGACGGGTTTTTGCACGAAATGTTTTGCACCCTTCTGCAAGGCGGCCAGAATGTTTTCCTGGTAGCCGACGGAGGAGACCATCACGATGCGGGCATCGCTGTGCTGGCGCACGATGCGCTCCACGGCCTCGATGCCTTCCATCTGCGGCATGGTAATATCCATCAAAACGATGTCGGGCTTGGTGCGATTGAATTCCGCGATCGCCGTCAGCCCATCACCGGCTTCACCGGCGACTTCCCCGCCGAAAGTCTCGATCATTTTGATGAGGTTTTTGCGAGCGAATACGGAATCGTCCACCACGAGGTAGCGGACAACTTGGTTGTCTTTGCGATGCAAGGCGGCGAATTGTGGCATAACATCTCTCCTTTGGCCGGAAACTGGTCAGCTACGTTGCGAAACAGGAATCGTTTCGACTTTGTCCTTTTTGTCCGCGTTCAAGCGTTCGGTGCCGTATTGGCTCACCAGATGCGCGGCTAACCCGTCGAGTGGAATAATGCGATTGGCGTAACCTTTGGCGATAGCCGCACGTGGCATCCCGCTTACGATGCAGCTTTCTTCGCTCTGCGCGATGGTCATTCCGCCGGCGGCTTTTATGGCTCCGAGCCCTAGTGCTCCGTCATCGCCCATTCCGGTCATCAAGATCCCAACCGAGATCAAAGAAAATTCCTGCGCGACGGAATGGAACAGGACGTCCACCGACGGACGATGGCCATTCACGGGTGCGCCATCGTTCAAAACCACCATGTCGCCGCGAGGCATGCGTCGAACCATCATGTGACGATTGCCGGGACACAAGAGCACGCGTCCCGCGAGAATTAGATCCCCGGAGCGCGATTCCTGCACATCCAGCACCGAGCATTCGTCGAGCCGCTTTGCAAACATTTCGGTGAAACCTTCGGGCATGTGCTGCACGATCAGGATGGCGGACGGGAAGTCCGCGGGAAGTTGCGAAAGCAGGAATTGCAGGGCGTTCGGACCGCCGGTGGAGATGCCAATCGCAATGACGCGATTGGGGGGCAAGGCCGACAAAGCTTTTTTCCCTAGCTCGATAGGCGCTTCCGTTACTATCGGCGCGGGCAAACGGTGACCTGCGGCGCGCTTAGCCACTTTAATCTTCTCGATGAGCTGGTCGGCGATAGTGTCTAAGTGGCCGATGGCGGCATCCTGGGGCTTGGCGACGAAATCCACCGCACCCAGGGCCAACGCTTTGAAGGTCGTGTACGCGCCTTCCTTCGAATGCGTGCTGAACAGAATGACTGGGACAGGCGCGCTCTTCATGATCAAGCGCAACGTTTCCATGCCGTCCATGCGCGGCATTTCGAGATCCAAAGTCACCACGTCCGGACGCAACTCCTCAATTTTTTTCAACGCAAATGCGCCGTCCATGGCGGTCCCAACGACCTCGATGGCCGCATCCCGCGCGAGAATGGTGGGGATCAGCTTGCGCATAAGCGCGGAGTCGTCCACGACGAGAACTCTGATCCGTTCATTTACTCGGTCATTCATGCGGTCAATCATGCGATCGCTCCCAGAGGAAGCGCTTTCGCGAATCGTGCGACTACCGCGGGAACATTCAAAATCAAAACGACGGTGCCATCGCCGAGGATGGACGCGCCACTCACCAAGTCGGTGGCGACGATATCGGCCGGCAAAGCCTTGATGACCAACTCTTCCTCTCCAACCAGAGCATCGACGACTAATCCAAAGCGTTTTTCGGAGGCGCCGATGACGATGACGAAGCTCGTTTTCTTCAACGGAGACGTAGTGACGGCATGGATTTGATCCAAGCGGTTCAGGCGCACCAGAGTGAGAAGCTGATCGCGAAGGCGCAAAACTTCACGCTGGTCCACCATGTTAATTTCGTGCTGGCGTATCCTTGTGATTTCAATTACGGAGGAAAGCGGCACGGCGAACAGGCGGCCACCCACGCGGAACAACAGCGTCTGGATGCTGGCCAGTGTAAGTGGCGCTCGCAACTGGATCGTAGTTCCTTTACCAATCTCGGTGATTACATGGACGGTACCTTTGAGCTTATCCATTACGGAGCGCACTACATCCATGCCGACTCCGCGGCCAGAAACTTCGGTGACTTCTGCGGCAGTGCTGAATCCAGGCTCAAAAATTAAGTTAAGCGCTTCCTGCTCGGTGAGGCGTCGTGCGTCTTCTGCTTTTAGAATTCCTTTACTTACCGCTTGAGCGCGCAATTTATCGGCATTCATGCCGCGGCCATCGTCACGAACTTCAACAACTACTTGCGCGCCTTGATGATAGGCGTTAAGAAAAACGGTTCCGCGTGCCGGTTTGCCTGCAGCAAGACGTTCGTCGGGCGCGTCGATGCCGTGATCGACGGCGTTCCGCACCAAATGCATCAGCGGGTCAGCGAGTGAATCCAGGATGCCTTTATCGAGGTCAGTGTTTTGTCCGGCAACTTCCAGAGCGACATCTTTACCGCACTGTTTGGCGACGTCGCGAACTACCCGAGGAAATCGACGGAAAAGCTGCTCGACCGGAACCATGCGAATTTTCAGAATCGTTTTGTGCAACTCGTCGAGCACGCGGGATTGAAAGGCCATCGCGTCGGCCAACTTGGCTCGCACTGGATGGCGCGCAAGTTCTTTGTCGAATTCGGTTAGGGTGCGATTTAGCATGGACTTGCCGATGATGAGCTCGCCGACTAGGTTCATGACCGCATCAATCCGCGCAGCGTCCACGCGGAGAGAAGTTTCCGTCAGCGCGGCGACGGCAGTGCCAACCGCCGTAGCCGGACTGGGCGCGGGATCGTCGGGATGTTCGAGGTGCGTAAGATGCGCCTGCACCTCTAGAAGATCGTCGAGCAATTCATGCTCAGCGGTTTCTGCCGTGGCTGCGCGTTCGACCCGAATATCCGAAACAATGGCAGGAATTCGGCAACGCTGCGCCAATACTTCTTCGGACAGGTTGGTAGCGACCGCAGCTTCGACGATCTCCACGGTGGCCGCAGCAATGTTGTCTTCGGGACGCAATGCGATGACTGTGCCGCATCCATGCAGGACATTCCGAATAAGTTGAAATGCGGCCGCGCGCATGAGGCTCTTGGAGTCCACGCGCAACGCGACGTTGTAGACGGATTCGCCTCGATGCACAGCCTCGGAAATCATCAGCTGCTCGTATTCGGTCCAGCCAAATTGCACATCGAGGTGCGCGGAAGGTTTTACAGCCTCGGTCGCATCTTTTTCTACTTTTGTGGATGGGCCATGCAGCAGAGTGCGCATCATCTCCTGCAGATGGGTCGCGGCTGGCGGCTCAACGCCTCGTTCGTAGGCGGAAAGCATGGCGCCAAAATCATCGGCGGCTGCCAAGACGACCTCTGCGATGGCAGCTCCGCCGGATTGCACGAGCTGCGGTGTCAGCACGTCTTCAAATTCGTGTGCCAGCTCGCTAAGTTGGGCGTATCCACAGGCAGCAGCGTCACCCTTAAGGGTGTGAATAGCGCGACGCACACTGCGAAGCACTTCCTCGTCGCCGGGACGCTTTTCAAGCTGCAGGCCGCCTTCGTTGAGCGATTGCAATAACTCGTACGCGCTTTCAAAAAACAGCGCGCGCAACTCGGCGCCGCGATCTTCGGATGGCCGGCTCACGGGCGTGCCTCGACTTTCTGGTACGCAGTGCCGTTGTTTTCGTGCACCATTTTGAATTTCTGGGTAAGTCCGAAGAGGCTCTCGGCATGCCCCACAAACAAGTACCCGCCGGGATTCAAGCAGTGCCAGAACTTATCGATGAGCCGCTTTTGTTCAGCCTCGTCGAAATAAATCATGACGTTACGGCACAAGATAATGTCGTTGCGCCGCGGAAGGAATTCGGTCTTCAGGTTGTGAAAGTCGAATTGCACCAGGTTTTTCAGTTGAGACTTGACGGCGTACTTGTCTCCCAGTTTTTCGAAATAGCGCAGGCGGCAGGTGTAATCGACAGGCTCCATCTGGGTGTTGGTGTAGACGCCTTCCTGAGCGGCACGCAAACTGGCGTAGCTGATATCCGAGGCGACAATCTCCAGTTTCCAGGGTGGAGGAATCAGCGGCTTGGGACTAGGCATTTCAAAAGGCAGAGGGTTGCGCAGGTAGTAGTAGGCCAGCGCATCACAAATCAAAATGGCGACAGTATAGGGTTCCTGGCCGGCGGAACATCCAGCACTCCACACGCGCACGTGAAAATCGCGCCGCTCCTGCTTGCGATGAAGAATTTCTTCAAGCACGGATTTTTGCAAAAGATCGAGCTGAGGGCGATTGCGAAAGAAGCTGGTCTCGTTGACGGTAAGGTTTTCGAGCAACAGAGCAAGCTCGGGACGGCCTTCCCTGCTGGTGAGCAGGCGGTAGTAAGCGTAAAACGAATCGAGGCCGCAGACTTTCAAGCGCCGCTGCAAACGATCTTTGAGAAAGTGTGAGCGGCGCTCGTCGAAAAACATGCCGCATTCCTGATATACAAGCGTCTGCAACAGTTTCAATTCGGCGTCGGTCAGTTGAACCGGTGCAGCGATCGTTCCCATTTGCGCTGACAGCCTTTCCGTTAGTGCCGTGATCGGTTAAAACAACTACTTCGACATCGCGAGCGTTTGCGCAGCGTCCTCTAACCCTCTAAGGTCCGGTTGGTGTAGCAATTTTGTGATGTCTAATAGAATGATCAAGCGCCCTTTCAATTTTCCGACGCCCGTTACGTAACCCGACTCGCCTTCCGCGAAAACCGATCCCGGCGGCTCGATATCCGCGGGGGGAATTTTCAATACTTCTGACGCCGCGTTTACAATTAAACCGACCAGCTTGCCGTCGATTTCCACTACGAGGATGCGGTTCTTCTTGTCTGCGTGCGTGTAAATCTGGCCAAAGCGTTTGCGCAGATCGACTACCGGAATAATTTTGCCGCGAAGGTTGATCACACCTTCGATGATTTCGGGCGCACTCGGAACCGAAGTGATTTCCGGGACACGCACGATTTCACGTACCGCGCCGATCCGTACTCCGTAGGTCTCGTTGCCGATGCGGAATCCTACAACTTGTAGATCTTTCTCCATCCCAGTTCTCCGGCGCTTCAGGGACGCACAAGTTCGGCGTATTCGAACTCTTCCGAATCCCGCGGCGGTTCCGCAGAACGGCGTGAGCCGCTGTTTTCCTGGCGACGCTGGCGGGTATACACCGAGCGGTCCAGTGCGAAGCGGTCCATGCTGTCGAGCAGATTGCGCGACAGTTTGAGCATTTGTTCGGCAGCAGCGGAAAGCTCCGTGGAACTGGAAGCGGACTGCTGCACGAGTTCGCGCATTTTGTCCATGGCGCGAACCACGGCTTGCGCTCCTGAAGCTTGCTCTTCCACGGCGGAATTAATTTCCTGAGTGATTTCCGTGAGTCGGCTGGTGGCCTTGGCGATTTGCGAGGAGCCAACGGACTGTTCGTTGGTAGCGGCGCCGATCTCTTGGGAGAATTTGTAAACTTCAGTGACCACGTTTTCGATTTTGTGCAACGCGGCACCCAGGTCGTTGCCCAAGCTGAGGCCTTCTTCGACGATTCGCGTACTGCGTTCCATATTTTCGACGGCCTGCCGGGCTTCGCGCTGGATGCTCTGGATCAGGTCGGCAATTTCCTTGGTGGACTGCGTGGATTTCTCGGCCAGTTTGCGGACTTCATCGGCTACTACCGCGAAACCGAGACCATGCTCACCAGCTCGCGCCGCTTCGATGGCGGCGTTTAGAGCCAACAGGTTGGTCTGTTCGGCCAGATCGTCGATAACCTCGATGATTTTGCCGATGTCGTCGGCTCGATGGCCCAGCACGTTGATGATTTCCGCCGAAGACTGGATGGCGTGATTGGTGCGATTCAGACCGTCGGTGGCTTTTTCCATGGTTTGAATGCCGGTGACGACTTCCTCGCGCGAGCGGTTGGCGATGTCCAGCAGGACTTTCGCGGTGTCCGCGACGCGCTGAATGGATGTAACCATCTGATCGATGGAAGCTGAGGTCTCCGCGACGCTGGAGGCTTGCACCTGCGTATTTTTAACCACGTTCTGCACGTTGATACTCATTTCGTGCATGGTGCTAGTCACTTCTTCAATGGCGGAAGAAGCCTGCACACTCACTTTGGCGGACTCGCCAGCGGCGCCGGCCACCTGGTTCGAGCCAGCGGAAACCTGTCCGGCGGAATCGCGCGTGGTGCGCACCAGATCCTGCAGGCCGTGGGACATGCGTAGAAACGCATTGCCCAAAGTGTCGCGCTTAGACCGTGGAGCAACTTCAATGGTCAAGTCTCCCTCGGCGACGGCCATAGAGACGCTGGCCATTTCCTTAAGGTACGCGACCATGTTGTTGAATGTGGCGGCTAACGCACCAATCTCGTCGTTGCGATGAATATCGATGTTTTGATTCAGGTCGCCGGAGTCGCCAATTTCTTTGGCCACCGTGATGAGGTGAGTAAGCGGGTCAGTAATGGATTTCGCAGTGTAGTAGGCGATCAGTAGTCCAAGCACTAAAGCGAAAAGTGTTCCGCCGGTAGTTGCCGTAGTACTTGCGGTGCTGGCTGCGGCGGCAGAGCGTGACGTTTCGTCGAGCGAGCGGCTGATATCCTGAGTAGTACGATCGAGAATAGTGGCTGATTTTGCCAGCGCCGAGCCGGGATCTTTTTGCAGGTAGAAAATCTGCAAATCGGAAACCGTAGCGTCGCCGGCATCCACCTGGTGCCGCTTCGCGATGAGCGGCTTTACGAAGTTGTCAGCCCAATTATTTTCCGTGGTTTCCACAGTAATCAACGCGGTTTTTAGGTTGTCGGCCAAGACTTCGGACTGGCCGCGCTTGATGGCGTCGACAATGTCCGTCAGTCCGTGGTTAACTTTTTCCTCGTCGCGTGGGTCTCCGCTAAGCAAATAGTTGTTCAGGTTCAGGCGGTTCAACATGATCTGGTAGCGCACCGCTTCGATGGTGCGCACACTTTCGAGGGTCGTCTTGGCGTCCTGACGCGCGGAACGCTCGCGCAGGCCCGCAAAGAAATTCACGATGAAAAGTATTACCAGGATTACGAGCACCGACCCGAATCCGACGTATAGCTTCTTACCGATTTTCATTGCTAAATGCCTCCACTCACCTTGGCCGAACCGCGTGCGAGCTGCGGTTTGTCCCCATTTGCCCTTGCTTGACTTAGCTTCCTGAACCGTGGAATTCGAATTCAACAATCTGCGTGGTCTCTTCGCTGGCAGGCGTGAACTTCCAACCCTTGACCGCGTCGGTACAAGCCTGCACCAGTAGCGGATGTCCGCCCATAACCCTGGTGCTCTTCACGTGACCATCCGGGGTAATCACCACTTCAATTTATACCTTTCCGGAAACGCTGCGAATGCGGGCCAGTTCCGGATATGCTGGGGCCACCTGCAGTTTGATCTTGCGTTTGCTCTCATCCGTCGATCCCGCCTGTGCAAAGGTGAGAACGTCTACGAAAAGCGTTACTGCGGTAGCCGCTAAAACCTTCTTTTTCCAGCCACTTGATCCCATAAAACATCTTCCTCCCGGACGCGGACAAAACCCCAGACACAGAAAGGCACGCGCAGGGCCATGGCTTTTGACGCGACGGTGTTTGCCGCGTCGAAGTAATCTAGTCTTCAAGTGATAGAGAAACGTGAAGTTATATTACGGAGAGACGCCAAACCTGCCGGCATGAGCGCCGCGATTTGTCTCATGGCGCCGCCGACGAGTGAGCAAGGTCTCAGCCTGAGACGTCGGCTTACCCGCCAACGGTCGACGTCGGACGGCAGCGCCGTTCCGCTAGTGAACTAACTAGCAACATCTCTCGCCAGATACATTGACTCACATTGAGACTCCCCGTTAGCGTGGTAGAGCTTGGCAGTTGTCAAGTTGAGACGCCCGCAATCCCCCTGAAACCCGATGCGTGGAACGAAGTCTAAATCTGTGAACCGTCCCGCGCGCCGCGCGGGCAAGCCCGACGTGGTGTCGTCATCCCTACGGCACGCGGACGAATTGATGGAGCTTGCCGTCGACGCGGCCCAGTCTCGTCAACTCCCCGAATTCCTGCATCGTTTCGCGCAACGTTCGGCGCGCATGCTGAACGCATCATGGGGAGCGGTCCTCGTTTTTCGGGGCCGCGAGACCGATTTCTACGAAACTCCGCAGGTTAAACCGCTGCTCTCTCACGAAGGCCGCGGCTGGCTGGTCGCGGCGGCGACTGAGCCGCGACTCGGGCTCGAATTCCGCCGATTGCCTAGCGAAGCCACCAGTTACGCCACCAGTGAAGCTACAGAGCCAACCGTTGCGTTTGTCTCGATAGCTTCCAGCGACGGCGAACGCCTCGGCACGCTAAGCCTGATTCGCAAAAGGGCTCCTTTTTCTGAAGATGAACAGCGTGTTTTGCATGCGCTGGCGAGTCACGCGGCGCTTTCCCTGGAAAACTTTCGGCGGTTTTCTCAACTGGAACGCTCCAAGCGGCAGTGGGTGGAAGATATTGACGCCATCAGCGATTACATCGTGGTGCACGATCGCGGCTGGAAGATCGTGCGCACCAACAGGTCGCTCTCTTCACACCTTGGTGTGCCCCCGGTTGCGCTAGTGGGCGAAGCAATGTCTAGTCTGCGACAGATTGCCGAGACGGGCAGCGAGCTGCCCTGCCCTTTTTGCCGCGATACGCAGCAGGTGCGAGAAGAATACGTAGCCGCTTCTAGCGATCGCATCTTTCTTGTGTCGACGTCTCGTACGCCCGGGCTTACTGACGATGACATACGCACCATTCACGTTCTGAAAGATATTACCGACCGTCGCGAGGCGGAGCGTCGTTACCGTGAGCTTTTTGACAGCATTCAGGAAGGATTGTTTTTTGCCACGCCGGACGGCCGATTCCTGGATGTGAATGACGCCATGGTGCGCATGCTGGGTTATGCGTCGCGCGAGGAGTTATTGCGAGCGGACGTGGGACCTCATCTGTATCCTGCACCAGATGCGCGTGCACAGTTTCTCGCCAAGCTCGCCGAGTACGGCGTTTTGCGGAATTACGAGGAAACACTGCGGCGTAAAGACGGCACACTGCTGCACACGCTGCAGAATATCAGCGCGGTCCGGGACGTGGGCGGACGCATCGTGCAGATTCGCGGCTTGATGCTGGACGTCACAGAGCAAAGAACATTTCAATCTCAATTGCAGCGCGAGCGCGACTTCAACCAGAAAATCCTTAACACCACCCAGAGCATGATTCTGGTTCTCGACACCGCCGGACTCATCAGCTACGCCAATCGCCGATGCTATGAGATGGGCTACCAGGAAAGCGATTTGATCGGCCATCGCCTGGTGGATTGGATTGAGCAAGGCCACCGGCAGGATTTTGAGGACGCCCTGGAGACCACCGCGCACGGCCAGCAAGTCGAAAACATTGAGCTACGCGTGCGGCGCAGTGATAGCTCGATGGGGCATTTCTCGATCTCTCTGAGCCCGATGCGCGACGAACTTGACACCGTGAACAGCGTAGTCGTGGTCATGACCGACATCACCGATGCCACGTTGTTACAGGCCAAACTCGCACACAGCGAAAAGATGGCAACTATCGGCAGGCTGGTTTCCGGCGTCGCTCACGAAGTCAACAATCCGCTTGCGGCTATTCTTGGTTTTACGGATCTGCTGCTCGAAAACCCGGAGGTGCCAGCCTCCGCTCGCGAAGACTTGCAAATTATTTTGCAGGAAACGCAACGCACCAAGGATATCGTGCAGGACCTGCTCAGTTTCGCGCGGCAGCGCCCGGTTCAGCGCGAACTGGTAAGTATCAATAACGTTTTGCGCCAAACCATCAAGTTGCGAAGCTACGATTTTGCCAGCCACGGCGTCGAAGTAATTGAGGAGTTTGATGACGCGTTGCCGCCGGCCCTGGGTGATGCTCAGCAAATGCAGCAAGTGTTTCTGAATATTTTGAACAACGCCTATGACGCAGTGCAGGAAGCGACAGAGCGGGGCCGCATCGTGATTCGAACGAGCTGCGGCAAGCAGTCTATCGAGGTTTCCATTAGCGATAACGGAATGGGCATCGTTGATCCGCATCGCATTTTCGATCCGTTCTACACCACCAAGCATGCCGGCAAAGGAACGGGACTGGGACTGAGTATCTGTTACGGAATTGTGCGTGCTCATGGTGGAGAAATTCAGTGCTGGAACAACGACGGCAAAACGGGAAGCACCTTCGTGGTGCGCATTCCGCTGGCTGAAACGGAATCCGTTGGGTCTTCGGCAGCCGTCAAAGAGGCCGGCCGTTGAGCACCCAAACCAAGATGTGGACCGGCGGGCCGATCTTGCTGATCGAGGATGAGCCTTCGGTGATTGCGTTTCTGCGAGCAGCTCTTGAACGACGAGGATATTCGGTGGTCAACGCTGGTTCCGGAAGCGAAGGATTGAAGCGCCTTTCCGACGGCCGCTATGCAGGGGTGATTTCCGATATTCGTATGCCGGGAAGCGTCAACGGCGCGGAAGTGCATGCATGGATTCAGAAACATCGGCCGGAGCTGCGCACACGCATCATTTTAATCAGCGGAGACACGGCCAACAGTGAAACGCAAACGCTTTTAGCCCAGAGCGGCACGCCCTGTATTGAAAAACCATTTCGTGTTCAGCAATTAATGTCTGTAGTGGAGAAGACCTTCGGAAAACCATGAGCCACGACCTAAAAACACGTTTATTAGTTGTGGATGACGAGCAAAGTATCCGGCGCTTGTGCATGACCATCGGTACCGCGCTGGGATTTTCCTGCACTGAAGCGGAAAGTGCGGAAGCGGCGCTGCCTCGCCTGGAAGCGGACACTCCCGATCTGGTGCTCACTGATTTGAAGCTGCCGACGCAGACCGGCGTGGCTTTGCTCAAACAGATCAAGGCAGTGTTGCCGCGCACGGAAGTAGCGATCATGACCGGCCACGGCTCCATTGAATCGGCTGTCGATGCTATGAAACTGGGAGCCTACGATTACATAGAGAAACCGTTCCGCGTGGAAAAAATGCGCTTGCTGCTGCAACGTATGGCGGAAAAAGTTCGCCTGGTGACAGAGAACCAGTTTCTGCGTGAGCGTGTGGACGCGGAAGAAAATCTGGACGGCATCATCGGTACCTCTGCAAATATTCAGGACGTGCTGCGCATGATTTCGCGATTGAAAGATACCCGCACGCCGGTGCTAGTGTCGGGAGAAAGCGGAACCGGCAAGGAACTGGTGGCACGCGCGATACATTTTCGCGGCGCCATGGCGCAAACCGCGTTTGTCGCCGTGGATTGCGGCTCGCTGGTGCCCACACTGATGGAAAGCGAACTTTTCGGATACGAAAAAGGAGCTTTTACCGGCGCGATAAAGACCAAAGCCGGACTTTTCCAGGCCGCCAATGGCGGCACGATTTTCCTGGATGAAATCGGCGAGTTGCCGCTGGAGATGCAAGCCAAACTGCTACGCGTGTTGCAGGAAAAAGAAGTCCGTCCCGTGGGCAGCAATGAAAAGGTCAATGTTGATGTGCGCGTGATCGCCGCTACCAACCGCGATCTGGAAACGGCCTATCGCGCAGGCACATTCCGCAAGGATCTCTATTTCCGCTTGAATGTGGTCACCGTGCACATTCCCGCGTTGCGCGAACGTCGCTCGGACATCCCTATGCTGGTGCACCATTTCTTGGACCGCTACGCGCAAGGCGCCAATATTCAGGTTACGGCTTCGGCGATGAAGAGCATGCTGCAATACGACTGGCCCGGCAACGTGCGCGAACTGGAAAACTGCGTGGCGCGCGCTGTAACCCTCGGCGACCGCCAGATCATCGATGTGGGGGATCTGCCGCCGGCCATTCGTAGCGAGCAGCATCAGTCCATCACCACCGCAACGATGGATCCGGCTTCCCTTTCGACCACGGCCCTTGCCGAAATGGAGCGCATGACGATACTTCGCGTTTTCGAACAGGCCAACGGTGACAAGGCCTTGGCTGGTAAAATGCTGGGTATAAGCCGCGCCACGCTTTATCGCAAACTGAAGCGCTACAACATCGCCGTGAAGGCTGAGTCTCACGTTGATGAGCCCGAGACTGTGTCTCAATAATTCCCCGGCTTCGGACGGCGAACCAAAAGGCTGAGACGAGTTCGTTTCAGGCTGAGACAATTGAGCGAATCTTCCCACGCTAACTAATTTTAACTCCCGTCGATTCTTTACTATCCGTTCCTTACCTCGCTGATTTTCTTTGGTGCCACGCGTGCTTCTCTCTCTTGGGGTTCTCAAGGTGCGCCGTGGTGTCGAGGCCACGACGGGAGCTTAGGGTCCACCGAATTCGTCCGTGAGGCCAAGTGAGACAGTTTGAAGAAAGCACTCTGATAGCACAGCAGCAGACTTGCGCTGAACAACTGGCACGATTTTTCCCGGGAGTTAGCAGCGTTCGAATTCCGGTACAGGTCACTGCGTTGCGTGGCGGCAATACGCGCTTACGAGAAAGCACGATGGTCCAGTTTGCCGGGCTCGAACATGTGATTTTTGTTTCCAGTCTGCCGCTTGAGTTCGACGACAACGTCCGCCTAGCGGGCAACCGCAAGAGTTTCTCTTCGGACGCTACCGTGGTGGCCGTGCAATATCACGACGGCCGGAAAGCCGTGGCCGTTAAATTCCTGCGCGGTCCGTGCCATTGGATGATGCCATTATGAGCAACCTGAGTACTCCTTTAGCGCCTCCCGCCGAGACCTTGCGGCAAACGCAATGGGCCGAAGCGCGCTCCGTGTTCCCAATTTACCTAGCGCTGGCCAGGCAACTGGGGATCCACATTCCGTTCGCGCAGCGCCACCTGCCGGAAACCCCCGAACTGGAGCTTTTCAGCCAGGTGCAGACGTGGCTGGACTCGATGGACAAACGTGTGATCGTCTATCAACTGCGCCATTTGCTGCAGATGACCACGCTGAACGCCAGCGAGAGCAGCTTGAAGTCGCTGATCGAACGCCATCTCCGCAAGGGCACTAAAACGCATTTCGACCGCGACAAAATTGACTTTCTGCTGGTGCAGTATTTTGCGCTGTGCGCCCCAGCCAAGATTTATCACAAGCGTATCGAGCCGCACGATGTTGCCGAGGTGATGAAGCCCATCCTTGGCGATGTCGCTCCGGCGAAGTTGGTGTGGTGCGAGCCCTTGGAGCAAATGATCGATGCTCTGCATGGCTTCCGCAGCCTCCGCGAGATCCTGAAAACCAATTTCATTGAGCAGGGCCGCAGGGTCAAAGAATCCGCGGGCGGCATGTTTTACGATCCGGCTGCGCTGTTAGCCTTTATCCGCTTTAATTTTCTGTTGCGACGCACCTTGATCGAGTTGATGCACGCCGATCTGATCGCCATCCGCTCGGGCATCACCCATCTCGAGAAAGCTGATTTACGCATCATCGATGGTCACCGCGCCGGACTTTCCGCCGCCGAACCAATAACCAAGGTTCGCAGGCTGGCCGACGAATGGAGACAACCGTTTCAGAAGGAATACACAGAGCGCTCCGTCAATCAGGCGTTCGAGAAGTTGCTGGGACTGCGGGCCGACGTGGAGGCCGCACTCGAAAAATTAGCTGCAAAGAATTCCGACCGGCTAGTGATCGAAGCCGGAGACGATGCGCCTGCTGAAACGCAAAAGGCACCTGTCCATGAATCGACACTTCCGCCCGCCTATCGTTCTCTGGACAGTACATCGGAAGTGCCAAAAAAAGGCCAAGCGCCCCCAGCTCTGGATTTTGAAACCTGCATGGAACAAATCTGGGAGCAATTAATCGCTACTCCGCCTCTTCCCGGCCGCACTATGACTACGGTGAAGATCGGTGGCACGCGCATCCTGTTATCGTCTTGGGAAGTAACGGCCTTCGTGAGCGAAACAGGGATTGCCGCCGAAGACCTTCGCCGCGCCGTTGCTGCGCGCGCAATGATCTCCTCGGCGACCACCAACGCCAAAGAAAAAGGCCATACCTTTGCCCTGGACAAGGCGCTGGCCGTCGGACGGGTCGAAGCTTCCAGGCTGCAAGACCGCGTCGACGTGGCCAAATCTGCGAAAGACACGGAAGCGGCGGTCAACCTGGGCATCAGCACAAAGCGGCTGCTGTCCGCCCTGGATGAAGCCGAGAAATTGTAGGCCGCAACGTAACGTTGCGGAGTTTTCTGGGTGAATAGTACCGGGGAGTGGTTGTCCTTGCCGAACTTTAGCGTCCTGATTCTTACCGATGAAACTGATTTCGCCAGAATTATGTCAGGATGCTTTCAGGCGCAACGCAAAGCGCCGGACATCACCGTTCTGGATAGCAAACTGTGGCGCAATCACGATTTCTCGCCACACGACCTCATCGTTATAGGCCCGGTCGGCCGTGGCAAACACCATGAGATTCTTCGTTCACTCGATTCCTCCGCAGCTGTGATTCTCTGCAATTCGGCGGATGCGCGTGAAACGGAGGAATTGCGTACCCGCTATTCCCATTTTCTACACGTGCAACAGCGCGAAGACTGGCCGCACACGCTGATGCTTTTAGCCGGCGAAACTTTGCGTCGCGTAGAGGCTCTCAACATCGCCAAGCAAGCCAAACGCGAAACCGCAAAAAGTCAGCACCTCGCTACTCTAGGGCGCTACATGTCGGACATGAAGCACAACATGAACAACGCGCTAACGTCAATGCTGGGCAACGCGGAGTTATTGTTGCTGGAGCCGGGACAGTTGTCTTCGCAGTCGCTGTTGCAGATTAGAACGATTCACAGCATGGCCATGCGCATCAACGATATTATGCTGCGATTCTCATCACTTTCGAACGAGATGCGCGAGGCTGAGAATGCTTCTCAAGCTGAGACGGAAGCGCTGGATACGACCGTGCCGCAGAGCCACTGAGTTTGCCGAAAGCCTCCGTAACTCCCTGTTTTACGGGCTATTTAGCTAATACAGAACAATTTCCCTCCAGGCCCCAAAGCTGGCCGCTGGCGTGCACCTTTCCTCCCCGGATTAGTCCCGGGAGTTACGTCGTGCAAAAAAAAGTACTCATCGTTGACGACTCACCCTCAGAAGTGAGGCTGATGCTCGGGCTTCTCGAACGCGAAGGGTATAGCCCTGTTGGCCTGCATGATTCCGCGCGAGTTGAGGAAACCATCCTTTTGGAGCGGCCTAATTTGATTCTGTTGGATGTGGTGATGCCAGGCAGAAACGGCTTCCAGGTATGCCGTGAATTAAAGGGCAACGACGAATTCAAAACCATCCCGGTAATTCTTGTAACTTCCCGCGACACCGCCAGCGACAAATTCTGGGGTGAGCAACAGGGCGCAGACGGCTACGTAACTAAACCTTTTACTTCGCAGGAATTGATGACAGCGGTAAGGAAGTTCGCATGAATCCGTTCTTGCATCTCGAGCCGCTGGCAGCCGATGAGAGCACTGGCAGTTTGCTCGAAGCGATTGGACCGCTGGAGGAGCGCCATCCAGAATCGCAGTTCGTCGTGTTCCGCAGCGGCCGTGAACGCTTTTGTTTACCAGTTCTCGATGTAGAAGAAGTTCTTGATTGGCCGCTGCTCACTAAAGTGCCGCTGAGTCCCGCGTACTTGGTAGGTATTTTTAATTTGCGCGGCGTGATTGTGCCGTTGATCGATATTGCCATGACGGAAGGCCGTCGCCCGGGACTTTTACCGCGGCATGTGGTGGTGGCCTCTTTGCGGCTGGACGTGCAACAAGAGCTTTTACGCGTTGGCATTGCCGCCGATGAGGTGATCGGCACGTATTCCGTGAGCAGTGAAGAGTTGCTGGAACAAGCGCCGGAAAACGTTCCACATTGCGTCGGCATGTTGCGACACGATGACCGGCTCGCGCTGGTGATCGATGTGCGCAAGCTGTTGGACGTTTTTCCGGGACCGAGTATTTAGTTGACGAGGGGCATCGCGCGGCCTCCCCGGCGCCCGGTGCTATTGATCTTGGAGGAAGCATGAAATCGCGACTGAGTTCGACAATCTGGACGCTGGTGCTGCTTAACGGCGTCGTGTTAGCCGCCGTGATAGCACTGGCATTTAACGCCGGAAGCAAATCAACGGGCGTGTCTATTCTGAATTTCGCGGCGTTGCCGAGTGGTGCCACGGAGGCTGTACTGGGCGCCGTCGTGCTCGCGCTGGCCATGGGCATCATCCTGGCGTGGCGGCTTGGAGGCGGCTTGCTGGGCCCCGTGAAGGAGCTCTCTCAGATGTCCGAGCGCCTCGCGGTGGGCGATCCTCGCGCACGCGCGGATGTCAGCACCAACAACGAGCTGGGGTTCATCGCTGAGAATTTGAATCGCGCGGCAGCGAAGGTCTCCAAGGCCGCGGGTAACCAGGAGTCCAGCGACGCATTGCAACGCAGCATCACCGAGTTGCTGACGGTGATTAACCAAGTCGCACGCGGCGATTTGTCGCTGCGAGGCAAAGTAACCAACGATGCGCTGGGCAATGTGGCCGACTCCGTTAACTACATGCTCGACAGCTTTACCAAAGTACTTGAGCGCGTCCGCAAAGCGGCCATGGAAGTCACCGCTTGCTCCAACAACATTCTTGTAGCTGCCGACGAAATGCAAGCCGGCGCCACGCAGCAAGATCAGGAAATCACCAACACCTCGAGCGCCGTGGAAGAGCTCACCGTTTCAATGAAACAGGTTTCCAACAACGCGGAAGCCAGTGCGGAAGCGGCACGCCGTGCTTTGGATGCCGCCGAACAGGGCAACCGTGCGGTGCGCGACACGCTGGAGGGCATGCAGCGTATTCGCTCCTCCGTGCAGGCTACCGCGAAGAAAATCAAATCCTTGGGCGATCGATCCCTGGAAATTTCTGAAATCATCAACGTGATCAACGACATCACCGAACAAACCAACTTGCTGGCTCTGAACGCCGCTATCGAAGCAGCGCGCGCCGGTGAAGCAGGTCGCGGATTCGCAGTCGTTGCCGACGAAGTTCGCAAGCTCGCGGAACACAGCCGTAGCGCCACGAAGGATATCGCGGCGCTTATCAAAGCTATTCAAGCCGAGACGAACGAAGCCGTCGTGGTCATGGAAGAAGGCACCAAGGAAGTGGAAAGCGGAGCGACTCTTGCTGACCAGGCGGGACGAGCACTTGACGCCATTTCTAACGTAGTGCGCCAGTCCGCCGAATTGGTACAGGAAATCTCGCTAGCCTCCAAACAACAGGTACGCGGAACGGAAGGGGTAGCCCACGCGATGCAGATTATCTCGAACATCACACGACAGACGTCGCAGGGTACCCGCGGCACGGTAGCTACGGTCAGTCAACTGGTGAAACTGTCCGATCAGCTCAACGATGGGCTGGCCCAATTCCGCGCTGCCTCCAAGCATGGCAACAGTCTTCAGGAAGAAACAGAACGCTCGGAGCGCACCGAACGGTCGGAGCGAGGCGAGCGCAGTGAGCGCCCTGCTCCAGTTCCGGCCGGCGCTTCTCGTTAATTTTTGTTTCTGAATATTTTTTCGCCTTGGCATCCGACGGGGCCGAACGGACTGACGTGGCGTGAGAACCGCAAGCACAAACGGGCGAAACGTCTTAGAGCTCGAACTCACTGAGCATGAGCTGGGCGAGATCCGCATGCTCATTGAGGCGCGCACGGGCATTCGCTTCGATGAATCGCGCGAGCGATTCTTCGTTACCCGCGTACGCGAGCACCTGCAATCGCGCGGATTCGAACGCGGTACGGACTTTTTGCGAGCGGCGCGCAAGGCCAACGTCGAATACGAAGCGCTTCTGGAACGATTACTGACCCAGGAGACCACCTTCTTTCGGTACCCGGCCGTGTTCGAGGCCTTTCAAAAGCGTGCGTTGCCGGAGTTGCATATCAAGAAGTTCTGGAAGAATCCACGCACGTTACGCATCTGGAGCGCGGGTTGTTCAACCGGTGAAGAGCCGTACTCCATCGCGATAGCCATTGCCGACGCTTTGAATTTCACGGATGCGTGGAACGTAGAAATCCTTGCCACCGATCTTGGGCGCCTGGCCCTTAAGCAAGCCGAAACTGCGATTTATTCGGGCCGCAGCCTCGGGAGTGTCAGCGAGAAGCAGCTGGCGACGTACTTCACGCCGATGAAAAATGGATACCAGGTAAAGCCGCGCCTGCGAAATATGGTCCGTTTGGCCCAGATGAATCTGGCGTCGGCGGTGTACGTCGGGCGCATGGACGTAATTTTCTGTATGAATGTGCTGATTTATTTGTCCGAGGAGCGCCGACACACGTTGGTCCAGCGTTTTTACGACACGCTCGAGCCGGGTGGATATCTCTTCCTGGGACACTCTGAATCCATCTCTAAAATGCCGGTGAAGTTTCAGGCCATCGTGTTGAACGATTGCATTCTATACCGCAAACCCACCGCTGAAGAATTGCAGAACATCGCTACGGAGGGACGCTCGTGAGCACTTCGCACCGCGAAGGCATCGAGATGTTCCTGCAGGAAGCTTCGGAGCACCTGCAGTACCTGCGCGAGTATGTCGGGGTGTTGCAGGAAACCCAGCCCCGCCACGACGACCTCGAGCGCTTGTACATTGCCGCGCACACGCTCGGTGGAACTTCGGCGAGCTACGAGTTTCCTGGATTTTCGGAAATTGCCTCCAAGCTTGCGCACGTCTTTCAATACGCGCTGAATGCTCCGCTGGGCGATGAACTTCACGGTCCCTTGGCGGAATTTCTATCCGATGGCATTTCGCTGCTTGAAGCAGATTTGCTGGAGATCAGCGACAACGGCTCGGAAACGGAAGGCGAGATTGGCGAATTCAAGGAGCGCTATCGGTTCGCGTTTCCCGAGACTGCGGAAGCGCGGCAATATGGAGTTCCGGCTCACGCACACGCAGCCGATTCTTTGCAAGCGGAGGAGCCGCATCACGCAATAACTTCCGGTACTGGCTCTTATTTTGATCTGCTGCCCCACGACGATGAAGTTGGCAATGAAATTCTGGAATTTTTTCAACCGGAGGCGGAAGAGCATCTACAAGTGGTCAGCGATTGCCTGATTTCGCTGGAAGGCAACAACAATCCGGAAGAGGTCAACAAGCTTTTCCGGGCTATTCACACTTTGAAAGGATCCGCGGCGCAGGTGGGTTTGAAACGCCTGGGGGCCATCGCGCACCGCGTGGAAGATTTGATCGGGCGCTTGCGCGACGGTGAGATCGAGCCTTCGCCCGCGGTCGTCGACGTCTGCCTCGAATCTGTGGACGTGCTTAAGAAGACTTTGCATAAGCAGTGGTCTGATGAGCGAGAAATTCGTGCTGGAGTTGATTCCCTGCTTGGTCGCATCGCCGAATTCGCACCAGTTGAAGCGGATGACCCGCAGAGCACTCCTCCTGAATCCTCCGCACTCGAACAGTCGGAAGGTTTCGACGAGTCGCTAGTCGTCCCGACAGTGCAAGTCAAAGCCGCGAGCACTACGAAGCCAACCCCAAGTCCCACCGCAGCGGTCAAATCGGTGCGCATTGCGCTCGATCGACTCGACCGCATGATGAACACGGTGGGAGAATTGGTAATTAATCGCACGCGCATGGTTGGGCGCGTCACCGAACTGGAAAAGCTAGTCGATACGCTGAGCTTTTCGAAAGAACGCTTGCAAGGAAAAGTTTCCGAGTTTCAGGACAAGTACGAATACAACCGCATCAGCCCGCAGGCCAAACCGGGCGAATGGAGTATCAGCACCACCACGCAACG
>Ga0182024_10004874_pt1 | contig 30482 bp, 29 predicted proteins | sample P32metaG_FD_120480 | JGI IMG/M metagenome (GOLD analysis project Ga0182024, IMG submission 120480) | Permafrost microbial communities from Stordalen Mire, Sweden - P3-2 metaG (Illumina Assembly) | ecosystem: Environmental > Terrestrial > Soil > Wetlands > Permafrost | place: Sweden: Stordalen... | reverse complement strand
GCGCCGAACGGCTTGAGGCGACAAGTGGACGATCTTGGCAACTACTGGGGCGGTCTGTCTCGCGGTCAGTTGCTCAAGGGCAATCGCCCGGAGCACGACCCGAACCTGCTGAATCCCGGCGCGCAGGATCTCCCGAACGGCCTTCTGATCCTCGCGGGACAACTGGAAGTCGATGGGGCGTCGTGACATACCCCAGTATAGGCCAAAACATTCTAAACCAGAAATGGTTTATAGCCTCTTTTCATGCGGTCGCAGAACTAGCCACGCATTGTTCCATCACGCTGGCCTCAATTCCCGGCAACACCAAAGATCAGGGTTCCACCTGTGGGGACTACCAGTCCCGCTACGGCTTCGAACCATCAGTCAACGCAAATTACCAGGCGCTGCCTTGGCTGACATTCTATGGGGGGTATTCCGAAACGCTGCGCAGTCCCTCAATGGGCGGTGGCGGCGGCCTATTCCAAGCCGTCGATCCTTCCACCTATCATCTGTCGCGGGCCCGCTATGGCCAGTTCGGATTCAAGATTCACTCCGAAGGCACTGGAATCATGAACAATCTGATTTACGGCGCGAACATTTACCGCGTGGCTTATACCAGCCAGGAAATCGACATTGGCCTGGCGAACGGCGACACCATCGCCGCCAACGGCGCGGCGCGTTATCAGGGTCTGAATTACTTTTTGGACGACGATCCCGCACGGGGTCTGCATGTCTTCATGAACGGGAACGTGGAAGCCGCGCACTATACCAGTTATGTCGTCGGCAACGTGTCCTACAACGGCCTTCCAGTATCCTATGTGCCGTCTTCCACGTTCAACCTGGGCGCTACCTATCACTTCAAAATAGGTGGTGTTTCGATCATCCCGGTCGGCGCTTTCCAGTTCGTGGGTACCCAGCGTATCTTTAACAACGAGCTCGCCGCGCCCAGCAACCTGACGATGGGTTCCTACGGCACGCTCAACGCCGGCTTAACGGCGCCGTTCAAACACATTGATTTACTGTTGAATGCGCTCAATATCCTGAACAAGCAATACAACGAGTACCTGTATGTCTCGTCCGGCGCCTACTTTGGAACGCCGGCGGGCGGGTACCAACTTGCGTACCCGGCCGCACCTTTCACGGTATATGGCGGTGTGAGGTTTCACTTCTGAGCGCACTGGGGCCGGTTGCGCCGAGCAACCAAACGATTTTGCCGCGCCATGTTCAGGTCTTTGGAGTTGCGGGGCCGGACAAGCACCGCTTTGGAGTGTCGTGTTTGACAGCGGCCCTTGCCCGGCTTACGGGGATTCTGTAAAAACTATAGCCTGACCCTCGCACGTGCGGACATCGCGTGGGACGGGTATTTATCGGTGCGTCTGCCCGGTAGATTGCGATCCGCACCTTCCTTTGGCTGGGATTCAGCAACCTGGTGGTAATCGGCCAGCCTCGGGAACTCCCCAATTCGCGTAAATCCGGCTGTTAAAAGCATTTGGAGTTTGGCCCGGCGTGTGCCTACTTGCCGGTGGGCGTATGACACGGAACACAAAAAGCACCCGGACAACTTGGGCGTGCGTCCGTCTCATTAGCGCTGGAGGTGGAGGCATGAAAGACCGAAGCTCATTCGTCGGACAGTCCCTCAGCGCATTCTGCATTGTACTTTTGCTGGGATTTTCGGCCGTCGCCCCGTTGGCCGCTCAGCAACCTGCGCCGTCGCCGCTCCAGCCGCTCTCGCCCGATCAGTTGGCTAACCTGGTGGCCCCCGTCGCGCTTTATCCCGACGCGCTATTGAGCCAGGTGCTGGTGGCGTCCACATACCCGCTCGAGCTGGTCGAAGCGGGACAGTGGCTGCAGCAAAATCAGAACCTGCAGGGTGCTCAGTTGGTCGACGCCGCACGCCAGCAGGATTGGGATCCAAGTATCCAGGCCCTGGTCGTTTTTCCGGATGTGATCGAGCGCTTAAATTCAAACATCCGCTGGACCACCGATCTAGGCAACGCGTTTCTGGCTCAGCAGGCCGACGTAATGAACGCCGTGCAGCGGATGCGCGCCGAAGCGCGGTCGGAAGGCAAGCTAAATTCCAACACCGAGGAGACCATCGCCACCGACACCCAAGGGGGACAAACTGCGATTGAAATCCAGCCCACCAACCCCGATGTCATGTACGTGCCGTCCTACAATCCCGAAGATGTCTGGGGATCGCCCGATTATGGTTACTACCCGCCGCTCGATTATCCGGACGTTGGCTTTGGATTCGACTACGGGCCGGGCATCTATCTTGGCGGCTTCTTCGGCGGATTGGGATGGGGCGGTTGGGGCTGGGGTCCCAATTGGTTTAACTGCTCGATTTTTGAGAACGGCAGCTTCTTCAATCGGTACGGCTTCCGAGGTTTCGACGGCCGTGGGTTTGAGGGCCGCGGGACTTGGGCGCACAATCCGGGGCACCGCTTAGGAGTTGCTTATCCCAATCAAGAACTTGCGAACCGATTCGGCGGCGCCTCCGGCGGACGCGGGCGGTTTGCGGGTGCAGGCTACGCTTCGTCGCTAAGCCGCACGAATGGCGGCGGAAACAGTAGCTTCGGAAACCGGGGGAACGTTGGCGCGGGAGCCGCCCAGCGTGGCGGTCAATTCGCAGGCGGCAGATTCGGAGGTTCCCAATCCCAGCCAAATTACCGGACCAGCCCGGCCTCCGGGGGAAGCACCGCGTATCGATCCAGCCCTTCTTATGGCGGGTACGGCGGCGTCCGCACGATGCCCGCCTATCGGACCACTCCGTCCTACGGCGGCAGCGGTTTTCGAGCCGCTCCATCCTACGGGGGTGGGCGCAGCGGTGGCGGGAGCAGTTTCCATAGCGGCGGCGGTGGCGGTTTCCATGGGGGCGGTGGTGGGGGCTCACACGGCGGCGGTGGCGGGCATCGGTAGCTATCCTGCGGCGAGACACATACTAAAACAGATCGCCTGAATATACCAGCCTCACAGTATGGGACCGCGACCCAAAGCGCGGTACCTTCAAATGACGGAGCGGTACCCCGCTGGGAATGGCCCCCTCCGACCAGGACCGGTCTCACTACCGCTCCGGGAAACTGAGGTGCATTCGTGCACAAACTCTCCCGCCGAAGCGCGCGAATGCCGGCGCGCTCCCATTTCGGGCTGATCGAGGGGATCACCCTGCTGATGCTGGCCGCTGGCGCCGTGACGGCGTTCGGTGATGCGGTTCCTCAGGCTCCGCGCGCGCCTGAATCGCTCCTTGAAATGAGCGGCCAGATGCGATCGCTGTCTCAGCAGGTGGCGCCGGCTGTTGTTCAGGTGCTGGTGAGCGGCTATGGTCTGATCGATTCCGAGTCCGCCCACCAGGTGAGCTTGTTGGGACGAGAAAAATCCATAGGATCGGGAGTGATCGTCGATCCCGACGGCTACATCGTGACCAACGCGCATGTGATCAAAGGCGCCGTAACTATACGGGTGATCGTCGCGCGCCCCCCCGTTTCGGACCAGAGCTCGGATGATCCGAATAACCTCCAGACCGTTGACGCCAAGATTATCGGCATCGACCAGGAGTCGGACCTCGCATTGCTAAAGATTGAGGAAAAAGGGCTGCCTACGCTTCAATTCATGAACTCGGATCGTCTGCGGCAGGGAGACCTGGTCCTTGCGATCGGCGCTCCCATGGGCTTGCGGAATTCAGTTTCTTTCGGAGTTGTGAGTTCGCCCGACCGGTCGGTGGGCGACGGCGCTTCCATGGTCTACATTCAAACCGACGCCTCCATTAATCCCGGCAATAGTGGCGGCGCATTGGTGACCATGAATGGACTCCTGGCGGGGCTCAACGCGTTTATCGTGTCTCAGTCGGGGGGGAATGAGGGGCTGGGATTTGCTATCCCAGCCAATACGGTCCGGGACGTGTACCTCCAACTTCGCAAAGATGGGCGCGTGAGCCGCGGAGAGATTGGCATTTATGCGCAGGACATTACTTTCGTCATGGCGAAAGGGCTGTCGTTGGCGCGCGACCACGGGGTAATCGTATCCGATGTGGTTCCGGACGGCCCCGCAGATCGCGCCGGCCTGAAGCGCAGAGACATAATTCTGTCCCTGGATGGGCAAAAACTAGTCTCGGCCGGGCAATTGGAAAACCACATCTATCGCCGTCTAGCCGGCGAAAAACTGGAACTGCGGGTTCTGCGCGGCCAAGCTGAGTTGAAGGTCGTTCCGGTTGTTCGTGAGCGTCAGGATAAGGCCAGCATTCTCGAGCGTTTGATACACCCGGAAAAGAATCTCGTCGCTCGCTTGGGTGTCTTATGTGTCGAGATTGACAAGGAAGTGGCTGCCATGATTCCCGGCCTGAGGCGCGAATACGGGCTGATTGTGGCGGCCAAGACTGCTGGAGGCCAATCGCAATCCATCGATCTTCAACCTGGCGATATAATAGACGCTGTGAATAACTCGCCCGTGGCGTTGTTGGATACGTTCCGGACCACGCTCAGCGAGATGAAGCCGGGCGACCCTGTAGTGCTCCAGATCGAACGGGATGGCCGGTATCGGTATCTGGCCTTTGAACTGGATCGCTGAGCGCTTGCGCTGCGCTCCGTAATAACGCGCTTTTGAAACCAACTCCATCGCTTCTAGGTCTATAAGTCGTAGCTGCCACCGACACAACGAACGCCGATTTGAGTCTAAAGAAGGAAGGGATGATGTTTATGAACACCAATGTAAAGCAAGCCGTCTGGGCTCTGGCCATCGCCGGCGCCATGAGCACCGCCGTTTTGGCGGCGGATAGAGAAGTCAAGGTTGACGACAGGCTGGATGCTTCAGCCGACGCGTTGACCGACATGATGCACGCTTCCGATCACGGTATCCCCCAGGATCTGATCGATAAGGCGCGTTGCGTCGTGGTCGTGCCGGGTATGAAAAAGGCCGGATTCATCTTCGGCGCGAAGTATGGCCGCGGGTTTGCGGTGTGCCGCCGGCACGGTGGCGTGGGCTGGAGCGCGCCGGCTGCCATGCGCGTGGAAGGCGGCAGTGTCGGGTTCCAGATTGGAGCTTCCGACACCGATGTTGTGCTGCTCGTGATGAATGATCGAGGAATGAAGCACCTGTTAGCGGATAAGTTCACGATCGGCGCGGACGCCACAGCGGCGGCGGGGCCCGTTGGCCGCGACGCGAGTGCTCAGACCGACGCCATGATGCATGCCGAAATGCTGTCCTATTCCCGTTCGCGCGGCCTATTTGCAGGCATCTCGCTGGAAGGGGCGACCCTTCGTCCGGATGGGGATACCGACCGGGAACTCTACGGCCACGACACAACGAACCGTGAAATTTTGACGGGCGACTTCAAAACTCCAGCGATGGCAATGAAGTTTGAGCACGCCCTCAATCGCGACTCGGCCGAACGCAGCCACTAGCAGGCTGAAAAACTCGAAAACACCGCTTCCTCTGGGCGCGGCTCAGAATCGGCCACTTACAGAGCCGCGACCAAAGGGAGCGGAACAACTTATGGCCTTTTTCAGCATACTGCTAGGGCACGCTAAGGCCCACGCGTGGCAGGTGACCCACATCCCGGTTGTTTTCGTTGCAGATGAACTCCAGCAGTTCCGTGTCCGTCAACAGATGCACTTCTTCGTTGACGGACCACGGCTTGGTGTAGGCCTTGGGATCGTCAATCGTGATTTGAATGCTCATGTGGCCGAAGTCCTTGCGCCGGAAGCGCTCGGTCACATGCAGGGCTTCGGTAGACGGCTTGCCTAGCTGATCCAGCCAGGCCTTTCCGTTGAACCCGCGCGAATCCACCACCAGCGTGTCCCCCTCCCATTTTCCAGTTGAATAACCCATCCATGTCGGGTTGGCGTCCTGCTCCAATTCGCGCCCATCCAGAAATACCTGCCGCCACAGGTTGAACGCTTCGTAGACGACCACGATGAATTCGCGCGTCTGGACGATTTTCCAGGGCGCGGGGGCCGCGTCGATCTTGGGCACGCCCTGGGGCAGGCAGTTCGCATCGGGATCCTCCCTGGAATGCGAGCCGTCGGTGCGCTGGTTGTAAAGGACCTTGGCCCACGGCTGAAAGGGGACCTCGCCGGGTTTCAGGTCGGCGGCGATATCACGGAGATACTTGTTAGCGCTTGGCTCCCAGATGCCCGAAAGGTCGGGATGACCATCCGAGCTTCGGGGCGCGGGGGCCGAAAGATTGGTTTTGCCGTCCGAGGTTTTTGGAATGCCTTTGGACGGGAGATTCTTCCATTGAGCAACGAGCGGCAAGCAAAAGAGAACTGCCGCAACACAAATGCAAAGTCGTGAACGCATGGCCGCTGCCTTTCGTTTCGCGTATGATTATATTCCTGTTCGACGCTGGAACGGAGAACCACTCGGGAGGGAATGATGAGGAGAGCATGTGTTGTCGCCTTGGCGCTGACGGCCGTGTTGTCCCAAGCCATCGCCGCCGAGGATGCGAAGACGGTGGTCGGCAATGCCTCGAAGGCTATGGGTGTGCGCGCGACCGATTTTTCGCAGCCGGCCTCGCGCCCGACGTGGACGACGGACGCCGTGCCGGTGACAGGCGTCGCGACGCTGGCTCCCGGCCAGCAGAACATCACGCCCCAGGACATGGCCTGGGCGCAGCAACTCGAAATTTGGATCGCGCCTTGGGGATTTCTCAAGGCTGCGCCGTCGAACAACGGCCTGGTGATCGGGTACCTGCCGAAAGAGAAGATCCTGGTCTATGCCGACATGTTTAATCTTCCCTCGCCGAGTAGCCCGGTGCCCAATCCTCCCCTGGTCGGCGACATGAAAGCGTCGCTCGGCAGGCAATGAATTCGCGAATTGGTATCGCCTTTTTCGCCCTGGCGTTCATCGCGCTCCCTCAGAGCGCTCCGAAGTTTGAACCCGATCCATATTGGCCCAAGCAACTGCCGAACAATTGGATGCTCGGCCAGGTTGGCGGTATCTTTGTCGATTCGCACGACCACATTTGGGTGACCAGCCGCCCGCGAACTCTCGATAACAACGACAAGTACGCGGCTCTGAACCCGCCCCAAGCCGACTGCTGTATTCCGGCGCCCCCGGTCCTCGAATTCGACCCAACGGGCAACTTGCTTCAAGGTTGGGGCGGCCCGTCGCCGGACTACGAATGGCCCGACAACGAACACGGCATGTTCGTCGATTACAAAGACAACGTCTGGATCGGCGGCAACGGCCAGAAGGACACCAACATCCTGAAGTTCTCCAAGTCCGGGAAGTTTCTTCTCCAGATCGGCCACCACGGAAAGACCGGCGGAAGTAACGACACCGAAAACCTGAATCGGCCGGCGGGAATTTGCGTGTATCCGAAAACCAACGAGGTCTTCGTGGCGGATGGCTACGGCAACCGGCGTGTCATTGTCTTCGATGCCGACACCGGAGCTTACAAGCGCCACTGGGGAGCTTACGGAAATAGGCCGGACGACAGCGTTCCGCGCACGCGAACCTTCGATGGGCCGGGTCCCCAGCAGTTCAATACGGTTCACGGCATCCGCATATCGAACGATGGACTGGTCTATGTCGGCGATCGCGTAAACAACCGGATTCAGGTGTTCACACCGGACGGCAAGTTTGTGAAAGAGGGATTCATCGAGCGGAAAACATCCACGCCGGAAGGTACGGCGTTCGATGTCGCCTTTTCAGCGGACCCGCGGCAGCGGTTCCTCTACGTATCGGATGGTAGTAATAAGAAGGTGCAGATCCTGAATCGGGATACGCTTGAAGTCATCGGATTCTTAGGAGGGCACGGCGGACACGGCACGGGACAGTTCTACCATTTGCACAGCATCGCTACCGATTCGAAAGGGAACATTTATGCGGGTGAGTCTTTCGGAGAGCGCGTCTTGAGGTGGAATCTAAAATGATCGCGATGACCATCGCCATCATGCTGGCCGTATCCTGCCTGTGCGTCCCACTCACCGCGCAGTGGCTCAATTACCCCACGCCCGGCATCCCGCGCACGCCGGACGGGAAGCCCAATCTCTCTGCGCCCGCGCCGCGAACATCGGATGGAAAACCAGATCTCTCGGGCATCTGGAGGGGACCAGGGATGGGTGGCTATGATCGGAATATCGCGCGAGACCTGAGTCCCCGCGACATTCAACCGTGGGCTGAGGCGCTTTATCAACAGCGCGTCCGGAATATGGGCAAGGACGCTCCTCGCGCGAATTGCTTGCCCGACCCCTTTCTCTACTACCACATCACGGACTTCGCCCGGTTCGTTCAAACTCCCGGATTGCTTGTGATTCTGTATCAGGGCAGCACCAATAGCATTTATCGAACGATCTTTACCGACGGCCGCGAGCTTCCAAAAGATCCGAATCCTACTTGGTTGGGATACTCGGTGGGACATTGGGAGCAAGACACGCTGGTGGTGGATACGGCGGGTTTCAACGACAAAAGCTGGCTCGATGTAGAAGGGCACCCTCACACCGAAGCCCTGCGCATTACCGAACGCTTCCGGCGCCGCGATTTCGGACACATGGATTTGAACGTTACCATCGACGATCCAAAAACGTTTACCAGACCGTTTTCGCTGAAGATCGATAAAACGTTCGCGCCGGATACCGACCTTCTGGAGACTGTGTGCGAGAATGACCGCTCGGTCCCGCATATGCTCGGTGGGACTCAGACCACCAGTCTGGCCCCGAATATCCTGTCAAAATTTGCGGGGACTTACGAATTTGCGCCCGGACGCGAAGCGGTAATCACTATAGAATCCGATCTGTTGTTTTTGCGCGAAGGCGCGAACCCGCTGAAACTGCCGCTGGTGGCGAACTCGGAAACAATCTTTGTGTCGCGGACGAATGGAGATTGGGTCGAATTTGAAAGGGATGCCCAGGGTGCGGCTACGGGATTTACGTACCACACCGGAGACCAGGTTCGAAAAGCAGTCCGCAAGAACTAGCGCTCACTTCGCCACCAGGTGACGTACGTAGGGTAGTTGATCCATTGCCCGTGGGCTTCCATGCACAGCCCGGACACGAAGACCACCGCCGCCGCGACCGGTGCGATTTTGCCTCGGAATTCGTTCTGCGGCATGGGATCATTATCCGCCAGTTCTCCGATACTAGCCTCCTGTCCCCACGCCGCGTCCGCTGTTTTCTGGCCTGATGGCTCAGGAGAAGAGAGCATTAATATCCGGAAAGGGCCGCATGGGAGGCCTTCATATTTTCCACAGCGGCGCGCGTACCGCGCAGCGTATTCACCATCGACTCCTTCGGAAAGCTTTCAAGAAAACCCTTGAGCATCCACCCGAGCCCCGCCGGAACGTCGCGCGAAAGCGAGATGGCTTCACAGCGCGCGTAGACCCCGCCATCGGCGGCCTCAAAGCGCCAGTAGGAATTCAGACGCCACAGAAAGCCCGAGTCGCTGCCCGGCGTCACTTCTTCGGTGGTCGACTTACCAGGATCCTTTACTTCGCCGATGTGGGTTGAGCGCGAGATTACGATCAAGTGTTTCGGGTCCGGCATTTCATAACGGATGTGATAGGTAGTGTTGAGAACAACGGTGAGGATGTGCTTTTCATAAAGACGCAGCAGCACGTCATATTCGTCGCCGCTGTGGGCGAGCTGTTGCGACTCGATCACTTTAGGCCGGTAAATGTTCTTGTAAGCGGCATAATTCCGCATCACGGATTGCACCTGGGTGAGAGTGGCGCCGGGCAGGAACATGCTTCCCACCCAGTCCTGGATCATGGCGCCAGGCGCGTCGACGTTGCGGGCCTCAGCGGCTGCCTGAACGCGTTCTTCCCCGCTCCGCAGGGTTGGATCGCGAACAGGATCGGACCTCATACTTGCTTGAGCTTGCGCTTCGGCTTGCTCGACGTATCGATTAAAGGCTGCCGTGGCTTGGGGCGTTAATCGCGCGAAAGGCAGCACAACCAGAAAAAGCGGGACAGAAAACCACAACCGCGCCCGGACCACAACCTTATTATCGCGCGGTCACGGTGCGGCGGACCCTTCGTCCGCGCCGGCTCCCCTGGTCCGGCCCGACCATCACACGGGAAACAGAGGCCGACCCGGGCGTCGGCTGCGGTCACTGCGCCTAGCAGCCAGGGGGACCGCCCGAGGACCGCCCCACATGACGTTCTTCAATCAACTTGCAAACTCAGAACACTAGAGGCACTTGAACTTGAGTGTTACTTCGCCGATGCGGATGATGTCATTGTCCTTCAGTTCTTCTCGGGCGATGGGGTCGGCGCGATCGTTCAGAAAAGTTCCGTTGGTGGAATCGAGGTCGGTGATGGTAAACTTCTGATCTTTGTACCTCAGACTGGCGTGCTTGCCCGAAATGGCGTTATCGTGCAAGACGACATCGGCATCCGGCGCCGATCCGATGGTGTTGGGACCTTCGCGAATGCGGAAGTCTTCGCCTTTCTGCAAGCCGGTCAAAGCCACGAACCACCCCACCACCGGCGGTTTTCGCTTGTCGGCCAGCAACACACTGCGACGGGACGCGGCCTCGCGCGGCGCGGCGCTTTCGCGAGAGCCCGCGCCTTGTTGTGAAGCGGCGCCCTGGTGTGAAGCGGCGCCCTGGTGTGAAGCGGCGCCCTGGTGTGAAGCTTCGGATTCCAAGCGCGTTTTCAGGGTCACGGCCGGAGGGCCCGGCTGATATCCGGTGCGCTGGCAGTAGGGGCAGACCTCCCAAGTGTCTTCTATTTGGTGTCCGTTCGCGCAAAACTTTGCCATCGCGTGCTCGCTCCCTGGAGCTGAATTAGGTCACCGACATGGACCTTATATTGCGAAGGTATATCGTGCCTCTATAGCACTGACGATGTCAAGCCCAGCCAAGGCCTCCATAGCAGGTCAACCAATCCTTTACTTTCAAATACATAAGATGGTACGCTGAAGAACTTATAATGCGAACTGTCGATTTGATCCACCGAAAACGAGATGGTGAAGAACTATCGCCAGAGGAAATTGCCGCGCTCGTGGAAGGCTACAACCGGAATGAAATCCCGGATTATCAAATGTCCGCCTTTCTGATGGCCGTTTTCCATTCCGGAATGACGGACCGCGAGGTGAGCGCAGCGACGGAGTGCATGGTTCGCTCCGGCGAGACTGTAGACCTGAGCTCCATTCCCGGCATCAAGGTAGACAAGCATTCTACCGGCGGGGTCGGAGACAAAACCAGTTTAATATCGGCTCCGTTGGCGGCGGCCGCGGGCGTCGTGGTTCCGATGATGTCGGGGCGGGGGCTGGGCCACACGGGCGGCACGCTGGATAAACTGGAATCGATTCCCGGCTTCAGAACGGATCTGACCATCGACGAGTTCAAGGCGCAATTGGCCACGCACGGTCTGGCGTTCATCGGACAGACCGCCGAGGTGGCGCCGGTCGACGGCAAGCTGTACGCACTCAGGGACGCCACCGCCACGGTGGAATCCATTCCGCTGATCGCCGCCTCGATCATGTCCAAGAAGCTGGCCGAAGGCGTGGACGCACTGGTGCTGGACGTGAAGGTCGGCAACGGCGCGTTCATGAAGAAGCAGGTGGATGCGCGGCGGCTGGCGCAGATGATGGTGGGCATTGGGCGTCGCGCCGACAAGCGCGTGCAGGCGCTGATCACCGACATGAACCAGCCCTTGGGCTACGCGGTGGGGAATGCACTCGAAGTGATGGAAGTTTCGCAGACGCTGCAAAACGGCGGCCCCACCGATCTCACACGCCTGGCGCTGGAACTGGCCGCTCGGATGATTTTCCTGGCCAAGATTGTTCCCACGCTGGATGAAGCGCGCGAACTGGCGCAACAGAAACTGCTGGATGGATCGGGTTACCGCAAGTTCAAGGAAGTGATCGAGGCTCAGGGGGGCAACTCGCAGGTTCTGGACCGCTTCGAGCTTCTGCCCAACGCCACCGGCGTACGGGAGATTGCTTCACCGCGCGCGGGCTACGTGAGCGCCATCGCGGCCGAGGACATCGGCCTGGCGTCGTCGCGGATCGGAGCGGGCCGCAACACGAAAGAAGACGACATCGATCCGGCGGTGGGCGTGATTCTGGAGGTCAAAGTCGGACAAAAGGTGGAAGCCGGCGCGGTGCTCTGCCGCGTCTACTACACACGCGAGGAACATGTCGACGAAGCTTCTGAAGAGATCGAAGACGCTTTCCGTATTTCGGCGCAACCTCCCGAGGAGCGGGAACTGATCTTAGAAGTCGTAAGTTAATGGCATGATGGAAGCGAGAGCAGACTCAAGGTCTGTTGTGGGGCAGACCCCTGGCTGCGAGGCGCAGTGTCTGCGCGGGTCCCCCTGGACCCGCTGGTCGCCCATCAATTCAACTTCATCCAAGCAAGCATGCCGACGAGGGCGTCGGCTGCGGACCCGGGGGTCCGCCCCACAGTTTCGGGCATGAGCTAATACATGGAGAAGTTCACCGGCATTCTGGGGATCCTCGCGATTCTCCTGGTCTGCGTTCTCTTCTCCAACAACAAGCGCTCCATACGCCCATCCCTGATTCTGTGGGGCGTGGGCCTGCAGCTCACGTTCGCATTTGTGGTGCTCCGCACACCCGCCGCGCGTGTCTTCGAATTTGTCAGCGACAAGGTGAACGCGATCATCGGGTATTCGCAGGCTGGCAGCAAGTTCGTGTTCGGCGATCAACTGGGCGGAGGCCAGCCGGCGGTATTCGCGTTTCAAGTGCTGCCGATCATCATCTTCATCTGCAGCCTGTTCGCGATCCTTTATTACCTGGGCGTCATGCAAGTGCTGGTGAACGCCATGGCGGTGGTGATGCAGCGCGTGATGGGCGCGAGCGGCGCCGAAGCCACCAACGTGGCGGCCAGCATCTTCATGGGCCAGACCGAAGCTCCCATTACCATCCGGCCGTTCCTGGAAGGCCTGACCGAGTCTGAGTTATTCACCATCATGGTGAGCGGCATGGCGCACGTCTCGGGAGCGACCATGGCGGCCTATGTCGTGATGGCGCACGTGGAGCCTCGCCATCTGCTGACAGCGGTGATCATGACCGCGCCGGCCACCATCATGCTTGCCAAGATCCTGGTGCCGGAGGTTGGCAAGCCGGCCACGGCGGGCAGCGTGAAAGTGGTGGTGGAACGACCCGGGGTGAATATCATCGACGCGGCGGCGCGCGGCGCGGGCGACGGATTGCAACTGGCGCTGAACATTGCGGGTATGCTGATTGCGTTTCTTGCTCTGATCGCGCTGTGCAACGGGATTCTGGGCTTTTTCCACACGTCGCTCGAACAGATTCTAGGCTACGTGTTTGCGCCCATCGCCTGGCTGCTGGGCATCAAGTTTCACGATTGCCGGACCATCGGAAACCTGCTCGGCACGCGCCTGGTGCTGAATGAATTCGTGGCGTTTCAGGAGCTCGGGCCGATGAAACCCAACCTGGATCCGCACTCGTTCACCATCGCAACTTATGCTCTGTGCGGTTTTGCCAATCTCAGCTCCATCGCGATCCAAATCGGCGGAATCGGAGCGCTAGCGCCGAGCCGCAAATCCGATCTGGCGCGGATGGGCTTGAAAGCGGTGGCCGCGGGGACCATGGCGAATTTCATGTCGGCGTGCATCGCCGGTATGCTTTTGTAGATGCAGCAGGCGGTCGAATACATCCGCGGTGTCATCGGACGCGAACCCCTCGCGGCGGTAGTGCTCGGCAGCGGATTAGGCGCATTCGCCGATGAACTGGCCGAGCCCATTTCCATCCCGTACGCCGAGATTCCAGGCTGGCCCGCGTCCACCGCCGCCGGACATGCTGGCAAACTGGTTTTCGGGAAACTCGGCACGCTGGATATCGCTGTTATGGCCGGACGCGCTCATCTTTACGAAGGCTATACGCAGGCTCAAGTAACCATGGGCGTTCGCGTGCTGCACTGCTTGGGAGTGCGCTCCGTCGTTTTTACCAATGCCGCGGGGGGCATCAATCTCTCGTATCGCACGGGAGCGCTGGTGCTGATTTCCGATCACATCAATTTACAAGGCTCGAATCCCCTGACCGGGCCCAACGACGAAGCCGAAGGGCCGCGCTTTCCGGACATGACGGAGGCCTATTCGGCGGAGTATCGAAGCACGGCGCGGCAAGTGGCTCAACAACTCAAGATTGAACTGGGCGAAGGCGTCTACGCGGCGCTTACGGGGCCGAGTTATGAGACGCCGGCGGAGATCCGATACCTGCGAGCCATCGGCGCGGACCTGGTGGGGATGTCGACGGTCCCTGAGGTTATTGTGGCGAACTACCTGGGCATGCAGGTGCTCGCGATTTCCTGCGTGACCAATATGGCAGCCGGCATTTTGCCGCAGAAGTTGGATCATAAAGAAGTGATGGAGACCGCCGATCGCGTGCGCGATACTTTGATCCGATTCCTGAAAGCGTTGTTGCCAAAATTATGACCCTCATTGACGCGGCCCTGGAAGCCCGATTGAAAGCGCATGCTCCGTATTCGCATTTTCTGGTCGGGGCGGCTTTAGAAGATAAAGACGGCCGCGTGTTCACGGGTTGCAACGTCGAGAATGCCACGTATGGATTGAGCGTGTGCGCGGAACGCGTGGCGGTGTTCAAAGCGATTTCAGAAGGCGCGCGGAAATTTCAGCGCATCGCGGTGGCGGCCGACACCGGCGTTTTAACTCCTCCTTGCGGCGCGTGCCGCCAGATCTTGTGGGAATTTTGCGGGGACATCGAGGTGACGCTTACGAACCTGCATGGCAAGACGGAAACGCTTCAGTTGAGAGATTTGTTCCCGAGGCCTTTCGATGATTCGTTTATTTGAAGCACTGTGGGGCGGTCCCCCGATGTGGGGCGGTCCCCCTGGACCGCGGCCGACGCCCTCGTCGGCCTCCGATTCTTGCTCGGCGACGCAGCCGGACCTGGGGGTCCGGCGCGGACGCGGGCGTCCGCCCCACTTCTCTGTGGCCGTATTGTGCCTGGCGCTTTCGGCCTTCCTTCTTCACGCTGAACCGGCCGACACGATCTACACCGCCCGCTACGTGGTGACCATGAATGCTCGCCACGACCTGATCGACGACGGCGCCGTCGCCGTTCGCGGCCAGCGCATCGTTGGCGTCGGAAAGCGCGCCGATATCGAGAAACAGTTCCAAGCCCGCCTACACGTCAACCGCCCCGACGCCATCCTGATGCCCGGGCTCATCAACACCCACACCCACGCCGCCATGTCGCTGTTCCGCGGCATCGCCGACGACATGGTGGTGCAGGACTGGCTCAACAAATTCATCTTTCCGGCCGAGGCCAGGAACGTGACGGCCGACTTCGTCCTATGGGGAACGCGCCTGGCGTGTCTCGAAATGATGCTCTCCGGCACCACCACGTTCGTCGACATGTACTATTTCGAGGACAGCGTCGCCAAAGCCACCAAAGAAGCGGGCATGCGCGCCATTCTCGGCGAGACCATGATCCGTTTCAAATCGCCCGACTTCGCCACGCCGAAAGATATGCTGGGGTACACCGCAAAATTTCTCGACCAATACCAAGGGGACCCCACCATCATTCCGGCCGTCGCGCCGCACGCCATCTATACCAATGACGACGCCGATCTCAAGGCCGCGCGCCAGCTCGCGAACAAATTCCACGCGCCGCTGGTGATGCATCTGGCCGAGGCCAAATTCGAATATGACGACTGTCTGCGCACGCGCCACATGACGCCCACACGCTTCGTGGAATCGCTGGGCGTTCTGGATGGCTGGACCATCGTGGCGCACGCCATCTTCGTGGACGCCGCAGACGCCAAGATTCTGAAGGCGCACGGAACCGGAGTGGCGCATTGCCCATCCAGCAACATGAAGCTGGCCAGCGGCATCGCGCCGGTGGTGAAGATGCTCGCGCTCGGCATCCCCGTGGGTGTCGGCACCGACGGCCCGGCGGGCAGCAACAACGATTTCGACCTGATGGAAGAAACGAACCTGGCGGCCGACCTGCAAAAGGTCAGTACTGGAGATCCCACCGTGCTTCCCGCCGAGCAGGCCGTGGCCATGGCGACCATCCTGGGCGCGCGGGCGGCGGGTCTAGAAAAGGAAATCGGCTCGCTCGAAACCGGAAAGCGGGCCGACTTGATTACCCTGCGTCTGGACCGCCCGCATGCCGTGCCGCTCTACAACGTTTATTCGCAGATCGTCTACGCGCTGAAGGGTTCCGACGTCGAAGACGTTACTGTGGACGGAAAGCCGATCGTGCGCGACGGCCGCTCGCTCACGCTGGATCCCGCGCCCATCCTGGCGAAAGCCAAGGAGTATGCCGCGAAGGTGACCGCATCTCTTCATAAGTAGGAATAGCCCACGCGGACGCGATGGGCCGATCGGAATAATTCAAAATCGCGCGAGAGCACCATCGCACCGCATCCACTTACCAGTTTCGACAAGGAAACGGGGTGATCATGAAATTCAAATTGCGTTCTTCAGTTCTGTGCTTCGGATTTGCGCTCGCATTTGCGCCGGCGTATTGCACCACCATTACCACCTACAGCGATCCGGCCACCTGGCAAGCCGCCACGTCCGCCGGATATCAGACCGTGACGTTTGAGGGCCTGACGCCGGCCAATACGGAAACGCCGTACTACAATGCCACGGGAGTAACAGCTTCCGGTGTCGATTTTATCGGATATAATTCCGCGGGCGTGTCCGACGCCCAGGTGGTCGACACCAGCGGCGAGTTCACGTGGTTCAACTGGGGCACAGGGGATGCCTTGATACAAACTCTGGATCGGCCAAATTCGAGTTCGCCGCTTCCCTACATCAACATCGTTCTCCCGGCGAACATTACCTCGCTCGGCCTGGACCTCTTCACCACCAGTCCACAAGCCCTCAGTTACACCATCACTGTGGCTGGCAACCAATACACGGTGCCCACGTTCAGCCAACCCACGCTGGCCTTCTGGGGAATCACGTCCGACACGCCCATCACTTCCCTCCAACTCACCCTGGCGGGCACCACTTATAACAGCTCGTCCAATGCGCTGCTCGACAACTTCAGCTTCGGCGCATCGGATCTGACGGCCGCTCCCGAGGCCGGCACGTATCTGCTCATTGGCTCGGGACTGATCGGATTCGTACTGCTCCGCAAACGGCTCGCGTCAGGGAAGCCGGGCACAGAGCTATAATCTTGGTTGATGACCAAGGCTAACTGGCGTCCCGTCGCTCTTTCTCTTACGGTGTTGGGAGCCGTCGCGCGCCTGCTGCCGCATCCGCCGAACTTTGCGCCCGTCGGCGCCACCAGCCTGTTCGCCGGCGCCCGATTGCCGCGCTGGCAGGCGTACTTGATTCCCATGGCGCTGATGGCCGTCACGGATCCGATTCTGGCTTCGTTTTATGGCGTCCAGCCTTATACGAAGTACTCGATATTCGTTTATGCAAGCTTCCTGATCAGCGTGTGGCTCGGCCGCAGGCTTCGCAATACCGAGAGCATTTCCCGCATCGCCGCCATCACGGTGCTGCACAGCATCCAATTTTTCCTGATCACCAACTTCGGGAGCTGGCTGTGGTTCCAGGCGTATCCTCGAACGGCGGCCGGCCTGGCAAGCTGCTACATCTCGGCGATCCCGTTCTTCGGGTGGACTCTTGCCAGCGACATCCTCTATACCGGCGTTCTGTTCGGGCTGTATGCCTGGCTGAGCCGCACGGTTGCGACTAGCGAGCGACTGCCCGTCGCCGCTTGAGGCGTCGTGCGCGTTGCGCTTTCTTGGTCCAGCGGCAAGGATAGCGCGTGGTCGCTGCACCTGTTGCGAAAAGACCCGAGCCTTGAGGTGGTAGCGCTGGTCACCACACTCAACGAGGAATTTGATCGAGTGGCCATGCACGCCGTCCGGCGCGAGTTGCTTGAGCTACAGGCCGAATCCGTCGGTGTACCGCTTTGGACCGTTCCCCTTCCGTGGCCCTGCTCCAACGAACAATATGAAGGACGAATGCGCGCTCTGTGCACCCGCGCCTTAGAGGCGGGCGTCGAAGCCATGGCGTTCGGCGATCTCTTTCTGGCCGACATCCGCGCCTATCGTGAGAAGCAGTTGGCGGGAACCGGCCTTCAGCCGCTGTTTCCGGTCTGGCAAATTCCCACTGCGGATCTGGCCCAGACCATGATCGCTTCCGGTCTTCGCGCGAAAATCACCTGCGTCGATCCCAAAGCGCTGCCGGCCGAGTTCGCAGGCCGGGATTTCGATTCCCAGTTCCTGGCCGATCTGCCCCCAGGCATCGACGCGTGCGGCGAAAATGGCGAGTTCCATTCCTTTGTTTACGATGGACCCGGTTTTCGGCAAACTTTGGCAGTCAAGGTCGGCGAAATCGTCGAGCGGGATGGCTTCGTTTTCGCCGATGTCGTAACCAGTGAACCCCTAAGTCTTTGATAAATAGCCACGGGAGATTTGCCATGGAATTGCAGCTAGAATCTTGCCATAGCACCGTCATGGTGATATGCTTATATCAGTTGATAACAAGGCACTAAGATTATGGACTTCAACCGATTTACCGAAAAGCTCCAAGAAGCTGTCCGCGCCGCCCAATCCATTGCCGTTCAACACGGTAACCAGCAAATCGACACCGAACACTTGATGCTCGCCCTCCTCGATCAGGAAGGCGGGCTGGCTCCCTCCATCCTGAACAAAGCCGACATCCGCGTCGACGCGCTCCGCACGCGCTTCCAACAGGAAGTGGACCGCATGCCCAAAGTGTCCGGCTCCGGTGGCAGTCCAGACCAAATCTACGTCACCAATCGCATCACCAAGTTGCTGTCGCAGGCTGAGGACGAGGCCAAGCGCCTTAAAGACGACTACGTCTCGGTGGAACACGTGCTCCTGGCCGCCACCGAAGACACGGGGGCCAGCGGGAAACTCTTCCGGGAATTCGGCCTCACACGGGAGCGCCTGATGCGCGCCCTGCAAGAGGTCCGCGGCAGCCAGCGCGTGACCACGCAAAATCCGGAAGCCACTTATGAAGCGCTGGAAAAATACGGGCGCGATCTGACGCAGTTAGCCTCGCAAGGCAAACTGGATCCGGTAATTGGCCGCGACGAAGAAATCCGCCGCGTGATTCAGGTGCTTTCGCGCCGCACCAAGAACAACCCGGTGCTCATCGGCGAGCCTGGCGTGGGCAAAACGGCCATCGTCGAAGGCTTGGCCGGACGCATCATGCGCGGCGACGTTCCGGAGGGTTTGAAGGAAAAGCGCGTGGTCGCTCTCGACATGGGCGCGTTGATCGCCGGCGCCAAGTTCCGGGGCGAATTCGAAGAGCGCCTCAAAGCGGTGCTCAAGGAAGTGCAGAGCGCCGAGGGCCGGATCATCCTGTTCATCGACGAACTGCACACCGTAGTCGGCGCGGGCAAGGCCGAGGGCGCCATGGACGCGGGCAATCTGCTGAAGCCCATGCTGGCGCGCGGCGAATTGCATTGCATCGGCGCCACCACGCTCGACGAGTATCGTAAGTACATCGAAAAGGACGCGGCACTCGAACGCCGCTTCCAGACCGTATTTGTCGACCAGCCGAGCGTGGAAGACACCATTTCCATCCTGCGCGGACTGCGCGAGCGCTATGAGATCCATCATGGCGTTCGCATCAAAGACTCCGCGCTGGTGGCCGCGGCCGTGCTTTCCAACCGGTACATCACCGACCGCTTTCTGCCCGACAAAGCCATCGATCTGGTTGACGAAGCTGCCGCTAAGCTCCGCACCGAGATCGATTCCATGCCGGCCGATCTGGACGAAATCCTGCGCCGCATCATGCAGCTCGAAATCGAGCGCGAGGCCCTGAAGAAAGAGTCCGACGCCGCCTCCAAGGACCGGCTGAAAAAGATCGAGAAGGAAATCGCCGATCTGAAGTCGGAATCGGATGCCCTCAAGGCGCAGTGGCAGGCCGAGAAGGAAGGCGTACAACGGCTGCGGACGTTGCGCGAGCAGATCGAGCAAGTGAAGGTGGATATCGAAAAGGCCGAGCGGCAATACGATCTAAACAAAGCCGCCGAGTTGAAATACGGCAAATTGACCGAATTAGAGAACAAGCTCCGGGCCGAGGATGCGCGGCTGGCCGAAAAACAGTCGGGCAAACGGCTGCTCAAGGAAGAGGTTGACGAAGAGGACATCGCCCAGGTGGTCAGCCGCTGGACCGGCGTTCCGGTCACCAAATTGCTAGAAGGGGAGATGCAGAAGCTGCTGCACCTGGAAGACGAGCTTCACAAGCGCGTGATTGGTCAGGATGAAGCCGTGCAAGCGGTGTCGGAAGCGGTGATGCGCGCCCGGTCGGGCCTGAAGGACCCCAACCGCCCGATTGGAAGTTTCATCTTTTTGGGACCCACCGGCGTCGGTAAAACCGAGCTGGCCCGGGCCTTAGCCGAATTTTTATTCGACGACGAGCGGGCCATGATCCGCATCGATATGTCCGAGTACCAAGAGAAACATACAGTAGCCCGGCTGCTGGGCGCACCCCCTGGTTACATAGGTTACGAAGAAGGTGGGCAACTAACGGAATCCGTCCGGCGCCGTCCATACTGTGTAGTCCTTTTCGACGAGATTGAAAAGGCGCATCCCGACGTGTTCAACGTGTTGCTGCAGATTCTGGACGACGGCCGCCTCACGGACGGCCAGGGCCGCACCGTGGACTTCAAGAACACTATCGTAATAATGACGTCCAACATCGGGAGCCCGCGCATCTTGGAATATAGAGGCGCTTTTGGCGGTGAAGGGTTCGAACGCATGAAGGAGACGGTGCTGGAAGAGTTGCGCGGTCATTTCCGGCCGGAATTCCTGAATCGGGTCGATGAGATTATCGTGTTCCATGCCCTCACCGAAGAGCATTTGAAGCAGATTATAGAGATTCAGTTGGGTGGCCTGCGCAAACGGCTGGCCGACCGTCACATCGAATTGGAATTGACGGATCGGGTTCGGGGACATTTGGTCCGCTCGGGCTACGATCCAAGTTACGGCGCCCGGCCGTTAAAACGGGCGATCCAGCGCGAAATTGAAACGCCACTTGCGCGCCGGATTCTCGGAGGCGAGGTTAGGGACGGCCATCGTGTGGTGGTGGATCTCGACCCTGCCGGTCACTTAGTTTTTGAATCTAAACTTGCGGGCCGCGAGCGTGAAGCGGCTCTCGAGGAAGCTTAAGGAAAAAGGAAACCTAACTATGAAGGGTCATATCAGCAAATCCACGGCTGCTCTATTCGCCGTTATTGCCCTGCTGGCCGGTGCGCTCGTCGTCACCATCAGCAGCCCCAATCGCATTCGAGCTTTTGCGGACACTACTCGGGGCGCCGAGACGGGTCCCATCAGCACTTTTGCTCCCCTAGTGAAACGTGTCATGCCGGCAGTGGTGAACATCTCTTCTACGAAGGTCGTGAAGGATCAGGGCGGCGAAGAAGGCGGCCAAGGCGGCCAGGGCCTTTTCAACGATCCGTTCTTCCGGCAGTTCTTCGGCGGCCGCATGCCGCAGGGACAGGGACAGGGACAGGAACAGCCCCATTCGCAGCGCGCCACTAGCCTCGGTTCAGGCGTCGTGGTCAGCTCCGATGGCTACATCATCACTAATAACCACGTGGTCGACGGCGCGACGGACGTGAAAGTATCCTTCGCCGACAAGGAAGAATATCCGGCCAAAGTCGTCGGAACCGACAAATATACCGACGTGGCCGTGCTGAAGATCAACAAAACCGGGCTAACCACGCTGCCGTTCGCCGATTCGGCTCATTCCGAAGTAGGCGATATCGTGTTGGCGATCGGCGAGCCGTTCGGCTTGGGCCAGACCGTCACCATGGGCATCATCAGCGCCAAGGGCCGCGCGGGCCTGGGCATCGAGCGGTTTGAAGACTTCATCCAGACCGACGCCGCGATCAACCGGGGCAACTCGGGCGGCGCGCTCATCGACACCCGTGGCGATCTGGTTGGTATCAACACCGCCATTCTGTCCGGTGAAACCGGCGGCAACCAGGGCATCGGCTTCGCCATCCCCGCCAATCTGGCCAAGAACATCATGGACCAGATCATGACCAAGGGAAAAGTCACGCGCGGCTACATGGGTATCCTGCCGCAAGAGTTGACGCCTGAAATGGCGAAGGCTTTCGGCGTTCCGAATACTCACGGCGTCGCCATCGCTAACGTGGTGGGCGACAGCCCGGCCGCCAAAGCCGGCCTCAAGGTCGGCGATGTGATCACAGCCGTCAACGGCAGTCCCGTGGACGATGTGAACGCTTTCCGGTTGCAGGTAGCAGGCTTCGCACCTGGCACTACCGTCCATCTCAAAGTGTCGCGCAACGGCCAGGCCATGGATCTTGCGGTGACTCTCAGCGAGTTCAATCTCGAAGCCGAGAACAAGGGTGAAGGCGAAGGCAATCTCCCGAGCGGCGGCGAGAAGGGCGCTATGAAGGGGTTGTCGGTCCAGGCCTTAACGCCTGAGCTCCGCCAGCAGCTGCAGACGCCGGAAGGCACGCAGGGCGTCGTCATCACCGACATCGACCCGGATTCCTCAGCTTCGGCTGCCGGACTCCAACAGGGCGATATCATCGTTCAGGTGGACCGCAAACCCGTCACCACGGTGTCGGAATTTAACACCGCCGTGAAAGCGGGGTCCTCCCACGAATCCACGCTGTTGCTAGTAAAGCGTGGCCAAGGCACGCAGTTTGTTGTAGTTCCGAATAAGTAAGGGCCCCTCGGGCCGTTTTAGAAGTTTAGCGTTGGAGAAGCAGGTTTCCTGAGTGAAACCTGCTTCTTTTTGTCGCTGGAGACATCCAACATACAGGAGCGAATACCGAGCCGCGACCAAAGGGAGCCGGTCTCCACTAACTTTATGGGCAAACACAGCAAAAGCTGGCCAATCCTCCTGGCGGAACTCCCCGCGCCGTGGCAACCCTCGGCCGATGTCTACCGTACGAAGGACGGCTGGCTGGTGAAGTTCGACCTCGCAGGTGTTCAAATCGCGGACGTATCCGTCACCCTTCGTGGCAGGAGCGTGACCGTGAGTGGCGTTCGCCGCGACTCGTTCTTTGAGGAGGGTTCCAGTTATTATTCAATGGAGATTTCCTACAACCGCTTCGAACGCTCGTTGATAATGCCGGCCAATCTCGAAGACGCCCGCGTGACCATCGCGGCGCGGGAAGGTTTGTTGCTGGTGAGGATGATCACGGAAGGAAATGAAAATGTCTGAACAACCTGTTGTCTACACACTGCCGGTGCTGCCGCTGAAAAGCGCGGTGCTGTTCCCTTACCTGCTGATGCCTTTGTCAGCCGGGCGCCCGGCGTCCATCGCCGCGGTAGAGGCGGCGCTTGCCACCGAGTCGAAGGAGATTCTGGTCTTTACGCAGCGCGATCCCGATCTTGATTCGCCCACCAAAGACGATCTCTATAGCATCGGGACCAAGGCTGTCATCCGCAAAATGAACCGCTCCGGCGAGGGCCATCTCGAACTGATGGTTCTGGGTATGGAGCGCGTGACGCTTTTGAAACTCGACAGCTCGGAGCCGTTTTTGCAAGGCCGCGCCGTGCCGCTGCCGCTGCCCGACGATAAGGGTCCTGAGATCGAAGCGCTGCAGGGCGCGTTGATCGAACTGGCCGGCGAGGCTCTTACGCTAGCCCAGCCTAACACTCCGCAAGAACTGCGCGGGTTGATTGCTTCGAATGACGATCCGCTGCGGCTGACCTACGTTCTCTCGGCCATGTTCAGCCTGGACGCGGAGAAATGCCAGTCGCTGCTCGAAGCTCCCACGCGAGCCGAAGCTCTGCGCATGCTGCATCGTTACCTGATGCATGAAGTGCAAGTGCTCGAACTGCGCAACAAAATCACCACCGAAGCTCGCACCGAGATGAGCAAGGAGCAGCGCGATTATTTGCTGCGCCAGCAGATGCGCGCCATCCAGCAGGAACTGGGCGAAAAAGACGGCGAACATGCCGAAGCGCAGCAGTTGCGGGAACGGCTGGAGAAAGCCGATCTGCCCGAAGACATCCTGAAGGAAGCCACGCGCGAACTGGACCGGATCGAGAAGCTGCCTCCCAGCGCCCCGGATTACAACGTGATCCGGACTTATCTCGACTATGTCCTGGAGCTGCCGTGGAAGAAGAGCACCGAAGATTCGCTCGATATCGCACGCGCCCGCCAGGTGCTGGACGAGGATCACTTCGGCCTGAAAGATGTGAAGGAACGCATCTTGGAACATCTGGGCGTGCTGAAGCTCAACCCCAACGCCAAGGCGCCGATCCTTTGTTTCGTCGGCCCTCCCGGAGTGGGTAAGACTTCGCTCGGCCAATCCATCGGGCGCGCCTTGAACCGCAAGTTCGAGCGCATGAGCCTGGGCGGCTTGCATGACGAAGCCGAACTGCGTGGTCATCGCCGGACCTACATCGGCGCCATGCCGGGCCGTGTGATTCAAGCCATGCGGCGCGCGGGCGCAAATAATCCGGTGCTGATGCTGGACGAAGTGGACAAGCTGGGTCACGATTTCCGTGGCGATCCGGCCCACGCTTTGCTCGAGATCCTGGATCCGGAGCAGAACAAAACGTTCCGGGATAACTACCTGGATCTTCCGTTCGATCTATCGAAGGTATTGTTCGTCACCACGGCCAACGCGCTAGATACAATTCCCCGGCCGTTGCTCGATCGTATGGAGATCTTGCGGCTCGCTGGTTATAGCGAAGAAGAGAAGCTCGAAATCGCCAAGCGCTATTTGATTCCGAAACAGCTCAAAGAAACCGGGCTGACGGCGGAGCAGTGCGTCCTTCCGGACGAGACTGTGCGGAAGATCATCTCCGGCTACACTCGCGAAGCCGGCCTTAGACGGCTGGAACGTGGCATCGGCAGCGTGACCCGCAAGGTGGCGCTGAAATTTGCCGAGGGCGCAACGGGACCGTTCACGGTAACGCTCGCTGAGCTGGAAGAGATGCTTGGTCCCGAGCCGTTCAATCAGGAAGAGGCGCGGCGCGATCTGCCGGCCGGCGTTGCAACCGGCCTAGCGTGGACCGAATCCGGCGGCGACGTGCTGTACATTGAAGGCACCCTGTTGCCGGACGGCAAGGGCTTGACCCTGACCGGACAGCTGGGTGAGGTGATGCAGGAGTCGGTGAAAGCGGCCCAGAGCTACATCTGGTCGCACGCGGGCGACTTCGATATCGACCCGGCACTGTTCAGAAGCTCCGGCGTGCACGTACACGTCCCGGCGGGCGCGATCCCGAAAGACGGACCGTCGGCCGGTGTGACGATGGCGACCGCGCTGACTTCGCTCTACACGAAGCTGCCGGCTCGCAGCGATGTCGCGATGACCGGTGAAATTACGCTCACCGGATTGGTGCTGCCCATCGGCGGCATCAAAGAGAAGGTGCTGGCCGCCCGCCGGGCTGGAATCCATACCGTGATTATGCCCAAGGCGAACCAGAAGGATCTGCGCGATCTTCCCGAGGAAGTTCGCAAAGAGATGGAGTTCATTTTCGCCCAGCGTGTGGAAGACGTCCTTCAGACGGCGATTCCACAGCTCGCCGAGCGGATGAACGCCAGCAAGACCCGGCCGATTATTCACGCGGCGTAAGGGCCGCGAAGCCGGGTTGTAGACAACAGTGCGCGGAGACTTCTCAGACGAGTCTCCGCGCTTTTTTTGTACCCAATGCGAATCCGTGTTAGGCGGACCTTCGATCATAGGCAATGCGCGCAAGCTCCTTAAGTACCGTCCCCTTCGATTTTATGTCTTCCTTCGTTAGACGGAGACGATAAACGTGACAAAGTTATAAGGCTGCCCGTCTTTTGAAAGTCCGATATAGAATCTGTTGTCTCTTAGCTCGAGGCTTGGGTCCATCTCCTTCAAGATCGTGAGCGTGCCTTAAGAACCGCGGGTCTCCCAAAGGGCCTGCATTTGAATTGCGATAAGAGGAATTGTTCCGTTAAATAGCGAGACAACGTTTAAGAACCGACTCGTAATGTCTTCAGCGATGAGCACGGCGCAGTGGTCGTACTGGGGATAGCGCTTACGTTCGATGTCCCAGTATTCAATTGTTCTAATGATGTGCGCTTCGTCCGTCGAGCCGAGCTGAAGCTCAACTTCATGGCGCCTCTTTGTGTCCGGGTCCTGCAAGAGAAGATCCAGCCGCCCGGCACGTGGATGAATCCTTTCGCGATCTCTCAAGACTAAATCTCCAAGGCCAAGAATCGAAGGATCGTTGGCAATGAGGTCTTGAACCCACCTCTCGTTGTACTCCGGATGGTTCTTGAGCGAAAAACGCTCGTGCGGCGTATATCCTTTACTCATATTGTCCGTTCAGGCGACAGGCCTTTGTCAGATTTTATCCTTTGCACAACTTGCCTGCTGACATTTTTGGGCAGGTCTCCTGCCTTTGTCGATGCATTGCATATACAATAGAGATGGCCGTGTTTGATTGGGACCAGAATAACGTGAAGAAAATCCGGGCGCACCGGATCAGGATGGAAGAGGTGGAACAAGCGCTGGCTCGCGAACCGATCCTCATTTACGAGCAAGACGCAGGCGGCGAGGCCCGATACGTGTACTACGGTGAAACTGAAGGCAACCGCCTTCTGGCCATCGTCCTTACGGAGCGCGGCGACAAAATCCGGGTGATTACGGCTTATGACTTAGATTCAGGCCAAAAGCGCGACTATCTGGAGCGGCGCGCGCGGGGAGAATGAAGCATGAATAAACCGAAGGATCGAGCAACGAGAACGCCAAAGTTCGGGGACGAAGACCAGGAAGCGAAATGGTGGGCTAGCGCGAAGGGGCGCGGGTTTCTCCAAGAGCAATCCGCCGCTGGAATGTCCAAGAAGCGGAAGGGCTCGCCTCTGGTGACCAACCTGAGCGGCAAGAGCAGTGTGCAGATCGCGCTGCGATTGCCCGCGCCCGATCTCGCAAAAGCGCGCGAGATCGCCGAACGCAAAGGGATCGGCTACCAAACACTTTTAAAGATGCTGGTCCATGAAGGACTCCGGCGCGAATCGCGTCGCCAATAGCCTTGCTTGACAGATCCACAGCCGTATCCTACCTTGAAACTTCATGCGCAAAAAAGTCACTGTAGTGGGAGCTGGGAACGTGGGCGCCAATTGCGCGCTGCGTATCGCCGGCAAAGAATTAGCGGACGTCGTGCTGGTGGACGTCGTGGAAGGTGTTCCGCAAGGCAAAGGACTCGATCTGCTCGAATCCGGCCCCGTGGAAGGATACGACGTGCGTATCACGGGAGCCAATGATTACGGCCCGACGGCGAACTCCGACGTGGTCGTGATCACGGCCGGTTTTCCGCGTAAGCCCGGAATGAGCCGCGACGATTTGCTGATCGCCAACTACGAAGTGGTCAAGACCGCGACCGAACAGGTGGTGAAGGCTTCCCCGAACGCTATCCTGATCCTGGTGACAAATCCGCTGGACGCGATGTGCTGGACCGCGTTCCAGGTTTCAAAATTTCCGAAGACTCGCGTCATCGGCATGGCAGGGGTTTTGGATACGGCGCGTTTCCGTACGTTCATCGCCGACGAGCTGAATGTTTCGGTGACCAACGTCACCGCGCTGGTGCTCGGCGGGCACGGTGACACGATGGTTCCCATTTCGCGACTGACCAACGTCTCCGGCATTCCGCTCAGCGAACTGCTGGATCAACCGACCATCGATCGCTTGGTGCAGCGCGCCCGCGATGGCGGCGCCGAGATTGTGAAATACCTCAAGACCGGCAGCGCTTATTACGCGCCGTCGGCCGCGGCGGTCGAGATGGTGGAGTCTATTTTGAAGGACAAGAAGAAGGTGCTTCCGTGCGCGGCGTACTTGGAAGGCGAATACGGCATAAAGGGCCTGTATGTGGGCGTGCCGGTGAAGCTGGGCTCCAAGGGCATCGAGAAAATTTACGAGATCAAGCTCGAATCCGGTGAGCAGGCCGCGCTGCAAAAGAGCGCCGCCGCCGTGCAGGAACTGGTCGACGTAATCAAAATGAAGATGTAGCAGTCTCCCGGCTCAGGCCTACGGCTTAAACTGGTTCGACAGATAATTCAAAACTGCATCGCGATCCTGAGGTTTCAACGGGGATCCCCAGCCGGTCATTTTGTTGATCTCGCGATCCCATTGCGCGCGGGTCAGGCGCTGCTGTTGCATCATGTGCTCATCGTGGCAAATGAAACAGGCTGATTTGAAGCCTTCCGGTTGCGCGGCTTGTTGAGTGGGAGCCGGGCTGGCGACGCTGGCCGGGGCTTGAGCGGAGATGGTGACCGCAATGGGCTGCACCGCATTCCACAAATAGCCGTTCGGGTTCCATTCCTGGCTGAGCGGCTGTGACTTGTCGTCCATGTTGGTGGCGCGCGCCATCAGTGTGTACGTGCCCTCGGCCGCCTTCCAGTCGATTTGCCAGAGACGCCAACCATATTGGGTTGGCCGTCCACCGAGTTTGGCCGGCTTCCAAGTCTGTCCGCCATCGGTGGAAACTTCGACTTTACGGACTGGCGAACTGTTCGACCAGGCTGTCCCTTGAATGCGCACCGGCCCGGGCTTAGCCCACCCGTTGGGAGCCGCAATGACAGACTTCACGCCGAGGTCCGTGACGGGCAGCATTTCGGACGGGTCTACAGCCGTGCCAGGAGCGACCGGATGCGGTGGATGCCGGTACGCCGTTTTCATCCAGAAGCCTTCAAATTCATGATCGAGCACTTCGATGTGCTGCAACCATTTCACCCAGGAGTCGCCAGCCCAGCCGGGTGCGATCACTCGTAACGGGAAGCCGTGCTCCATCGGCAACGGTTGTCCGTTCATCTCGTAAGCCAGCAGCGTATCCGGATGAAGCGCTTTGGCTACAGTTATGGTGCGTTGAAAATCCGGCATCGTCCCCAGCGGGACATCGGCGCCGTCGCACAGAATTTCTTTGGCTGAACTCTGGATGCCGGCTTTCTGCAGGACGTCGCGCAGCCGCACGCCGGTCCATCTTCCGTTGCCAACCGAACCGAAAGCCCACTGTGCGCCGGCCACGCGCGGCTGATAAAATCGCCGGCCATTGCCCGCGCATTCCAAGACGCCGACGAGTTCCACGCGCGGAAGTTTCTTCAAATCGTCCAGCCGCAGCGTCGAAGGCCGATCGACGTTGCCGTCGATCTTCAAGCTCCAATCGCTTAGACTCACCTTTGGCGTGTAGGTGTGGCAGCGCACGAAGAAGCGGTCGATGGGCGTGATCCAATCGGTGAAGCCCTCCAGCGGCATTTCCAGATCTTCCGGCCGCGGCGACAGGACGATCATGCGCGACTGATCGGCCTGATCGGCGGCTCTCACAAAACGGGGCAGCACGGCCGCGGCGGCGCCAGCGAGCAGCATCCGCCGGCTTACGGGCGTTGGTCTGAAGCTTGGGTTCATGATTTCGATCTTAGCTCGTTCCAAGCGCGCTATTCTAAAGGCCGATCGCAGTTTTGACCCTGGCCCAATAGTCGTCCCACAAATAGAGCTTTATCATCTCCTGTCGAGCATGTTCCAGCCTGGCCGCTAACTGAACCGAAGGGAGCGAACGGAAATATTCTATTCGTTGACGCAGGCTTTCGGCATCGCTCGCCTCATATAACAAATCCGCCAAGTCTAACTTCGACATCACTTCCCGAAAAGGAGCAATATTGGAAGTAATAGGCAATGTGTTTAGAGCCAGAGCCTCAAAGATGACCAAGCCAAGCAATTCCGCCTGTTCAACCACTTGTCCGTTGTACAGCCTGTGATGGGATGAAGCGATCAGCGCGTCCGCTTCCGTGACAATCTCGCGTTTGCGTGTTTCTGAGGCGGCTCCGGCAAATGTAATTTTCTTTCCGCCCCGGCGCGATTGAATGAAACGCCAGTAGGCCTTATCGTACTGCGGCCCAACCACAACGAGTTCACAATCCTTAGGGATTCCCGCAATCGTTACTTCGATGCCTTTGTGCGCCAAGATGCGCCCTACCGAGCATAGTCGTCCGCCGAACCCGTTTCCATCCCGCGGCGGCTGAAAAGGACGAATCTCGGCACGCCAAAGAGCGCCACTAATAGATCGAGCTTGTTTACTAAATCTAGAGGATCTCCTCGCCGAGAAATCCGAGGTTTCTATAAACCAGCACTGTCGCGACGGCTGGAAGCAAGTCTCGAAGTCTTCCAACAGTGGCTCGTAACCCAGATTGGTGAAAATAACCACCTGATCGCTGGCGCAATTTGCAATTAACTCGAAGATTATGTCGCTGCCCAAATACTGATGAATCACCACCGCATCGTACCGGGCAATTTCCGTCAGCAGGTACCCGAGCGTCACTACCTCTTCGAACTTAGCGGGTTCTTCCGGGACGACGCGCACAAATTTCGTGGCCAGACGCCCCTGATAAGGCGGACGGGGGAAAGGGCTCACAATGGCATAAGCGGTGCAGTGGTCTCCACCCGCTTGAATGGCGCGGATGGTGTTCAGAGTGTAGCGTTCACCCCCTCCGATATCGGAAAGCGAGTATAAGCTGACGAGGAGCACACGCACGGAAATGTATTGTAGCCCATCAGTGTGTTTTAACGGCTCTGCGCAGGAATCTGAGAAGGCCCGCATTTTAGGCTGCTTTCCTGAAGACGACAAATTCGGTCTTGGTGGCCGCCATCCGTTGCGCT
>Ga0182024_10004873_pt1 | contig 30484 bp, 28 predicted proteins | sample P32metaG_FD_120480 | JGI IMG/M metagenome (GOLD analysis project Ga0182024, IMG submission 120480) | Permafrost microbial communities from Stordalen Mire, Sweden - P3-2 metaG (Illumina Assembly) | ecosystem: Environmental > Terrestrial > Soil > Wetlands > Permafrost | place: Sweden: Stordalen... | reverse complement strand
TAAGAGGAGCAGGCCGGTACAGCTGTCTTCAAGTGGATTTGCTGCGAATCGGGTGATGCGGCATTACCTCGGTGACGTTGCGAGTAGGTCTCTGACCGCGTGAATTCGCACTTTGAGGTTCGGACTTTCCCACCCTTTCGCCAGGAAAAAGGCGAAAGGATGGGGCACGGAAATGGAACAAGTACAAGCGGTCAGAGACCTAGCCTCCTAAGCGAGGCGCGCGACCGGGCATCGCACCCGGGGGCAGATTCTTAGAGGAGCTCGAAGGACTTTTGAATGCGGTCGGGAAGGATAGCCGGCGGATCGTTGAGCGTATGGCCGATTTCGAGGACCGCCGCAGGGGGCGTCTCCAATTCATGGAGAGCCTTTGCAACCGCGGGCCAGTCGATTGTCCCGTCTCCTGGCCAAAGATGCTCGTCTCTCGTCCCGTGATTGTCATGAACGTGGACGGAGCCAATCCGGCTGCCGAGCGTTGCAATCGCCTCCGCGGCGCCCGGATCGATGTGTGCGTGGCCCAGATCGAGGCAAACATTCACATTTTGCAAGTGGCCCATGTCGAGAATCGTCAGCAGGTGCTCGGGGGTGGTGGCATCGCTCAACAGGTTCTCGACCAGCAGCCGGACGCCGAGGGGGCGTGCAAAGGCACCGAGATGCTCGAGAGCCGTCATGCCATATTCAATGCTCCGCGGCGACCACAGGTCAGTCGTTTCGCCCAAATGCACCACTAGATTCTTGAAAGGAATCCGTTCCGCTGCCTCGAGCGCACGCTTGATCTCGTCCATGGCATCAATGCGCCGCGATTTCTCAGGGTGTAGCACGTTCACTGCCGGCGCGCCGGCGCGGCCCATCTCGCGATCTGGAAACATGGGCGCATGCATCGAGAAGGGTTCGAGCGAATTCGAGCTGAACCAGGCAGCAATTTCTCCCACTTGTTCGCGGCTCGTATAGTCGAAATGCTGGCGTGCGGCAAAGACCTCCACCCCCTGCGCGCCGCCACGAGAGGCGACTTCCAGCAATCCGGGGTGAAGGCGCTGGTTCAAAAATAAGTGCGTTGATAGGACTCGAAGCATGATGGAAAGGGGTTCCCCTGTGCCCGACTGATTACGACGCAACCGGTTCCTGTCCCTATTGTCGCATTCTTCCAACAAGTTACCGCGCAACGTGGTATTGCAGTAGTTGGTGCGTATGGTAACCGTTCAACGAATGTTCTGCGGTCATTTCACTGGACAGAGAAGCCCAAGTTTCCTATGCTACCGACACTGCGATCCCCCACCGGACCCCTTTCTGACGACCGACCCGGAGATTCCGGCAGCGAGCCTCGCAAGCTTTGCATGGTGTGTTCGTCCATTCAGCGAGAGGATTTAGCTCCGTTCGGAGACTCTGCGCGACTTTTCGGCGAATCGAGGCGAGCGTTGAAGATACCAAGCGCAATCGCAATCGAACACCTTTCGTGGCCCATTCGCACGTTGCTTGGATGCCTTACGGCCGTCGTGTCGGTTGGTCTGACCGACGTGATCGCGCCCCTGCACGCCTTTCCTCTGCTACTCGCATTTCCCACGGTAGTTTTGAGTGCATGGTTTTTTGGGATGGCAGGGAGTTTTGGTTGCGCCATTCTCGACGTGACCCTGGTTGACCTGTTGTTGACCAAGGCGCAGTTCCGGTTTTCGACCGGATTTGCGCGGGAGGAAATGCGGCTCTCGCTGTTCCTGGTGTTGTCCACGCTGCTGGGCGTGTTGATCCGCCGCTGGGCCGATCAGCGCGCGGAATTGAAAGCGCAGGAACTGAAGAAGAGTCTCATTCTGGCCCAGACCCAGCGGCAGATGGCAGAGGAACGGGCACGCGCGGGCGAGGCGTTGCGCGATCGCGATGCGGCGCTGCAGATTGCCTTGCGCGCCAGCGGCATGGGGCTCTGGACCTGGGATGTGCAACGCGAATCCGTGCAGTGGTCCGACGAAATGTTCCGAATTATTGGCCACGCGCCGAGTGAATTCGAGCCCAGGAATCAGATCTGGTTCGATGCAATCCATCCCGATGATGGAGAAGGCATGCGCACAGCGTTTGCCCATGACATGGAGCATTCTGACGAATTCCAGCGCCAGTATCGGGTTGTATGGCCCGACGGCACTGTGCGCTGGGTTGAGTCGCAAGGCCGATGCGTGCGGGACAACGAAGGACGCGCGACCTGGCTCATGGGAGTTGTCGCCGACGTGACGCACCGCAAGCGCGCCGAAGAGGCGATGCTGCGCGCAGAGAAACTCGCCGTTGCGGGAAGATTGGCGGCGTCGGTTGCGCACGAGATCAATAATCCCCTCGAAGCAGTCACGAATCTGCTTTACCTGATCACGCTGAGCAGCACCGCCGAGGAAGCGCATGCCTATGCACGCAACGCGCTGGACGAACTGCTACGCGTATCGCTCATTACGCAGTCGACGTTGAAGTTTCACCGCCAGCAGGGCACGCCGAAGATCACGATGCTTTCGGAAGTCGTCGAGGGCGTTATCGCACTGTTTCGCCCCAGGCTGGTGGCGGGCGGAATCACGGTCGAGGTGCGTGCAGCAAATGAAGTCGCTATCGCCTGCATGCCCAGCGAGGCGCAGCAGATCTTCGCGAATCTCGTAGCCAACTCAATTGAGGCCATCTCGCAAAGCGGAAAGATGGTGATTCGGCTTCGTCCATCGCACAACTGGCGCGACCGCGCGGTGGATGGAATGCGGGTGACGTTCTGCGATTCCGGTGTGGGGATGGATCGCGCAACCATGCGGCGTATTTTCGAGCCGTTCTTCACCACCAAACCCGAGACTGGAACCGGCCTGGGCATGTGGGTGGTGACGCAGCTCGTCGAGCGGCACGGAGGCAATGTGAGGGTGTGGAGCAGGCAGCGCTATGGCGCAAGCGGAACGGTCTTTTCCATCTTTCTACCCACCGCGCATCCAGCCTCCGGAGCAGCGGGTGTGGACGTGGAGTCATCCCCTGTACAGGCGGTGCCGGTCGAAGCGCCGGAAGCGAATTCGATCGCGTAAAGGCGTTGGTCATTGGGTCGTTCGCGCGGAGTGAGTTGCGACGCTGCGCGAAACCCAAAACGATACAGCGACTCGCGTTTCGGTCTAAATCGCGCCCGCCAGATAGTTGACCGTGTCGGGACGCGTCGTTCCTTCAGTACCGCGGGACAGAGCCAGCAACAGGGGCGACAGCGTCATTACCGGGCAACGTGCGTAGGCCAGCACCTTGTAAACAACCCAGGCCCGCGTGACTGCGGCAAAATGTGAGGCGCCTTGGGCACCCAGCACAATCAGGGCGGCTTTCTGGACTCTACCCTCGTAGAGCAGTTCCTCTGTTGGATCGCCAATGACGAAGGTTGGTTCAACGCTAACCTTGTCCCGCAGCCGGAGCGGGATCAACTCGAAGAGGTCGTCTTTCATCTGGCCCCCGCTTCGCCCGGCGAGAACCTCAACGCACTCCTGAGGTGGGATGACTTGCTGCAGAATCAGACGGGCTTCGTGCCTTACGGCCAGTTCTGCGGCAAAGCTCGCTACCATGTGGCTCCGGAGCGCGCTATCGCGGGAGTTAGTAGCCCGCTGCCTTGCCATAGTGGCTGCGATGATCCTGGCCACCTTCCAACTCGCCGGTCTTCGGATCAACAGCGATGCACTCGCCATTCGACCAATAGCTGCCATGGATTCTGAGTGTGTATCCCATGGCGCGTAGATCCCTCAGAGTGCCTTCACTGAAGCCGGGCTCGAGATAGAGCCTGTCTGGCTGATATTGATGGTGGAAACGTGGTGCGTCCACAGCTTGCTGAATATTGAGCCCGCCTTCCGCCGCTGAGAGAAAGATATTCGCAACAGTGGTGATGATGCGCGCTCCACCTGGTGAACCCAGCACGTAGCGGAGTTTGCCATCTTCCAAAACGATCGTCGGTGTCATGGAACTGAGCGGACGCTTGCCGGGTGCAATCGCGTTGGCTGGACCCTGGATGAGCCCGAACATATTCGGCACGCCCATCTTCGAGGCGAAGTCGTCCATCTCGTCGTTGAGCAGAAATCCCAGCGAGCCTGCAGTGACATGCGAGCCGAAGCCGTCGTTCAGGGTCGTGGTTACGGAAACTGCGTTGCCCTCATCGTCGACAACGGAATAGTGCGTGGTATCTTGCGACTCGACGCGGCGATGGCCGGCACTAGTTGGAGCCGGTGGCAAAAAGCCTGCGGGCCGCTGCAGCGATGCGCTGGGCGTTGCCGCTTCCAAGTCGATCCCGGCACGCCAGGCATTGGCGTACTTCTTCGACGTGAGGTCGGCGACGGGAATGTCGTTGTAATCGGGATCGCCCAGGTAGTCCGCGCGATCCATGTAGGCGCGACGATAGGCTTCGGTGATCAGATGCATTGATGCAGCGGTGCGGTCGCCGAGCGATGCAAGATCGTAACCTTCGAGTATGTTCAACGCGCTGACCAGCACTACACCCCCTGAAGAGGGCGGCGGAGCGCTGAGGACGGTGTAGTTGTGGAATGTGCCTGTGACTGGTGTGCGCTCCACGACCTTGTATTGCGCCAGATCTTCGAGCGTAAGCAGCGCACCGCCCGGCTTCAGATCGTCGATCAGTTGCTGCGCCATTTTCCCGTGATAAAAATCGTCGGGGTTTGCGGCGATGCGTTCGAGAGTCTGCGCCAGCTGGGGCTGCTTGAAGATTTCACCCACTTTATAAAGCTGCCCGTCGCGCTGAAAGATGCGCTTCGAATCGGCAAACTTCGCCAGATCCGTATCGGCGAGTTCGTTTGCCTCTTCCGCGGAAAGCTCGAATCCCTCGCCGGCCAGTTTGGTTGCGGGAGCCATCACGCGCGCCAGTCCTAGCTTGCCGTATTTGCGCTCGGCATACACCAACCCTGCCACGGAACCCGGCGTTGCAATGGAGCGGTAGCCGATCACGCTCGATTGCGGGCTTGTTGCGGGCAACACGTTGCCCTGCGCGTCTTGATACATGGTTTCGGTGGCGGCCAAGGGCGCCTTCTCGCGATAGTCGATGAAGGTGGACTTGCCGTCGCGGGTGCGCAGCAGCAGAAATCCGCCGCCGCCGAGATTGCCCGCTGCAGGATGCACAACGGCGAGCGCGAATCCCGTTGCAACTGCCGCATCCACGGCATTGCCGTCCTCGCGCAGAACCTCAACCCCTGCGTCCGAAGCAAGGTGATGAACGCTCACCACCATGCCGTGCAGGGCGCGCACGGGCTGCTCCTCCTTGTAGGCAAGCCCCTGCGTCGAGCCCTCCTGGCCGGTGAAGTAGGTCGAGAGGAAGAGCGAAGAGCCGGTGAGTATAGCTAAGAATGTGCCATAGAGCCATCGGTCCATAGGGTCTTCACAGAATAACCCGGCAAAGTTCCGAGCCGGGATCGGGCCGGATCAGACCGGGGACAGCTGCTGCGAGATGAAAACCAATGCTCGGCAGAATGCGTCCAATCATTTGCAAGAAGAGAGCTCGTTCCCGTCACCACCGCAAGGTCACGACTGAATGCAACCGATCACTTCTTAGGAGACCATATGCGGATTATCATGGATTCAATCAGCTTGCCTATTCTTCGCGCTAGGCGTGCTCGGCAGCCCAGTCGCCAATGCACAGACGGACGTGGCATTGAGTGTCTACGGCGCCTTCACAGGGACCACCAACGGCAATGGCACAGCGCAAAGCCCATCGAATTCCGCTGGCGGTCTGATCGAGCTGCGTCATATCTCGAATCCGTTGGTCGGCTACGAGGCAACGTACTCCTTCAATCGGGCCAACCAGGTGTATTCCGCGAGGTGCGTCGTGTGCCCCGTTGGGACGCTTCCGCCGTGCAACCCGCCTGCGCCGGTGCCGGTCTCGGCCAACGCGCACGAAATTTCGGGTGACTGGGTGGCGTCCGTGCGGCTGGCGAATCTCAGGCCTTTCGCGCTTGCGGGCGTTGGTCTTCTTTTGGATGTGCCCAGCGGCAACCAAAGTTCGACCGACACCACGACCAAGCCCGTCTTTATTTATGGGGCGGGGCTCGACTGGGGTTTAGTGCCGCATCTGGGCCTGCGTTTGCAATATCGCGCAATCTCTACAAGGCGCCCGATCTCACACGTCTCTACACATCCACCGATGCGTTCACGCATACGGCCGAACCGATGATCGGCGCATACCTGCGCTTTTAGAAGTCGCCCGGCGAACGGAAGAGCGTCTGCGACTCAAGACGTGCGATTAGAGCAGATTAGGAAACTGTGTCCGTTTTGAGATCGTACAGGGTCGCCGCTCCCTGCTGGTCGCGTCAACTTGAGAACAAATCCCTCCGGCCACACCATTTCCTAATCTGCTGTAGCCGTTCCAAGCCTTGCCTGCAACTCATCCTTGTTGGCGAGGAACCAGATCGAGCCTCGTTGATTCGATTCGCGAATGAAATCGCGAAGAGATTTGCTTTCGGATTCGAGTTGACTGGTGTCTCCGACAATTGCGGCGGCGAACTGGTAGGTGACAAATTTCTGCACCATCTCGCCGGCGTTTCCGGTGCGCAATTGGAAAAATGCCGGGTCAAGCCGGGTGATGGGCAAGACGACTACGTTCGCTCCGGCCGACTTCGCCTCGCCGATCAGATCGACCGCGTCTTGAGCGGTGCAGAAGAGCGGCCCCTTGGCAGGCAAATCGAGAATGCGCTTGCCGTGGAGTTCGTACACGTCGGTCTGCATAGATTTCCTAGAAGTGAGGTGTACTTTACCGGTCGGCGACGAGCATCAGCGGGTCGGGCGCAACATGGCAGGCCTGCCGCCCTGCGACGGTCCAGGTTGAGCCATCTTGATAGCGAATCGATTCCAGATGAATGGAGTTGACCGATGTAAAGCCGGGTAGGACCAAGTCTGTTGCGACATCCTTCTCGCCTTCCGGCGCAAACGTAACGTCCAGAGTTCTTGTCAGGTCGGACGCGCTGTCCCGATTCGTGAGGTCAAGTTGATCGCTCGATGCATGTTCGATCCGATTCTTTCCGGAAAGTCCAAAAACCATTACCTTCGCGCCGGTAATCTTAGAAGATTTCGGATTAGTAAGGATGAGATGGATCCGTTGCGAGAAAACCGCGACGGGTTGTTCTCCGCGCACGGCAACCAAACCGGTCCCGGGCCCCTGCAGTGCATGCATGCTCACCGGGCAGGTTGACGCGGGCAGATAGATGACGAAATTGGATGCGCGCTGAGTGTTCTCCAGGCTCGTGGCCGGAGTGGTGCTGGTCTGTGCAGCTAACATTGCGACGGGAAGAAGAAGGGTCGATCCAACGAGGACGGTACGCTTCATTGGGAGTCTCCTTTGGAAAGGAATCCGCGCACACAAATAAAATACGCCGAACGGAATGGACCGGCAATCCCACCACAGAACTAACGTTTTGGCCAGCGCGGCGGATCGTCCTTTGCCGGTGCCGCCGCTGTGATACCGTTTCAATACGGCCACCCCGTTCCAGTCAAGTCTTGATGGGCCGGATGCCGGAAGTTTTATTGACGAATGTCTCAGCAGCCGGAATTGATATCGCCTCCGTTGCCCGCGAGCCCGGCTCCTGAACCGGGTTCCCTGTCGAACGGCCCATCCGCATCGGCGGCTTCCCACTCTCCACAACGGATTCCCCGATGGCTCATTCGCGCGGAACTTTTCTTGCGCGTGATGCTGCGTATCTACATCGGCCTGGCAGTCTGTTATGCGCCGTGGTCGCCGCTCTTCTGGGACCAGAATCCACTCTTCGTCCAGTTTCCGACGCTCTCTATCTATGCGGCCAATGGCGCGGTCCGTGGCATCATATCCGGATTGGGATTGTTGAATTTGTGGATAGCGCTCAAAGACGCCATCGGCAACAGAAACAGGTAAGGCATGAGCGACCTAAATAACGACCAGGGCAAGAAAAAAGTCTCTTCCGCGACCTTAGATCTTTCGTCGCAAGGCGAGAGCAGCAGCCCAACAGCACCCAAAGCGCAGACGGCAGAATTCCCGGCTGATACGGTAGCACCCGATTCCGGGCCGGCCCCCGAAAACGTTGCGAGGTTGCCCGGAAACGGAACACCTCCGCCTCTCGCCTCCGCCCCGCTGGCCTATGAGAATCCCACCTTTCTCAACAGCGCCGACGGCCGGCTGATCCGTATCGTGGCTGAGTTCATGGAGCCGCTGGCGCGTTTTCGCCGCGAGCGCATTCAGGACACCGTTGTGTTTTTCGGATCCGCTCGCTTTCGCGGCAAAGAAGAAGCTGACCACGAACTGGAGCTACTCGATAACACCGGTTCCACGCGTCCCGCACCGAGTGAGGAGCAGCCAGCCAAGCCGCCCGACATTGCCGCAGGCAAGGCCACCGATCTGCAGCGCAAGCGCGCCGTGGCTGCCGTGGAAATGGCGCGCTACTACGAAGATGCACGCCGTCTCTCACACATGCTCACAACGTGGGCCAAAACGATTCCCTCGCGCCGCCATCGCTTCGTTGTCACCTCCGGCGGCGGACCCGGCATCATGGAAGCCGCCAATCGCGGCGCCCATGAGGCAGGCGGCAAAACGGTGGGAATGAATATCAAGCTGCCTTTCGAGCAGTCGCCGAACCCCTACATCACCCCGTCGCTCAACTTCGAGTTCCACTACTTTTTCATGCGGAAGCTCTGGTTTGCGTACCTGTCCAAGGCGCTAGTCGTTTTCCCTGGCGGCTTTGGCACCCTCGACGAGATGTTCGAGATTCTTACCCTGGCGCAGACGCAGAAGCTGGCGAAGAAAATCACCGTCGTCATCTACGGACCGGAATATTGGCGGCGAGTCTTTGATCTCGACGTGCTCGTGGATACCGGAGCCATCTCTCCCAAGGACATGGAGCTCTTCCAATTTGCCGACACGCCGGAGGAGGCTTTCGAGATGCTGCGCAAGGGATTGACCGAGAACTACCTGATCCCTGAGGCGGCCGCGGAGCACCCAGCCCAGGAAGTGATGCAGGGGGCGACCCTCGAAGACTTCCTGGGACCGGAGATGGCCAAGGCGAACGACTAGCTATTCCAAACCTCTCAAGCGCTCATTTGCACAGCAGATGATGCAGCAAAATCGCAAGTGCTGACACTGTCCGAGATCCAGAAAGCACACTTTGGAGTGCAGCAAACTCCTGGATTTGCGGGGATTTCCCTGGGTTTTACCGGCATTTCTGGTTACTGAATTGATTCTTGCCCCAATTGAAGGCCCATTCGCACTCTCTTAACGCGATATTGACGGCATCCGGGGGATACTGATCCTGGAAACTCAAGCCAGATCGCGGATTAAGGGAGGGGGGACATGGCCAACTCCACCATCAACTACCTGTGGCGCGACCAGAAGGCTCCAAAGGGATTCCGTTCCGGTGTCTCCTTGCACAGCCATACCAACCAGTCCAAAGAGACTCTGGATTTTCTGGCCAATCTGGGGAACCAGTACCCGCTGATCCGGCCGTTTATTTCGCGGCTCGAGCGCCGATCGAAGGCAGCCCACGGTGTCCGCCTCGATTACGCGAACAGCTATTGGACGCCGCCTATGACGCCCAAGCTGGCCTTCGACCTGGAGAGCCGGCAAATCGAGAATCTCGATGTGGCTTCCATGGTGTCAATTACAGATCACGACAACATCAATGCTCCGATGCTCCTGCGGACTGTGCCCAGCGCCCGTGCCATTCCGGTTTCGGTTGAATGGAGTGCACCGTACGGCGGCGTGCAGTCCTTCCATCTCGGCATTCATAACCTGCCCAGCGCCCGGGCCGCAGACTGGATGCGCGTGCTGGAAGACTTCACCGCCAATCCAAGCGATGGAGAACTCACACAGATTCTGGCAGCGCTGCACCAGGAGCCCAATGTCCTTGTGGTCTTCAATCACCCGATGTGGGATCTCTACCTGGTCGGCCAGCAAATGCATGAGTTCCTGGTCAACGAATTCATTCAGAAAAACGGCACATGGCTGCACGCGCTGGAACTGAACGGCCTGCGCCACTGGGACGAAAATCGTGCCGTGCGGCAACTGGCTGCGCAATGGAACATGCTGCTGATCAGCGGTGGTGATCGGCACGGTGTGGAGCCGAACGCGAACATCAACCTGACCGATGCCACCAGCTTTACCGAGTTTGTCCACGAGATCCGCCGGGAGAAGAAGAGCAACGTGCTCTTCATGCCCCAATACGCGGAGCCGTGGAAGCATCGCATTCTGCAGTCGACAATGGACGCGATCCGCAGCTATCCGGAGTTCCCGCAGGGCTCCCGGACCTGGGATGAGCGCGTCTACCATCCAGACGCGCAAGGTGTCGTTCGCCCATTGACAGAAATCTGGCCCAAGGGCCGAGCACCTCGCGCCATTGGCTGGACCATTGCCATGGTGGCGATGCTGGGAATGGGGCCCGTCTCCGGCGGCCTTCGGATTGCGTGGAGCGATTCGCAAAAACTGCGCCTAGCCTTGGGAGAATAGGCTTGAAATTCTGGGCGGGACTGATTTTTTATCCAAGGCGAGCAGGGTATGATCGCAACTGTGCCGCGCGTGGCTTATTTTCCTGACTCCTTCCACGAAGTGAATGGAGTCGCCCACACCAGTCGCCACTTCGAAGCATTCGCCCGCCGCCGCAGCCTGCCTTTTCTCTGCGTGCGCGCCGGCGACCGCACCCAGGCCATCATCGAAGAGGGCAATGTTTGGACACTGGAACTACCGCGCGGCTTCCTTTCCATTGCTCTCGAAAAGGATCTTTTCTTCGATCCCGCGTTTCTACGCCACATTCCATTCATTGAAGAAGTTCTCGAGCGTTTCAAGCCTGACCTGATTCACATCACGGGGCCGAGCGAAGTCGGCATGCTCGGCGCGGGTCTTGCCCACCATCTGAATTTGCCTCTCGCCGCAAGCTGGCACACCAATATCCATGAATACGCAGCGCGCCGCTCCGAGTGGTTCCTGCGGCTGCTCCCGCCGCGCCAATCCGCCGCAACCGGTCAGACGATCGAAGACCTTGCGATGGCGGCTGCCGCCAAGTTCTATTCGATTGCGCAAGTGCTGTTCGCGCCCAATCTCGAGCTCTGCCGGCGGCTGGAGGAGATGACACAGCGTCCTTGCTACCTGATGCCGCGCGGCGTCGATGCGGAACTCTTTCATCCTAGAAAGCGCAACCGCCGGCCCGACGACCGGGACCAGGTGCTTGGTTTCGTGGGTCGCCTCTCCGTCGAAAAGAACATTGCCGGCCTGGTGCAAGTGCAGGATGAGCTGGAGCGTATGGGGCACAAGAGCTTTCGTTTTCTCGTTGTTGGTCACGGCGTCGAGGAAGCGTGGTTGCGCGAGCGGCTGCGTCACGCGGAGTTCACCGGCGTCCTGCGCGGGGAAGCGCTCTCTGAGGCTTACGCCAACATGGACCTCTTCGTTTTCCCGTCGCACACTGACACCTTCGGCAACGTGGTGCTGGAGGCGCTGGCCAGCGGCGTTCCCGCGGTCGTGACGCCCGACGGCGGGCCGAAGACGATTGTGCGCGACGGTGAAACCGGCCGTATCGTGCCCGACGCGGAGTTCGCCACGGCGGTTTCCGGCATTCTCGGCGATCCCGCAAAGCATGCTGCCTTGCGCGAAGCCGCGCGGGCCTACGCGCTCACGGCCAGCTGGGATTCTGTATTCGAAGGCGTGTACGCGGCGTACGAGAGCATATTGCCTGCAAATAGAAGGGTTGTGGCCGCGGGATGACCCTGAGCCCAAAACGCCGAGATTTGAGAACGGGGAAGAGCTCTAGCGATCGACTGGTAATCCCGTGCGCACGTCTAGCGCAAACATCGTTTCTCTATCCGTCAACATCTCCCAGCCCATGCCGCGCAACACGCCGCCCTCAACTACGGCGATCGTTACGCCTTCGTCAGAGAGCTTGCCGGATTCCCACGCTTGGCCCGCAGCGCCCCACGCCAGAATGCTGTGGTGGCCGGCAAACAGCAGCAAGCCGTGATCTGGAACCGCACGCACCGCAAGCACGGGCCGATACGGAATCATGGTGAACCGCTCCGGCGCAATCGTGTCAATCAAGTAGGCATATCCGCCTGACACGGCGCAAAGTTCTTCCGGTTTTGGAGAAGACCAGAGACCGGTGGGCACCGTCGGATCGCGGAATCCAAGCGCGCACGTTGCCAGAAAGGGTTCCGCACCCCGCGACTGCTGCGCGCAGGGCGAGGACTGCGTGTCCGGCGGACGTTGCGCGGGAGCCGCATCGGGGCGAACCAGCACTTCTAGCGCGCCGCGTTCCACCTCTTCCGCATCGCGCGGATAAAAAAAATGACGCGTCGGCAGAATCATCGGACGCGCCGCGAGCACCTCCGCTTCCCATCGATGAGGAAAGCTCAAATCCATTGCAATTGGGGACACGGAGCTAGACTCCAACAAACCGCTCCACCCGTTGCCGGATGCTGGGCACGCTCAAGCCAAGTGTCGAGCCCTGCTCGATTACGGGGATCAGTTTGTCGAACTCGGGACCGGAATGCGAGCCGGTGATCGCGATGCGGATGGGATGAAAGAGTTCCTGGCCTTTGACTCCGGTTGCCTGCTTAACCTCTTCCAGCCACTGCTTGAAAATCTCCGGCGTGACGGGCAGGCTATGCGCTCGGACACGATCGGCCAGTTCGGCGAGCACCATACGCGCCGAATCAGCGGCAAGAATCTCCGCATTCTCCTGCTTGGAGCGCGTCACTTCCGGATCGAATCCGAAGATGAAGAGCGCCTTCGCTGTGAGCCGATCGAGATGATCGACGCTGGGAGAAAACAGCCCAATCAGTCGCACAAACCACACCAGGACTTCGTCGCTTGCGTCATCCTTTTCAGGAAGGAGTCCGCCGAAGTACTCCCACGCCAGCGCTGCGATACGCACCGGCGAAGCGAGCTTGATGTAGTGGCGGTTCAGCCAATTCAGCTTGTCAAAGTCGAAGATGGCGGGCGAAGGCGTAACGCGTTCGAGAGTAAAAGTTTTGACTAGCTCGGGCAGAGTGAAGGTTTCGGTTTTGCCATCTTCAGCGCCCCAGCCTAACAGCGCAAGATAGTTCACCATCGCCTCTGGCAGGTAACCCATCTCGCGAAACGTCGCGATCGATGTTGCGCCATGCCGCTTCGAAAGCCGCTCGCGGTCTGCGCCGAGAATGGTGGAGAGATGCGCAAACATCGGCACCTGCCAGCCGAAGGCCTCGTAAATCGCAACCTGCTTAGGCGTATTCGAAATGTGGTCGTCGCCGCGAATCACGTGGGTGATTTTCATCAGAGCGTCGTCTACCGTGACGACGAAGTTGTAAACCGGGATTCCTGGGTCCTTCTCTGTACCGGAACGTACGAGAATAGGATCGCTGAGCACTTCCGCCTGAAACTCAGCAGGCCCACGCACCATGTCTTGAAAGCGCATCGGCTCTTCGCCGATCTTCAGCCGGATCGAAAAAGGCAAGGCCGCCGCAACATTTCTCTTGATCACTTTCTCGCTCAGGTTCCGGCAGCGGCCGGAGTAGACCTGGGGCATTTGCCTTTCCGAAAGCGACTTGCGTTCCACCTCCAGCTCTTCAATTGAGCAGAAGCAGCGATAGGCTTTTCCATCCTCCAACAGCTTTGCCGCGTGTTTTGCGTAGATGTCCAGCCGGTCGGATTGGCGATAGGGAGCGAATTCCCCTTTCCCTATGCCCCTCGTGCCGGGCTCGTTCGGGCCTTCGTCCCAATCCAAACCCAACCAGCGCAGGTCCTCAATCAGCTGTTTCTCAAAGCGCGGGTGGGAGCGCTCGGTGTCAGTATCCTCGATGCGGAGGATGAAGTCTCCTCCGGAGCGGCGCGCAAAGAGCCAGTTGTAGAGCGCCGTCCGCGCGTTGCCCACGTGCAGCAGCCCCGTGGGAGAGGGAGCAAACCGCACGCGAACCTTTTCGTTTTCCATGACGTTCTGATCATAGCCGCTCAAAGCGTGCGAACGTACCTACAGTTGCGCAGTGCCCGTTCCTCTCATGTAACTAGCTGTGCTCCATGCGGAGTCTGATCCGACCGCCTCCCCGCACGCCGCGCTATCCTAATCGAAAGCGACAAGGGTGAAATACGATGGCCTCCGATGCGTTCCGTTCGATCACGATCAAGGGCTTCAGGAGCATTCGTTCCATCAAGAATCTCGATCTGCGTCCGGTCAATCTGCTCATTGGCTCGAACGGTTCCGGGAAGTCGAATTTTCTCGAATCATTCGTATTTCTGAGTGAGGCCGAAGCTGGACGACTGAAGGACTATGTGGCGCGCAGGGGCGGCGCCGACCGAATTCTGCATTTTGGGTCAAAGACTACAAGCCGCATTGACTTCGAGTTGTTCGTCGGCAATGGTCTAATCCTCGTTGCGCACTACCTATATTCTGCCAACGACGAATTAGCAAAGAGTGAATATAACTTACCCCGAATGGCAACATTATCTGGAGTTTCTTCTAAGGGAGGCGCGTGGGAAGGACAGGAGCTGGCTAGCCCGTCCTACGGACGTTATCAATTTCGCGACACTGGCGATAGTTCGCCGCTAAGAAGGACCAACCAGGTTGACGACAACCGCAGTCTGCGAGAGCACGGAAGCAATCTTGTGGCGTTCCTTTATCGGCTGAGTCAACAGTACCGGGAATCGTACGAACTCATTCGCAAGACTGTCCAGAATGTTGCGCCGTTCTTTGATGACTTTCAACTCGCACCTCTCGCGCAGAATTCCAGCACCATCAAGCTTGAATGGCGGCATGTCGGCGCGGACGATTACTTCGATACCTCGTCGCTTTCGGACGGAACGTTGCGTTTCATCGCGCTCGCGACGCTGTTCTTGCAGCCAGCTGAATTGCGCCCTTCTGTGATTCTTGTCGACGAACCGGAATTGGGGCTGCACCCGTATGCAATCGAATTGCTTGCTTCCCTGATACGGCAAGCATCGCGGGAGACGCAGGTGATTGCTGCTACCCAGTCACCGCTTTTGCTGGATTACTTCGAGCCGGAAGATATCCTGGTCGCCGATCGCGTGAACGGAGCCACGGAAATCAGGCGATTGGAACCTGAACCACTCACAGAATGGCTCCGGGATTACAGCCTGGGGCAGCTTTGGGAGAAGGGTGAGCTCGCTGGAAGACCGGTGAAAGAATAACGATGCCACGGCTACTCATCCATGTAGAGGGCCAGACGGAAGAGACTTTTGATCAAAACGTCCTGCGAGATCATTTGGTTCAGGCTGGTTACGGCTCCGTCAGTGCTCGCTTAGTCGGGAATCCGCGCCTTCGCGGCAGACGCGGCGGTATTCGCAGCTGGCAGTCGACTCGGAACGACATTCTGCGGCACCTCAAGCAGGACGCTGGTGCGGTTGCCTCAACCCTTCTGGATTATTACGGTATGCCGCACGACTCGCCTGGGCGCGGAGACGCTCAGGAAAAGCGATCAACTTCGGAGAAGGCTCAATGTGTGGGGACTGCGCTCCTCGAGGACGTCTGTCGTGAGCTCGGAGAGCGCTTTGATCCGCGGCGATTCGTTCCGCTGGTCATGATGCACGAGTTCGAGGCACTGTTATTCAGCGACCCTGATCGGTTTGCTCATGGGATTGGAAAGGGTGAGCTGGCGCGGGAAATACAGGCGATTCGGCGGGAATTTGAAAGCCCAGAGGATATTAACGATTCGACTGAAACCGCCCCTTCGAAAAGGATCTTTCGTCTGTTTCCGGAATATGAAAAGCCACTCTTCGGCGTGATCGCTGCGATTGAAATTGGATTACATTCAATGCGCCTCCAATGCCCCCATTTCAATACTTGGCTTGAGAGGCTGGAGGCACTGCCGACAGAATGTTCCTATCTGCCCTAGTCGAGCGCACATTCTGGTTCTTTCTCTTCGCGCGAACATCTCATCCGGCAGGAGACACAAATACATGAACGTGGTTCTTTTTGGTGCGTCGGGCATGATCGGCTCGCGGGTTCTGCAGGAATTGTTGCGGCGGGGGCACCAGGTCACGGCCGTGGCCCGCCATCCGGAGAAGATCACTGCGCCAGGCGCGAAGGCCGTAAAGGGCGATGTAACCGATGAGGGGAGCGTCGCGGCAATCGCCAAAGGCGCCGGTGCGGTCATCAGCGCGTTTGCGCCTCCGCAAGACGATCCGCAATCTGTGGTGTCGGCAACCCGCGCGCTGTTGGCGGGCCTTGCCAAAGCCGGCGTGAAGCGCTTGATCGTGGTGGGCGGTGCAGGCAGCCTGGAGGTGGCACCCGGAGTTCAATTGGTCGATGCTCCAAACTTTCCGGAGCAATGGAAGGGCATTGCCCTTGCACATCGCGACGTGCTGCCGGTGCTGAAGGAATCAAACCTCGATTGGACCTACCTGAGCCCGGCAGCTTTCATTCAGCCAGGAGAACGCACAGGAAAGTTTCGCCTGGGCGGCACGAGCCTTGTGACCGATGAAAAGGGCGAGAGCCGCATCTCGGCAGAGGATTTTTCTGTTGCCTTGGTCGATGAACTGGAGTTTCCTGCGCACCTGCTTCAGCAATTCACAGTGGCATACTGACTGCAACAGAACGCGCCAAGAGGAAGTCATGACCATAAGGAAGATCTTTGTTGCAGCATTTGCGGCTGGTGTGTGCGTTTGCGCCTCCGGCCTCGCTATGCAGGCCCAGGAAACCAAAACGGCGCAAGATTCCGCGGCGATGGCGGAGATCCGGCATCAGGTCGAAAACTATATGCAGTCGATCGACGATGCCGATACGTCGCTAGGTGCAACGGTCTGGTCACCAACACCGGATGCGACATTCATCGAGCCGCAAGGGCATGAACGTGGCTGGGATCAGATCGCTTCCGCGGTCTATGACAAGCTGATGGGCCAGACATTTTCAAAGCGGACGTTAAAGAATGTGAGCGATGTAAGCATTCACCTTTATGGTGACGCAGCGGTGGTGGAGTTCGACTGGGATTTTGTAGCGACCCTTCGCAGCGACGGCAAGACCTTGGTCCACACCACCGGACGAGAAAGCCAGGTGTACGTGAATCTCGCCGGCAAGGGTTGGCGTCTGGTGCACGTTCACTATTCGGGGCCGCCAGTGAAAGGGCTTGGCGAATTTTAGAGCGGCCGCTCTGAGTTAAGGGCGTTCGACTTCAGGAGAAATGCTGCCAACCCTGAGGTTCGAGCGGCTGGTTTCCTCGATCGCTTACCAGCGTAATAGGTGCCCGGCCAGAGCGACGCCGCAAGAGCCGTCCGATGCGGGTCACTGCAACCCCGGCAATTTCTCTCGGAATGCGTGCCTTTGCCGGCGCGGCAAACAGGAGTTCATAATCCTCTCCGCCATGGAGAGCCTGTTCGAATGTAGCGCCCCGATAAACAGGGACAGCACCTGCATCGATCTCGGCAGCCACTCCCGATTCCTCGCAGAGGTGAGTCAGGTCTGTCGAAAGCCCATCGCTCAAATCAATTGCCGCACTCGCCAGTCCTCGGCGCTGCAGCCACAATCCCTGCGCGATGGGAGGCTGCGGATGGAAATGTGCGACAAGCAGTTCCCGATATTGCTTTGGCACATGGAGTGGTCCCGCCTTTCCTCCCGATCCTGCCGCGAGCTTGCCCAACTCTGCCAGACCGGCTGCCGCACCACCGAGCGCGCCCGTCACGTAGAGCAGGTCTCCCGCCCGTGCGCCGGAACGAAGCAAAGCCCGTCCGCGGGGAACAGCCCCGACCAGCACGATGTCCGCCGTGGCGGTGGGTGCTTCCGCCAGGTCGCCGCCTGCCAGCGGGGTCTTGTGCTCCTCGGCCAGTGCCAGCAAGCCCTCGAAAAACCCGTCAATCCAGGCTTTTCTTCGTCCTTTTCGTTTTGTCAGATCGCACGGTAACCCTAAGGAAAGAAAGGCTGCTAGCGGTCTTGCGCCCATGGCTGCCAGGTCGCTCAGGCCGCGTGCCAGCGTCCGATAACCAACCACTTCCGGCGGATGCCACTCTAACTTGAAATGGCGGCCGGCGATGGAGAGATCGGTCGTTATGGCGATTTGCTCACCGGGTTTCGGCACTAGCAATGCGCAGTCATCCCCGATTCCTAAGGCGAGCCCAGCGAAGGATTTACGGCCTGTGAGGCTACGAATTCGCTGAATGAGCGCCCGTTCACCGGGTGCGCCTTTCGCGGCAAAAGGTTCCTGATCATTGCGCATCCCTATGAGAATAGGGCAACTGGCCACCGGTCGCTGCGAAAAGAAACCAAAGGAGGGCTGGGATAAGGGACTCTTGGCGCATGAGACAATAGCATTTCAGGTTAATCTCGTTGACCCTGCGGAATGGCGTTTGTTAGCCTAATCCGAACGTCCTAGAAAGAGCACCCACGCAGGGGCCTTTCATCGGTTTTCGCGGACTCCCCCAAGAGCCCCCTATAGCCTTTCGCTGTTCGATTGGTTTGTGGCGAATTGCAGCCTTCCCAGATGCGGGAATGAGAGAAGATTATGCTGCGGAAACGCTATTACATTCTTTTTGTTGCCAGGGATGAAGATGGCAGGGTGCGGAAGATTCCGCTGCCTCTTCACTACGTGTACGGGTTCGTCGCGGCCGCGCTTGTGGGTGCATTCACTATCGTCGGGCTGGCTGGATCGTACACGCGCATGCTGCTCAAGACGGAGAGCTACAACCAGGTGCGCCAGGAGCGCGAAACCCTTCGCAAAAATTACAAGCAGATGGCGCAGATCGCGCACGATCGCGATGTGCAGGTCGCCTCGCTCGGCGCGTTGGCAAGCGAAGTGACCACGCTTTACGGCCTGCGGCAAAACAAGCTCAATGCAGAACAGCAGGCAGCCAATCCTATTACCGCGCCCACACCACAGAGCCTCGCCCTCAGCGACGAGGTCAACCAGCAGGCAGTCAAGCTCTCCATTGACCAGTTCTACGCGTTGCGGGAACAGGCAATGTCCGGGCGTGTCACGCGCGCCCTCGAAGGCGGCTTGACGCCCTCCTTTACCGGAGACTGGACGCAACTCGCCGATGCCCCATCGCTCTGGCCGATTGAGGGCCGTGTTGCTTCGAGCTTCGGTGAGCGCGAGGATCCATTCAACGGAGAAGGCGCCTTCCATACAGGCATCGACATTGACGCGCCGTATGGCACGCCGGTGCGGGCAGCCGCCGATGGTGACGTAACCGGGGCCTCGACCGCTTCAGGCTATGGCAAAGAGATTGTCCTCGACCATGGCCATGACTTGAGCACTATATATGGTCACCTTTCCGAAATTGCTGTAGTGCCTGGACAACACGTAACGCGCGGCCAGGTGATTGGCTATGTCGGACAGTCTGGCCGGGCTACTGGCCCCCACCTCCATTACGAGGTGCGCGTACACAACGTGCCTGTGAATCCGCATAAGTATCTGCGCACTACCTACGCGCAAGCGGAACTGAGCAGCGTCTCGAACCCCATCTCGAGCAAATAAGCGGCAATCTTCTGAAAACCAGAAGCGGCTCCTCAGCGGGCCGCTTTTGTTTTCCACGATTCTGTTCACTGGTCCAGCAGCCTTCCCCGGTCGGTTGGTGATATCGTTACCTCGGGCATTTTTTGCCCTTTGTAAGGAGACTCCGCCGTGCGCGTTCACATTTGTTGCCTCATCGCCCTTCTTGCGTTCTCTCTTGCTGCCGTCGCGCAGGACCGCGCTCCCGATCGTGCTGCGGATCTGCGAACAGCCATCGCTCGCGCGCAGCACTTGAAGCGGGGCATCAACGTTTCGCACTGGTTTTCGCAAAACGCGCCCGACTACTCTGCGCACCACACGGACACCGAGACAACATCCGAAGACATCGCGACCATCGCGAAGCTGGGCTTTGACAACGTGCGCCTCAGCGTTGACGCAACACCGCTCGAGCAGTATCCGCGCGGTGCCGATGGCTTGAATGCGGAATTCATGGCGCGTCTCGATCGCGCGCTCGATACCATCCTTGCCGACGGCATGGCCGTGCAGGTCGATCTGCATCCCGAAGAACCGTACAAGCAGGGCTTTCGCACAAACAACGCATCCGTGGATCGGTTTGTTCAACTCTGGCGAAGGCTCGCTGCGCATTATGCCAATCGCGATCCGGAGCGCGTGTTTTTCGAAATCATGAATGAGCCGGAAGAGAACGATCCTTATCGTTGGGCGGGCATCCAAGCGCGCGTGGCTGCTGCCATTCGTGAAGCGGCGCCGCGGCACACGATCATCGCCACCGGGCCGAATTATTCAGACATTGTGGACCTGCTCACGCAACATCCGCTGCCCGATGGCAACGTGATTTACAACTTCCACTTCTACGATCCGCACGAGTTTACACACCAGGGTGCGAGCTGGGGCGCGACGTATTGGATCTATGAGCACGACATTCCGTATCCACCGACGGAAAGTTCAATGGCAGAGCTAGTGAAGCAGATTCCCGATCCCGCCGATCGGTACAAGCTGGAAAATTACTGGCTCGATCACTGGGACGCGCACCGCATTCGCCTCATGATTGACGAAGCAAACTCATGGGCACACGACAACAACGTGCCGCTCATCTGCAATGAATTCGGCGCATATCGCGAGGTGACGGCACCTACGTCGCGGTTGGCGTGGCTGCGCGATGTGCGCACTGCGCTCGAGGCCGATGGTATTGGCTGGGCGATGTGGGATTATCACAACGGCTTTGGCGTGGCCGTGAAGGATGCGAACGAGAAATCGGTTGTCGATCCGGCTACGGTGGAGGCGCTGGGACTGAAGGGGAAGTAGGCGGATAGTTCCAGAAATGGACTACGCGATGCGGCGCGTGGGAGGGAATGAGAATCGTTCAGGCAGTTCAGATTTACTTGATGCCGGCGCCGCCGACCTCGCCGAGGAAGACCTCGGCGAGGTTCAATCTAAGATGTAGCCGTACCGACGTCAAGGGCGCGTGCCGGCTTGGGTTGAGGACGCACCAGCCAATAGAGAGAAACGACGTGCGTGATCATCAGCAAGGGCACGTAAAGGATCGGGATTGCGTATGCGGCGCCCAACTGACCCGCCAGCGCAGGAAGCCCGGCCCGGATCGCGTGGTAATAGTCGATGATGATGTCGGCCGCACCCACGACATTGAATGCGACGACGAACAGCCAAAAGAGTGGACGGATTCTCACCGTGAGAAGCGCCAACATGGCGAGCAACCCGGCTGCAAAGTCGCCGTAGGCGGCGAACACGGAGAAGCTCGCGGGCAGATTTGGGCCGATGACTCCTGGAAGGATAAAGACGAGTCCGAAGAAGCGGAAACTGTGCAGCGTGGCGATGACGCGGTGCGCTTCAAATCTATCCATCGAGCTGAGCTTAGGCAGAATGTACGTGCCGAACCAAAGCAGGCACGCGACATAACCTAAAACGAGTTGCAGTAGGAAGAGTGTTTGCGGTGACATTGGGACCTCCTGTGTGATGGGGTGATATAGATCATCCCATAGGCTCAGATTTTCTTCGAATCGCGCCGAAAGGCTGCTTCATTGACCTGCGGCGCCGAGAGATTTGGCGTTCGCTTGGAAGAACTCTTCCAGCGACTGTGGATTCCGGCCAGTGACCTCATGAATCGCATTGGTAGCCTGGCGGTGTTCCTCACTATTCCGGAAGTATTGCCAAAGGTGGGTCAGATGATCGAGCGCGTGAGGATTGAGTCGCTCTTTTACTGCATCTGCCCACTGCTCGTCTGTGATTGGCACATAGCGAATCTCCCGCCCGATTGCCCTACCCAGAGTTGCGACGATTTCCCGCACTGTTGGTGTTTCGCTCACCAGAGGGTATATCTTCTCGGACGGCATACCGGAGCCAGCGAGAAGAGTTGCGGCTGCGCGGGATACATCCTCTGCACCAGCGAGTGGAATAACGGCGTTGCCATCACCCCACGGCAGGAAGACGGCATTTTGGTCGGCCACGCTCCGGCTGACAAGAGCACGTACGTTTTCGTAATAGGGGGGCGTCTGAAGATGAACTGCGCCGACCTGCGCCCAGTCGAAGATACGGTCGGCCAGTCGATGCTGCAGATTCCGGAATGAGGGAGCGCGTTGGAGATCGCGAAACGCGGGATCATCGGGCGTGCCCTGGAACTGCGAATTGTTCACCACCAATTCCAGGCCGGCGTCGCGAGCCGTTGCAGCAAAGATGGTGGCTGCCTCAAGCAGCCCATCGGCCACCGGGTAGGTGAAGTAAGCGCGCTTCACTTCTTTCATTGCCACCTGGACCGAGGCTGGGTCGAGGAGATCCCCTTCGACGATTTCCGCACCTTGTAGACGGAGTTCGTCGGACCGGGCATCGAGCTTGTGGACGAAGGCGCGAACGGGAATGCCCTGCTTGCGCAGGAGACCCGCGACTAGGCGTCCAGTTGATCCCTGTGAACCGCCGGCTGCGCCGGTGATCAGAATCGGTTGAGACATTGGAAATTCTCCTTTCGCTGCATAGGATGATGTATATAATCCTATGGATTCGAACTTTCTTTTGCTGGCCCCAGGCCGGTAGCATCGTGGGATGATCCCGAGCATCCTAAAATGAGCCATGCGTTACCGACCTGAACACAAAGCGGAAGTCCATCAGAAGATTGTGAAAGACGCCTCGCGACGCGTACGCGCCGAGGGCCTGAATGGCGCGGGGGTTGCGGCGGTTATGCGCGACACCGGTCTGACGCACGGAGGCTTTTACAAACACTTCGAGAGCAAGGACGAGTTGCTCTTGGAGTCGCTCCGCGAGGCTTTCCGAGAGATCGCCGACAACCTAGCTCATGCCGCCGAACAGTCGCCCACTGAGACACCGTGGAAGGCGATTGTGAAAGCCTATCTAAGCCCGGAATACTGCGATCACGTTGAGCGCGGCTGCCCGCTGCCAGCACTTGCCCCAGAAATGGCGCGGGTCGACAAGAGGATGAGAGGCCGGATCTTTGCCGAGCTTGTGAACTACAAGGATCGAATGCTTCCCTTTATGCCGGGCCAGCGAACTGCCGACAAAGAGCGTGCTTTCTTTTCGATCTTTTCCACGATGATTGGGGCAATTGAAATCGCGCGCATGCTGCCAGAGCCCGCGATGCGAGAGAAAGTGCTCGCGAGTGCACGAGATTTTCTCTTGCGCAGTTTCTGAATTACGAGCGGTCCCGGCAGGATTTTGCGCGCAGGGCTCTCTTCGGGGATTGGGCTGTCTTCTACTCTTTCGGCAGAGGGAACCGCAGATCCTTCGACTGGAGTCGTCCGCGATGGCGGACGACCTTCATAGGATGACGGAGGCAGGTTTTGGTGCGTGCTTTCCCAGGTCTAAGGGCGCTTGGGGGAGCGCTAAAGTCGATGACACGATCCAGTCGCGCGCGGAGCGCAGTTGCCGGCACGGCTAATGTCCGACGTAGCTGACGTGCCAGATGGTGCGAGAGCCATCGTCGGACACGAAGAGAGAGCCATCTGGAGCTTGCGCTATGCCGACCGGGCGGCCCCAGACGGAGCCATCGGGCAGGACGAAGCCGGTGAGAAAGTCTTCATACTCTCCAGTCGCGGGGCCGTTGTGCATGGGCAAGCGGATGCACTCGTAGCCGGAGCGTTGGGCGCGGTTCCATGAGCCGTGTTCGCAGGCGAAACCGTCGCCCTTGAACTCGGCAGGGAACTGCGAGCCGGTGTAGAACATCATCTCGAGAGATGCGAAGTGCGGGTTGAGGAGGATGTCGGGCGTGAGGACCTTCGCCTGCAACTCGGGATGCTTGCCCTGGTGACGCGGGTCCTGCCTGCCACCGCTTGGTCCGCCCATGTAGTACCAGGGCCAGCCGTAGAAGCCGCCTTCCTGCACGTGGGTCACGTAGTCCGGGACAAGGTTGTTGCCCAGGCCATCGCGTTCATTGGTGGAGCACCAGAGCTCGCCGGTGAGGGGATTAATGGCTTCACCGACGCAGTTACGGATGCCCCATGCGTACACCTTGATGAACTTGCCTTCAGGCGTGAACTCGAGCACGTCGGCGCGGTGAAATTCTTCGGGGTGGGTGTCGCTGTCATCGACATTGGAGTGCGAGCCGACCGACGCGAAGAGCTTCGTTCCGTCCTTGGAGAAGATCACGTCGCGGGTCCAGTGGCCGCCGCCACGAAGGCGTCCGCCGCCAGGGAGGTCGGCTAACTGCGTTGGGCCGGCGGTCGCTTTCAGATCGCCGTTTTTGTAGGGGAAGCGCACGATGGCGTCAGTGTCGCCGATGTAGATCCATTGAGGGTTTGGCCCCGCGGGATAAAACGCGATGCCGAAGGGCTGATGGAGGCCGGTGGCGAAGACGGAGGTTTGTTGCGGCTTGCCGTCGGGGCCTACGCCGCGAAAGACCTTGATCTTGCCACTTTCGCTTTCAGCGAGAAACAGGTCTCCGTTGGGCGCGACACGCAGTAGGCGCGGATTGTCGAGGTTGGTGGCGTACATGTCGACCTTGAAGCCTTTGGGAGCGATGGGCCACGCATTGGCAGGGCGCGCGACAACGTTGGGGCCGTTATCGACGGATTGGTCGGGGGCCGGTGCAGGCAGATCGCCGACTGTGACGTGGCGGCGGGTGCCCGGCGACTCGTGAAGCGCGTCAGTGAATGCCGATTGGCCGGTGAGGACGGGGTGATTCGACGAATCGGCAGCGGCGGCGGAGAGGCAAGGCAGAAGCAGCAGAGCGGCGAGCGACGGGGGCATACGGAAGGGCAGGTGCATGAGACCTCTCATCGGAAATGGCTGTGGGATGCAGCGAAAAATTCGGCGTAACAACTCTACACGAGAAGGGTGAAAATGCTTTCATCAAAGGGACGCAGTTACGAGCGATTCGATTCGGTTTATGCAGGGATTTTGTGCTGCACGATGAAAGTGAATTGGAGTTTGCGCGGGGTTGAACATTATTCCTTGTGCTGCAGAAGTCCTGGCTCACGCATGTGCCTGCTTACTTCGATGCACCCTGGATGGCCTCTGTTTCCGGCGACTGTGCGGAATTCATTCCCGCGGCGATTCCGTTGAGAATCGAAGGCGTCAATGTTGCAGTTACGACGACGCGATCGTGCTTCTGCGCGACCTGGGCAGTCTTGAGCACTTCTCGCAATCCGTTGTTGGCGCCATTCGCGGCCAGCGGAACAGTCACACGCCGAGCCATGGAGAGGAGCAGGTTGAGCGATGCGGCCTGGCTTTCGGCATCCTCTTCGTTCGGAGCGATCTCCTCCACGCGCATGCGCAGCGAACCGGCCAGCGGCAGAGTCGGCGTTACGCTGGCGACGATGGTGGCCCCATCCTGGAGGGGCAGCGCAACACCAAAGACGCTGATCGCACCGCTTTCAGAGAACGGCAGGCCGATCTGGCCGACGCCCCACGCCAACGAAAGCAGTGGCACCTCATGGAAGTGATGCGACAGCAGCGACGACCCGGCGAAGGGCAGCGCGGCGGTGCGATGGCGGTCGATCATGGAGTGAATCTGCTCCGGCGTAGGAGTGTTGCTGACGGCGATCATGTCGTAGCCGATTTGGGCGACGCGCACGGTGCGACCGTCCGACGGGACGGAATAGATGATGTGGCCGGCGTAGTCCTCGCGAGAAGTTGCGTGCGCTTCAAGCCAGGTGTTGAGGCGCTTGCCTGTGAGCTTGCCGACGAGGACCAACGAATAGGCCACCGGGCCGTTGGGTCCGTTGGGATTGGGCATGCGATGCAAGGCGATGGCCACCTGGTCGAGATCGCGCTCCCAATCAATGCCAGTGGCATCGACGAACTGCTGATACTCGGGCACGCGTGCGGGCGGCTTCAGGTCTTTATGAAAAAAGGCGCGGAAGGGGCTGAGGTGGATGTAAATGATGCCGTCGGACTCGGGCAGGAGGCGCGCGGCTTCGGGGGGTGCCTTGGAGCGCAGAAAGACGGCGACTGCCAGCAGGACCACGACCCCGGCCACTATTAAGAGTGTTCGTCGCGTGCGTCTATGCATAGGTGCGGGGGAGCCTGTCCATTGCGGGCGAGTGCCCCCTTACAAGCATAGCGGACCAGGTTCGTTTTGCTCCTTGAGCGGAGTGCTACGTCGCAGGGAATGCTGAGGCTGTGGGTTTCCGCGGTCCGACTATTCGGGCACGCTCATGGAGTAGATTTTGCCACTGCTGCCCATATTTGAGCTGCCGTAGGCGCCAGGTGGGAGCAAACCGAACTCTCCTTTTCCCAGCGTCGATTGCATGGTGATCTGATAGACGCGCGGAGCGAGCTTGTCACTTTGAAAATCGATCAGGTCCCGTGTCGCTCCCCCTGAAACGTGCATCACCCCACCCGTCACCGACCGAAACTCGCGCGAGTCTGAATTTGGGTGAAGCCGGAGCAATTGATATTCGGTGATGGCAACACCCTCGGGTGCATAGACCGCTAGCACGACAGGGAAGGTCAAGACCATCTTTGCTTTCGGGCCAACGATGTGGCCGTTCACATCGCCTTTGACGATGCCGGCGGAGGCGATGCTTTTCATGACGCCTCCGGTCTTGAAATTCACGACCTCCGGCATCAGTGCAACCCAGGCCCCGCTCTTGTTCTTGTAATAGACACCAATTTCGTCGATCCCCGCCGGAAGTCCATTGCTCGCCGGAGCGGTTGGAGCAGGGGATGAGGCCGGCGCGCCTCCCGAGGATTTCACCACGATTGCCGACAGGACTTTGTCACTCACGCCAGCGCCTTTCAAGGCGATGAGGCCGTTCGCCGACGTATCGTAGTTCGCCGGCGATGCGTTGATGGTGGTGACGATCAAATCGTCCGACAGGCCGGCCTTCACCAGCTTGATGACCGAATCATTGTTCATCGCCTGTTGCGCAATCAAGAGGGGAGAGGAAACCAACAGGACAACTGCTAAAAAGCTCCTGCGCATACCACATCTCCTTGCGTTGCGGCCCAACGCAATTCCTGTAGGGGAGGCACAGAAATCATCCCTCCAAACCCCATTTGGCGCAAGAAATCATTTCGAGTTTTGAAGACCCGCACGAAGTAAGCGTTTGCCTCGGCGTCCTGCTTTGTTTCAGTTCCCAACGGGGCTTGGCTACTCGACGTCACTCACTTTACCTTCTTTGAAGGTGACCTTCATGCCGTTGTAGTAGTAGATGACCTTCGGCCCAAGGTTCGCGATTCTGGTGGGCGCACCGAGCGCCGATTTCACCTGATCCGGCGTCTGACCTAGCTCCACGGTTGCCGTTGGCGCTGCGGGTGCTGGGGGAGCTGCAGCCGCTGCGGCAGCGACAGGCGAGGGCGCGCCGCTATCCTGCTGCGCCGCTTCGGCGGCGACATCTTTTTCTGCCTGGTCGCTCTGCTGGTCGACCTGCGAAATTTCCGTGCCGACGTTGGCCTCAGGCGGAGGAGCAGCCGCAGCGTAAGCAGCAGAGGCTGGTTGCGCCTGCGCGGACGGCGGGGCTTGCGGCAATCCGCCCTTACCCTGCTTGGCCTGCAGGTCCTGGAGACCCTGATCGATGGTCTCGCGCATGTGGTTCTGCATCTCCTGCAAGTCGGTCAACTGGACGGTGACGGTGCTGGATTTCGCGCACTCGACTCCGCCCTTGCTGGCCAGCACGACAAGATTTGCCGAGGTCGCGGCGGGAGGCGGCGGGGCCTGCAACTGCAATGCGTCGCCGTCAGTGATAGCGCACTCCTGGCCGGAGGATGCGTCCACGACGTCCACGCTGCCGCCGGCTACGAACACATGTGGGCGACCGTCGCTCAACATGCGGGCGATGCCGCTCGATGCTGGGTCCACATCCTGCTGCTGCGCGTTCTGGCCTGCTTCCTGATTCTCCAGCGCCAATTGCGCACGGACTTCGTCGGAGATCATCTGCTTGACTTCGGGAGTGAGTGCGGGCGGTCCGCCGGCAGGTGGAGCGCCCGCGGCTGCAGCTTCGGCGGCCTGTTCCTGGCGCGCGGCATAAGCGGCCTGGAGATCCTGCGAGATGATGTAATCCGTCAGCCAGAACGCGGCAGAGGGGTAGACTGGATAGGGCGCAAAGTAGCCGCCATAGAAACCGTACCAGGGATTGCCACCCCATCCCCATCCATAGGCGATCGGCGCCGCCCAGGGATTGTAGGCCCACCCGTAAAAGCCCGGTGCGTAATAGAATCCCGGCGCGTAGACGTTCAAATACAATCCGCGATATCCATAGCCGCGGTAGTAGCGGTCGTAGGCGCGGCCGTGGTAGAAGTAGCTGCGCCGGGCGAAATCGTGACCGTGATAACCATAGGGGCGCTCGACGAATCCGCGGCGTCCGCGCTCGGCATAGACGCGGCTGTGGTCGGCGCGCTCCATCGAGACTCTGCGGCCACCAGCCAGTCCGTGATGGACGTCCATGCCTCTGCGGGCATCGTGGATGTCGCTCACCCTGCCACCGGGACGGGTGCGGATCGCACTTCCGGATCTGGTGACGTGCTCGTTGACTCCGCGCGGCGCGGGGCCGTGGAACGCGGTGGGGTGGCCACCCGCTCCCACACCGCCGTGCCCGCCTGCGCCCGCGGCACCGCCGGCGTGGAATCCGCCTCCGGTGGTTGTGGTGTGCGAGCCCGTGGTCGTGATGTGTGAGCCAGTGGTGGTGGTGTGTGCGCCGTTGGCGGTGGGCCCATGCGAGGTGGATGCGCCGGCTGCTCCGTGCGCTGGGCCGGTAGCGCCTCCGGCAGTTTTTGCCGCGGGTTTGGCCGGAGCCGATTTTGCGGGAGCCGTCTTTTTTTCGTCCGCGACCGAACTCGCGATGCCGACTGCACCGAGCAGACCGGCAAGAACAATCGCTACGGAGCCATGCCTAATTGTCTTGCGAAGAAGTCGCATCGTCATTTTAGTTCCTCATTCCTGCTGCAGAGCCGCGTACCAACTCGAATGCGCGAACGCCTTATTCCACGTTACTGACTTTTCCGTTGGTAAGGGTCACTTTCATGTCCTTGTAGTAGAGAATTTTCTTCGCTCCTAACTTGGCTGCCCGCAGAGGTTGCCCGAAGGCAGCAGTTACCTGGTCCTCGGTTTGGCCGATGGCGATTGTCGGCGGAGGAGCATCGGTTGGAGGCGGAGGTGGCGGAATCGCTGCCATTGGCGCCGGTGGCGGAGCTGGTGCCGCAGCTGATCCAGCAGCTTGGGCAGGCTGGCTCTGATTGTTTTGGCCCCCCTGGGCCTGGTCATCGGGGGGTTGGACCGTGATCACTTCTGCAACGGTCTTCACGAAGTCGTCCGGCGGAGGCACGCTGCCTTTTGCGAACAGAAACTTGATATCACCGTAGAAGCGGACGTCGTTGTAGGGGTCGCTGATTGTGCTTACGAGGATCCCGTCCTTTTGCACGGCAACGCCGGTGATCCAGAATTTTTCTCCGGCGACGAACTTTCGCGAGGCACACCCGTTGTTGGCAGCGTCGGCGGCGCTTCCGCCACCACCAAAGGGAAGGCGTCCCTTGAGGAAAGACTTCGCCGCATCCTTGGCGCGGTTGTTGTAGTTCGCGGTCAGAACGCCGTTGCTATACGTGTTTGAGAATGCGTAGGACGACGCCGAGCTGCACATCATCAGTCCGTCTTTATGCAACATGACAATGTCGCCTGGCGTGACAACATCCGAGTGATCCGCAGCGGCTTTTGTCAGCTTGATCTGAGCAGCGAGCTTTTCCTGATCCAACGTTGCCGGATCGCCCACCTGGGCTTCCAGACGGACGGCCTGAGGCCCTAAAACGAGGATCGCAGCCACCGCCGCCAATCCGAACGGACGAAACCTTCGAAGCTGTTCCATGGACGATTCCAGTAGTTGAGAATTGGAAATGAGACCGGGTGGAACGTAAGCTAAATGCACGATCAGTGCGGTGTCAACCGGAAGTTGAAGCACCCTCTTCCCGGTTTGCCGCGACCTTTCTGGTGTGCTAACCTTGGAGACTGTGCCGTGGTATGCGCGGAGCAGGAGTGTGCCCGCGTCGATCACCGGTTTCCGGGGTAGATTTCCTGGTGGCGAAGCGGTTTCAGAGGGTGTGGGAAGCCGTCTTTGGGCTGGCGTAGCTCAGCTGGTAGAGCATCTGATTTGTAATCAGAGGGTCGGGGGTTCAAATCCCTTCGCCAGCTCCATTTAGAGACTTGAAACCGGTGCTGGAAACGGCAGAAAGTTTGGACCGGTGCGTGATTTTTTGAGTGCCGGACCTGTCCTCCGCGGCGATCCCACTGAGGTGCATGCTCCGCAATGCCGGATGTTCTCCGGGTGGGGCAGTATGCGTAGACGCGGCTTTGTGCCGTAGGGAATTGATGTGTTGAGTGTGGGTGAGTTTGGTCCTCGCGGGCGGGGTTTCGTTCGTTAGGTGTATGGGCACAGGTGGCCGAGCGGTTAATGGCAGCAGACTGTAAATCTGCCGCTCCTTGCGAGCTACGGAGGTTCGAATCCTCCCCTGTGCACCAGAAAGATTTTTGACTGGATGTTGAAGTATGAATGCGCGGGGGGCCTGCTGACGGATGGTGGCTGGTTCTAATCGCGCGGAAACGAAGCGCTCGTGTTCGGATTTGGCGAAGCGCTTTCCGGTGGCACTCTTGCTCTATGCGGTGTTGGCCGCGCTGGTGTGGTTTACGATGAGCGACGCGAAAGTCCTCATCGCGGGAAAGGCAGTAGAGTTA
>Ga0182024_10004872_pt1 | contig 30486 bp, 21 predicted proteins | sample P32metaG_FD_120480 | JGI IMG/M metagenome (GOLD analysis project Ga0182024, IMG submission 120480) | Permafrost microbial communities from Stordalen Mire, Sweden - P3-2 metaG (Illumina Assembly) | ecosystem: Environmental > Terrestrial > Soil > Wetlands > Permafrost | place: Sweden: Stordalen... | reverse complement strand
CAGCATTTGCCTTCCGTGGCGCGCGAAATTGAACGCAAGCAAGCCAGGCAGCAGCGCGACCTGCAATATCAAACCGGCCCGGCGCAAGCCGAAGCCCCCAAGCCCGTTCGCGCCGCCGCGAAAGTTGGTCGCAACGATCCCTGTCCTTGCGGATCAGGAAAGAAATATAAGAAGTGTCACGGCGCGAATGTTTGATCGCGTCGTGCGGCTCTACCGACTATCGTGAACGGAAATTATTTCTGAGCTGAACTAGTTTTTTGCCAGCGCGAGAGTAAATCCAAAGGATCAAATAAAATGCCGCCAGGAACCGGTCCCATACAGCAGCCCGTACGCCAGCCAATTCCCGGCGTGAAAAACCTTGTAGCGATCGCTAGCGGAAAAGGTGGCGTGGGGAAAACCACCATCGCGGTAAATCTCGCTTTGGCCCTTGCGAAGCTTGGACAAAAAGTTGGATTGATGGACGCCGACGTATACGGGCCCAATGTGCCGATCATGCTGGGCACTCATACAGAACCTCAAGCCACGCAGGACAAGCGCATCATTCCGGTAATGGCGCAAGGTATCAAAATGATTTCCATGGGCCTCCTGAATCCCGGCGACAAGCCCATGATCTGGCGCGGCCCCATGCTGCACGGCGTGATCACCCAGTTTTTGCGCAGCGTCGATTGGGGTGAATTGGATTACTTGTTGATCGATCTGCCGCCCGGCACCGGCGATGTGCAACTGACGCTGATCCAGACCGTAGCGGTAACGGGCGCCGTGATTGTTACCACGCCTTCGACTGTGGCGTTGGCCGACGTGCGCAAGGCTATCGAAATGTTTCGCCAGGTAAACGTGGAAGTGTTGGGCGTTGTCGAAAATATGAGCACCTTTTCTTGTCCGCACTGCGGCAAAGCCGTCGACATTTTCGGTCACGGCGATGGCGCCACGACCGCGCGGGAATATGGCGTTCCGCTGCTGGGCGAAATTGAGATTGATCCGCGCATTCGTGTGGGCGGGGATACCGGTAAGCCGGTGGCTGCTGCAGGCGAAGCTGGCGCAGGGGCGAAGAGCCTCTTCAACCTGGCGCGCGCAGTGACTGCTCGTCTTGAGGAAGTCGGCGCTACCGCGACGGGCCCGTCGGTACAAATCGACTAGTCGTCGCCCCGATGCTTCGGGTGGCCTACCCTTTGCGATTTTGTTTTTGCAAAGGGTGGGCGCTTTTACAGTCTCGATTTCTTTCCTCGAAACTCAATCCCCATTAAGATAGAGGACAAGATAAAAGCGGCTTTGCGTCTCAAGCTGCTAACTTAGGCTGCTAACCACGGGGAATATTGGCCAGAGTTCCGGACATTCGAGCCTTTCGCGGGAAGTGGCCGCAAATTGCCGCCAGCGCGTGGATCGATCCCGCCGCGGTAATTATCGGCGACGTAACCGTCGGCGAAGATTCCAGCGTGTGGCCGGGCACGATTATTCGCGGCGACGTACATTACATTCGCATTGGTGCGCGTACCAACGTGCAGGACGGTTGCGTTCTACATGTCATGCGCGATGAGTGGCCGCTGGTGTTGGGCGACGACGTCACCGTGGGCCATTCCGTGACGCTGCATGGCTGCACCATCGAATCGCTCTGCCTGATCGGAATGGGTGCAATTATTCTGAACGGCGCGAGAATCGGAGCGGGCAGCATCATTGCCGCAGGCACGCTGGTCACCGAGCGCACCATGATTCCGCCTGGCAGTCTGGTAATGGGCGCGCCCGCAAAGGTGAAGCGGCCGCTCACGGAATCAGATCGCGTATCAATTGCCGACTACGCCAAGCGCTACGTGCAATACAAGAATATTTATCGTGAGGAAGCCGCGAGTGAGTGAAAGTTCCGCAACCGGACAGCAGTCCAAGCCCGCGGCCAAGCCTCGCAAATTTCAAGCCATAAAGGGCGTGCGTGATCTGCTGCCGGCCGAGACATCGCTGTGGAATCACGTGGAAGAAACCGCGCACGAGGTGTTCGGCACCTTCGGCTTCAGCGAAATTCGCCTCCCCATTTTTGAACCCACGGAATTGTTCGCGCGCTCCATCGGTCTCGATACCGATGTGGTTTCGAAGGAAATGTATACCTTCGAAGATCGCGACGAGTCGATGATCAGTTTACGTCCAGAGGCGACCGCCAGCGTTTGCCGTGCCTACATTGAACACAACATGCAGCAGCTTCCGCAGCCGGTGAAGCTTTACTACATGGGTCCGATGTTTCGGCGGGAACGCCCACAGAAGGGCCGATATCGCCAGTTCTACCAGATTGGAGCGGAAGTGCTGGGTGGGAACGATTCTCCCGGCATCGATGCCGAAGTCATCGACATGGTGATGACCTTCTTCGACAAGCTCCAACTGCAGGGTCTGGAGCTGGATATCAACTCCATCGGCTGCCGCGAATGTCGTCCTAAGTACGTTGAAGTACTGCGTGAAGCTCTCTTGAAAGTGAAGGACAAACTGGGACCGGACAGCCAGCGCCGCATCGAGACCAACCCGTTGCGCGTACTGGATTCCAAGCTCCCAAGCGAGCAGGAGATTATTGCTACGCTGCCTCGGATGGCCGCGCATCTTTGCGCCGACTGCGCCGAACACTTCGCGGAAGTGAAGCGGCAACTGGAGCTCCGCGGGGTAATTTATCGCGAGAACTGGCGCCTCGTTCGCGGGCTCGACTATTACATGCGCACCACATTTGAGATCACCGCGCAAGGTTTGGGTTCGCAGAATGCCGTTTGCGGCGGCGGCCGCTACGATGGCCTGGTAGAGTTGCTCGGCGGCCCTCCCACGAAAGGGATTGGGTTCGCAATCGGCGAAGATCGCTTGATTCTATCGCTGCAGGAGAGCGGCAAAGCTCCCGCGGCACCGGGACGTGACATCTACATCGCGTGGATGGGCGAAAAGGCCTTCGCCACAGCGATTCGCGCAGCGAAAGATTTGCGCGCCGCCGGCTATCGCGTGGAACTGCCCGCCACAGAACAAAAATTCGGCAAGGCGCTTGGTCAAGCCGATAAGCTGGGCGCACGTTATGCACTTATATTAGGCGAAGACGAAGTAACATCCGGTGATTGGACTTTGAAGACTTTGGCTGACGGGTCGCAGAAAAAATATACCGAGAGCGAGTTGCTGGAGTATCTGCGTGAGAGCAGTCAGGCGGCACCACAACAGCTTTAAGTAATGAAGCGTCTTTGAGGAGATAAAAGTCTTGCTGGATTTTCTGGGCGATTTGAAGAGAACACACTACTGCGGCGAACTGCGCGCAAAGGATGCCGGCCGCGATGTGGTCGTGATGGGATGGGTCGCGCGCCGCCGCGATCTGGGCAATTTACTTTTTCTGGACGTTCGCGACCGCTCCGGAATTGTGCAGGTGGTCTTCAATAAGGAAACGCATCCGGAAGCTCACGCCAAAGCGGAACAGGCGCGCTCCGAATTTGTGGTCGCCGTCGAAGGCAAAGTCATCCAGCGGCAGAAATCCAATCCAGAACTCGCCACTGGCGAAGTTGAGATTGTGGCTTCACGGCTGCACATTTTAAATACTGCGAAAACGCCGCCGTTTCAAATCGAAGACGACATCAATGCCGCCGAAGAGACCCGGCTGCGCTACCGCTATCTAGATCTGCGCCGGCCGCGCCCTCATCGCAATCTGGCGTTGCGCCACAAAATATTTCTGGAAATTCGCCACACCATGGACGAATTGGGTTTTCTTGAGATCGAGACCCCCATGCTGACGCGCTCCACACCGGAAGGCGCTCGCGATTATCTGGTGCCCAGCCGCGTGCATCACGGCCAGTTCTACGCCTTGCCGCAATCGCCCCAAATTTTTAAGCAAATCCTGATGATCGGCGGCCTCGACCGCTATTTTCAAATCGTGAAGTGTTTTCGCGATGAAGATTTGCGCGCCGACCGCCAGCCCGAGTTCACCCAGCTCGACGTGGAAATGTCCTTCCCACGCCAGGAAGATATTTTTAGCGTGATCGAAACCGTGATGGTGCGGGCCTGCGCGGTAGCAGAAATTAAAGCCGCGGCGCCATTTCCTCACATGCTTTACAAAGATGCCGTTCGCAAATATGGCACCGACAAGCCTGACCTGCGTTTTGGCATGGAACTCCATGAAGTCACTAAAGCTTTCCCTCCCGAAGCCAAGTCGAAGCTGCAGGTCGAAGGGAATGTTTTTGCGTTCGCGGCTCCCGGCGCGGCGGGATATTCGCGCAAACAATTGGATGAGCTGACCGAAAAGGCCAAGGCCGCGGGCGCACGCGGCGCCTATTTTGTGAAGGTAGCCGCGGAAGGCACGACCTCCACGGTCGAGAAACTGATCGGCGTCGAAAACGTAAAGAAAATCGCGGAACTCTGCGCTGCGAAAACGGGCGACCTGGTCGTGGCGGTCTCCGCAAAGGAAGAAATCAAAGGCACGGAAGCAGCCGCGCTCGTGGCCGGACAAATGCGTCTGCAGCTTGGCGAGGCTCTTGGCGTCATCGACAAAACTCAGTGGAAATTTCTGTGGCTCACCGGCTTCCCGCTTTTCGAGTGGAGCAATTCCGACAAAACGTGGGTTAGCGCGCAACACCCATTCACTGGAATCGTCGACGAGGACCTGGACAAACTCGAATCCGCGCCATGGGAAGTACGCTCCAAGGGCTACGACCTGGTTTTGAATGGCGTCGAACTCGGTTCGGGAAGTATCAGAATCCACCGTCAAGACGTGCAGGAGCGACTGTTCAAGGCCCTCGGACTCACACAAGAGCAAACGCGGCGGCGCTTCGGTTTTTTTCTGGACGCGCTCACGTACGGCACTCCACCGCATGGCGGCATCGCGCTCGGTCTCGACCGCGTGGTGATGCTGCTCGCAGGTGAAAAGTCCATCCGCGAAGTCATCGCCTTCGGCAAGACCACCGCAGCAGTCGATTTGATGGCGGAGTCGCCGAGCGAAGTGGACAAAGAACAGCTCGATCAACTCGGGATTCGCATCATCGAGAGCGGCTCATGACAAATCGCGAGACTGTGTTCAGGAGCCGCTGAAACAATTTATGTCGCGCATACGCATATTGGCGGAGGCGGTGGCGAATAAAATTGCCGCGGGCGAAGTTGTGGAGCGCCCCGCCTCGGTGGTGAAGGAGTTGCTCGAAAACGCGCTGGATGCGGGCGCCAGCACCATTCGCGTGGAGACGGAATCTGGCGGTAGGCGCGTGATTCGCGTCATCGACGATGGGCACGGCATGACGCACGACGATGCGCTGCTGGCCTTCGAGCGTCACGCCACCAGCAAATTACGCAGCGCCGATGACTTGCTGTCCATCGCCACGCTGGGATTTCGCGGCGAGGCGTTGCCCACCATTGCGGCGGTATCCAGGCTGACGCTCGAAACCCGTGACTCCGCGGAACCAGAAGGCACGCGCGTTGAGTTTGCCGGAGGTAAATTGCTCGGTGTAAAACCGGCCGGACTGGCGGCGGGAACTACCATCAGTGTTGCCGATCTTTTTTACAGTGTGCCGGCTCGCCGGAAATTTCTAAAATCAGATACCACCGAGCTCGGCCATATTGCTTCGCTGGTGACGCATTATGCACTCGCAAATCCGACGAAGCAGTTTGTGCTGACCACGCCAACGCAGGAAATCATCAATTGTTCTCCTGTAGAAAAATTGGGCGAGCGCGTCTACCAGCTTTTTGGGAAGCAGGCCCTGGACGAATTGGCGGAGATTCCTACTACCACCTCCGGGTTTCGTTCCGCTATCACTGAGCCGGCGCTCGAACCCGAAGAAGAAAAATCCACGCTGACGGTCAGCGGCTTCACGTCGCGCCCCGAAGTACAACGCGCAAATCGCAATGGCATTTATGTTTTCGTGAATCGCCGCCTGGTGCGTGACCGGCTAATCCTGCACGCGATTCATGAAGCCTACCGCAATATTTTACCTGCCGGAGTTTTCCCCGCGACGCTGCTATTTCTGGATATGCCGTACGACGAAGTCGATGTGAACGTGCACCCTGCGAAGATCGAGGTTCGTTTCCGGCGGCCGCAGCTCGTTCACGATTTTACGCGTGACACCATCCGCCAGACGCTGTCGGGTTCACGGGCAATCGCAAGCTTCGCGACCGCAGCCGGAGGTGGCCCGCAGGCTATGCGAACGCCAGGAGCGGGTGTGGGAATCTCCATGGCAGCCACGACTGTGGAGTTTTCTACGCGAGAGCAGGGAATTGGCGGCGGCGCAGGACCATCAGGAATTCCACGAGCCATCATTCCGGCGTCCGAAGACTTCGGCCTGGGTTCCGGCGTAGGCTCGGACGGCGGTTTTGATTTAAGTTCTGCGCCGCTCAGGCCGATTGAGCAGCGACTGGCATTCGGACAAGGGGGATTCTCGACGGATCCAGGATTGACGCGAGGATCGACAGTCGGAAATTGGGCAGGGAATCTCGCGGGCCCGAACGGCGATGCTCCCGCCAGCCTGCCGCGGCCTGATCAGATTTCCGATTTGAAACCGCTGGGCCAGGTGAGCTCCAGTTTTATCGTGGCTGTAAATGCCGGCGGCCTGTGGCTCGTCGATCAGCACGTTGCGCATGAGCGCGTACTCTTCGAGCAGCACTTATCGGCGCGCCGCGCGGGAAAAATCGAAGCGCAACGAATGCTTATGCCCATGGTCATCGAGCTGGCCCCGCGACAAATTGTGATCTACGAAAAAATCGCGGAAGAATTGGCCGCTAACGGATTTGAAGTGGAACCCATGGGCCCAAGAAGTGTAGCCATCCAGGCGGTCCCTGCCGGAATTGTCGCCAGCGACGCGGAAAAACTGCTTACGGAAATTCTGGATGGAATTGAACGGGAAAACGCGGCCATTTCGATTGAAACGCTGCAGGCCAAGATCGCCGCTTCCACGGCCTGCCACGCGGCCATCAAGGTAAACATGCCGCTGGATCAAACCAAAATGGAATGGCTGCTGGCAGAACTCGCGAAAACAGATTGTCCAATGAGCTGTCCGCACGGACGCCCAGTGGTGCTGCGATACTCGGTTAAAGAAATCGAGCGCGCATTTCAAAGAATATAGATGCCTGCCGCACGCAAGTTTTCATGTGCGATGGACGGCAGCGGCAAACATCGATCAGACGAGGTGAACGGGAAGCATGAGTGACACGCAGAAGACAGCCGTGATTTTTGGAGTGGCCAACAAGCGCAGTATCGCGTGGGCCATCGCCCAGAAATTGCACCAGGCTGAATGGCGGCTGGCTATCACCTACCAAAACGAGCGTCTCGCGCAGGAAGCCAAGGGCCTGATCGACGAGCTACCGGGCGCAACTGGATTCATGTGCGACGTCTCGCACGATGAGCAGATCGCGAAGCTCTTTGAAGAATTGAAACAGAGATATGGCACCCTGCAGGGCGTCGTGCATTCTGTGGCCTTCGCACCTGCTGCGGAACTGAGCGGCCAATTCTTGAATACTACCCGCGAGGGATTTCGCATCGCTCACGACGTCAGCGTCTATTCTCTAATCGCCGTTGCGCGCGCGGCGGCTCCCTTGATGACGCTCGGGGGCGGCATCGTAACTATGACCTATTACGGTGCGGAAAAAGTAGTTCCCAAATACAACGTGATGGGCGTCGCTAAAGCTGCGCTGGAAGCGAGCGTGCGCTATCTCGCGAATGATCTGGGCGCGCAAAATATTCGCGTCAATGCGATTTCCGCGGGGCCCATCAAAACTCTGGCGGCGCGGGGAATTTCGGGCTTGGGCGAAATGCTGAAATCGCACGCTGAGCGAGCGCCCTTGAAACGCAATGTTGATCCCGGGGAAGTTGGGGCCACCGCCGCGTTTTTGTTATCTGAGGGCGGCTCTGGAATAACTGGCGAGACAATCTACGTCGATTGCGGCTATAACATCATGGGATTTTGATCGCCCCATTTGAAACTGCGAGCGTTGCACGCCATTGTTCATCACCATTGAGCTTGATTTGAAGCGCGGTATTCAGGTGTGCGTGTTTCCCACAAAATGCAAAAACTAACCATTGCTATTGATGGCCCGGCGGGTTCCGGCAAAAGCAGCTTGGCGCGCCGCGTGGCCAGCATGTTGGGCTATTTATATATGGACAGTGGCGCGATGTATCGCGCCGTGGCTTTGAAAGCGCTGCGTCGGAGAGTGCCGCTTAACGATGAACAGGCGCTGAGCACAATCGCGCGCGAAACGCACGTTGAGTTGAAACGGCCGAGCCCGGCGCAGGAAGCAGCTGGCACCAAGAACTGCGTGTTCCTAGATGGCGTCGAAGTGACTGATGACATTCGCACCGAGGAAGTAGCTCAGGCCGCTTCGCGATTGGCGACCATCCAGGAAGTTCGCGAGGTGCTGGTGGCCGAGCAACAGCGAGCTAGGGCCGGAGGCGGCATTGTGATGGAAGGCCGCGACATCGGAACCGTAGTTTTCCCCAACGCCGAGCTGAAGATTTTTCTGGATGCTTCCCCGGAAGTGCGCGCAGAACGGCGCTGGAAAGAACATCAGGAAAAAGGCGACAAAATTTCGCTGCAGGAAGTAGTGGAAGAAGTTCGCGAACGCGACCGGCGCGACCGTGAGAGAAAAGTGTCGCCACTAGTTCGAGCAGCGGATGCGGTACTGGTGGACAATACCGCTATGGGCATTGAAGAAACCGCGCGAATCATCGTGATGCTGGTTAAAGAACGCGAGAACAGAGCAGCAAAGGCAGGGAGGCTCGCATGATACGGATGCTGACTGTGGTGGCGCTGAGCATCGGTGGCGGATTGCTGGTCGTGCCGGTGGCTTTGTTGGCACAAGGCCGGGCAAACGAGAAAAGCACTGAAACCAGGAGCGGCGATGAGGTGACGCGAAGATTCCGCGTTTATCTTGAAGAAGACTGGAAGCGCTGGATGGTGGAATATCCGGAACTGGCAACAGCTGCGGGTTTTCCAGGCCAGAACCGGCGGTGGAGCGACGATTCACCTGCGGGAATCGAAGCGCGTAAGAAACATCTACATGAGAGTGCGGCCGCGTTAAAAGGTTTTTCGCGTGACTCTCTGCCTCGTGCGGAACAGCTTAATTTCGATCTGTATTCCGATGTGCTCAACACCGCCGAAGAAGGGCTTCAGTATGGCGACGACCCCCTGCCGTTCCGCAATGTAGTCCCTCAAAACAACTGGATGCCCATAAATCAGATGGGCGGAGTCCAGCAATCTGCCGCGGAAACCATTTCCAGCATGCCGAACAGGTCGGTGGCCGACTACGAAGATATTTTGGCCAGGCTCGAGGGGCTACCCACTTACGTTGAACAGCAACAAGCTTTGTTACAAGAAGGCCTGAGGCGCGGGTACACGCCGCCCAGGCTGATGCTGCGCGATGTTCCCAAGCAGATTGCAGACCTAATCCCCGCCGACGCGCTGGCCAGCGCTTTGCTTGAGCCCTTCAAGAATTTCCCCGTGGAAATCCCTGTGCACGATCGCACTCGGCTGACCAACCGCGCGAAAGAAATCTACGGCACGAGCCTGGTCCCCGCCTTTCAGAAATTGCACGATTACATTGTCTCCAGCTATTTGCCGGCTTGCCGTGAATCGATCGCGGCAACGGCCCTGCCCAAAGGCGCCGAAGCTTACGCGTTTCACGTGCGGTGGCAAACCACGACAAATTTAACGCCGCAACAGATACACGAAATAGGCTTGTCGGAAGTGACACGCATTCGAGCGGAGATGGATAAGGTAATCGCTTCAACCAATTTCAAAGGCAGCTTCCACGAGTTCACCGAATTCTTGCGCAACGATCCGCGTTTTTACTTTGATAAGCCCGATGACCTGGTCAACGGTTACCGCATTATCGCCAAGAAAATCGATCCGGAGCTGGCGCACCTATTCGGCAAGCTGCCGCGATTGCCTTATGGCGTGACGCCCATCCCCGATTTTAAGGCCCCGTCGCAAACCACCGCGTATTACCAGGCTGGCGCGCCCAGTGTTGGCAGACCCGGCTACTATTTCGTGAACACCTACAACCTGCACGCTCGTCCGAAATGGGAGATGGAAGCGCTTTCGCTGCATGAATCGGTGCCCGGGCATCATTTGCAGATTTCGCTCGCGCAGGAAATGGAAAACCAGCCGGAATTTCGCAAGCACGTAGGCTACTCGGCATTTGTAGAGGGCTGGGCGCTCTACTGCGAAAGCCTGGGCGAAGAATTGGGAATGTACAAGGATCCCTATTCAAAATTTGGCCAGCTCAGTTATGAAATGTGGCGCGCGGTGCGCCTGGTGGTCGACACTGGGATGCACGCGCAAGGTTGGACGCGCGAACAAGCCATTCAATTTTTTAAAGACAATACCGGCAAGACCGATCAGGACATTACCGTGGAAGTCGATCGCTACATCGTTTGGCCAGGACAAGCGCTGGCGTACAAGCTCGGCCAACTAAAAATCCGCGAGCTGCGTACCCAAGCAGAGAAGCGCCAAGGCACGAAATTCAACGTGCGCGCGTTTCACGATGCCGTGCTCGAAAACGGCGCCCTGCCGCTCAACGTATTAAGCGCACACATGCAAGACTGGATGGCGGCTGCGCCAAAATAATCGCGCAAGTTGGCGTGGAATGGCACAACCGTTCCGTAAAGTGGCAATCGGCTTTGTAGATTACTTACGTGCGTGACTACGTTGGCGCGGACATCGAGCCGAGGAACTCGGAGTTGGATTTGGTCTTGGTCAGGCGGCTCAGCAACAACTCCATGGCTTCTACCGTGGATAGCGGGCTAAGCACTTTGCGCAGCACCCAAATGCGGCTGAGTTCGTCCGGCGGAAGCAGGATTTCATCCTTGCGAGTGCCGGAGCGCTGAATATCGATAGCAGGGAAGACGCGCTTGTCAGACAGGCGCCGGTCAAGATTGATTTCCATATTGCCGGTGCCCTTGAACTCTTCGAAGATGACGTCATCCATGCGGCTACCAGTGTCGATCAATGCGGTGGCAATGATGGTCAGCGAACCGCCTTCTTCCACGTGGCGTGCTGCCGCAAAGAAGCGACGTGGGCGTTGCAGGGCGTTGGCGTCAATACCGCCTGACAGCACTTTACCTGACGGTGGCGTTACCGCGTTGTAAGCCCGCGCGAGACGCGTCACGCTGTCGAGCAGAACAACCACGTCGCGCTTGTGTTCCACCAGGCGCTTGGCTTTCTCCAAAACCATTTCCGCAACTTGAATATGCCGCTGCGGCGCTTCGTCGAAGGTCGAGCTGATGACCTCGCCTTTCACGGTGCGCTGCATGTCGGTGACTTCTTCGGGGCGCTCATCGATGAGCAGCACGATAAGCGCGACTTCCGGGTGATTCACGGTGATGGAATTAGCCATGGATTGCAGCATCATGGTCTTTCCAGTGCGCGGAGGAGCGACGATCAATCCGCGCTGGCCCTTACCTACTGGGCACAGCAGGTCCAGCACCCGCCCGGTCATGTTTTCCTTGGTGGTTTCCATCTTCAGCCGGCCCTGTGGATAGAGCGGCGTGAGGTTATCGAAAAATATTTTGTTACGCGCGACTTCCGGATCTTCGAAATTTACGGCTTCCACTTTGATCAATGCGAAGTAGCGCTCGCCGTCCTTGGGAGGACGAACCTGGCCGGAGACGGTGTCTCCAGTGCGGAGATCGAACTTGCGAATCTGCGACGGCGAAACGTAGATATCGTCTGGGCCCGGAAGATAGTTGTATTCCGGCGCGCGCAGGAACCCGAACCCGTCCGGCAGGCATTCGAGGACGCCTTCGGAGAAGATCAATCCGTTCTTTTCCGTTTGTGCGCGCAGGATCTGGAAAATCAGCTCCTGCTTGCGCATGCCGCTGGCGCCGGGAATGTTGAGTTCCTTGGCGATCTTGGCGAGATCGGTAATATTTTTTTCTTTGAGCTCAGCAAGGCTAATGCTCATCTGGTAGCTTCCTTCGACGCTTGTTTCTTTCATATGTCCTTAACTTTTATGGGTGAAAATTGACCTTAGAAAAATCCGGATTGTGTACGAGGTGGCGCGCAGACTGGCGAAAGCACGAACTCGGCCAGGGAGGCAAACCAGACTATCTTCAACCGGAAGCGCTACTTAACCAGGATCACAGTCCGCGAAAGCCCGAACGCGAACCGCACTCCAGTGCACTTTTAGTTGGTCAAACTTGTGTCTTTCTCAGCACCGGCCACGAACGGTTCAGCGACGGGTGCAACTGCGGGATGCTCAATCGGCACAATCAGCCGTTCAAGAGCGACTTGCAAAACTTCATCCATGGTTTCAACAAATCGGATCGTCAAACTGGAGAGGATCTCCTGCGGTATTTCCGCCAGGTCTTTCTCATTGTCCTTCGGAAGTAGTACCGTACGCAAGCCCATTCGATGAGCAGCCAAAAGTTTTTCTTTTACCCCGCCGATGGGAAGAACTTTTCCACGTAGGGTGATTTCACCGGTCATAGTGACATCGCGGCGAACCGGAATACGCGTCAAAGCGCTGACGATGGAGTTGCAAATGGTGATGCCGGCGGAGGGCCCGTCCTTGGGAATGGCGCCTTCGGGAACGTGTACGTGAATATCGATGTTGCGATAAAAATCCTTGGGTAGTCCAAAAGAAGCCGACCGGGAGCGTATGTAGCTCATCGCCGCTTGCGCGGATTCCTGCATCACGTCGCCAAGTTTGCCGGTGAGCGTCAGGCGGCCTTTGCCTTCCATCAGCGTAGCTTCAGTCGTTAGAACCGTGCCCCCCACTTCCGTCCAGGCTAGCCCGGTAGTGAGACCGATCTCGTTCTGTTTCTCGAGCCAGAATTCTCGGTACTTCAAAACGCCCAAGTAGTCGTTGACGTTGGCGGGCACGATTTCCGCTTTCACTTCCGCCTTCGGTCCCTCAGTAACCACCTTGCGCGCCATCTTGCGGGAAATATTCTGAATCTCGCGTTCGAGGTTGCGGACACCCGCTTCCTGAGTGTAGTGCCGGATGATGTGCAGCAGCCCTTCGTCAGTAAACGACAGATTCTTTTCCTGAAGACCGGTGGCCTCGCGTTGGCGCTTGACCAGGAAGCGCTTGGCGATCTGAAGTTTTTCCTGTTCCGTGTAGCCCGGGATGCGTAAAATTTCCATGCGGTCCTGCAAAGGCTGCGGAATGGTATGCAGAACGTTGGCGGTGCAAACGAACATTACTTTCGAAAGATCGTATTCCACGTCCAGATAGTGATCAGTAAAGGCGTGATTCAGTTCCGGATCAAGTACTTCCATCAGCGCTGCGGAAGGATCGCCGCGGAAATCGGTGGACATTTTGTCCACTTCATCGAGAACGAAGATAGGATTGGTCGTGCCGGCCTTCTTCATCATCTGGATGATCTGGCCAGGCAGGGCGCCGATATAAGTGCGCCGGTGGCCGCGAATCTCAGCTTCGTCGCGAACGCCGCCCAATGAAACGCGAACGAATTTGCGCCCGGTTGCGTGCCCGATGGACATGGCCAGCGAGGTCTTGCCCACGCCCGGAGGCCCGACAAAGCAGAGAATCGAGCCCTTGGGATTCTTGACCAGTTGGCGAACCGCCAGAAACTCCAGGATGCGATCCTTTATCTTTTCGAGGCCGTAATGCTCCTCATTGAGAATTTTTTCCGCGGCCAGAATGTCCCGTATTTCCTTGGATTTTTTCTTCCAGGGTACGGCCAGCAGCCAATCAAGATAATTGCGGCTGACGGTCGACTCCGCGGACATCGGCGGCATCAGCTCCAGCCGCTTCAGCTCCTGGATGGCCTTTTCGTGCACATCTTTGGACATGCCAGCGGTATCGATTTTCTTCTTTAGCTCGTCGATCTCGCTCTTTTCGCCGCGGCCAAGTTCTTTCTGGATAGCTTTGAGTTTTTCGTTGAGGTAGTACTCTTTTTGCGCGCGCTCCATTTGCCGCTTGACGCGGGTGTTGATGTTGCGATCGACGTTCAACTTTTCAAGTTCGATCTCAAGAATGTCGCCGATGCGATTCAGGCGCTCCACGGGATCGACGGTTTCCAGTAAATCCTGTTTTTCGTCCACCGGCAATTGCAAGTTGGCCGCAATGGTGTCGGACAGCCGTGAAGGATCATCGACGCGCGCCGCCGCGATCATAGTGTCGTAATTCAGGCTTTGCGACAACTTGATGAACTGTTCATACAGCCCGGTAATCTTCTGTACCGTCTGTTCTACCTGTGGTGAAGGCTCAACACGAGCATTCAGCAGGCGAACCGTGGCCCGGAAAAACCCTTCTTCCGCGGTGATGCTGATGGAACGGGCTCGCTCTACGCCTTCCACCAGAACTTTTATATTGCCGTCCGGTAGTTTTACGCTCTGCACAATATTCGCGAGCGTTCCCACCGCGTAAATCTCTTCCGGCTTGGGATCGTCCACGGAAGCGTCGTGCTGCGTAGAAAGGAAAATCTTCTTGTCGCCAGCCAAAGCTTCTTCAAGCGCGCGGACGCTGGCTTCGCGGCCGACGATGAACGGCGTCATCTGTTGCGGGAAGATGACCATATCGCGCACCGGCATCATCGGTACGCGCTTCATTTCCTGTTTTTCCCGATTGAACATGGGGCCCCTGATATAACGTCGCGTCAAATTTTAACGCGATTCACTTCTCAGACCGGTAAAGGATTTAGCGTGGTGCTAAATAGCTAACCAGCCTTTTCGAGCAAACTCCAATTGATCTCGCGGGTGCGAACCATCTCCGCGGTCACCACAAAATCGCGCACCTTGCGCTGCATGGGCAGGTGATACATAAGCTCCAGCATTAGATCCTCAAGGATCATGCGCAGGCCGCGCGCCCCAACTTTGCGCTGCATGGCCAGCTCGGCGACGGTTTCGAGCGCGTCGTCGGTAAACCGTAAACGCACATTCTCAAATTCAAAAAGCCTCTGGTACTGCTTCAGCAACGCGTTCTTCGGCTCGGTCAAAATTTTGACCAGCGCGGCTTTGTCCAGATCATTCATCACCCCGGCAACGGGAAGGCGCCCGACAAATTCCGGGATCAGCCCATACCGTATCAGATCGCCCGGCTGAACATGCTCAAGCAACTCGGTATTGCGGCGCTGCGGAGCCGCGGTGGAAGCGTCCGTATGGAAGCCAAGCGACCGGCGTCCTGCACGCTTCTCAATAACTTTTTCCAATCCGACGAACGCGCCGCCACAGATAAATAGAATGTTAGTAGTGTCGACGGGCGTAAATTCCTGATGCGGATGCTTGCGGCCGCCCTGCGGAGGAACATTAGCCACGGTGCCTTCAAGAATCTTGAGCAACGCTTGCTGCACGCCTTCGCCGCTCACGTCGCGGGTGATCGAAGGGTTCTCGTCCTTCTTAGCAATCTTGTCGATCTCGTCTATATAGATGATGCCTTGCTGAGCCTTCTGCACATCGCCGTCGGCAGCCTGCAGCAACTTGAGAATAATATTTTCCACGTCTTCGCCGACGTAGCCCGCTTCTGTCAGCGTGGTAGCGTCCACGATAGCGAAGGGCACATCGAGCATGCGTGAAAGCGTTTGCGCCAATAATGTCTTGCCAGTACCGGTTGGCCCGATAAGCAGAATATTGGACTTGCTGAGTTCCACCTCGCCAGGCTGCTTATTAAGGAAAATGCGCTTGTAATGGTTGTAGACCGCCACAGCCAGCTTCTTTTTGGTGCGGTCCTGGCCAATCACATAGCCATCCAGAAATTGTTTGATCTCCGGAGGGCGCGGTAGCCTCTTGGCCGGAGCCGTAGCCTGCTCGCGTTTTTCATCCTCGAGAATCGTTTCGCACACGCCCACGCACTCATTACATATGTACGCGCGCGGATAGTCCGAAGGCGAACTGATCAGCTTTTCGACCTGTTCCTGGGTCTTATGGCAGAAGGAACAGCGCAGCGGCTCTTCTGGATTGAATTTTTTCACTGGCGTGAAGGCCTCGTCTCCGCGAAGCTTCGACGGAGTACCCTACCCATTATTCTAGGCCGATTTATCTCCGAAGCAAAATAGAAAGGTATAAAACTTGCTAACTTTTTGGAACGAGTTTGGCATCGTAAAACGCGCCGGATGGTGAGCCTGGCGCGGAGCTAACGATGCTTGTAGATAATCTCGTCAATCATCCCGTATTCCTTGGCTTGCTCGGGATTCATGATGAAGTCGCGCTCTACATCCTTTTCGATGCGCGTAACGTTCTGTCCGCTATGTTGCGCAAGAAGTTTGTTGATAACCATGCGCATGCGCAGGATTTCCTTGGCATGCAGGTCGATATCCGTGGCTTGACCGCCTAGGCCGGACATCCACGGCTGGTGAATCAGGATCCGTGCGTTGGGCAGCGCAAAGCGTTTTTTCGGCGCTCCGCCAACCAGTAGCACAGCCGCGATGGACGCTGCTTGACCCACGCAGGTGGTGACCACATCGGGCTTGACGAACTGCATGGTGTCGTAAATCGCGAACCCCGCGGTGATAGAGCCGCCCGGGGAATTGATGTAAATCTGAATGTCTTTTTCAGGATCTTCAGCCTGAAGAAAAAGCATTTGCGCGATAGCCAGATTGGCGACGTGATCGTCAATCGGCGTGCCTATAAAAATGATGTGCTCTTTCAGGAGCCGCGAATAAATATCATAGGCGCGCTCGCCCCTGCTGGTCTGTTCGACGACCATGGGTACAAGCGTGGTGGCGCGATAATCTGGTTCGTTAAAGTTTTTCATTGTTTGGCTTGGTTAAGTGTTTGCGGTTGCGAACGATAAGATTAGGCTTCAGTCAACAGCTGCGTTTGCCGCCTCGCGATTCAGATGTTACTTCGCTCCAGCGGCTGCTGCTGTGGTGCTAACTCGAGCATTTTGCGCGAGCCAGTCGAGAGTTTTATCACTCCGCAACTTCGCTTTTATCCTATCGAGCGTACCTTGCTTTGTCAAACGCGCGCGAATTGCTTCCGCCGATTCGTTACTATGTCCGGCCAGATGTTCCAGCTCGTGCTCCACTTCTTCCTCGGTCACATCGATGTTTTCCGCCGTGGCGATGCGGTCCACAATGAGCTCGGCCTTTACATCGTCCTTGGCGCGGTCTTCATTGCGCTTACGTAACGACACCCAATCGATATTCACCGCGCGCGGGTCAACACCTTGCTGCGCCAGTGAGCGCACTACGCGTTCCAGGCGCACGTCCATTTGATGCTCGACCAGCGACTGCGGTACGGGGAAGTCATGCAACTTCACGATTTCGCCCAGAACTTTTTCGCGCAACAAATCTTTCTGCTTGTGGTCGCGCTGGTGTTCCAGGCCTTCGCGAATCTTTTTATTTAACTCGTCAAGGGTAGTCGCGTCGCTGACGTCCTTGGCGAAGTCATCATTTAATTCAGGAAGCTTCTTGGTTTTGATGCCCAGCACATCCACGGAATAATGATAGGTCTTGCCCGCGAGCTTCGCATCGGGATAATCCACTGGATACGGAACGTCGAAATCCTTGTGATCCCCGATATTGACTCCGCGAAGGTTCTCGTTGAATGGCGCCATGGTCTCTTCCGCGCCGATGTGACACAGCACGCTGTCAGCCTGCAGCGGTTCGCCTTCACCCTCAGGCGTACCAGTCAGTTTTAGCTGCACGAAATCGCCGTTCTGCACAGCACGTCCCTCGGCGGGAGCAAATGCCGCGGCACGTTCGCGCATGTCTTCAAGCGTTTTGGTGACATCCTCATCCACGACGTCCATCACCGGCATCTCGAGTTGCAGATCCTTATAATTGCCCAGCTCAAATTCGGGAAGCACTTCGAACACGGCTCGAAATTTAAGCGGCTGGCCATCATTGAAGTCCAGCTGCTCGACCTTCGGTTGCGAGACCGGAGTGAGCTTCTGCTCGCTGACAGCCTTTTCCACGCGCTCAGGAACCAGCGACTGCAACACTTCACCCTTGATGTCGTCTGCAAAACGCCGCCGAATCAACGTAATCGGGGCTTTGCCGGGACGAAAGCCCGGTACCCGCGCGACCTTGGCAAATTCTTTGGCCACCCGCTCCATGGCTTTGGAGACTTCGTCTGCGGGAATTTCCAGGTCCAGCTCGCGGCGGCAGGTAGCTTCAGCAGCAGCTTGATTCGTGCTTTCCGGCGTGCTTTCGGCGTTTTTTTCGGTGCCTTCACTCATACAAGTTGCCTTTCAAATTACCTAGAAATCGGAGATCAATACAGGTTACAACGCTGGGACACTCATCGGCGAGCACAAACACCCCAGTTCCAGGGGACTCCAGCGATCCAGGCTTTCAATTGAGCTTAGAGAAGCAAGGACTGACTCGCGACCAAGAACCAGTATAAGCCGACGCTTCTCGCATCGTCAATTCGTGACCATGCGCAAAGCAATTGCGTCTATCATCCAAAGCTTGGGTTAAACCGGGCAGAGAATCGATTTAGATTCAGTCCGCAGCCGCTTCGGAGCGCTTGGCGGCGGCAGTCAAATCGGCGTGCAGCAAGCGATGGAAAAGATGTTCACCCGCTTCACGGCGGACCGAGAGACGCCCGGCTAGATAAGCGCGTGAGCCTAAACCGCGCTGCACGGCGTCGCAGATACTCATATCTTCATCTTGAACTTTTTCGCTGACGGCGATGCTCTCGCGATTCCGCGCCTCCGCAGCGGCAGAAATATCCGAAAAATAGTAATCAAAGATCACCGCGCACTTATCCACGCCTAAAGGGACCACCACGTTCGTGTCCATCACCCCTTCGTACGCGTTCAACATAAAATTCGGATAAATCCATAAATAAAAAGCGCGGCCTTGGCGCGTCGAAGCCACGCCAGCTTCAGAGCTGGAGTCTGAGGATAAAGGACTGGACTGCAGGCAGGCCCGCTCAAAGTTCTCTATGGTGTATTTGGTGTACTCGATGACGCTGCTTAGTCCTTTGTGCGCGTGCGGTACGTGATAGCCGCCATCCAGATAGTTATCGACGTACACTTTCCAGTTGCACTGCAAAGTGTAGATGCGGCGATCAAAGTACCGCAGTTTTTTTGTCAATTGCAGTGGGGCCACGATGGGCGGGATGGTGCCAAGAAAGTCGCGCAGCGAACCCGCGTCGAGATCGAGGTTCACAAATACAAAATTTTCCCAGGTATCCACGAGAACGGGCACCAGCCCATTCTCGGAACGCTCGAAATCGCAGACGCCCTCAAATTCAACCATACCTTTTAGCGCGCCGTCGATCCCGTAAGTCCAGCCATGATAAGGGCAGCGAAACTGTTTCGCGCAACCTTGCGCTTCCGTCACCACCGCCGCGGCATGATGTCGGCATACATTATAGAAAGCGCGCAAGTGAGAATCCTCACCACGCACCACCACGACCGGATCACCGGCGATATCGGCAGTTAGAAATTGTCCCGGGTTCTGCACCTGGTCGGCGCGCCCGACTGCCTGCCAGCTTTTACCAAAAACAGCGGAATTCTCCAGTTCTGCAAGACCTTCATCGAAATACCAGGGCGCCGGAATAGTGAACGCATGATCCAAGGGATTATTGGGATTGTAGAGTTCCAGCAGGCTGCGCACATCTCGCGACATAAACGGCTCCAGACCCAGAACGATGTTCTTTAGCAATAAATTAGCATGATAAACTTGCCCTACCTACATTGCGGGAATGGCGGAACTGGCAGACGCAGCAGGCTTAGGACCTGCCGGGCGCAAGCCCTTGGGGGTTCAAATCCCTCTTCCCGCACCATCATATACATCCAATCATTTATCCCGGCCCATCGATCATGTCAAAGCGCGTCCCAAAGTTTCAGGAAGCAGCAGCGCCAGGAGCGCAGCTACGAAAAACGCCGCAGCCAGCAGCGAAAAAGCCGGGCCGATCCCGTAATGCAGTGCCAAAGCCCCCACAGCAAACGGTGCGGCGGCGGAAAATCCACGACCGATGTTGTAGCTTAGACCCATGGCTGCCGCGCGGATTTCCCCCGGAAAAATTTCACTGGCAATCGCGGCGTAGCCCGAAAAAAATCCCGTTCCAAAAAAAGCTACGAATGGGCCTAGCAACAGCAGCCAGAACGCGCTTTTGGCAGACCCATAGATAGGCGTTAACCCCGCCGCAACCAGTAAATAAATAAAGTAAGGTTTACGACGGCCGAAGGCATCGGCAAAAAATCCAAAGGATGCGTAACCCAGCCATTTTCCGAAACACAACACCAGAAAGAATGTTGTCGTTTTGACCAGGCTCAAGCCGCGCCCACCTTGAGAAACCGGCAGTGACAAGTAAGCGGGGATCCAGGTGAACAGTCCCCAGTAGCCAAACATCCCGAAGGCGTTCATCGCCGTGGCCAGCAGTCCCACGCGAAAAACTCCTTTGCCAAGCAACACACCAAAGAATCCGGTTCGCTCTGTTGCTACACGGTTTTTCCATACCGCGGGCTCGGGCACCTTGCGGCGAATCCAAAAGACCAGCAGCGCCGGTAGAACTCCGACAAAAAATACCGCTCGCCAGCCAAAGTTCGGCAACACCACGGCGACGACTAGCGCCGCGATGGCTTCACCAATGGCGTAAGAAGATTGCATCAGCCCCAAGGCTTTCCCGCGGTGTTCGGGCCGCCATGTTTCGGCTATCAGCGCAGCGGCGGCGGTCCATTCGCCGCCCATTCCAAGCCCTAACAAGAACCGGAACGCCGCCAACTCCGTAATGGAATGCGAGAATCCGCAGGCCGCGCTGGCCACCGAGTACAACCCGATGGACGCCATCAGTGCGCGAGTGCGGCCGATTCGATCAGCAACCCAGCCAAATACCAGCCCACCAATGGCTGAGGCCACGAGAGTGAGGGAATTGAGGAACCCAGCGGTGCGCGTATCCATCGCGAATTCGCGCATGAGGAACGCGATCACCAGGGAGTACAACATCACGTCCATGGCATCCAGCATCCACCCAAGACCGCCGGCAACAAGTGTTTGACGTTCAGCGGCAGTCGTGTCACGCGGCCAACTAAACAGGCGAGCGGGTGCGGTGGAATTTGGGGAAGAAAGCTTGTCGGATGTCAGTGCGTCAGCCATTGAGGTTCAACTCTTGGCTAGGGGACCGCAAGCCAAAAAACCGCCGCTACGAAATGCGAAGCTCTCCACCTTTGCCAGCCGTCACGATAAAACATTGCGCTGGAGGTCCGCTTTTGTTACAGTCCGGCGCATTATATCCCTCCCGGAGGTCTAGCAAATGGCGTTCTGTAAAGCGTGTGGAACGGAGTTAGGTGGCGCGGCATTCTGTCCGAAGTGCGGAGCCAGCCAAACGGCATCCGCGGTTCCGATGGCCACGGCGCCAGCGGCGAGCAGCGAAGGTCTCGCGGAAAATGTGGCTGGGCTGTTGTGCTACGTCCTTGGGTGGCTCACAGGGATCATATTTATATTGATCGATAAACGGCCCTTCGTCAGGTTTCACGCCGCGCAGTCGATCGTGGTCTTTGGCGCTTTAATGGTGCTGAGAATTGGCTTTGGGGTCGTGGCCGGCATCGGAGGCTTCGTTGGATTTGGTTTGTGGGCGATGGTCTCCATGGTCCTTGGATTATTGACCGTAATTTTGTGGATTCTGTTGATGATTAAGGCCTATCAGCACGAACTATTCCGTGTGCCTATTGCCGCTCCTATCGCTGATGGCATCGCCGGCAAATAATTAGACAGAAATCGCCGCTTGGGAGGCGCTCCATTCGTGTGACTCCTTTCTGCTCTGAACTCTATTTAACGATCCTTAAACGTGGTTACTATTGACTTTCCCGTTGGCTCCCACCATTGTAAAAAGCTTCATTTAACATCGCACTAAGCCTAGAAAGGCATCCGCCAGGTTTATGACCCGAGTACGCCTGTGTTTCCATGATCGTTGTTTTGATGGCACCGCTTCCGCCGCGCTTTTTTATCGTTTTTACCGCGAGCGTTTTGATGCCGACGCGCAATTCGAACTGACCGGCATGACCCATCGTGCGGTACAGCCTTGGACCAACGGTCTTTTTGACGGTGACGAAAACGTGATCGTGGACTTCAAATATTCGAACTCGCCGAAAGTCACCTGGTGGTTCGATCATCATCAGAGCGCATTTCTGACTCCTGCGGACGCGGAAAACTTTCGCGAGCACCCCGGACCGAATATGTTTTACGAGCCGGATTACAAATCCTGCACCAAACTGATCGCCGACGTTTCTCAAGAAAAATTCGGCTTCGATACCAAACCGCTTGACGACCTCATTTATTGGGGCGACATCATCGATGGCGCGCAGTATCCCACGCCCGAAGCTGCCGTGGCCCTCGCGGAACCCGCGACGCAGCTCGCTCTGGTCATCGAAGCAGCGCCAGAAAATGGCCTGCCGGCAAAGATAATTCCAGAATTGGCGTACCGGCCGCTATCGGAAATGGTAAAGCTGCCCATGGTGGCAAAACATCTCGAGCCGTTACTGGACCGACATCGAAAATCCATCGAGATTCTTCGCGAACGTGCCGACGCTCGCGAAGGAGTCATTTTTTTTGACGTCAGCGACCTGGACCTGGAAGGCTACAACAAATTCATCCCATATCTGTTGTATCCGGAATGCATTTATTCCGTGAGCGTAAGCGCATCGGCAGTGCGCGCGAAAGTCTCTCTAGGCACTAATCCCTGGAATCTCGCGAACGCAGACGCTAATCTGGCGTCGCTGGCAGAGAAGTTCGGAGGTGGCGGGCACGCCCGCGTGTCGGCCATATCCTTTGATCCACATGATATTCCTCGAGCTAAGGAAGTCGCACGCGAGCTGGTCGCCGACTTGCGAGGCCGCTGGCGCAAGTAACGTCGAGGTCTGGGAATTAAGGTGTCCAATGGTAATTTTCCATCGCACCTAAAAATTCACCTGAGCCATGAATGCATTTGAACTCACGCGCGCGCTAATCGATATTGACTCCGTAACGAATTCAGAAAAATGTGTCGGAGAATTCCTATTCACACACCTTTCAAACCTCGCCAAACGCCACGCTGGGCGGGTGGAACGAATGGAGGTGGAGCCTGATCGATTTAATGTCATCGCCTATTGGGGTCAGCCAATCGTGACCCTCTCTACGCACATGGACACCGTGCCGCTATTTTTTCCATCTTCCGAAAATGAAGAAACAATTTGGGGGCGCGGTGCTTGTGATGCGAAGGGGATTATTGCCGCCATGATTGTGGCCGCCGAGAAACTTCTGAACGCCGGGAAGAAAAATTTTGCTTTACTTTTCGTGGTAGGTGAAGAAGTCAATGGCGCCGGAGCGTTGGTTGCCGCCAGGAATCCTCGCGGGTCCCGCTACCTTATTAATGGCGAACCCACGGAGAACAAAGTCGCACTGGGCACCAAAGGTGCCTTGCGTTATGAAATCACCGCGCGTGGCCGGTTGGCGCATTCCGCATATCCAGAACTGGGCCATTCCGCGATTGAAACTTTGCTTGATGTGCTGCAGGCCATTCGCGCTATCAACCTGCCAGAGGATGAATTGCTGGGCCGCTCCACTCTGAATGTCGGGACCATCAATGGCGGGCGCGCGCCCAATGTCATCGCCGATCACGCACAGGCTGAAATTATGTTTCGCCTGGTGAGCAGCGCGGCACCCATACGTGAAGCGCTAGCACAGGTGCTGGCCGGTCGCGCGGAAGCGCGAGAACAATACACTACCCCGGCGCAACGCTTGGAACCATTCCCGGGATTGCCAACCACCGTAGTTTCCTTCACAACGGATATTCCCAGCTTTGGAGCAGCATGGGGAAAGCCTTTCCTAATCGGCCCCGGCAGCATTCATGCCGCCCATACCGCCGAGGAGCACATTTCAAAACAACAGTTGCTGCAAGCCGTAGACATATATGCCGTAATGGTCACAACGCTGACTTCTGGTGGCTTGGAGACCTAAGTCACGTTCAGGTTATCTCCGTCCCACCTCGTCGATCGCGAACAAGATAAATTTCCTCGCAATGATCCCCGCAGAAATTATCAGATCGAAGAAGGGTAAACCGGGCCGAACCTCTACTTTATTTTGCCGAGGTCCAGAGTGTTGAGTCGCTTGGGAACTTCGCCAACAGGAATGTTGATGATGGGCTTGATGGTGGCGGCATCGATCACAGTGACGGAGCGGGCGCCGGAATTGGAAACGTACACCCGAGAGCTATCCGGTGTAATGGCGATCCAATCGGGAACAGCGCCCGTGGCCGGGCCATTGGATGGGTAGACGAAAGGTAACTCGCAGAAGCCGACAAGTTTCAAGTCCGGCAAAGAGTATTTGTAGGTGGCATTCGAGAGGGTGCTGTTGACCCACAGCGCGCGCCCGTCCGGTGAAACGCGGATACCATGCGACGGCGTCCGTTGGCGTTGCTCAGCTACGCCAATACGTGCTTGATCCTTTGGAAAGAGAATCCGCGCTACCTCCGCGTGCTTTGCAAAATCCACAACCGCAAATCCGTTCACGTCATTCAACTGCACGAACATCCGCTTGGTAGAGCCATCGGGATTGGCTTCAAACGTCATCGGTCGAACGCCGCCATCAAACTTGATTTCCCAGGCTACTTGTTCGCTGCGCAGATCGATCACCGTGGCGATTTTTGCTTCGATGGAGCCGGTAACGGCGTAGCGGTCGTCCGGCGTGACGAAGATGTTGTGCGCGCTTCCATGGATGGGGATGGTCTTTGACACAGACAATGATTGCGCATCAATAACGTCGACCGCGCCGTCACCGGAACGAATACCGACCAGCACACGGGACCCATCGTTGGTAACAGCGATGTTGTTGGGGCGGCCGCTCAATGGAATTTTCTTGAGGATGGCGGTGGACTGCCGGTCCACAACATCCAGCATATTCTCCGCCTCGGTACTGACGTACACGCGCGACCCGTCGGCGGAAAATCCCACGCCGTGGGGCAATTCGATGTCGTGGATTACCTGCACGACTTGATTTGTGGATGTATCGATCACGTCCACCGTGTTGCCGGCGCTGTTCGTGACGTATACCAGAGCGGAAGAACTTGCCAGGGGCTGCCCGGAGTGAGATGCGCTGGCGCGAACCCACTCGACCAGAGTCACGAAGTCGGCATCGTCGTAAGAAGCGAATTGACGGCCGCCAGAATGAAAAGCGTCTCCGCCCGCTTCTGGTGCCAGCGGATGTAAAACGAACAGGCTCGATTCTGGATGACCGGGAACGACCAACTGCGAAACGCTTTGAAAATTTTCCCGCGATTGTTCTTCCGTCCACTCCGTCGCGCCCGGGGCAAGTGTCTCTAGTTGAAATGCATGGTTAGGAAGCACATGACAGCCATAGCACCGGGCATGGCCGAGACGTTCCTTCAAGAAAATTGGCTGAATGGTGCTTTTGAAAATATCGAAATCGAGACGCTGTGCCCGAACATTTTCGCCCGGCTCGTGTGGCGATTCGCTTTGGCACCAGGCCGGCAGCGCGAAAAGTGCCGCTGCCAGTGCGCCCGCGAGCAGCGCCCGCTTTATGATTTTACCCATGGGAAACGTGACGTCGGGCTAAAAAATAATCTTGATCGCAAACTGAATCTGCCGCTCGGAAGCTGTGGTGCGTTGCAAGGCCCCTGCGGTACCTACTGGAGGGGCGCCCGAATCTCCGTTAGCAGCAAAAATATCCGTGTTCCCATCACCCGGCCCCGGAGGCGCAAAATTGGGATGATTCAAAATGTTGAATATCTCCATGCGAAACTGCACGTTGAAGTTTTCCGAGATGCGCTGGATCTTGTTGTTCTTGAAAACAGAGAAATCAAGATCGGTCAGCCCCGGTCCAATCAGAATGTTGCGGCCGGCATTGCCACGCAGGTTGAAGCATCGCAAATCTCCCGGAGCCAACGGACCGCCAAAGGTGGGAGGAGCCGGGTCGCAATTGGCATTGAAGAATGCCTGATTGGGCGCTACTGGAACGCTGAAGCACTGGGTCTTTATATAGTTGGTGGGATTGCCCGGATTAGTTGCGGTACCACAGCCCGGGCCCGAAAGCCGGTTGGGATAAGCAAAGTCGTCGCTGCTAAGCGTGCCCGCCGGATCGGCGCCGGTTCCCCACGTGGGGGTAAAAGGCACGCCATCACTTACGGTGAAAATCATTCCGAGCTGCCACCCATTCGTAAGCCACTGGGCGGGGCCAGCGAAAGATTTAGCCGTGGGTAGCTCCCAGGTGGAATTGATCACCAAAGTCCGACCGACGTTGAAATCCGACAACCCTCGCGTCAACCTCAGATCAAACCAGTCAAGGCTGGAAATAGAGTTGCCAAAGGCATCCCCAGCGAGTGTAGCTGAACTGGTGTCGATGCTCTTGGACCACGTATATGTCCCCTGCATCTGGAAGCCGTGGCTCAAGCGCTTGGCCAACTGCAGCTCAAGAGCGTTGTAGTAAGAGCGTCCGTCATAAAACATTCCGCGTACCGACCCAAAAGCTGGGTTAATGGTATTTGGAGGGGCGCATTGCGCGGGGTCGCTCCCGTTCGGGTTCGTCTGATTACATTGGGGGCTGAAGACGTTCCCTAATACGTCGACCTTCGGCCATAAATACCCGGAAGGAGTCTTGGTTGGTATCACTAGGTCAGCTTCATCAACGCGAAACGGTTGGTGAACGCCCCGAGATCCTACGTATGCCACGAATGCCGCCAGCGAAGGAGTGAGTTGGTACTGCAAATTCAGGTTCCATTGAGTTACATAGTTACGTTTGGGATTTGTTTCGACATACGTCGAACGCAATTTATTATTGGTGATGAGCGCTGGGTCGACGAATGGAAACGTTAGCGGCGTGGGAGTGGACCCCACCTTCAGAGACGTGTACTGAAAAAACGGAGCAGATTGCGTCGTGAGCAGGATGAACTGGTAAGGCAAAGGCAAAACGTCAAAGAGACCGGCTCCGCCTCGCACCGCGAGCTTGCCGTTATGAAAGGGGTCCCAGGCAAAACCAAAGCGCGGCTCAAAGTTGTGCAAGGTCGGATTGTTGAAAAATGGCCCGGTGCCTGAACAACCGCCCTGCACGAAAGTGCCGCACACTGGGAGTGGATCGGAAAGATTTCGGAGATTTGCAAATTTGCCGTCGGCTTCGGTGGGAACCGTGGTCATTTCGTACCGGAGTCCCAGGTTCAAGGTCAGATTGGGTTTCAAGCGCCAATCGTCTTGAACATAGCCCCCAATGATGGATTGGCTAATATTTCGCGGAGTGAGCGAACTAGCGACGCCACCCTGAAACTTGTTGGGAGTATTTGAAAGGAAATCCGTCAGGCTGTTGAAGAACCAAATTCCATTAGGGTCCGTGAGCGCCGTCACATTCAAAAGCATGCGCTCGAAGGCTCCGCCGAACTTGATGGAATGTTTTCCGATCGTGTAAAAAGCATCATCGTACGCTTGAAACGAGTTCCAGCGATACAAATAGGTAGGTAAACCGCCGACACCGCCCGGCATGGAGGTCAAGAATCCTGTTACATTGACGACCGATGCGTCTCTGCCGGCGAACGCGCCTAGCGAGGTGTCGCTTGCGGCTGGATTGAGAGCCGTCACGCTGGCGTCATTATCGACGCGTTCATGGTTGTAGCCAAAACGTAGCGCGTTCACGAAAGTGGTAGTGAAACTATGTGTTTCTTCCACGGCAACGATTTGCCTCGCCGACAAGGTGTTAAGGCCGACATTGCCAAAAGAATCCGGAGAATTGTAGGGCGTCTTATCGTAGAGGTAAGTTCCGAACAAACTGTCTTTATCTGAAAACTTGTGGTCAATGCGCGTTGTTAAAAAGTTTTCCGTTACGACTTGTTTCCCGTTAAAGATGTGTTGGCACACCGGCCCGCCGGCAGCGCATTCGGCAGCCGTAGGTACCGGGTACAGCGCCAAATATTTCAGGATCGCGGGATCTGTGACCGTCGCCCGCGCCGCGGGCGACGGCACGAAGTCAAGGTTGGCTATTCCTTTGGATTGCCGAATACCTTCGTAGTCCACAAAGAAGAAGGTGCGGTTGGGTATGATCGGTCCTCCAACAGCGCCGCCGAACTGGTTGCGCTTAAAAGGCGCTTTTGGAGCGCCAGCCGATTCGAAATAGTTTTTAGCATCCAGGGCACTATTGCGGATAAATTCGTACGCGCTACCGTGAAACTCGTTAGTGCCGGAGCGAGTGATGGCATTAACAACTCCTCCGGAGGTCTTGCCGTATTCGGCGGAGTAGTTGCTTGTCAGCACCGAAAATTCCTGGATGGCATCGACACCAAGATTTCCCCCGAGCACGCTCCCGGGTGCACCATTGGCGTAGTCGTTGAGGCTGATACCGTCGAGACGATAGTTGTTTTGTTGCGGGCGCGCGCCGGAAATGGTCAGTTGTTGCCCGAAGCCGCGGTTGCCGCGGTCAGATCCAGTCGCAAAACTCGGCTGCGTTTCAATAGTGGAAACTCCCGGTTGCAGCGCCGCCAGGTCCGTCCAGCTACGGCCATTGAGCGGCAGCTCGCGCACCGTCGTGGCGTTGACGACCGCGCTGATATCGGAACTGGTGAGTTGCACGGCAGGCGTTTCGGCAGTGACCTCGACGCGGTTCGAAACAGTGCCAACGTGTAGCGTGACGTCCAGCGTTTGATGCGCTCCGACGGTCATGGTGATGCCGGTGGTCTCTTCCGGATTGAATCCAGAAGCGGTTACCTTGAGTTGATAAGTTCCCGGCAAAAGATTTACTGCGGTGTAGAAGCCATCTGAATTCGTAGTGACCTCGCGGTTGACGCCAGTGGCTACGTTGGTGATCACCACGCTAGCCTTGGGCACACCTCCGCCAGATGGGTCGGAGACAGTTCCCGAGAGCGTCCCGCCAGCGACTTGCGCTTGGGCTGCAGCAGAAAAAAACATGCTCAGCATGAAAATAACCGCTGCAAGGCGGCCGCACGAATGCGCTACAGAAGAAGTTTTAATTGTCAAGGACTCAAACCCCCAGTTGGGCGGAGACTAGACCCATCGGCATGGTGGATGCCTTAACGCAAGATTAATTTCTATTTAGATGGGTCAAAATGACAAATTTGCGGCCGAAAAATAAACGAAGCAAAGGAGAATTCGAGAACGGCGTTCGACGAATTTCTGCGAAAAAAACAGCATGTCCGCGAACTTATCTTTTTCTATGGAGCCGAATATGTGCGGGTGGCCGTCATCAACACCGGCAGCACCGTGTTTTTCGTCAGATCGATAATGTGCGCGTCTGTCGGAATTTGCACCGTATCGGCCGCGCCCGCGGCAATAATTTTTTCTTCTTTAATGAGAATGAGGATGACTTGGTTACTGAGAAGCTTGCCCGACTTGCTGTCAAATAGATGACGGGCGCGTTTATGCCGCCGCGAGAAAACATAATCTCTACCAGGGCTGTTACGAACTTAAAGGAAGATTAATTTATATTTAGCCGCTTCCACTGATGCGGGTGCAAACCCTTTCAAATGCCGCAAAATAGCGGTCGAAACGCTTGGCAGGCAAGGTTTCCGGCGCTGCTGCCGTTGACGGGTTCAAGAGCTGTAGCGTAGCATCGCGTGTCTTTTGTCGCGCCCAATCATATTTCCGCTGCAACAATCGAATGGAGACAATTTCATGAAGCACAAGTTTTTCGCCGTATGCACCCTCGCCGCGATAATGCCGCTTTTGGCGTTTGCGCAGAGTAAAGAGCCACTTAAGCAGATCGCCACCATTCCGCTGCCTGGCTTGAAAGATGGCGACTTCGATCATTTCACGCCCGACATCGATGGGCACCGCCTATTTTTGACCGATGAAGAAAACAACAAAGTGGACATCCTCGACACTAATGCCAACAAGCGCGTTCACACCATCGAAGATGCCAAAGCGCCGCACGCCATTTTGTATCGTAAGGACCTCAAGAAGTTATTCGTAGTGGAAGGCGACGCTTCAGAGGTGAAGATTTACGATAGTGAGAATTTCAAACCGCTGAACACAATTAAAGTTTCCATCGATGCCGACTCCATCGCCTATGATCCAGCCACTTCTTATTTATACGTTGTGAACGGCGGCCGCGAAGCCAAGACTCCCTATTCGCTGATCAGCGTCATTGATACCAATAGCGAAAAAAAATTACGCGACATAAAAATTTCTAACAATCATGTTGAGGCCATCACCCTTGAAAAGTCCGGGCCTCGTATGTTCATCAATATCACCGGCAAGAGCGTGGTTGGCGTGATGGACCGCAACAAGTCCGAACTGTCGGCCACCTGGCCATTGCCCGCGGGCGACAAAGCGAATGTGGCGATGGCATTCGATGAAGCAAACCACCGCCTCTTCGTCGTCACGCGAGAGCCCGGCAAATTAATTGTGCTGAACTCCGAGGATGGCAAGGTTATCACCGAGCTGCCTGCGGTAGCCATGGTGGACGACGCGGTCTATGACCCGCAACACAAACGCATATATCTCGCCGGCGACGGGGCCCTCGATGTATTCCAGCAAAAGGATGCTGACCACTACGAGCTCCTCGCCAAAATTCCAACCGCATTCCGCGCGAAGACCGGCGTTTTGGTGCCCGAGTGGAATCGCTATTATCTCGGTGTGCCTCATCATGCAGGTAAGGAAGCGGAAGTCCGCGTTTACGAGGTTCAGCCGTAGCGTGCGCTGCCTTCAGGTGAATTATGCGAAGGCGTGAGTTTG
>Ga0182024_10004871_pt1 | contig 30488 bp, 23 predicted proteins | sample P32metaG_FD_120480 | JGI IMG/M metagenome (GOLD analysis project Ga0182024, IMG submission 120480) | Permafrost microbial communities from Stordalen Mire, Sweden - P3-2 metaG (Illumina Assembly) | ecosystem: Environmental > Terrestrial > Soil > Wetlands > Permafrost | place: Sweden: Stordalen... | reverse complement strand
GTGCAGCCGGTCGCAGGCCTCCCCGAAGCTCTCGCCCGTGATCGCGCAGATTGTGGCAAGGCATCCGGCAATGGCAGGATACTGGAAGAAGCCGTAATTCGGACCGCGCTCACCGGTCTCAATGCGCGCGATCATGCCAAGCACCGATTGCTCATTCCTGTGGAGCCGCTTGTCGGCTATTCGCTGATTCCTAGGCGACCTCATCGGTCAATTCCTTTTTAGAGATATCGCGTCCGCACCCGCTCACGTTTCGAGCGACGTTTCGCGTGCGCGCGTGACATGCGCGAATTCGGCTAACGCGGCCCGATTTGAACAGTCTCAGCGAACTCAGACCGACATTCCCATTCGGGGCGCGGCGATCGAACATGATCGCGACCGACCATATGTCTGGCCCACCGTGCCATCCATCCCAAAACAATTTCAAAGGTTTAGTGTGGTGGCTCAGGGTGGCTCAGGGATTACGGGAAGTCCCTTTATATTTTTCTTCCTCCCGTTCCTCTCCGGTCTCCCTCTCTATGTTCCTCTTTCTTTTTAGTTCTTTCTCTCTCTCTCTTTCTTTCTCTCCAGATATCTATCTACACTAAGACACCCTGAGCCACAGCGGTTAGATGATTGTGCAATCTAACGAATTTCCGGCATAGGGTGGCCGAGCCACCCTATGCCACCCTTAGCCGATTGGACTTCGCAACAGCATGATGGACGAAACGTAACGTGAGCAAGGCTGAGATCAGTCACACGGTGTGCGCTTAGTGCCGTCGCGCGTGTGCGGGCCGCTGATCGCTCACACTATCGTGCAGATGCTTCTTGCGAGATGGGCGACCGGCGGTACTCGTCGCCGAGGGCGACATCGCGGCAGCGCGCTCGCGAGCCAGCCGCCAGTCCCGCGCCGCTTCCACCGAGATCAGCGTTCGTGTGCCGCATTTCATCAAACGCGGCCCTTCTCCCACCCGCAGCATCGCGTAGAGCTTGCTCCGCGAGATAGAGTGAGCACGGCAGAACGTTTCAATGCTGTAAGCTGCCGGCTCGTAAAGGCGCGGTGAGGCCTCGATCGAAGCCGCGCACAATTCGACGTTTCCGATTGACATGACCGAACTCCATAGGCCGCGGTGGCACACAGGGCGCAGCGGCGGTTGCGATTTGAGGAATCCGGCTCGCGTCGGAGGTTCGGCGTTACGGCAGCCCGTACGAGGGCATGCGGCTGCGCCGGCGGCTCGCAGGTTCGGGATAGGACCGAACGTGTCGGGTGCTCATGCCCCGGGGGCGACGAAACGCCCTAGAGTCCGAGAAAGAGATAGGACCAACGGTTTAGCACGTCAAGACGCACTTTCGCGCGCGTAGGGACTCACTCGAAGGTGATATCCGACGTGCAAAATTTCGCCCATCCATCCATCAATTCTCGACGCCGCTCCACCGCAGCCCCGCGCGCGTAGGCCGCTTCCGTCTTGTCCTTGTTGATGTGCGCGAGTGTAAGCTCCGCAAGCTCTCTTGGGAAGTTTGTTTGCTCACGACACCAATCGCGGAACGTGCTGCGGAAGCCATGGACCGTGTATCCGTCGCCCGTCGTTCCGCGGACCAATTCGAGCATCGCCATGTTGGATAATGGCCGACCCGCACGCGCACCGGGGAATAGATAGGCGTCATCGATCGGCGGTCCCAAGAGTTGCATGGCGCAGTCGGATAGAGGCACGACATGCTCGCGGCCGGCTTTCATGCGGCTACCAGGAATCGTCCATGTCCTTTTGTCCCGATCGATTTCTTGTAGCGTTGCGCCGGTCGTTTCATTCGTGCGCGCTGCGGTCAGGATGGTCCACTCCAACGCACGGGCTGACACAGAATTGTTGCCGCGGAGCTTGGCCATAAAGGCCGGTAGGTCGGCATAAGGCAGTGCCTTGAAGTGCTCCGACTTCCCCATGTGCTCCCGCTTTTTTTTCTGCACTTGGGATTTGGTCGCCAGCATGTGCTTCAGATGCCCACGCCATCGGGCCGGATTATCTTTCTCCCGGCTCCGATATTCGGCCACGGTCGCGTAGGCGAGCACGGCCTCGATCCGCATACGAACGCGACTGGCCGTCTCCGGCGTCTTCTGCCAGATCGGCTGCAATACCTTGAGCACGTGCGCGGTGTCGATCTCGGACACGGGCAAGTCGTTTATGACCTTGGTTGCCTTGTCGAACGTTGCCCGCCACTGCGCGGCGTGTTTGGCGTTCTTCCATTCGTCCTTGTGCTTGTCGATGTACTCCTGGGCCGCCTGCAGGAACGTCGTCTGCTTCGCCCTCTCGGCGCGCTCGGCGGCCTCCCGTTGCTCTCGCTCTGCGAGAGGGTCCTTACCTCGCGCAACCGCGTTGCGAAACTCGCGCGCGCGTTCCCGGGCCTCGGCGAGCGTCCAGTCACGCAACGAGCCCAGGCCGGCCCAGCGCGCTTTGCCATTCACCAGGTATCGGAAAACCCAGGAGGCTCCATTTCCCTTCAGTTGGACGTAGAGATTGTCACCGACAGCATGCGTGCCAGGTTGCTTACGCAGCCCCTCGACCTCACGCGCGGTAAGCTTGCGAACGATACGCGGCACTCGTGGCTCCTACCTACAAACTGCTCCACAAATGGCGGCGGGATAGACGTGCACAAGAGCGCATTGAGATGGATGGGCAGGGATTTGGCATTTAGGTTAATCAATGAGTTGCCGACACGTGGGTACTGTCGCGCACGGGTGCGCACACCAACTATCGGTCTCCCTCTCCGCCAATCTCGATCACTAAGTTATGGACTTAGAACGATATTATTTGGAATATTGACTCGCCGCCCTAGCGGCTGCCCTTGAAACAGCCGGGGCGTCCGCGCTGTCGCCCGGCAGAAATTTGCGGCGCTTGGCGGCTCTCGAGGTCAAGAATGGCAGACCGCTGCCGCCGGCGATCAGCAGAGGACGGAGCAGGTATGTGACGAAGAGGTCGTCGTCACACTGCGCGACATTCGAGGCCAGACCAAAGCGAGTTAATCAATGGCGATTGAATGGTTCGGCTTGGCGCGGTTGACCCAGTCTCTCTTTGTCGGCGCCAAATCGGTGTACGACAACATCGTCGGGAAAGCGCCAAGACTTAATTTCGAACCGGGCGATGATGGGGTGAAATTGCATGTAGGTAATCCCCGCGCGGAGACGATCATCGTTGAAGACATCCAAACCACGCCGTCGTTGATAAGCTTCACGAACGGTCGCGAGATTGATGATATCGCCCGTGCCATAGTCTCCAAACAAAATATCCCAGCCGAAGACGCCCTAGCGGTTGTACCGCCAAATGAGCACGTGCTTTTATCGCTGCTGATCTTTGATCCGTTCGGTGGGTCGCCAGCAGGACTTGTCCTGAAGGTAAAGCTGCGCTGGCGAGGCGCGACGCGAGGTGCTTTCTCGCGAGGCACCATTTCTCGCAAAATCAGCGTTCGCGACATTCGCGATTTGCAAAACGCTGTCGATCAACGGCAGCCCCGAATTACTATCTTGAGCTAAAGAGACGCGGCAGGCGACCTCAACCCGTTACGATCTGGTGAGCTCGCTCCAATTGCCGGAGGCAAATTGCGCGAACCTCACCAGCCGGCCGAGCGCGGTATGGGCTTCGATTTCGGAAATCTCTGATGCCCTGCCGTGAGCTGCTTCGTCCCGCCAATAGGACAAGAGATCAGTAGCCGCCTTAAACGCGTCGGCAATGCCAGCTCGTGCGCCATGGACGATGCCATCAATCGTCCGCTTCCTGCCTTGGGCTGCTAAATAGGTTTTCAGGACCGTTGCTTCGTTCCCTCCCTTGGCGATCGCAATCGCCAGCACAATCGACTCAGCCGCCGCGCCGCACATAGCGCACGCTGCCAGATTGGCGCCAAAGACGTGGCATCGTGCCGCCTCATTTGCACGCTGCAGGAAACCTGGACCTAGACGACCTGACAGCGACGCGAATAATTCGCTGAGTCGCGCCGTGTCCAGAACGATCGGCATCAGCGCCCCAGACGCGATCCATGACTTGCCGAGTTTTGTCGCTGAAAAGCCTCTGTTATCTGCATTGCTGCTATTCGGCACACCGGGCCGGAGTACTCCCCGGCGGCAAAGCTCCCAGGTGGCGTCAAAGAAAATCGGCGTCAGCTCGCGTCCGCGAGGATGATCGCGGACAAGATGCTGAGGAATTTTCTCGATTTCAGCGAGATAGACCGCAATTACATTTGGCACATAGACATCGTAGCCGTAATCAGAATTGGTCGCGGTCGCTCGCGGTTTTCCAACAAAATCCACAATGAATGAAACCGCGTCTTCGATGTGCATCAACTCACTCACCGATCGCCGTCCGGTTACGCGACACCTCAAGCTCGTCCGCAACACTGCTCTGCGAAAACTTACCCAGGTTTGCGAATGGCCTGTTTGGTCGGCACGCGCGGCATGAGAGCATGGAAATGAGCGCGGTCACCTCCGCGTTTCGTCGCCAATCGAAGCGACGCAAATCGACGCTGCTTGTCGTGCGATAGGCCGGGCAGCGCCCGTGCAGATACCAGTTCTTCGCGAAAATTGCCGAGCCGATCGTTGGTGAGAATAGCATCGGCATGCGACCTTCCTGTCGTGCTTTCTACGTGACGACCAGGTGTTCGGCGTCCGCCAAAATGGACTAAGTGCCCGACGCGCCTCGGCCTCCTTCGCTGCCGCGGCTGCGCGCTCACTCTCCATTCGGCTTCGGTTAAAGCCCACCCCCCATCGTCGCCCAGCTGGCGGTCCGGATCAATGCGGCTTGCTCGGTGGTCTGTAGAACGCCCATAGTCGCCGCGGTTTGACGTTGTGACGCTCCCAAGAGCGGGTTGAGCTAGATCAGCGTGGAAAGCGCTTAATTCGACGAAGCGGAGGCGTTGGTGATGGCTACTACCTTCGACACTGAAAATGAGGCGCAAGCTGTGGCGGCTGAATTAAACACTGCTGCTGAACGGGATGTCCGATACCGCGCAGAACGATACCGCGAGAGGTGGGCGATAGCGCGCCAAGTCAAGCGAACATACTGGGGTTGGGACGGATACACTGATCAACTGACCTCATCGAAGTCGGCACCGGCAACGAACGATGTCGAGACCGTCCGGCGGATAGTCAATCTGGCGCTTGGCGACAGCATCGAAATGGTCGTGCTCATGACCTTGCTTGAGAACGGAAACAAAAACGGCAGCAGTAAGAGTCTATCGGACGCTGGTGCCGCGCAAGCTGGTACCGCGGTGCGTAACTCTCTTTTTACCCGACTGATCATGATGGTCACGCGGGAGTTCTCGAAATCACGCGATGGGGATATGCACCTCGGGCGCGCGATCGAACTTTTGGAGGGAGATACGCTCGCTATTTTCCAAGGTATTGGATCACCTGACGATCTGAGCGCCGCGATCGAAGATTGGAAGAAGCTTCGAGGCGATCAACGCTTGAACAGCCTCAATCATTTTCGCGACAAAAAGACCGCGCATCTGGGAATGTCGAATCCGGACATTCCAGCAGCGATAAATAAGGAGCTTTTTGCTCTAGGTGAAGCGACTGTCGATCTTATCGATCACTTGGCGACGGGCACTCGAATGGCACACATCAAAATCCGAGATAGCTTCGACGCCCAAACCACGGTCGATGCCTATTGGAAGCCCTGGGTGCGCCGATAGTCCGACATCAAACCGAACTGATAATTGCTCAGATCAAGCGAAAGACTGCGAGTGCAGATTTGCCCTCGTGAGATGGAAGCTATCAAGATACAAGCCGCGGGCCGCCGTCGGCACGACAACGCGGTCGCGCCGAGGCGAGCGTGCGGTGAACCGGCTGCGCCGGTTCGGTCCTAGCGGCCGAAAGCCCTGACGCTCTCGACCAGAAGGTTGGAGATGATCCACACCAAGGGTGCCGTCCAGCAAAAGGTGAAGACGACACCCACCGCCGTGGATAGCATTGGCCATCGCTTGGCGAGGTTCGACACGTACACCATTTTTTTGTCCCACGCCTCGGGCCCGCGGCAACAGCGAGCCTATGCATTTGATGCGCCGTCTTGGCCGGAGGTTCTAAGCGGCCGTAAATAAATTGGGCGCGGCCGGGCAAGGCGGCGGTTGGCGGCGCCGTTTGGCGATCGCTGCTCGGAATTGGCGCGCGCTCGCAAGCGGTTAGGCGCCCCAGCCTTGCGGTATCCGATTAATGGCAGGCGTGAGCGGCGTGGACCGCCCTGGTTGCGGCGCGCGCGGTCGGCTCGACGAAGCTTGCGACAGGGCCCGATTAGGGCCGCCGTTTATGCCCGCCACATGGGGCCCGCCGCCGCGCAGGCGTGGGAGTTGGCGTGATGCCGTTCCCCGGACGCGGTGCAGCGCAGCGGTGCTCCGCTGATCCGGGGCCTTCGCGCGCTCCGCGCTGTGCGCTCTGAAGCCGCGGCGATCCCGGGTCTGCAGCGCACCACGTCGTGCTGCGCCGCGCCCGGGAAGCGACGCTGCAAGTGCTTTATGCGGCGCACGGCGGCAGAACTCCTGCGGATATGCCCCGGGCTGCTTTGCCCCGGGCCGCCGCGGCCCTTCGGCATGGAACCCTGGCATCGATACGGCGTTGCTTTCGTGCACGTGGGTGGAGCTCTTTTGGAGCGTGCTGTGGGCAGTGCACGAGTCGACTTGGAGTCTGTTGTTTCTGAGTCTGTTGTTTCTGAGACTGTTGTTTTTTCCGGAATAAACCCCGTCGCGCCGCTCTGTCGTCCGACACCGATCAAGGCACGCCGCCGCGGATTTTCTCTACGGCGCGCGCATGCGTGGAAATCCGTCCTGCTAACGTCGCTGCTCCCGGCAGTCGGCTTGGCGGCAGCGCTCGCCGGCGCGCCGGCCGCCGTGCGCGAAGCCCAGGCCACCTGGAAACCCCAATACGCCAATGCTCCGCAGGAAGTGCAGGACTGGTATCGCCGGGCGGAATTGACCAGCGCCGCGCAAAAGCGCTTTCAGTTCAAAAGCTGCTGCGCGCATTCCGATGTCGTCAAGACAAGCTTCCGCGTCGACAAAGCAACCGGCGGCGACGCGTGGTATTGGATGAGAGACGGCGAATGGAAGCGCATCCCGGACGACATTATTCACTGGGGCGAAAGCTCGCCGAACAAAGAGCCGACGCTGTTCGCCATCGGCAACTTGCCGACCTGCTTCTGGCCCGGCGAGGGAGGCCTGTGATGCGCTGCGTCCTGGTCAACGGCGCAAACCTCAAAGCCGACGCTTGCTGCGCCCACTGCCGCACCAAGATCGGCGAAAGCTACATCCGCGAAATCGGGACGAGGCTCATGTATTGCGATTACGACTGCTACCGTGAGGCCGTCGAAGCGCCGATCCCGGCGCTCGGCTATCGCGCCCGGCCGGTGCGCTTATGGACATTCGGCTCATGATGATGCTGCGCTGCGACCATTGCCGCGGGCAACTCGGCCTGCTCGTGCACCGCTACTGGCAGATGCGATTCTGCTCGGCGGCTTGTGTGACTGTTTATCGGCGCCGCCTGGGCGGGGAAACGCGGGTCAAAATTCGCCGTCTTGATCGTGCACCCGACAATTCCCGAACTAACGGCCGCCGCCTGGTCGGTTGAATTCATTCGCTATCTCGTAAACGCCTGCGTTGGCTGAGGGATCGGGACGGGCCCTCGGGCGTTGTCTATGCCGGCGTGCCGGCTTATCCCTTGGTCAAGCGATGAATGGATCACACCACGGACGGATCCGCGGGGCCGTGCCCCTGCGGCACGCATGGCGGTGCGTGGGCGGCGTTTTGCTGGTTGCTCTCGCTGTCGCTGCCCCGACCGCGGCGGCCGCGGCGGATAGCCCGACGTCGTGGAGCTCGGAAGCGATCTTCATTGCCGAGCTGGGGCTGCTGCTCGTCGTCGGCAGGATCATGGGCGAGGCCGCGGTGCGGATCGGTCAGCCGGCGGTGATGGGACAGCTCATCGGCGGCCTGCTGCTCGGACCGTCCCTGTTCGGCGTGCTGTGGCCTGCCGCGCAGCATGCCATCTTTCCGAGCGCGGCCGAGCAGAAGAGCATGATCAATGCGGTCTCGCAGCTTGGCATCCTGATGCTGCTGCTGCTGACCGGCATGGAAACCGACCTGGCGCTGGTGAAGCGGGTCGGCCGCGCCGCCGTGACGGTTGCGGCCGCCGGAGTGGCGGTCCCGTTCGTCTGCGGCTTCGCGCTCGGCGAAATGCTGCCGGCCGCGTTGCTTCCCAACCCGGACGCCCGGCTGGTCACCGCGATCTTCCTCGGCACGGCGCTGTCGATCTCCTCCGTGAAGATCGTGGCGATGGTCGTGCGCGAGATGAATTTCATGCGCCGCGACCTCGGCCAGATCATCGTTGCGTCGGCGATCCTGGAGGACACGATCGGCTGGATCATCATCGCGGTCGCCTTCGGCCTCGCGTCGGCCGGCACCATCGACGCCTGGTCGGTCGGCCGCGCCGTGCTGGGGACGGCGCTGTTCATGGCGGCGAGCCTGACGATCGGCCGGCGCATCGTGTTCAGCATGATCCGCTGGGCCAACGACAATTTCGAGAGCGAGTTTCCGGTCATAACGACCATCCTGGTCATCATGGTGGCGATGGCGCTGACCACGCAGCTGATCGGCGTCAACACCGTGCTGGGCGCTTTCGTTGCCGGCATCCTGATCGGCGAATCGCCCATTCTCACGCGGCACATCGACGAGCAGTTGCGCGGCCTCATTGTCGCGCTGTTCATGCCGGTGTTCTTCGGCCTCGCCGGGCTGAGCGCCGACCTCACCGTTCTGCGCAGCCCCGCCCTCGCCTTGCTGGCCGTCGGCCTCATCCTCATCGCCAGCATCGGAAAATTCGTCGGGGCGTTCGTCGGCGGCAAGATCGGCGGACTGACCCGGGCGGAATCGCTGGCGCTTGGCTGCGCCATGAACGCGCGCGGCTCGACCGAGGTGATCGTCGCCTCGATCGGCCTGTCCATGGGGGTGCTCAACCAGAACCTGTTCACCCTGATCGTCGCCATGGCGGTCCTCACCACCATGGCGATGCCGACCATGCTGCGCTGGGCGCTCAAGCGGCTGCCGCTGCACAAGAAGGAGCGGCAGCGGCTCGAACGCGAAGAGCTCGACGCCAAGGGGTTCGTCACCAATCTCGAACGCCTGTTGCTCGCCACCGACGACAGCGCGAACGGCAAATTCGCCGCCCAGCTCGCGGGCGCGATCGCCGGCTCCGGCGGCAAGCCGACCACCATCCTCGACTTGTCGGGCGAGGTGACCGGCCGCAAAGCGGCGAAGCCCAAGGCCAAGCAATCGAACGGCAAGGAGGCCGAGGAATCCAAGGAAAGGGTCGAGACCGCGGCCGAAGACACCACCACGCTGGAGGCGCTTCCCGACGAGGAGAAGCCGGGCAGCGCCGCGGTCCTCACCCGCCGCAACGAAGCGACCGGCCCCGAGGCGGTCGCCGACGAAGCGCGCAAAGGCTACGACTTTCTGGTCATCGGCATCGCCAAGACGCGCAATCCCAAGGGCGGCTTCAGCAAGGACATCTCCCTGATCGCCAAGGGCTTCGAGGGTCCGCTCGCGGTCGTCGATTCTCATGAAAAGCGCACCGACCGGCTGTCCGCCCGGTACGCCAAGATTCTCGTTCCGGTGAACGGCACCGACGTGTCGCGCCGCGCCGCCGAGGTCGGGCTCGCGCTGGCGCGCGCACGCGACGCGCAGGTCACCGCGCTCTACGTCACCCGCAACGCCGCGCCCGTCGGCAGAGGCAAAAGCGCGTTGCGCCGGCGCGCCACCCGCCGCAACGAACAGGCGGTGCTCGAGGATATTGCGGCGCTGGCCGAGCGTTACGAGGTCACCGTGCGCAGCACCACCCGCGCGAACCTCGCTCCCGAGGAAGCGATCCTGAGCGAGGCCAAACGCGGCTACGACCTGATCGTGCTCGGCGTCAGCCGCCGGCCGGGCGAAACGCTGTTTTTCGGCAATACGGCGGCTTCGGTGCTCGACCGGTCGGCAATATCGAACCTGTTCGTCGCGAGCTGAGGCCGCGCCGGTTCCCGGACGGTGGAACTCTGGATTGCGAGCGGAGTTTCTATGTCATCTGCCGATGCTTGGAGACGACAGGCGCACCGATGATCGAGGGACAGGTCGCGCTCCCGCCCGGGACGCAGGGAGATAGCTCGTGTCGATAGAATCGCTTCTGGCAAAATCGTGCTTCGATCCCGAGTTCATCGAGACCCTGGTTGCGGCGTACGAAGATGCCTGGCGCAAGCTCGAGGAGTCGGGCAGCACGTTTGCGTCGCCCCGGTACCGGCGGCCGGCCCAGGAAATCATCGCCAAACGCATCATCGACATGGCCCAGCGCGGCGAAATCGAGCCCCGTCAGCTCGCCGACGATGCGGTGAATTATCTGACCCAATCCTACGAATAGGTCGCCTAGCGCTGGCCGGCCTGCAGCAGGTCGAACTCGCCGCCGAGCACCAAATCGAGCCGGCCGGTGCGCCACTTGCCGCCGGCATCGCGCACCAGCGGCGGCTCCTCGCGGTAGCGCCGCACGACCGCATTGGGCCGCGGCGCCTCGTCGAGCGCCGCGATGATCACCTTGCGCTCCTTGGCGGCCGGAACGTCGCCGAGCGGCACCACGGCGAGGCGCACCCGCGCGGTGACGCGCACCGCCTCGCCCTCGGACGGTTCGAAGACGTGGAGGCCGGCTTCCGGCGACAGGATGCGGTGTGCGCCGAAGCCGCTGACCAGCAGGATCGGCGTGTCCTTGTCTCTGCCGGCGCCCGGCAGGTCGCCGATCTGCATGCGGCGCTTGCCGGCCCAGGCGCGGTACATCGCCGTCATTTTGTGGCACCAGGCGAGCGTCGCCAGGCGATCGCCGGCGCCGTCGAACACCGGCTCGATCACCAAGGCGAGCTCGACCGGCGCATTGTCGAAGGCGTCGCGGATGCCTTCCTTGACGAGATGCAACTGCAGCGCGAGGCGCCCGCTCAGCTCGGCTGAATAGCGCCGCGGCGAGAGGGTGTAGCGGGCAAGCCTTCCGCGCAGTGCGTTCGCGGTTTCGGTCGCGGCCTTGACGCGGTCCATCAGGGCAAAACGCGCCAGCGTGCCGAAGCGGTCGGGCCGGCTCCAGAAGTCGGCCGACGCCATTTCCTCAGTCAGCTTTTCCTTCAGGTCCTCCCACTCGGCGGCGCGCTGCGTGTGCTCGACGTCGTCGAATTCCGCCTGCAGCATCTGGAATTCGGCGCGCGTTCCTTGCGGCCCCAGGATGACGGAAGCGAGCGCGGCGTGCGCCGCGGACTCGACCGGTACATGGGCCAGCGCCGCATCGGCCGCCGTCACATCGGCATCCGGGTCGACGAATTCGGCCTGGATGCCGGCGCCGTCGCTGCGCACGAACAGGAACTGCTCGCCTTCGGGAAACCGCTTTTCCACGATGATCGCCGCGAGCGGCGCGACGACGTAATGATCGATGGCGCGTTTGAGCGGCCGCGCGCCCATTTCGGCGGAAAAGCCCTTCTCGAGCAGGAATTCGAGCGCCGAGGATTCCCATTCGATCGCCCAGTCCCGCTCCTTCAAGCCGCGCCGCTCAGGCAGCGCCGCCAGCTCCTTCTTGAGGATGCCGCGCATCAGTTCGCGCGTGAGCTGGCGGAACACGATGACCTTGTCGAGCCGGTTCTGGAACTCGGGCCGATAGGTCTCGCTGATGGCGCGCATCACCTGTTCCTTGGTGAACACGTCCGGTTGCGGCGCGAAGCCGAGGCCGAGGCTGCGATGCGCGGTCGAGCCCAGGTTGGTGGTCAGGATGATCAGGCAGTGGCGCAGGTCGGCGATCTCGCCCATCGCGTCGGTCAGCCGGCCCTCGTCGAAGGCCTGCAGGAACAGGTCCCAGATCATCGGGTGCGCCTTCTCGAACTCGTCGAGCAGCAGCACCGAGAACGGCTGCTTGCGCACGCGACTGATCAGCGAATCGGCATCCACCGCCGCCGTCACCGAAAACTGCCGCTGGCCGAGGATCTTGTTCATCGACTCCGAAGTCTGGAATTCGCTCATATCGAGCCGGATCATCCGCTCGACCGAGCCGAACAGAAACGCCGAGACGGTCTTGGCGAGCTCGGTCTTGCCGGTGCCGGTCGGGCCGGCGAACAGAAACACGCCGATCGGCTTGTCGGGGTCGTTGAGCCCGGCCTTGAGCATGGCGACGCGCTCGACCATCGCCTCGATCGCCTCGTCCTGGCCCATCACGCGCGCGACGAAGAAATTGCGGACCGATTTGAGATCGAGCTGCTCCTTGGTGTCGAGGATCGAGAGCGGCAGGCCGGAAAGCTGCGACAGCGTTTCCAGGAGCCCGCGCGGCGTGATCTCGCTGTCGTGCTGCGGCTCGGCGCGGATCGCCGCCAGCTTGATCATGAGCAGCGCCGAGCCCGGCAGCCCGCTGCTGCCGAAATACTGGCTGGCGCTGTCAACCGCGACCTCGGCGCATTCCGGCTGGAAGCGGCGCGTGTCGTCATGCTCGTGCAACTGCGTCATCACCTCACGGGCGAGCGGCAAGGTCTCGGACGGCGACAGCGCCTCAAGCGTCACGGTCTCGAACACTTCGCGCAGCGACGGCTTGATCTGAATGAGCCGCGCGGCGCCTTTCGGCGTCGCTTCGGTCCATATCACCAGCCGGCCCGCCGTGATCGCCGGCATGATCTGATCGAGCATAGTGGCGCTCTGGCCCTGATGCCGGCCGCTCATCGCCAGCTGCACGATGTCGGGGATGTACCAGATCAGCTTGTCGCCCTTGGCCAGCTCGTCGACCACCTGCCGGAGGCGCCCTTCGAGCTGACCGATATAGATCTGGTCGGCTTGCAGGTCGGCGCCGCTCGTCTCGAATACGCTCCAGCCGTCGCGGTCGATGCGCTGCGCCAGGAGCTGCAGGAACGACGACTTGCCAACCAGCGGCTCGCCGGAAACGAGCAGCGAGCGCGGCGGATGCTGTTGCAGCGTCGCCTCGGCGAGCCGGAAAGCCTGACGCCAGCCGTCGGGCTCGACCAGGACGCCGAAGCGCTGGTCTTTCCAGAACCGGCCAACCGTGGCGAGCGTGCTGGGCGTATTGGCGGCCGCCGGCGCCGACGGCGTGGCGTCGAGCTCCTTGATCAGCGTCGCGGCCGAAGGGTGCGCGACGTTGTTGAGGAATCTGCGCACGATGTCGTGCGGCGAGGTGCCGGGCGCGCGCAGCGCCGCGCCGAAGGTCATGACGTCGTTCTGCGCCGCACAGCGTACCAGATAATCGCGCACCACGTTCGGCATCCAGCGATTGTCGATCCACCAGTCCTTGGCGCGCATGATCGGCGCGCCGACCGGAGCGCGCGGCTCGGCCGCGGCCAGGAGCTCGAGCGCGAAATACATGGTCCAGGGCGCAAAGTGCTGGCACTGCACCAGCACCCGCTCGATGGCCTTGCCGCGGTCCGGACGCCGCCGCAGCGCCGCCAGCGCCGCGCTCGCGAGCGACCAGCTGTTGCCTTCGACGTATTGCAGGAGGATATCGATCGATATCCGCGGCGATACCAGCGAGCCGACCGCTTCGACGAATTGCGGCAGCGAAAACAGCGCGCTCGGGTGCGCCGCCGCCGAGCCGAACGGTCCGAAAACCTTGTCCAGCTCATAGAGCCGGCTTGTCACCTGCGGCGGCTCGCTGGTGACCGCCGCGGCCATGGTGACCGACTCCCGCGACAGGCGCCTGCCGGACAGCCACGCGCGCAGCTTCTTGCGGAAGACGAATCCCAAGACCAACAAGAGCAGAATGATGTCAGTTACTGCGGCCGTGAAATCCACGCTGCGAACCCTGCATTTCCTCGTGGGCCTGACGTTGGCTGCGCCTACCGGGCGCAGCGCACGAGACGATGCGCTGCCAGGACCCGGATCCTCAAAACTTCAAGGCTGCGAAAAATCCCGGATCGCGGTGCACCGCCGAAGCGCTAATGGCACTGCACCGCATCCGAAAAAATACGGCATCACGCCTGCGAGATGAACTTGGTGTTGAGGTAGGCTTGCAGGCCCTCGATGCCGCCTTCGCTGCCGTAGCCGGATTCCTTGATGCCGCCGAACGGCGTCTCGGGGGTCGAGATGGCGATCGAGTTCACCCCCACCATGCCGCTCTGCAAGGCGTCGCCGATCAGGTTCGCGGTCTGCGCCGAGCCGGTGAACGCATAGGCGGCGAGCCCAAAGGGCAGCGAATTGGCGCGTTCCACGACTTCGTCGAAGGATTTGAACGTCACCACCGGCGCGATCGGGCCGAACGGCTCCTGCGTCATCACCTTGGAATCGTCGGGCACGTCGGTGACCACGGTCGGCTCGAAGAAGTAGCCCTGGTTGCCGCGGCGGTTGCCGCCGGTCGCGATCTTGCCGCCGCGGTCCTTGGCGTCGTTGACGAACGCTTCCATGGTGTCGATGCGCCGCGCATTGGCCATCGGCCCCATGGTGATGCCGCGCTCGAGGCCGTCGCCGAGCTTGATCGCCTTGGCGTATTCGGTGAAACGCGCGAGGAAGCGGCCGTAGACCGGCTCCTGCACGTAGAACCGCGTCGGCGAGATGCAGACCTGGCCGGCATTGCGGTACTTGAAGGCGGCGATGGTGTCCGCGGTTTTCTCAGGGTCGGCGTCGGCGAACACCACCACCGGCGAGTGGCCGCCGAGCTCCATGGTGGCGCGCTTCATGCCCTTGCCGGCGAGCGCGGCGAGATGCTTGCCGACCGGGATCGAGCCGGTGAAGGAAATCTTGCGCACGTCGTCCTTGGCGATGAGGTGCTCGGAAATGGTCGCGGGCACGCCGAACACGAGGTTGAGCACGCCGGCCGGCAGCCCCGCATCGGCAAAGCAGCGCACCATCTCGACGCAGGCGCCCGGCGTCTCCTCGGAGGCCTTGAGGATGAGCGAGCAGCCGGCAGCGAGCGCGCCGCCGATCTTGCGCGCCGGGGTGAGCGTCGGGAAATTCCATGGCGTGAACGCGGCGACGACGCCGACCGGCTCCTGCAACACGATCTGGCGCAAACCCTTGCCGGGGCCCGGCACGATGCGGCCATAGGCGCGCCGGCCTTCCTCGGCGTACCAGTCGATGATGTCGGCGGAGGTGAGCACCTCCATGCGGGCTTCCGGATAGACCTTGCCCTGCTCCTGCACCAGAATCTTGGCGATCGCATCGTGGCGCTCGCGTATCAGGTCGGCGGCCTTGCGCATGATTTTGGCGCGGTTGGAAGGCGGGGTGGCGCGCCAGACCGCGAACCCTTTTTTGGCGGCCTCGAGCGCCTGGTCGAGATCGGCCGTAGAGGCGTGCGGCAGGCGGGCGAGCGGCTTTCCGGTCGACGGATTGATCACGTCCTCGCCGCCGCGGCCCTCGCCGTTGAGCCATTTGCCGTCAATAAAAAGCTCGAGATTGGAATACATGATGTCCTCGCTGGGCTTGGTCTGGCCAGAGGATTAGCAGCTTTCCCCAACCCCGTCATGCGCGGGCCCGGCCACCACGGCCGCGTGGATTGCCGGTCAGGCCCGGCACCGGCGGCGCGTCAATCGACGCGCGTCGGGTCGATGACGAAATTGGTGAAGCCGCCGTTGCGATCGTCCATGGCGGCCAGCACCTCGTTGACCTTGGACAAGGGCGAGACGCGGTGCTCGAGCACGGAGAGATCGAGCGTGCCGGCGCCGGCCATCGCCGCCATGTCCTCGCCTTCGGCGGTCGTGAACCAGACCGAGCCTTGCAGGCCGATCCGGTTGGTCATCAGCCAGAACGCATTGACCGGCAGCGTCTCCATGACGGCCCCGACGTTCACCGCGCGCCCGCCGCGGCGCAGACAGTAGAGCGCCGCCATCATCGCGGCCGCCGGCGCGCCGGGCGGCAGGCAATCGATGACGCCGTCGACGCCGTAGCCGTCGGTCGCCTGCTTCGCCCAGGCGACCAGCGGCGCCGGCTGCGCGGGTGATGCGCCGCCCGCTTCCTTGCCGCCCGCATCCTTGCCGCCCGTGCTTGCCGCGAGGACGTCGATGCGCTTCGGCGCCAGCGCCTTGACGCGATCGAGCAGCGCGGCGTTGCGCCCGGTGCCGAGAATTTTCGTCGCGCCCATCGCCAGCGCGAGCAGCGCGGCGTTGAGCCCGAGCTGCCCGCTGATGCCGTTGATCAACAAGGTCTGTCCCGGCCCGACGCCGATCTTGCGCATCGCCGCATAGGCGGTGCCGAAATATCCGAAACGCGCGGCGGCCTCGAAGCTGACATTGCCGGGCAGCTTGACCAGAGCGGTCGCGGGCGCGGTGATGAACTGCGACAGGCCGCCATACGGATAGGCCCGCATGATGTCCTGCGAGCGGCCGAAATAGCCCTGGAACGTGAAATCCGGGCAATCGAGCGGCTGGCCGCCCCGGCACATCCGGCACGACCCGCAGCTGCGCGCCGGATTGACATAGACGCGCTCGCCCGGATGTACCGAGCGCACCTCGCCGCCGACCTTGGCGATCACGCCGGTCGGATCGAGCCCGAAGATCGCCGGCAGCGGCGGCATGATCTTGAGATCCGGCACCTGCGTGCCGAAGAAATTGCCGACCACGCGCGCGAGGTTGGGCACCACGCCGCAGGCTTTCACCTCGACCAGCACGTCAGTCGGCCGCGGCTCCGGCACCTCGATGCCGTCGAGCGTCATCGGCGAGCCGTAAGCATGCAGCCGCGCCGCGATCATGGTGGCCATGGGGTTTCCTTGTCGCTCACCCACGTCAGCATGGATTGCCGGCTCAAGTCCGGCAATGACGAAATGAAATCGTTCTCGCGACGCGACCGCGCCCGAGTTCTGCGAAAGCCACTTCACGAAGTTCTCCCCGCAAACGAGGAGAATGGAGCGCCGAGAGGCGCCAGGGTCGTGGGCCACGCCACGCGAACGAATGTTACCACTCGCTCGCGCTTCGGGCGTGGCGCGCGCCACAGAACGATCCGCTTGCGCGAACCGCCTGCTTCGGGCGCGCGGCGCCTCCCGGCGCTCCACCGCGGCTTTTTGCTGCGGCCGTCGACCGTCGCAGCGCAAAACCGCACTTGCTCCGCTTTCGGACTGCCCCGGCCAAAGGCGTCCCCGCGCGGAGCGAGATTCGTTGCTGTGTAACCGATACGGTGACCAAAGTCAATGTCTTGTCACTCTTTCGGTTTCACCATTCATTCGTCATGCCCGCGCTTGTCGCGGGCATCCACGTCTTCGACGACGTTGAAGAAGACGTGGATGGCCGGAACAAGTCCGGCCATGATGGACCGTGAATGACGCTCTCTTCGGCGCGTACCCCTGCCGCGCCGCGAGAACCTCAGTTGGCCTTTAGCGCCGACACTTGCTCGGTGTCGAAGCGCGCCCGCAGTTTGGCGATGGCGGCGGCGTCCGGCGGCCCGTTCGGCGTCACCAGCTTCACCAACTCTTCGAAATATTGCTCATGCCCCGGAGGCGACACAGTCATGATCATCCGCGCCGGCTTGGCGCTGGCGTTGGCGATGTTGTGCGGCACGCCCGGCGGGATGAACACGTAGGTTCCGGGCTGGGCGTGAATGAGTTCGCCGCCCACATGCCACTCGCACTCACCTTCCAGCACATAGAATGTTTCTTCCTGGACGCGGTGAACGTGGGTGCCGGTGGAAAAACCGGCCGGCAACGTCCAGTCGAACATGGACGTGTGCTTGGTGTCCTGTCCGGTCACAAGGAACACCAAGGGTTTCCCCGCCAACGAAACCTGTTTGCCTTCGCCGGGCATGCGGACGACAGCTTTCGCGCTCATGATATCCTCCCTCGGGTTGCGCCTCATCGCGCCTCAGAGCGGCCGACCATGGTGCGGGCTCACCGGCAAGTCGTGAAATCGCTGCGAAAAAGTTGCAAAATGTTTGCGAAACCAGGGGCGACCAACTATGGCGACGGCTTACGAATTCGGGCCGTTCCGGCTCGACGCAGATGCGGAAATTCTTTTTCGTGATGCCCAGCCGATCGTGCTCGGCCAGCGCGCGGTGGCGCTGCTCCGGCTGCTTCTGGAGCACGCGGGCGTCCCTGTTTCCAAGGACGCCCTGTTCGAAGCGGCATGGCCAGGGCTGGCCGTCGATGACAGCAACCTGACCGTCCAGGTCGCAGCCTTGCGCCGGGCATTCGGCGAAGTCGGCGGAGCGGACTGGATCGAGACGTTGCCGCGTCGCGGCTATCGCTATGTCGGGCCGGCGGTTGCGATTGGAGGCTCGCCGGCCGCATCGCCGCCACCGGCCTCTCCCCCGGCGTTGCCGGACAAACCGTCGGTCGCGGTGCTTCCGTTCACCAATCTCAGCGGCGACGCCGAACAGGAGTATTTTGCAGATGGCATGATCGAGGACATCATCGCCGGATTATCCCGCATCAAATGGCTGTTCGTTATCGCACGCCATTCCAGCCTCGCCTACAAGCGACAGATCATCGACGTGAAGCAGGTCGCTCGCGAACTGGGCGTGCGATATCTGGTGCAGGGAAGCGTCCGCAAGGACGGCCACCGGGTCCGCATCGCGGCACAGATGGTCGAGGCTGCGAGCGGGTATCAGTTGTGGAGCGAGCGCTTCGACCGGCCACTCGATGACGTGTTCGCGCTGCAGGACGAGATCGCTCTCAACGTCGTCAGCGCCATCGAGCCCAGCTTGCGGCGCGCCGAAGCAGAGCGCGTAAGCCGCAAGCGGCCGGACAGCCTGGATGCCTACGACCTTGTCTTGCAGGCGCAGGCGGACGTCGATTCCGGCATGCCCGCCCGAGTGACAAAGGCACTGGTGCTGCTCGCACGTGCACTGGCGCTCGACCCAACCTATGCGCTGGCGCACGCCAATGCGGCCATGTGCCATCATTGTCTCTTCCTGCGCCGCGGGCTCGCTGAAGAGGATCGGTTGGCCTCGGTCCGCTACGCGCAGGCGGCCATCGCGCATGGCCGCGACGATCCGCACGCTTTGACCCTTGCCGGGTTTTCCATCGGCATGGATGGGCACGATCGTGCCGCTGCGTTCATCGCCTTGGAAGCCGCCCTTTCGATAAGTCCGTCATCCGCCCTGACTTATATTCTCGGCAGCGTCATTCTCGGGTGGGGCGGTGAAGCGGAGCGCGCCATCGAGTGGAGCGAACGGGGCATGCGTCTGAGCCCGCTCGACCCTTGGGCCTTCGCCGCCTACGACGCGCAGGCGATGGGCCATTTCCGTCTCGGCCGGTACGACAAAGCGGCTCATGCCGCCTACAAGTCCGTTCACGCCAACCCCGCCCATAGCATCACTTACGTGCAGTTGACCGCGGCGCTCGCCAAACTTGGGCGGCTGGAGGAAGCCAAAGCCGCTGCCGCAAAAGTTCTGGAGCTGCATCCCACTTTTCGATACAGCCGCCAATTCGCCGGAGTCGATTGCGCGCCCGCACTTGCCGCTTCGATGGCGCAAGCGCTCCAAATGGTCGGGCTGCCAGAGTAATTTCGGCCCGCGTTTTTGTCCGCTTCCGGGGCGTCGCCGGCATCAAACAATGTCGGAAATCGCTCGAGCCTGCTTCACAAAAAAACGCAAGCATCGAGCGACCGCCGCAAGTCTAGGATCAATCGGAGGCGGTCGCTGCGGTTTCCCAAAACGGATATGATACATCGCCCAGCTGGGCCGATTGCGAAATCGTCGCCCCGTTCATGAACCAGATCGCCGCAACTCCGGCGGGCGTGCCGTTGCTGCCGGAGCGCCACAAAATGTCGCTCTTGCCATCGCCGTTGAAGTCACCGGTCTCCGCAACAAACCACACGGCCACCCCCACATTGCCGACGCCAGACGATTACGAAATCGTCGATCCGTTCATCATCCACATCGCAATATTACCGGAGGTATCTTGCCACAGAATATCGCTCTTTCCATCGCCGTTGAAATCACCTGTCCCTATAATCGACCAAACCAAATACGGGGCATTGCCCACAGCCGACGACTGGATGATCGAGCAGCCGTTCATGAACCAGATCGCCACGTTGCCCGAGGTGTCGTGCCAAAGAATGTCGGTCTTGCCGTCACCGTTGAAGTCGCCCGTGCCGGCAATATACCAGACGCTGGGTGAGGCATTACCCACCGAACAGGACTGCGTTATGGTCGAGCCGTTCATCATCCAGATTGCTACGTCACCTGAAGTGTCGCGCCAAAGGATGTCGCCCTTGCTGTCGCCGTTGAAGTCGCCGGTGCCGACAGGAAACCAGACACTCGCCGGGGCATTGCCGACGGCGGAGGACTGGCTGACTGTAGCGCCATTCATGAACCACATCGCAATATTGCCCGAGGTATCACGCCACAGAATATCGGCCTTACCGTCCCCATTGAAATCGCGCTGCCCCACGGTCGTCCACACGCTCAGCGGGACATTGCCGAGGGCAGACGATTGCGTCACGCTGGCGCCATTCATCAACCAGACGGCAATGTCTCCGTTGCTGTCGTACCAAAGGATGTCGCTCTTGCCGTCGCCGTTGAAGTCGTGAGTGTCGGTAAGCTTGCTGGTGTTCTGGACCCAATTACCCACCAGATTGGCCACGTTGACGGTGCCGATACCGGTGGCGAAGTCCCAACCGGTCGTGCTCCGGTAGGCCGGCTGGTACGAACTTGTTGAGGTCGACAGCACCCCGTAGCTGCCGCCTGGCGCATAGCAGTTGGCGTACCCGCTGACACAGGGGACATCGTTGTCGCCGAGCGTCACGTCATAAAAAGTGCAGGCGCCGCCGACGCTGTTGCCGTTGCTGGCATTGCAGCTGCTGCTGCCGCCAGAGCCGTATTCCTGCGCAGCGAGCTGATAGAGGCGGGTGTTCGGCAGGCCCTGCTTGCTCCCGGTCTTTTGGTTGACCAGGGCCTGGATCCCGGCCCAGATCGGCGAGGCGAAGGAGGTGCCGCCGGCCGCATTCCAAGTCATCGGCGTGCCGCTGCATCCGTTTCCGCCGTTGGCGGAATCGGAATAGCAAAAAAGGTAGACATGTCCCCAGCTCCCCGACGCCGCAAACAACGAGACGTCGGGCTGATCGCGTGCCCCGTCGGAGGGATTGCCGAGCAATCCGCTCTGCCAGGACGGCTTCGAAAACACGATGCTCGGCGCGCCGCTTCCGGCCGCGATATTCTGATAGTTTTGGCCGGCGCTGCTGTTGCAGAACCCGGACGAGCCGTAGGTGGTGGCGTAACCAAAGTGGGTCGCAAACAACTGGCTGCCGCAGCTGCTGTTCCAGGGAATCTCCGGAACGTAGGATTTGGCCGAGCCGTAATATTGGGTGTTGCCCGTGTTCCAGTAGGTGCCGCCGGTTCCCGAATAGGCGTCGCTGAAATCCGTGCCGCCGACCGAAACGTTGTAGGGCGTCGAGGCAAAGCCGTTGGCCCCGATTCCGTCCTGCGCCGCTTTGGCGGTATCGTGGTTATCGCACCCGGCCGCGCCGCCATCCCCTGAGGAAACAAAGATCGACGCCCCCTCGGCAACGCCGGTTTGGTATGCGGCGCTGAAGGCTTGCGCGGTGCTCACGCCGTCGGCCTCGCAAAACCCGTAGCTGATGCTCATGATGGCGGGCGGGCTCGCGCCGTTGACCAGATTTTGCACGGCGGTGAGGATGCTGGTGCAGGAGGCGATGACGAGATCGGCGCCAGGCGCGGCGGCGTTGGCATACTCGGCGTCAAGGATCAATTCGCCGTCGGCGCCATTGATGCCCGGATCGGTGCAGTTGCCAGGGTGAACGCCGTAAACGAGAGTGTTACCGTGGCCGCCAAGGCCGAACGTCTGCAGGAACGTGAGCCAATCGCTGCCGCCGCCGTACATGTCGGTGGCTTCGATCAGATAAATCGTTTGACCCTGACCGGTGTTGCCGCCGCTGAACACCGGATTGAAGTTGTAGATGGTCGCCAGATCCTGAGGCGTCACCACGTAGCAGGGAAAGCCGCCGCAGCTATAGCCGCTGAGCGTGTATTCGATTTTCGCCGGCTTCATCATCGGCCTGGCCGGGATATTGTGCAGCTCGGCCGGGCCGATCACCGCTGGCGCCAATGCGGCGGGAATCGACGGATCGGTCACGTTGGCGTACCGGGTGACGCCATCCACGTCGATAAAATGAATTTCAGTGTGGAACGCGCTGCTGACCTGGGCCGCGGTGCCCGAAAACAGGATCGCCATTTTGTTGGGATAGACAGTGTTCACGGTGAAGCCGTGCTGGCGAAGCCAATTGGTGACGATCTCGATATCTGAATCCGCCGGACCAAACTGAGCACCGATTTCGTCAGCGGTGAGCCAGTGGTGGTAGCTCGGCGAGTCCGGATCGTGCAGCTGTGCGATCAGTGCCTCAAACGCCTGCTCGCGGTCCGCCGGTCGCCGCAACTGCAACATGAGCTCGCTCATCGGCATGCTCTCGGGCACCGCGCCTCGGTCGTTAGCCGAATTTCTCGCCACGGCGCGAATGTTGCCGAGAAGGACGACGGTGCTCGCGTCATTGGCCGCCTGGGTGATCTGGGGTCGAGCAGGGGTTTGCGCCTGCGCCGGTAACGCAATCATCAGCGCCAGGATCGCCGAGGTAATTCCCAGTATCCTGCAAAGCACCTCGCGCAGGCGAGCTGTCCTTGCGTTGTGAAATCGACCTTTCATCCGAAATCTCCCATTTCCTAATCTCCCCACAGGCGTCCGCCGCCAACGCGGACAACCCACAGGCGTCCGCCGCCGCGGACGACGCGGAAATCATTCGCTTCTCAAAGTGATTGCCCCCCACGGGCACAGGCGCTGCCAATGACTCTCGGGGCCCTCGGCACGCCCCGCGTCAATTCTTTCGAAAAAAAAAGCATAAGCCGGCGCTGCTGTAAAGAGACCGATTCCACCGTCCCGAAAATTTCTTTGTTTGGTTGATACGCAACCTGATGCGCCCCGCTTCGGCGGAACGCGGGCGCATGCCCGGTCTAGCCCCTCAGCGGCGCAAGATTGACCGGTCCCTCGAATAAACGTCCGATCAGCTTCAGCACCGCCGCGGCGCGCTGCGCGCTCCAGCCGCCATACCCGGCGTTGAGCAGAAATTTTTCCTCGATATCGGCGCGCGTCAGCGGCTCCTGCGCGCCGCCGCGCATGTGGGGCTGGCGCTCCTCGACCGCCGTGCCGTCGCGCAGCGTGGCGCGGATGTGGCCGGTGAAATTCCTCGGGTAGGGATTTTGCGGGTCGATCCGGTAGCGCACCTTGGCGGCTAGCGCGAGCACGGCGGGATCGCGCACCGCCGCGTCGGAGAAATCGCCCAAACCCACATTGCCGCGGACAAAGCCGGCGGCGATGCAATAGGGCGTGGAGAATTTGCCCGCATAGCCGTTGGCCGGGCGCTGCTTCGCGGCGAGCGGCTCCCACAGCCGGTGCACGGTGCCCTCGCCGACCTCGCACATCATTTCGGTCACGTCGGCCGCCTTGATGCCGCGCGCGGCGAGAGCGCGCGCGCAGTCGATATAGGGATGCGTCATGGTCCCGCACGGATAGGGCTTAAAGGCGAGCGTCTCGGTCACCCACTTTTTTCCGAAGTCACCGGTCAGCGCGTCGTAATCGCCCTCGGTGGTGTGTGCGAAGCCGTGGAAGAAACCATGCACGCCTTCGAACACCGTGCGCGGCCCCAAAAAACCGGCGCGGCCGAGCAGCGCGGCGCGCAGGCCCGACTGCGCCGCCCAGCCGGCGTGCAGGCGCTTGGTCCAGGCGCCCTCGGCCAGATATTCGATGATGCCGCCCGCCATCGAGCCGACGGTGCCGAGCGCATCGACCATCTGGCGCGGGTTGAGTTTCAAGGCCGCGCCGACGCCGGCCGCCGCGCCCATGGCGCCGAACACCGCGGTCGGATGAAAGCCGGCCTTGTGGGTGAGCGTCGGCGCCACCAGGCTCAGCCGGCACATGGTCTCGACGCCGACAGCGATGCCGATGAGCGCGGCGCGGCCGTCGAGATTGTGCCGCTCGCAGACGGCGAGCACGGCAGGCACCACCACCGCGCCGGCATGGACCGGGCCGCCCTCGAACGTATCGTCGAAATCCTCGCCGTGGATGGCGGTGCCGTTGACCAGCGCCGCGCCGGCGGCGCTCAGCGTGCGGGAATGCCCGATGGCGGTGCACGGCCCGTCGTCGTCGCAGGCCGCGAGCGCGGCCTGCACGTAGTCCTCGTGGCGCGCGGTGACGGCGAGGCCGACCACGTCGACCAACAAATCCTCGCACTTGCGCCGCACGCCTTCAGGCAGCCGCGCCACATCGAGCGCGCAAATCCCTTGCGCCAGATGCTCGGCAACGGCGGTCTTGGGAAGCTCATGCGATGTCATAGCTACTGCGTAAAATGCAGCTTCGCTCAATACTTGTTCGCGATCGGCAGTTCTTCGGCTGGGAACAGCGTGATGATGTGGTGGCCCTTGTCGGTGACGACTACCTCCTCCTCGATGCGCGCGGCCGAGAAGCCGTCCTTGGCCGGGCAATAGGTTTCGAGCGCGAACACCATGCCTTCCTTGATCTCGGTCGGGTGATCGAGCGAAACAACGCGGGAGATGATCGGCCGCTCGTGGATGGCGCAGCCGATGCCGTGGCCGAACTGCAGGCCGAACGCCGTCATCTCGTCGGGGAAGCCGAAATCCTGCGCCTTCGGCCACACGCTGCACACCTTGTCGGTGGTGACGCCCGGCTTGATCAGCGCGATGGCGTTGTCGAGCCATTCGCGGCACTTCTTGTAGGCGTCGTGCTGCACCGGCGTGGCGCGGCCGACATTGAAGGTGCGGTAGTAGCAGGTGCGGTAGCCCATGAACGACTGCAGGATGTCGAAGAACGCCTGGTCGCCGGGCCGCAGCATGCGGTCGGTGAAATTGTGTGGGTGCGGGTTGCAGCGCTCGCCCGAGATGGCGTTGATCGCCTCGACGTCGTCGGAGCCGTGGTGATAGAGGAACTTGTTGACCTCGGCGACGATGTCGTTCTCGCGCACGCCGGGCTTCAATTGCTCGTGGATGAGGTGATAGGCGCCGTCGACCATCGCGGCCGAGCGGTTGAGCAGCGCGATCTCGTCGGCCGACTTGATCTCGCGCGCTTCCAGCATGGTCTGCTGGCCGTCGGCGACCTTCAGCCCGGCCTTTTCCAGTTCGAACAGCATCGGCGGCTCGATGATGTCGACGCCGATCGGCATCTTTTCGCAGCCGGCCTCCTTGATGAGCGAAAAAATCTCCTTGGCGTGGCGCGCCATCAGGCCGAAGGCGGGATTGACGGTGCCGCGCAGCCCGATCAGGCCGGCCTTGCAGTTCTCCGGCTTGAGCCATGGCGTGTAGAGCTGGTGGTGCACGGCGGCGGAGCCGAAGTCCCACAGGATCGGATCGTTGCTGGTGCGCGTCACCAGCGCCCAGCGGCACAGCTTGTCGCGCTCCCACTCGCCAATCTTGGTCGAGGTGATGTAGCGGATGTTGTTGACGTCGAAGACCAGGAGCGCGCCGAGCTCGGACTTCTCCAGCGCCTGCTTGACCCGGCCGAGCCGGTAGCGGTGCAGCCGCCGGTAATCGACCCGCTCCTCGAAGTCGACCGCCGTGATGCCGAGCGCCGGCAGCGCGCGGCCCCAATTGTAGCGCGGGTTGATATCCTCGGCGCGGATCGCCGTCGGGTCGCGGGTGATGTCGTCCATGGCGGGACTCCTCGATGTTTGGCCGGCACTATATGCGTTTCCCGGGCGCAACGCAGCACGAAGTGGTGCGCTGGCGACCCGGGATCGCCACGGCTTCAGAGCGCATTAGCGCGGAGCGAGCGAAGGCCCCGGATCAGCGGTGCACCGCTGCGCGCTGCACCGCATCCGGGGAACGGCATCAGGCCGGCATCGGCACCTCGCCGACGTCCTTCGGCACCTTGTAGCCCTTCTGCGTCGCCGGGCGCTTGGCGATGGCGACGTACCAGCGTTTGACGTTGGGGTACTGGTTGAGATCGACGGTCTGCCATTCGTAGCGCGACACCCACGGCCAGATGGCGATGTCGGCGATCGAAAAGTCGTCGGCGACGTATTCGCGATCCTTGAGCCGCTTGTCGAGCACGCCGTAGAGCCGGTGCGCCTCCTTGAGGAAGCGTTCCTCCGCGTAGGGCGCCTTGCCCTTGTTGTATTTCACGAAGTGATGCACCTGGCCGAACATCGGGCCGGGACCGCCCATCTGCCACATCAGCCACTCGATGGTGCGATAGCGCGCCTCGCCGGATTTGGGCAGAAGCTTGCCGGTCTTGTCGGCCAGATAGATCAGGATGGCGCCGGATTCCATCAGGCTCATGCCGTTGTCGCGATCGACGATTGCCGGGATGCGGTTGTTCGGGCTGATCTTCAAGAATTCCGGCTTGAACTGTTCGTCCTTGCTGATGTCGACCGGGTGCACGGTGTAGGGCAGGCCGAACTCCTCAAGCCCGATGGAAGCCTTGCGGCCGTTCGGCGTCGTCCAGGTGTAGAGATCGATCACGGTGTTGGTCCTGTTGCTGGTTGCCGGGTTTGCGAGAAGCTCGGTTTATGCGACAGCGCTCGCCGCGGCGTCGGCATCGCGCCGCAGCGTGGCCAGGTGTGCGGCAATGCCGTCGCGAATTTTCGGCCCGTGGATGCGCATCTCGGCGAACTCATCCGCCGAGATAAGATCGTGGAGCCCGGATTTGAAGCTCGGCCACGCGCTGGCGCGCGCCCACCAGGCCTGCACCCGCGGCCGGTGCTCGGTCCACAGGTCGAGCAGTCCGAGATATTCGAGCCGCGCCGCAAACGGCATCAGGTTGATATCGGCGAGCGTGGGATCGGCACCCAGGATCCAGGGGCCACCGCTTTCGCCAAGGGTGTGCTCGAGATGCCGCAGCGCGCGCTCGTAGGCGGCGACCGCGTGCACCACGAACGGCGATTGCACGCCGTGCTCGTAGGTCGACCTGAAGCGGTCGGTGCGGCGCGGATCGCCGACGTTGCGGAATCGCCTCTGGCGAACCTCCTCGGGCATGGTCCGCATCCGCTCCCGGAACATGGCTGAAAAGCTGATTTCGGTGACGCCGTCGAACAGGCCTTCGTCGACCATCTTGCTCCACAGCCGCATGCGGCTTTGCCGCCAGGGATCGGCCGGAATGAGCGGCGGCGGCTGGGGAAAGGTCGCGTCGATGTATTCGCAGATCAGAGTCGACTCGATCACCGGCTTGCCGTCGTGGACCAGAGTGGGCACCACGCCCTTGGGATTGAGCTTGAGATATTTTGGGTCGTACTGCTCGGTTTTGAACAGATCGACTCTGATCGCCTGCCACTCCAGGCCTTTGGCGCGCAGCACGATGCGAACCTTCTGGCAGCACACCGAGTTTCCGAAATCGTAAAGGATCAGCCCGCTCATGCGACCTTGCGCCCCCATAGCCGCGCCGAGGCGATGTCGGCGCCGTCGCGGATCGCCTTGAGCTTGAGCCAGACCACCGGCTCGATGACCCATTCGCGCCGCGTGAAGGTGCCAAAACCGCAGTCGGTCGAGGCGACGACGCGCTCGCGGTCGCCGATGGTGGCGACCGCCTCCTCGATGCGCCGCGCCACCACTTCGGGGTGCTCGACGAAGTTGCTGGTGGTCTCGACCACGCCGGGGACGAGGATCATGTCGTTCGGGAACGGCACGCGCTTGAGCGCCGCATATTCGTGGGCATGGCGCGGATTGGAGAACTCGATCGACAGCGCGCCGACCTTGGCCTGATAGAGCGCCGGCAGGATTTTTTCGAGCGCGATGTCGTGGATGTGCGGGCCCTCCCAGTTGCCGTAACAGACATGCAGCCGCGCGCGGTCGCGCGGGATGCCCTCGATGCCCTTGTTGATGGCGGCGACGTGGCGTTCGCACCGCTTGACGAAATCGGCGTCGGAGAGATCGCGGTACATCATGGTGCGGTCCATGGCGAGGTCGGGGGCGTCGATCTGCAGCACCAGGCCGGCCTTGTGGATCGCCTGGTACTCCTTGCTCATTTCGCGGGCGATGGCGTCCAGATAGGCGTCGTGCGATTCGTAATGGGCGTTGAGCATCGTGGTCGAGATGATGCCGGGCGAAGCCGCGGTCATGAACCGCTCCGAGAAGGCATGGAGCTCGTCGGCAATGCGGTTGAAGCCCACGGTTTCCTCGGTGATCGGCTTGAGGTCGCGATATTCGATAGCGGCCTGCGCCTCGGGCGCGCCCTGCTGGCTCTTCGGCGGATTGGGAAAGCGCCGCACCAGGTAACTCAGCAGCTCGGGAAATTCCTCGAATTCGCGGCCGCGGCGGCGCTTCGACACGCCGCCGAAGCCCGACATGCGCTGCGGCACGTAGGTCTGAAAGCCGATGCGCCGCTGCTCGCCGTCATTGCCGATGTCGATGCCGGCCGCCAGCTGCTTCTCGACCACGTGGCGGACCGCCTTGTCCATTTCGTCCGCGAGCCGCTTTGGGTCGTGGCCACTGCCTTCCTCCTGCAGCACCAGGAGGTCGCTCAGCGTCTCGTTGCGGGGCAGGCTGCCCACATGGGTGGTGAGGATGCGGTCGCGGCTGAAAATCATGGCAATTCCTGTGTCGTGCTGCCCGGGCTCGACCCGGGCATCGGTCCTGTAACGCCTCAAGATGGATTGCCGGGTCAAGCCCGGCAATGACGAAAGCTGCGGCGTCGCCTTGCGATAAACGCGTTGCAGCAAATTTCTCCTGTCGGCATAATGCTTTGCTCTGGGAGAAAAGTGGATGAATGCGCCCGTCGATGCGATCCCGCGCGACTACAACTTCGCCGCCGACATCCTCGCGCGCAATCTCGATGCCGGTCGCGCCCACAAGCCCGCTTTTGTCGAGCAGAACCGATCTCTGACCTACGGCCGCCTCGCCCGCAGGGTCGACTGCTTCGGCCGGATGCTGCGTGTGCGCGGCATCCGGCGCGAGGAACGCATCCTCATCTGTCTGCACGATACGCTCGACTGGCCGACCGCGTTTCTCGGCGCCATCAAGTTCGGCGCCATCCCGGTGCCGGTCAACACCCTGATGACCGAAGACGACTACCGCTTCATGCTGACCGACAGCCGGGCTCGGATGCTGGTCGTCTCCGAAGCGCTGCTGCCGAAATTCAAGAACCTGATCGACGAATGCCCAGACCTCGATCACGTCATCGTCACCGGCGGCGCCGACCACCGCCACCGCAACTTGCGGGACCTGCTCAAGGTCGCGATGAAGGGATTGAGGCTCGAAGCCAGGGCAGCGAAGCGGGGCGGGCGAGCGCCGCCAAAGCCGCACACGGCCGCGACCAAGCGCGACGACATGTGCTTTTGGCTCTACACCTCGGGCTCGACCGGCAGGCCCAAGGCCGCCGTGCACACCCACGCCGATCTCAAGCTTACCGACGATCTCTATGCCGGGCCCATTCTCGGCATCGGCGCGCACGACGTGTGCTACTCGGTGGCAAAGCTGTTCTTCGCCTATGGGCTCGGCAACGCGCTGACCTTCCCGATGTCGGCGGGAGCCACCACCATCCTGCTGCCGGATCGGCCGACACCCGATCTGGTCGCCGATCTCCTGAAAAAGCACCGGGTCACGATCTTCTACGCGGTGCCGACTTTCTATGCCGGCTTTCTGGCGAGCCCGGCGGCGCCGCCGCGGGCCGAATTGAAATTGCGCGTGTGCGTCTCGGCCGGCGAGGCGCTGCCGCCCGACGTCGGCCGGCGCTGGAGCGAGCGCTACGGCGTCGACATCCTCGACGGCATCGGCTCGACCGAGATGCTGCACATCTTTCTCAGCAACCGTCCGGGCGAGGTGAAATACGGCTCTACCGGCAAGCCGGTGCCGGGCTACGACGTCCGCCTGGTCGACGACGACGGCGCCGTCATCAAGACACCCGGCGAGATGGGCGAACTGCAGGTGCGCGGGCCGACCAGCGCCCTGATGTACTGGAACAATCGCGAGCAGTCGCGCACGACGTTCCTGGGCGAGTGGACGCGCTCGGGCGACAAATACATCGAGGACGAGGACGGCTATTTCGTCTACTGCGGCCGGCGCGACGACATGCTCAAGGTCTCGGGCATGTATGTGTCGCCGTTCGAGGTCGAGGGCGTGCTGCAGAGCCATCCCGACGTGCTCGAAGCCGCCGTGGTCGGCTGGCCGGACACCGACAGCCTGATCAAGCCGAAGGCCTTCGTGGTGGTGAAATCGCCCGAGCAGGCCTGCGAGGAATTCGCGCGGCTGCTGCAGGACCAGTGCCGGCAGAAGCTCGCCGCCTACAAATATCCGCGCTGGATCGAATTCCGCCGCGAGCTGCCAAAGACCGCCACCGGCAAGATCCAGCGCTTCCGGCTAAGGGCGGAAGCGGCGGAGAAGTAGCCGGCCGAGGTGCAGCGCTGCGCGCCGCGCACGTCACGATCCCGGGTCTGCAGCGCACCACTTCGTGTTGCGCTGCGCCCGGGAAACGACGCTGCGGTGGCACGACTTCTACGATCAACTTGCAATGCTATGGACATCGTTCCCCGGATGCGGTGCAGCGCGCAGCTCCACCCCGGCTGTTAATTTCAGTGCGGGACAGAGCGGGCCAATGAGGGCAAAAACCCCGGTACTATAAGGATTTTCTGATT
>Ga0182024_10004870_pt1 | contig 30490 bp, 23 predicted proteins | sample P32metaG_FD_120480 | JGI IMG/M metagenome (GOLD analysis project Ga0182024, IMG submission 120480) | Permafrost microbial communities from Stordalen Mire, Sweden - P3-2 metaG (Illumina Assembly) | ecosystem: Environmental > Terrestrial > Soil > Wetlands > Permafrost | place: Sweden: Stordalen... | reverse complement strand
TTTGGCCTTGAAGGCCGCACTGTGTCGTTTCCGTTTTGCTTTCATAAGTCTGCTCCTTCTTATCTACAGCAGACTGACAAAAGTCTATCTTAACCAGTGGTCTAGTTTTTGGGGTCCACCTCTAATTGCTGGTAATGGTTGAAACGGCCTGCCACTTCAACAAGCCGCGCCAGGTATAGCCGTCGTTTGTTTTTAGCCCGTCGTTTAATTCCTTCGGCGTGTAATGGATTCCAAAATGATCGAGCGCCATGGCCAGAGTGCAAACCGCGCATCCGACAGCGCCCAATTTTTCGCGGCTGCCGCCAATTTTCTCGTCTTTCCATCGATCATCATTTTGATGGTAAGAGGCGGTGTCGAGCGCACTGAAGTTTTGAAACGGCTCGCCGCCTTGGGCGGAAATCGGAGGTGAATTATGCTCGCGCGACCGCCAGTAAGCGATCCCCAGCATCGCAACGATGATCAAAAACGGAATGCGGCGTTTCAAGAAGTTTAGCATTTGGCCTTTTCCAATCCCGTTGCCAGCACTTCCGCGATGTGTCGGGGATGGCTGCTGGCGGCTAAGTGCTCAAGTTGATGACGGCAACTCGTGCCTGATGCCACTACGACTGTTCCCGCCGGTTGCGCTTGAATCTGCGCCAGCAAGGGCCGCGCGATTTTGACGGACAATTCATATTTGTCGGCCAGCGCGCCGAACGCGCCCGCCATTCCGCAGCAACCCGTCTCTAGCAACAACGCCGTCCGCCCGGGCATGCGCTCGACGACCCGTTTCATAAAAGCCGGGTTCAAAAGCGACTTGGCGTGGCAATGCGCGTGAATGGCGACTTTTTCCGGCGCGGTGTTGAAGGCGATGGCCTTCGGCTCGCGCGCCAGCAGGTTGTCCACAAATTCCTCGAACAAAAAACAACGCGCCTTCACTTCTGCCGCGCCCGGCAGTTTCAGTTCCAGATAATCCTCGGCGAACATGGAGTAACACGACGGTTCGAGAAATAAAATCGGCTCGCTGCCGCCTGCGGTTGTCAATAATTCCAAATTGTGCCGGCCCAATGCGGCGGCTTTGTCCAGGCAGCCCTGGCTGAAGGCGGGGCGGCCGCAACATTTGCGGCCCGCGACCAGGGCCGGGGAAAATCCGGCTGCTTCCAGCACCGCCACCGCCGCCTGCGCAATGCGCGGCTCATGGTAACGCGCAAAGGTGTCGTCCCACAAAAAAACCCGGCCGCGCCCGCCGTCGGCGGGAACCGGTCGCCGCGCGAACCAATGATCGAACCGTTCCAGGGCATACGGCGGCAACGGCCGCCGCGCCTCCACGTCAAAAAGATTTTGCGCCAGACGCCGCATTGGGACGGATTGGAGAAGTCCGTTGGCCAGGCGCGGTGTCAGGCAGCCAAGTTGGCCGAGTAGGTCCACGGAACTGAAAAGGCGTTCGCGCCAGGACAGGCCGTAACGCTGATGCCGGGCGTGGAGCAACTCGGCCTTGAGCAGGGCGAGGTTCACATTGGAAGGGCATTCCGCCGTGCAGGCTTTGCAGGCCAGGCAATTGCTCAACGCCATTTCCATCTCCTCGCTGCGCAACGGGTCGGCCGTGCCGCGCAATTCCAGCGCGGCGCGGATGGCGTTGGCCCGTCCGCGCGTGGACATGATTTCCTCGCCCGTAGCCACAAAGGTGGGGCACATGGTGGGCTTCTCCTTGCGGCAACCGCCGCAGCCGTTGCATTGTTCGAGATTGGCGGTGAACGAACCATCCTTGGCTGCGAAGGCCAGGACGGGCGCAAATGGCAGCGGCAGCTTGTAACCGGCGCCCATGCGCAGATTGGCGTCGATCTTGAAGCGGTCGTCGGGCAGGAGTTTGCCCGGATTAAACAGGCCGCGAGGGTCAAACACATTTTTAATCTCGCGCATCAAACCGAGCAGTTTCGGGCCGAGCTGTTCGGGCATGTATTCGGTGCGGGCGATGCCGACGCCGTGTTCTGCCGCCAGCGAACCTTTGAATTGCCGGACCAGCGCCGACACTTCGTCGGCCACCTGCCGGAATTTCTTCATGTCCCCCGCGTCATGCAGGTCCAGCACCGGACGCACATGCAGCAACCCGGCGGCGGCGTGGCCGTAGAAACAGGCGTTGATCTTTTGTTTCGCCAATATGGATGACAGCGCAGCGACGTATTCCGGCAATTGTTGCGGCCGCACCGCCGTGTCCTCGATGGCGGTGACCGGTTTGGCGTCGCCCTTGCAACCGGTCAGAAGCGAGAGGCCGGCTTTGCGCATGTTCCAAACCAAATTCATGGAGGCCGCGTCCTGGAGAAGTAACGTGCGCAGGCCGAGGCGCTTGCCGGCCAAGGCGTCAAGACGATCTCCTGCGTCGTCGAAAAATTCGACGATCAAAATGGCTTCGCATGGCTTTGCGTCCAGTTCCAACAAGTCCCGCGCCGCCTTGAAATTCAACTGGCTGCGGGTTTGTTCGAAGAGCACGCGATCCACGTGTTCGATGGCGGCGGGTTTGAGATCGAGCAATTCCACAGTGGCCCGCATCGCCTCCGCCACCGACGCGAAAAAAATCAGGCCCAAACTTTTGCGACGCGGCAGCGGCACAATTTTCAATTCTGCCGAAAGGATGGCGGCCAGTGTCCCTTCGCTTCCGGCCAGAAGATGGCTGGCGTTGGGCTCGCGCAAAAAGCGGTCCACACCGTAGCCCGGCCAGCGTTTGAGCAAGTCGAGCGGCATGCGCTCGCGGATTTCATCACTGAGGTTCGCCACCAGCTTCTCCACGCCAAACCTGCCGCCCAGGCCGAGCGTTTCGATTCGCCCGTCGCCCAGGACGACTTGCAACGAATGGACATGGTCCGCCGTGCAACCATAAACCGGGACGTGCGCGCCGGAGGAATTATTGGCGATCATACCGCCGAGGGTGGCGCGCGAGCTGGTGGCCACGTCCGGCCCGAAGCAAAACCCGTGCGGTTTTAAAAATTTATTGAGTTGATCCAGCACCACGCCCGCGCCGGCGCGAACGGTGCGGTGTTCCAGGTCCAGCCCGGAAATGTCCCGATTGAACCGCGCGAATTCGACGATCAATCCGTCGCCAATGGCCCCGCCCGCCAATCCGCTGCCCGCGCCGCGTGGAATCAGCGGCATATTTTCCTCCGCCGCGGCCTGGATCACCTCGGACGTTTCCTGGGCGTTGCGCGGAAACGCCACCGCCGCGGGCTCGATTTGATAAATGGAGGCGTCGGTCGCGTAAAGCTGGCGGGTGAGATTGTCGAAGGCGATTTCGCAATCAACCTTTTCCAACGAAACGCGTTGCCGGGCGGTGCTGTTCATTCTGTCCTAATCTTAATCGTAATCCTAATCTCCATCATGCATGATTAAATCAACCAGCATTGATACGATTCCCACACACTACGAAAGTCGGAGGTTTTTTGATAAACCTTCAGTTTTTCGTAGTCGAAGCAGCGATTCATTCGATTAGGATTACGATTACGATTAAGATTAGGAACCCAGCTTCTGCCTTCGTGCTCTTCAGGTTAACCCGGCTTGTCAGGTCCTGGATGCGAAATGGGGGTGGGACGCGGCGCGAGGCCCAGATTGCGCAGGACCTGGCTGGTGGAACGGGCCTTGTTCAACGTGTAAAAATGCAGTCCCGGCACACCGTTGGATAATAGTTCTTCGCACTGTTGCGTGGCGTATTCGATGCCGAAATCCCCGCACGCTGCATCGTTGTCAACATATTGTTCCAGACTTTTCACCAATGGCGCGGGCAGCGCCGCGCCGCATAGCGCGGTGAAACGCTTGATTTGTGACGCGGTCAAAATGGGAATGATGCCCGGGCAAATCGGCACTTTCACGCCCCGCCTCGTCAGGTGGTCCCGAAACCGGAAGAAATCCTTGTTATCGAAGAAAAGCTGTGTCAAAACGAAATCTGCCCCGCAATCGATCTTGGCCTTCAACCGGTTCCAATCCACTTCCCGCCCCTCCTTGCAGGCGATGTGGCCTTCGGGAAATCCAGCCGTGCCGATGCCAAAGCCGCCCATCTCCTTGATGAACGCGACCAGTTGGTAAGAGAACTCGAAGCCGCCCTCCGTTTTTGTGAAGTCACCGCCGCCGGGCGGGTCGCCGCGCAGGGCGAGAATATTATTGATGCCGAGCGCTCTGGCTTCGAGCAGCACGGCGCGCAATTGCTCCTCGGTCGAACCGACGCACGTCAAATGGGACATGGCAGTAAGCTGATGTTCGCGCTGGATGCGGTCCACGATCATGAGCGTTTTCTCGCGGGTGCTGCCGCCCGCGCCGTAAGTGACCGAACAATAGTCGGGCTGCAATTCCTTGAGAGCGGGGATGGTCTTCTGCAAAAGAGTGCGATCTCCCTCGTCCGTTTTTGGCGGAAAGAACTCGAACGAGATGACCGGCAGTCCCGCCGCCGCCTTCGTCGCATGGATATCACGGATGAATTGCATGATCCATTATTATGGCGGATTTTGCCCGCGATTCAAGCAGGCAAAAAAGGGTTAGTGTCCTAATTTGAAATCAAGTGTCAGTCCGCCGTACTGCGAAAAACAACGCAACAACTTCAGCGGAACACACCAAAACCCCGATCCAATCCAGAACTTTGGAATGGTGGTGACCATGCACACAAAAGAAAAGGCCGAGTGCAATTAGAAACAGAATCATCGCCGCAATAAACCATGCTGATGATCTCTTTTGATTCGGCGTCATTTCTTCCCTTTCGCATCCTTTACGATCTGCGCCCGGACAGCCTTGTCCGCCAAGAATTCGAACGAGATGACATGCTGCCGCAACGTCGCTTTTCGCGCGTGGATATCACGGATGAATTGCATGACCTGTTATTATGGAGGATTTTGTGGGCGATTCAAGCAGGCAAATCCAGCCAGGAAAATGTCGAATGACGAAATCCGAATGACTAATCAACGTCCAATGACCAAATGACGAAAAAGCGAATCGGTTGTCCATTGGTCATTGAAGCTTCGTCATTGATTACTCATTCGTGCTTAGTCTAGGCATTTGTCATTTTTTGGAGCCATATAGGTGCGATGGCTAAACAAAATGAGTTTGCAAATACAAATGGTTACAGCTTGACTCCAAAGGGGTTATGAGTATTCTGTTGTATATGACGCAAACAAAGATTTCCAAGGCGTTTCAAACTACGATTTCAGCGGAAGCGATTCGGATGCTAAGTTTGCGGCCTGGCCAGCGGGTGAACCAGATCGTGGACGGCAACCGGTTGATCCTTGAACCTGTTGAAGATGTGGACGCCCTGGCCGGCTCGTTGGGGAATGGACATCGGACGCACTCGATGAGCGAGATCAAGGGCGCAGGAAGAAAGGGCATCACAAAGGCAGGAGCGGCGGGATTGAAGGGGAAGAAATAAATGGCCGGTGTGATTGCGGTGGATGCCAGCGTGGTGGTCCGCTACCTGACGGGTGACGACAAAGCCCAGTCCGCGGCCGCCACGGATCTTTTCCGGGCGGCGCAAAACGGCAAGGTAAAGCTCGTGATTCCTACCTCCACGATTCAGGAAACGGTTTATGTGCTGGAACGGCTTTACAACCTGGACGCCGCCGCCATAGCACCCAAATTGATTTCGCTGCTGGCCATTCCCAATGTGGACGCGCCGGATTACAGTTGGGTCGTGGAAGCCCTCCAATTTTACCGCACCAAGAACAGCGATTTTGGCGACGCGCTGCTCTGCGCCTTCGCGCGTTCTGAAGGGTGTGACGTGGCCACATTCGACAAAGGAATCGTCAAGAAGTTTCCCGAAGTTGTGGCCAATACGCCGACGACGATCCTTGCAGGCACGACATAACGGGTGTCCTTTGAAGAGACAGTTCGACAGCATGGAAAAATGCTGCTATTCGGAACATTAAATGAAGTTCGCGATCATAGCCGATATTCATGCAAACCTTGAAGCCTTCCAGGCTGTGCTGGCCGATGCGAAGGAACAACGATGCACTCATTATGCTTTTCTTGGGGACTTCGTTGGGTATTGCGCCGACCCGAAGGCGTGCATCGATATCGTGCGCGCCATGAATGCTCCCTGCGTCAAAGGCAATCACGATGAATACTGCGCAACGGAGGTGTCGCCCGACGGTCTGAATTCAAACGTCGCCAAAGCGGTGCATTGGACGCGCAACTAACTCACTGAAGACGACCGCCGATGGCTGCACAACTTGCCGCACGTGCGCACGGTGGAAGACTTCACTATTGTTCATGCGACTCTGGATCGTCCAGAGCAGTGGGGATACGTGTTCGACAAAATGGCTGCGGCTGCCAGCTTAAATTATCAGAAGACTCGAATTTGTTTCTTTGGGCATACGCATGTGCCGATCGCCTTTATCCGCGACACCGCTATCCGAGGTTGCACCTACACAAAATTCAGAGTAGAGCCCGACAAACAGTACTTTGTGAATCCCGGCTCCGTCGGCCAACCGCGTGACGACAATTCCAAAGCGGCTTATGTGATTTACGACATGGACGAAAACACGGTCGAGCTGCGCCGCTTAGAATATGATATTGCTGTTACCCAGCGAAAGATTCGGGACGGGGGTCTTTAGTGCAAAAATACTAGGAACCGACCGTGGGGCATTTTGCAATAGTTAATAATTTCTCCCCAAACAAAGATTGCGCAGCATATCCAAGCCAGACAGAAGAAAAAGACTATGTGTGCTTTAGTGTTGGAGACCCCCGAGCCAACCAATACGCAGGCCACGCAAGGAGGTAATAAGACTCCACCCATTTGGAGATTGGCCCTTGGAAACGACTGGGCTGATCGGCGCTGATTGGTGCAGGATGCGTTCCCAAAATCATTAGTCAATTAAGCCACCATTTCTTCGAATGGCAAGAAAAAAGCGAGGCTGGTGTTGCCAGCCTCGCCTCTGTTCCCCTTTTTCCCTCCTTGTTAATCTAAATGGCTTAGTAGTCCATGCCGCCCATGCCGCCGCCACCATGACCGCCGCCAGGAGGCGCCGGCTTCTCTTTTTCTGGCAGTTCAGTGATGAGGCATTCCGTCGTCAGGAGCAATCCTGCGATGGACGCCGCGTTCTGCAACGCGGTGCGGGTCACTTTCTTCGGGTCCACCACGCCGGCTTTGACGAGGTCTTCGTACTCGCCAGTGCTGACGTTGTAGCCGTCGTTGCCTTTGCGTTTCTTGACTTCTTGCACGACAATCGAACCTTCGACGCCGGCATTGACCGCCAGGGCGCGCAACGGCTCTTCGATGGCCCGTTTGACGATGTCCACGCCGATTTTCTCGTCGCCATCGAGTTTGAGCGCTTCCAAAGCGGGCAGGCAACGCAGCAAGGCGACGCCGCCTCCGGGGACGATGCCTTCTTCAACGGCAGCGCGGGTGGCGTGCAGCGCGTCTTCGACGCGGGCCTTCTTTTCCTTCATTTCCGTTTCGGTGGCAGCGCCGACATTGATGACGGCCACGCCGCCGGCCAGCTTGGCCAGGCGTTCCTGCAATTTTTCACGGTCGTAATCGGAGGTGGTTTCCTCGATCTGGCGGCGGATCTGGTTGACCCGGCCCTGGATCTCGGAGGATTTGCCGCCGCCTTCGACGATGGTGGTGTTTTCTTTGTCAATAACAATGCTCTTGGCGCGGCCGAGGTCGTCCAGTTGGATGTTCTCCAGTTTGACGCCCAGGTCTTCGCTGATGTATTTGCCACCGGTCAGCACGGCGATGTCTTCGCACATGGCTTTGCGGCGGTCGCCGAAGCCAGGGGCCTTGACGGCGCAGACGTTGATGGTGCCGCGGAGCTTGTTGACCACGAGGGTGGCGAGGGCTTCGCCTTCCACTTCCTCGGAGATGATCAAGAGGGGCTTGCCGATCTTGGCCACCTTTTCGAGCAAGGGGAGCATGTCCTTGAGGCTGCTGATTTTCTTTTCATAAATCAGGATGTAGGCGTCCTCGAGCTTGGCTTCCATCGTTTCCGCATTGGTCACGAAGTAAGGCGAGAGATAGCCCTTGTCGAATTGCATGCCCTCGACCACGTCCAGGGTGGTCTCGATGGACTTGGCTTCCTCGACGGTGATGGTGCCGTCCTTGCCCACTTTGTCCATGGCGTCGGCAATGATTTCGCCGATGGTGTTGTCCCAGTTGGCGGAAACGGTTGCGACCTGCTTGATCTCCTCTTTGTCTTTGACACGCTTGGAGATTTTGGCGAGGTGTTCGACGGCGGTTTCGACGGCCTTGCCGATGCCGCGCTGGATGCTGATGGGGTTGGCCCCGGCGGTGACGAATTTCAGGCCCTGCGAATAAATCGCTTCGGCCAGAACGGTGGCTGTGGTGGTGCCATCGCCGGCGGCGTCGCTGGTCTTGCTGGCGACTTCGCGCACCATTTGGGCACCCATGTTTTCGTAGGCGTCTTCCAGTTCAATTTCCTTGGCGACCGTGACACCGTCCTTGGTGACGGTGGGAGAGCCAAATTTTTTGTCGATAACGACGTTGCGACCCTTTGGTCCGAGCGTCGCGATGACGGCCCGGGCCAGTTTATTGACGCCCTTCAAGAGCGCCTGACGGGCTGCTTCTTCAAAGACGAGTTGTTTTGCTGCCATAAATGTATTTTCTTTCGTTAAGTGGGGTTAAAAGTGCGGGGTTTATTCGATAATCGCGATGATGTCATCCGCGTTGAAGATTTTGTATTCCTTGTCATTGAGTTTGACCTCGGTGCCGCCATATTTGCTGACCAGCACGCGGTCGCCCTTTTTGACTTCAAACGGAACTTTTTTGCCGTTGTCGTCGGTTTTGCCGGTGCCGAGAGCGACGACGGTGCCTTCGGTGGGTTTTTCCTTGGCGGAATCGGGAATGATGATGCCGCCCTTCTTGACTTCTTTTTCTTCGGCGGGTTCGACAAGAATCCGATCGCCGAGAGGTTTGACATTAATGCTCATATGCTAGTGTATCTTTTTGTTAGTACTGTTTTTATTCTATTCGAATCAAAATCCCGCCGCACTCACGACCGGGAAAAGTCCATTGTCCATTTTCATGTTTTCAGCGGAGCCAATCCGCCGCCCAACCTGGCAAAAGTCGGAATTTCCTTCACCGCCACCGATGTCTCCCGAAGTATTCTTTTCACCTCTTCGGGCAGGGTTGCCAAATTGCCATCGCCAAAATAACTGAGAGCTTTCAAAGAAATCATCGAATTAAATTGTTCACCATAAACCGCCTGGGCCGCGCCGAGCACTTCCGGCAGCGTCACCCCGCTTCTCAAAATCGCATAAACATCCAAATAATCCTTCGCTTCCGGGCGCTCCTGCACGACGGCCATTTTACACGCGGCCACATCCAGCAAGGATGCGACTTGCATCACGCCATCGTCGCTCCACTCAGGCTCTTTGACGCGGCCCAATCTTAATCCGCCGAAGAAAGAGATTTTCACCGGTTCAGGACAAGATACCGAAACAGTCAGCGTATTCGGTGCAATTTGCAGCGGTTCCGCATTCGCTAAAAAACTCAACGCATTCCGCAATTCGGCCGGCGCAATCGGTTCGCTCGAAAACAAATCGAAGTCAACCGATGTGCGGTGGCCCAATCTCAAGGCCAGCGCCGTTCCGCCATAAAGCACAAAGTGGCGCGGCACTTCTTTAAGCTTTGGCCAGAGCGCCCGTTGTGCCGCGGGCAACATAGTCAATCTAGGCGCAAAGCTCATTTCAAAGAACGACGCGGCAAATCTCTTTCCGGCAGGCCAAATACGGCGTGCCAGTAAACCCATGACCGCTTATCAAAAACTCCCGGCTCGGCTTTTAATAAAGCCTCGCGAAACGCTTCCCATCCGAACACTTCACGGACCGACTGAACATCACTCCATGTTCCGAGAGTCATCACCTGCATGATGAACCGCGCTGGCCGGGCCAACGACACCGACGGATCTTGCCACCACATCAACTTTTTGGCGGTGCAGGCGAGTTGATCATCCGAGTTCACTTGAGAATCAAAATCCCGCCACCCTTACACCGGGAAGCAAAGAATATAATTTACTTCTTCTCATCGACGACTTCCGCGTCGATGATGGGGCCTTCTTCCTTGGCGCCAGCTCCGGCGCCTTCCTGGGGTTCGTCCGGTTGCGGGCCCGCGCCGCCCGCACCTGCACCGCCTTGGGCCTTGGCCGACTCAGAGGCCTTGCGATACATTTCCGCGGAGGCAGCCTGCCAGGCTTCGTTCAATTTTTCCGTGGCGGAACGAATGGCGGAGATGTCTTTTTCCTTCAAAGCTTCTTTGACCGCATTGGCCGCGCTTTCTATTTTTTCCTTGTCCGCCGGCGTAATCTTGCCGTCGTTGTCTTTCAGCATTTTTTCGCTGCGATAGACGGCGTTGTCGCCTTCGTTGCGCACTTCGACTTCCTCGCGCTGTTGTTTGTCTTCTTCGGCGTGTTCCTCGGCATCCTTGCGCATCTTTTCGATCTCGGCCTTGGAAAGGCCGCTGCTGGCCGTGATGGTGATCTTTTGCTCCTTGCCCGTGCCCAAGTCCTTGGCGTTGACATGTAAAATGCCGTTGGCATCGATGTCGAAAGTTACTTCAATTTGCGGGACACCACGCGGGGCCGGCGGGATGTCCGAAAGGTTGAACTTGCCGATGGTCTTGTTGTCTTTTGAAAACTGGCGCTCGCCCTGCAAGACATGGATTTCCACGCCGGGCTGGCTGTCCGATGCTGTCGAGAAGATTTCTGACTTGCGCGTCGGGATGGTGGTGTTGCGCTCGATCAAACGGGTGAACACACCGCCCAGGGTCTCGATGCCGAGGGACAACGGTGTCACGTCGAGCAGGAGCACGTCCTTGACTTCGCCCTTGAGCACGCCGGCCTGGATGGCCGCGCCCACCGCGACGACTTCGTCGGGATTGACGCCCTGATGGGGCGGTTTGTTGACAAGGGTATGGGCGGTTTCGACCACCCGGGGCATGCGTGTCATGCCGCCGACCAGGACCAACTCATCCATTTTTTCGCCGGCTATGCCCGCGTCCTTCAAGCACGCCTTGACCGGGCCGATGGTGCGTTCGAAAAGGTCGTCGCACAACTGTTCCATTTTGGCCCGGGTTAATTTAGTACTGACATGTTTGGGGCCGCTGGCGTCGGCGGTGATGAAAGGCAGATTGATTTCGTAAGTCTGGGCGCTGGAGAGGGCGATCTTGGCCTTTTCCGATTCCTCCTTGATGCGCTGCAAGGCGTCGGGCTGCTTGCGCAGATCCATGCCGTGCTCTCGTTTGAATTCGTCGAGGATCCAATCCATGATGCGATTGTCCCAGTCGTCGCCGCCCAAATGGGTGTCGCCGTTGGTGGCTTTGACTTCGAAAACGCCGTCGCCGATTTCCAGCACGGAAATATCAAAGGTGCCGCCGCCTAAATCGTAAACCGCGATCTCCTCGTTTTTCTTCTTGTCAAGTCCGTAGGCCAGCGAGGCGGCGGTGGGCTCGTTGATGATGCGCAGCACTTCCAGGCCGGCAATGCGTCCGGCGTCCTTAGTGGCCTGGCGTTGCGAATCGTTAAAGTAAGCCGGCACGGTGATGACGGCTTGGGTGATTTTTTCGCCCAGCCGCATTTCGGCGTCCGCTTTCAGTTTGCTCAGGATCATGGCCGAGACTTCCGGCGGACTAAATTGTTTGGGTTTGCCGTCCACATCAACCTCGACAACGGCGTCGCCATTCGAAGAGGCAACGACCTTGTAGGGGACGCGCTTGATTTCTTCCTGGACCTCGCTGAATTTGCGGCCCATGAACCGTTTGATGGAGTAAACGGTATTGCGCGAATTGGTGACCGCCTGACGCTTGGCGGCATCGCCAACCAGACGTTCACCGGTTTTTGTGAAAGCGACCACGGAAGGGGTGGTACGTTTTCCTTCAGAGTTTTCCAATACCACCGGCTCCCCGCCTTCCATGACAGCCATGCAGGAGTTGGTGGTTCCCAAATCAATTCCAATAACTTTAGCCATAAAATTCGACTTATACCAGCAATGGGAGTGCCATAAAGGTGAAATTATTATAAGTATTTATATTATAGAATGTTACAGTTATTATACCGTGGCTATTGGCTATTGAATATAGCGCCATTGTGGCGCAAAATGCTGCTTGATGTCACACTTGATGGGACAGGGTGGCGCTTTCGATGAACGGAATTTATGGGACGGATGCGACTGATGGGGTAGATGGTTCTGCGCCTTGTTTCATCCAGATCATCAGGATGCCGACGTCGGAGGGGGAAACGCCGGAAATGCGGGCGGCTTGGCCTAACGTGGCGGGTTGTATCTTGATTAGCTTTTGACGGGCCTCAGTTCTTAGGCTGGGGACTTTGCTGTAGTCCATCCAAGACGGGATTTGCTTGTCTTCCAGAGTCTTCATCTTGGCGACTTCGATTTCCTGCCGGGCTATATATCCCTCATACTTAAGGGCGATTTCAACTTGTTGAACGACCTCCAAGGGCAACGTCTCGTTTTTCTGAGGGAGATCGGGATAGGTGATTTCGGGTCGGCGCAGAAGTTGGGCTAGGGAATCGGATCCCTCCCGCGTTTTTTCCAGCCTGGCCAATTCGGCTTCAATCGCTGCTTTTTTGGATTCGAATTGACGATAATTGCGATCTGGAAGGAGACCGATTTCATGGCCCAGTGCGCTCAATCGCAAATCGGCGTTGTCTTGGCGAAGGAGCAAGCGATACTCGGCACGGGAGGTGAACATTCGGTAAGGCTCCACTGTGCCCTTGGTGACGAGGTCGTCAATCAAAACGCCGATGTAGGCTTCATTCCGGCGAAGAATAACCGGTGCCCGGTTCTGCACGCGACGAACGGCATTGATCCCGGCCACGAGTCCTTGGGCGCCGGCTTCTTCGTAACCGGACGTGCCATTGATCTGTCCCGCTAAAAAAAGTTTGCTGCAGACTTTGGTTTCCAGAGAAGGATGAAGCTGGGTCGGAAAAGCGAAGTCATATTCGACGGCATAGGCCGGGCGAATGATGTCCGCCTTTTCGCAGCCGATGATGGTTCGAACTAATTCGATTTGGACCTCGAATGGAAGGCAGGTCGAGAACCCGTTGACGTAGATTTCGTCGGTCGCAATTCCTTCCGGTTCGAGGAAAATCTGTTGGCGTTCCTTCTCCGGGAACTTAACGATTTTATCCTCTATCGATGGGCAGTATCTTGGCCCGACCCCTTCGATGATGCCGGAATACATCGGGGATTTGTGCAAATTGGCGCGAATGATTTCGGCGGTTGCGTTGGTTGTATAAGTGACGTAACAGGGCAGTTGGCCGTTAATCTGGGAAAGAATGGAACCGGGAGGGTATTTCCCTGCAACCCCAGATTGTTCCACGTGGAACAAATCGTCTTTCCAGTAAGTGAAATAGGGAACCGGTTCATCGCCCGGTTGGATTTCGGTCCTTGAAAAATCGATGGTTCGCCGGAGGAGGCGCGGAGGAGTCCCGGTTTTAAGCCTACCCAACTCGATGCCTAATTCCTTCAACGAGCCCGACAAGCCCATCGCGGCGGCTTCTCCGGCACGCCCACCGGCTTGTTGGTTGTTTCCAATATGCATCAATCCTCGCAGAAAAGTCCCGGTCGTCACCACGGTTGTGGTGCCGTGATATTGGATTTCCAAGGTCGTCTCAACGCCGAAAGCAGCCGCATCCTTGTAAAGCAGCCGAGCCACTTGGCCTTGTTTGATGTCCAATTTGGGCTCTCGTTCGCAGATCCATTTCAACCGAAATTGATAGGCCTTTTTATCGCATTGAGCACGAGGCGCCCAAACCGAGGGACCCTTTTTTGTGTTAAGCATTCTGAATTGCAGGCCGGTCATATCGGTGGCCTTGCCCATTTCTCCGCCTAGGGCGTCGATTTCGCGAGCCAGGTGGCCTTTGGCCAAGCCGCCGATGGCAGGGTTGCAAGACATTTGCCCGATGGTGTCGGCATTAATGGTCAGAAGAAGCGTTTCACATCCCATTCTGGCTGCGGCCAAAGCGGCCTCGACACCGGCGTGTCCAGCGCCAATTACAATGACATCGTAATGTTTCGGATAAACAAACATAATTAACTAAACCGCGTGCCTATCTTAAATGTGCTTTCAATTTATGCAACTTAATTTATGGAACAGCCGTGCCAAAAGCGCGGGACCAATACGTTATCGTTATCGCAATAAAAACGCGGTTGTTTTTCACGATAATGCGTTTTATTTGGCTAAAAAATGCCCAAAACACGATGGTATCGACCCGTCAGTGGAGGTCCAAAAGACGACTTTTTCCGAAAAGTCGGACAGAAATAGCATTTATTTGACATAACCGGACTTAAGATTGAAAGCGTTATCGTTAGCGGAGGCTAGGCACTAAGGTTTAGGCGGCTAAGCGCCTTGCTTTAACGTCGATGAGTCTTTTTGCCCGCTTATTGGGTGGATGGGACGGATGGGATAAATGGAAATCTATGAGAAACAGAAATCGGCTGTTTGATTGACTCGGGCACGGTTAATCATGGCGAGGGGTTATTTTCTCTTGGCTTGATTCGCAGATGGGTTTTGGCATTTTAGCCAGCGCGGGTGTTTTGCGGTTCCATGAACTAACTCAAATGCTGAAGTACGCGATTGTTTTTCCGGCAGTGGCGGTGGGATTGTTGTTTTTCGGTTGCGAAAAAAAGCCGGTCCCAGCGCCGCCTCCCCAGGTGCAGGTGGTCACCCTCGCGCCGCAGGAGGTGCCTATTTACCAGCAATGGATCGGTACGCTTGACGGCTATCCCAACGCCCAGATTCGCGCGCAAGTCAGCGGTTACTTAATCCGGCAGGATTACGCGGAAGGCGGCGCGGTGAAGAAAGGAGCCCTCCTCTTTGAAGTGGACCCGCGGCCGTTTCAAGCGGCGCTGGACCAGGCGCTGGGCAAACAGGCCCAGGACGAGGCCCAGTACGGCAAAACGCAGTTGGATGTCAAACGTTACACGCCGCTGGCCCGCGAACAGGCCATCAGTCAAGAACAATTAGACGACGCCGTCCAGGCCAACCTCGCGACCAGGGCGTCCATTGAGGCCGACAAGGCCGCGGTGGAAAGCGCCCGGCTCAACCTCGGGTTCTGCAAAATCACCTCGCCGGTGGACGGCATCGCCGGCATTGCCCAGGCGCAAATCGGAGACCTGGTCGGGCCGGGCGGGACGGTGCTGACGACCGTGTCAACCATTAATCCAATGCGGGTTTATTTCAGCATCAGCGAGCAGTCTTACCTGGCCTTTTACCACCAATACACCAATGCGGCGGAAAGGACCGCGCATCAGGACGAGATGAAATTGCAACTGATTCTTTCCGACGGCTCGACTTATCCTTTCCCTGGCAAATGGTTCTTTACCGACCGGCAGATCGATGTCAACACCGGCACGCTGCAGGCGGCGGGCTTGTTCCCGAACAGCGATTACATTCTGCGCCCCGGCCAATACGCGGAGGTGCGGGCGCAGACCGAAATCCGCCGGGGAGCGATCCTCGTGCCGCAACGCGCAGTGACGGAATTGCAGGGCTCCTATCAGGTGGCCGCGGTGGGCGAAACGAACTCGATCCATTTGAAAACGGTGCAGGTGGGCGCACAAGTGGGCAACGACTGGCTGATTGAAAAAGGGCTTGAGCCGGGCGAGCGCATCGTCGTCGAGGGGGCGCAAAAGGTCAAGGAAGGCACGGTGGTCAATCCGCAACCCTACCAAGGCCCGATGGCGAAGGAGTGATCAAGACTCTTTTTATTGCATCATGTATCGTTTCTTCATCAACCGGCCAATCGTTGCGATGGTCATCGCCATTTTGCAAGTGGTGGTGGGACTGGTGACGATGTTGAGTCTGCCGGTGGCGCAATATCCGAACATTGTTCCGCCGGAAATCCGCATTCAGACGACCTACGTGGGCGCGGACGCGCAGACGCTGGCAGAATCCGTCGCCACGCCCATTGAGGAACAGATGAGCGGCGTGGACAACATGAATTACATGTATTCCGTCAGCGCGAACAACGGCGTGATGCGGATGGGAGTGAATTTCGATGTAAAGACGGACCCGAACATTGACCAGGTGCTGTCGCAACTTCGGGAAAACCAGGCGGAACCGCAGTTGCCAGCGGACGTCCGCAATTTCGGGATTACTCTGATAAAATCACCGACGACTCCATTGATGCTGGTGGCACTGACATCGCCCAAGGGCACCCACGACTCGACGTTTCTGGCAAATTACGCGTACATCAACCTGGTGGATCAGGTCACACAATTGAAGGGAATATCCACGGTGACAGTTTTTGGAGCGGGGCAGTACGCGATGCGGTTTTGGGTAAAACCCGACCAACTGGCGAAGCTGAATATCACGATCAACGACCTCGTCAATGCCATCAATGCGCAGAACACCGTGAACCCTGCCGGGCAGGTGGGCGGCCCGCCGACCCCCAAAGGGCAGGAGTTCACTTACACCATCACGGCGCAAAGCCGCTTGGTGACTGAGCAGGAATTTGAGGACATCGTCGTGCGGGAGAACAACGACGGCTCCGTCGTGCGGTTGAAGGATGTGGCGCGGATCGAACTTGGGGCGCAAACCTACAGCCTCGTGGGCAAATTGAACGGGAAACCTTCGGCGGTGATGGCCATTTACCAATTGCCCGGCTCCAACGCGATCGACGCGGCCAACAACGTGAGAAGGCTCATGGACAAGCTCAAGGCGCGGTTTCCGTCGGACTTGGAGTATGGCGTTTCGCTCGACACGACGCGCGCCGTTTCGGAGGGCATGAGGGAGATCAGATGGACCCTGGGCATCGCGCTGGCCTTGGTCATCATCGTCGTGTTCATTTTCCTGCAAGGCTGGAGGGCATCGCTCATTCCGCTGCTGGCCGTGCCGGTGTCGCTCATCGGTACGTTTGCATTTTTTCCGCTGTTCGGTTTTTCGTTGAACACGCTGTCGCTGCTGGGCCTGGTGCTGGCCATCGGGTTGGTGGTGGATGACGCGATCGTGGTGGTGGAGGCCACAGAGCGGCACATTGAGGAAGGGCTGAACCCAAAGGAAGCGGCCATCAAGGCCATGGACGAAGTGTCGGGCCCGGTGGTGGCGATGGCGCTGATATTGGCGGCGGTGTTCGTGCCGACGGTGTTCATCTCCGGAATCACGGGCAGGCTATACCAACAATTTGCAATGACGATTGCAATTTCCGTGGCGCTGTCGGCGTTTAACGCGCTTTCGTTAAGCCCGGCGCTGGCGGCGAAGCTGTTGCGGCCGAAAAAAGAAGGGAAGGCGCGCGGGCCGCTGTGGCGCTTTTACGATTGGTTTAACCGCTATTTTGAAAAGACGCGCCATCTTTACCTCGAAGTGAGTTTGTGGTTCATCCGCAAGGCCGTGTGGGTCCTGGTGTCGCTGTTGCTCGTCGGGGTTGCGGCGATATTACTCGCCAAACGCCTGCCCACGGCGTTTGTGCCGGAGGAAGACCAGGGTTATGCATTTGCCCAGGCCCAGTTGCCCTTCGCCGCCTCTTTGGAACGCACCGATGCGGTGGCCAAGGAGATTGAGAACATGCTGAAAAATATTCCAGGCGTGGAATATTACACGACAGTGGAGGGATTCAGTTTGCTCAGCCAGGTGCAGGCGACCTATAACGTGTTTTTCTTCGTGACACTCAAGCCATGGGGCGAGCGGACCAAGGCCTCCCAGCACTTCGACGCCATTAAAAAGCGGTTGAACGACGAACTGGGCAAACTGCCGGAGGCACAGGCGTTCGCCTTTTCGCCTCCGTCCATTCCCGGCATCGGGACGGCGGGCGGTTTTACGTTCATGCTCGAAGACCGGTCGGGCTCGCAAGACATATCTTACCTGACGCAAAATTTAAACAAGTTCCTGGCCGCCGCAAAAAAGCGGCGCGAATTGACCGGCCTGATCACGACGCATTTGCCGGACGTGCCGCAGATATTCGTAAAAGTAGATCGGGACAAGGTCTTGAAGCAGGGGGTTTCGCTAAGCGACGTTTACCGGACCCTGCAAACCTTCATGGGCGGAAATTTTGTGAATTACTTCAACCGCTTCGGGCGACAATGGCAGGTGTACATCGAGGCCGAGGCCAAGTACCGATCCAGCGCGGACAATCTTGGCCTTTTTTATGTGAGGAACAATCGGGGCCAAAGCCTGCCACTGACGGCCTTTGCCAAAGCGGAACGGCGCACCGGGCCCGAATTCGTGCTGCATTATAACGAGTATCCCTGCGCGCAAATCAACGGATCGGCGGCTGCGGGTTACAGTTCGGACCAGGCCACGCACGCGCTGGAAGAAGTTTTCGCGGAGACGATGCCAAAGCAGATGGGGTTCGATTATTTCGGCATGTCCTTCCAGGAAAAGAAAGCGGCGGAAGGCGTCAAACCCGCGGTGATTTTCGGGCTGTCGTTGTTCTGCGTATTTTTGATTCTCGCGGCGCAATATGAGAGCTGGTCGCTGCCATTCAGTGTGCTGCTGGGCACGCCCACGGCGATATTAGGAGCATTTCTGGCATTAAATGCGCGCGCCTTGCAGAACAATGTATTCGCGCAGATTGGATTAATCATGCTCATTGGGCTGGCGGCAAAAAACGCCATCTTGATCGTGGCGTTCGCCAAAACCGAATACGAGAAGGGCAAATCTATTATTGACGCGGCGCAAACCGGCGCGTCCATCCGATTGCGTCCGATTTTGATGACGTCGTTTGCCTTCATCCTGGGTTGTGTGCCGTTGTGGGTCGCGGCGGGGTCGGGCGCCATTGCGCGCAAGACGCTGGGCACGGTGGTGATCGGCGGGATGCTGGGCGCGACGTGCGTGGACATTCTGATTGTGCCGGTAACGTTTTATATTGTGGAGAAATTGGGTGATCGCTGCAGAAAACATCCGCCCGCGCCGGCGGCCGCGGGCGAAAAAGCATGAGCCCCTTGCGCCTCATCACGCTCATCGGCGCGCTGCTCCTGGCCGGCTGCGCGGTGGGCCCAAACTACAAGCGGCCGCCCGTCAACGCCCCGCAAAATTTCCGGGGAGACGCCACGGGCCAGACCAATTCTCTCGGTGACATGCCGTGGTGGGAATTGTTTCGGGACGAAACATTGCAGAGGCTCATCCGCGGCGCATTGACCAATAACTACGACGTTCGCATCGCGGCGGCGCGGGTGGAACAGGCGCGCGCCGTCCTGGCGGAGAATCGGGCGGGCTATTTTCCGCAAGTCACCTACCAGGGGGCGGTCGGAGGCGGCCGGAACGCGGAGAACGGCTCGGCCTTCCCAGGTCTCGGCGACACCCGGTGGTATGAGGCGGTGGGAAATGCCTCCTGGGAGTTGGATCTGTGGGGGCGCATCCGGCGGATGAACGAATCGGCCCGCGCCCAATTTCTCGCCACAGCAGAAGCCCGCACCAATGTCATGATCTCGTTGATTACAACCGTGGCGGCGGATTATTTTCAACTGCTGGCCTTCGATCAGGAATTGCAAATTGCGCGCGACACCACTAATTCATTCGGCCAGAGTCTGAAGATTTTTTCCGAACGCCTGCGTGGCGGCGTCTCTTCCAAACTGGAAACGGCGGCGGCTGAGGCGGAGCAAGCTTCCGCGGCTGCGACCGTCCCGGAACTGGAGCGGCAAATTGTGGTGGAGGAAAACCAGATCAGCATATTGCTCGGCATGGTTCCCGGCCCGATCGTGCGCGAGAAAAAATTGCTCGAAGAATTGCTGCCGCCCGATGTGCCGCCCGGCTTGCCCTCCGCGCTGTTGGAAAGGCGTCCGGATATTCGCCAGACGGAAGAGATGGTTCGTTCGGCCAATGCGCTCGTTGGGGTGGCCCGAGCCAATTTTTATCCGCAGTTTAGTCTGACGGCGTTGTTTGGACGGGTCAGTCCGGAATTGTCCATGTTCACGTCCGGCGCGGCCAATGCCTGGAGCGTGGCGGCGAATTTGACCGGGCCGATTTTCGAAGGCGGTCTTTTGAAGGCGCAATATCGCCAGGCCCGAGCGGCGTGGGATGAAGCGGCGCTGCAATATCAATCGACCGTGCTCATCGCTTTGCAGGAAGTAAGCAATGAGCTGATTGCTCGGGAGAAATTGGCGCAGGAACGCGTTGACCAGGCGCGCGCCGTCGCGGCCTATCAGGTGGCGGTGCATGTGGCCACCGAGCGCTACACCGCCGGGCAGGCCAATTATTATGAACTGCTGCAAGAACAACAATTGCTTTTCCCCGCCGAAAACGCGCTGACCCAAACGGAATTGAACCAACTGCTGGCCATTGTGCAACTCTACCAGACCCTGGGCGGCGGTTGGAAATGATTGCTGGCTGGCCAACAAGTGGCACGACAGCAACAAGTTAGCCCTTGACAAACCGCCAGGATCCGGTTTATAAGAGAACAAACCAAACTGAAGCGCATTTATGAAAAACCTTGCAAAAGTCGCGGCCTTTTTTGTCGTGCCTCTGCTCTTGTGGGCGGCTCAAGCCGAGTGTCAACCGGTCGCGTTCAACGAAGCCCATCTGGAAAACGTCGTGCTCTCGACCTTGGGCTTGTCATCCGGTCCGGTGACTGAGGCGGAAATGCTGAATTTGACGAACCTCGATGCCGCCGGCCAGGGAATCGTGGACACAACCGGCCTCGGCTATGCCCATAATCTTGCCGTACTCTCGCTGGACTATAATTCCATCGCCAATTTTAACGGTTTTGTTGGATTGTCGAACTTGGTGGAACTTTATTTTAACAATTCCGCCCTGACCAGCATCTCGTTCATGACCAACCTGCCCAAACTCCAGTTGGCCAACCTTACATTCAATAATATTTCAGATGTCACCCCGCTATCCGGCTTGACCCATCTGCAAAACTTGACCATCAACTTCAACGCCTTGACCACAGGCGCGCCGCTGGCGTCGCTGACGCAATTGACCAACCTGGACATGGGCGACACCGGCGTAACCAGCAGCGCCTTTGTATCCAATATGGTTGACTTGCTGTTTGTGAGTTTTTCCAACGATCCCATTCCGGACATGTCACCGATAGAAAAGCTGACGCAGCTCACCTTCCTGGATTTGACCGGCACAGGCCTGACAAATTTTAGCGTAGTGGCCGGATTGACCAATCTCCTGACGTTGAACATTCCCAACAACTCGCTTTCCAACCTGGCGCCGTTGCTCAGCCTGACCGCGCTGACCAATCTCGATGCCCAATATAATTATTTGACCAACTGCGGACCGATATCGGGCATGACGAACCTCCAATATCTGGGCCTACGCGCCAACCTGTTGCCGAATCTTCCTTCGATGCAGCGTCTGACCCAGGTCAACTACCTGGATGTCTCATATAATATCCTGCCCAACATTGCGGCACTGGCGCCCATGACAAATATCAATTCCCTGCAAATTGGCAGCAATCCGCTCTCGGACCTTTCGCCGCTAACCAACATGACGGCCTTGGGTTTTGTGGATTGCGGCTACTGCCTGATTGCGAGCCTGCCGTCCCTGGTCAGCCTGACCAATCTGTATCAGATGAACATTGACAACAACTACATCACGAGCCTGGCGCCATTGGACGCCCAGACCAGTCTCGGTTATTTGGACACCGGCGGCAATCCATTGACGGATTATAACAGCATCGCGCTCCTCGGGAAACTGACCAATCTGCAAACGATCTTTCTTTACAATATCCAGGCCACGAACGTCTCGTTTGTGTCCGGCTTTACCAACGTGACCGACCTCTCCCTCGACGTCAACGGATTTGCCGATCTCTCGCCGCTGGCCGGATTGACCAACCTGCAACAATTCTCAGCCCAGGGCAACCAGTTCATCAGCATCGAACCCCTGGCCGGGTGTACCAACATGGTCACCATGTACCTGGACAACAACAATATTTACGACATTTCCGCGGTCAGCAACATGACGCGGTTGGGCCTGCTGTCGGTTGACAATAATAATATTTTCTCGCTGGATTTCCTGACCAATGCGCCTCTGCCCCATTTGACCGGGTTCAATCTGCACAACAACCTGCTGGGCAACATGGATATGTTGACCAACCTGGCGGCGCTGGGCGACGTGATAACGGTGGATGTGAGCGTTAACAACCTGGATGTCAGCGGTGGATCGGAAACGTTGACTTTGATCAACGCTCTTCAGAACAACCATGGCTGGTCGATCAACTACTCGTCGCAAAGGCAGGCGCCGATGGTTACCTCGGAGCCGGTGGCGGCGAATGCCAGCGCTTATGGCGACGCCGTTTTTAACGTCGCGGCCAATTCCAGCACGCCGCCGGACATTTATTACCAATGGTATTTCCAAGGCGTTCCGCTGGGCGACGGCGGGGACATCACCGGCTCGATGACAAGCTCGCTGACGGTGGCGGACGCCCTTCCCGCTGACATCGGGGAATATTTCGTGGTGGTGTCGGACGATGCGGGGCGAATTTTCGGCGGGGTCGCGCAGCTCAATATCACGAATCTGGTCTATTTGGTGTCGCCTGTTTTTACCCCCGCCAATCAATTCCAATTCACGGTGCAGAGCGCGCCCGGGACGGCGCTCAAGGTTCAGACCTCGAGCGATCTGATGAATTGGTCAACTCTAACGTGCATCACCAACGTCAGCGGGATGGACGTCTTTACGGATACGTCGGCCACCGCGCCAAGTCAGTATTACCGCCTGCTCGTGCAGTAGAGGTATTGGCTGGCCTTTGCGGGCGCGGTGTGCAAATCTCGCGCACATCGTATGTCCACAGTGACTAAACTGGCATCTCCGAACTCGCGAACAAACTACAATCGTTTTCTGCTTTTGGTGGCGGGTTTGGGCGGCCTGCTTTTCGGAGTGGACGTCGGCATCATCTCCACGGCGTTGCCCTACCTTGAAGCGACATCCAAACTGAATTCGCAGCAGCTCTCGTTCATCGTCGCGGCGGTTTTGCTGGGTGGAGCGTTGTCAACGTTGTTCGCTGGAGCGCTGGCCAACTGGATGGGCCGCAAACCCCTCATGACGCTGAGCGGAGTGCTCTTTGTCGCCAGCATACCGATTATCGCGCTGGCGCAAGGCTATTGGCCGCTGGTTCTGGGCCGATTGCTGCAAGGGGTGAGCGTTGGATTGATCGTGTTGGTCGTGCCGCTCTATCTGGCGGAATGCCTGAGCGCGGCGGATCGAGGCAAGGGCACCGCGATTTTCCAATGGTTGCTTACCTTGGGCTTCGTGGTGGTGGCGATCATCGGCATCTGTTTCAGTGTCCAGGTGGATGATGTGGCCAAGTTGGGCGACGCCGACAAACTATTTGCGTTCAAGGACAAGGCCTGGCGCGGGATATTTTGGTTTTCGCTGCCGCCGGGAATTTTATTTCTCATGGGCAGCCTGATGGTGGCGGAATCGCCGCGCTGGCTGTTTCGGCGGGGCAGAACGGCCGCGGCCCGCGCCGCGCTGCTGCGTTCGCGCAGCGACGAGCAGGCCGTGCTGGAATTGCAGGAAATGGAGGCGGTGGCGGCGGCGGAGAAGGCGAAACACGATGGACAGGGACACCGAGTCAAGGAATCACTGCTGCATCGCAAGTACGTGATTCCATTCGTGCTGGCGTGCATCATTCTGGCCTGTAACCAAACCACGGGCGTCAACTCGATTATTGGCTACAACACCAATATTCTCTTGCAGGGCGGTCTCTCCGATGTGCAGGCGCATTGGGGTTATTTGATTCTGACGGTGGTGAACTTCATTGTCACCATCGGCGCCGTCATTCTGGTGGATCGCAAAGGCCGGAAGTTTCTTCTCGCCTTGGGCAGCGCGGGGATCATTGCCTCGTTGCTCTGCGTCGGAATAATATTTCGCAATACCGAAAGCCACCGCGTGGATTGCAAGGAAGCCGTGCAGGGTTTGGTAACACGCGACCAGACGCTCACGCTGGCCTACAACGATTTGATGGCGCGCACTTTGTTGTCTCCCGATGGCCGCGGCAACATGTCCGCCAGTCCGCCTCCGTCAACGTTGATCATCACCTATTCCTACGGCGATTTTACCGCGGCGACGCCCGTGGCGCGCTCGGATGATCCGTCCGCCAAACCCATTGAAATCACGCGGGAGAGCTGTGTGCCGGCCAACAAGATCGTGGCAATTTTCTCGAACCCTTTCGCCAATCTCGAAGCGGCCCGCGCCGCGCCGTTGAAAATCGAGAATGCGCTGATCATTCCCGTGCCCAGCCAGGAGAGCGGTTGGCTGGTGGCCGTCTGCCTGTTTTCGTTCATGGCTTTTTTCTCCATTGGCCCGGGCGTCTGCGTCTGGCTCGCGCTTTCGGAATTGATGCCGACACGCATCCGCTCCAACGGCATGAGCATCGCCCTGCTCATCAATCAGGGGATTTCAGCAACGATTGCCGCCGTTTTCCTTCCCACCGCCGGCAAATACGGCTACTCGACGATGTTTTTTGCTTTTGCGGGCTGCACGGTGATTTATTTTATCACCGCCGTCTTTTTCCTGCCGGAAACGAAAGGCAAAACGCTCGAGGAAATCGAAGAATATTTCGAAGGCCATAAAGTAAATTAATGAAGTCATCTCTCATTCACCTGTTCCTGGCCTTTTTTGTGTTCACAGCCGCCGCCCAGACAAACGCTCCGGCCATCATCCCGCTTCCGCAACATATGGATGTGAGGGAAGGTGCCTTTGTTCTTTGGCCGGAAACAAAAATCCTGGTCAATGCCGCTGCGAAGGACACGGGCAAATTCCTGGCCGACCGGCTCCGCGCCAGCACGGGCTACCCACTGCCCGTGAAGGTTGCCGCGCATCCATTAGGGACGAGGACCGAAGGAACCATTATTTTGGAGTGTCTGCATTGTGGCGCCTGGACCTTGGGTGCCGAGGGTTATGACCTTAGGGTTTCGTCAAATTCGGTTGTGATTCTCGCGACCAATCAGGCCGGATTATTTTACGGCGTCCAGACTTTGCTGCAATTGCTCCCGCCGGAAATCCTGGCGGACAAGGTTTCGGTAGGCCGGCAATGGACCATTCCACGCGTGACCATCATAGATCAGCCTCGCTTTGCCTGGCGTGGATTGATGCTTGATGTCAGCCGTCACTTTTTCACCAAAACCGAAGTGGAACAAATTCTTGACGTCATGCCGCTTTATAAATTGAACATGTTCCACATGCACTTGGTGGATGATCAGGGCTGGCGCATCGAAATAAAAAAATATCCGCGCCTGACTTCAGTGGGGGCGTGGCGCAATGAAATCAATTTTACCCTCGATCCAAAATCAAGCAAGGCCTGGCGGGCGGATGGAAAGTACGGCGGCTTTTACACCCAAAAAGATATTCGGGAACTGGTCCGCTACGCCGCGGCGCGGCACATCACCATTGTGCCCGAGATTGAAATGCCGGGCCACTCGGCGGGGGCGTTGTCGGCCTATCCCCAATATAGTTGCACGGGCGGCCCTTTCAGCCGCGACAAGGACGATGCCATATTCTGCCCCGGCAACGAGGAAACTTATGCCTTTCTGGAAAATATCCTCGGCGAAGTCATGAAGCTGTTTCCCGGCCCGTTTGTCCACATCGGCGGGGACGAAGTTTCGACGGCGGATTGGAAAAAATGCCCAAAATGCCAGGCCCGCATGAAAGAAGAGGGATTCCATGATGAACGCCAATTGCAGAGTTATCTCATCCAGCGCATCGAGAAATTTGTGAACGTGCACGGCAAGCGCCTGATCGGCTGGAGTGAAATCCGCAAAGGCGGCCTGGCCAAAAACGCCGCCGTCATGGATTGGGCCGGCGGCGGCGCCGAAGCCGCCAGCGCGGGCCACGATGTGGTAATGTCTCCATACGCGCCGGACGATTTCGCTTATTTGAACGTTTATCAAACGCTCAACGCTGGGTCCGAGCCGGCGGGCGAAGGCGGCTTTTTGCCGTTGAGCAAAGTTTATCGCTTCGAACCGAAGCCGAAAGACCTCGCGCCGCAATTCCAGCCGCATATTTTGGGCGGACAGGGCAACCTCTGGACGGAATACGTTCCGAACTTGCGCCAGGCGGAGTATATGTATTTCCCGCGGGCCTGCGCCATGGCGGAAGTATTGTGGTCGCCAAAAGATTTGCGCAACTGGACCAATTTCCTGGCGCGGGTGAAAATCAACGAACAGCGCCTGGAAGCAAAAGGTGTCAATTATCGCCGCGATCCGCTCAACACCGGCGAAAAGCATCTCTCGCAATAAGACGATGAACCAGCCGCTGACATTGCGGGAAAAGATCGGGCAAATGCTGCTCATCGGTTTTCGCGGCTGCGAAATCCGCGCCAGCGATCCCATCGCGCGCGACATCGCCGACCGCAACCTCGGCGGCGTTATTCTATTTGACCAGGAAATGGCCGACACGTCATTGCCCGTCAGGAACATTAAATCGCCGGACCAGGTCCGCGCTTTGGCCGGGTCGTTGCAACGCGGCGCGCGCACGCCGTTGTGGATTGCCATTGATCAGGAAGGCGGGCGGGTCAACCGGCTCAAGTCCGCTTACGGTTTTCCGGAAAGCATTTCGCACGAGGAGCTGGGCGCGATCAATGATCTGAAGGAAACCTTTGCCCAAGCGGAAAAAACGGCGCGCACGCTGGCGGATTTGGGAATCAATTTGAATCTCGCGCCGGTGGTGGACCTGGATGCGGGTCCGGACAACCCAATCATCAAGGGCAAGAAGCGCAGTTTTTCGTCCGATCCGGAAATCGTGGCCTGTCACGCGCTCGAATTTTGCCGGGCGCACCACAAACATGGCGTGATGACTTGCGCCAAACATTTCCCCGGCCACGGCAGCGCGCGCGGGGACACTCATTTGGGCCTGGTCGATGTCACGGAATACTGGACGGAGCCGGAATTAATTCCGTTCCAGCGATTGATCGCGACGGGCGGCTGCGACACCATCATGACGGCGCACGTCTTCAACTCTCGTCTTGACGCGGAGCGCCCGGCCACGCTTTCCCGCGCCATCCTCCAGGGAATTTTGCGCCAGCGCCTGGGTTTTGACGGCGTCGTGTTGAGCGACGATATGGAAATGAAAGCCATTGCCGGCCATTACGGATTGGAACAGGCTGTGCAATACGGAATCGAGGCCGGCCTGGATGTGCTTTGTTTTGGCAACAACATGAATTTCGACGCGAACATCGGCGAGAAAGCCGCTGGAATTATTGAGCGATTAGTGGCGTCGGGCAAAATCACGGAAGCGCGCATTGACCAGTCGTTCCAGCGCATCCAAAAGTTGAAGCACCGCCGCCGGCCCGCCTGACATGGAGACGACCCAACCCAAGGTGGAATCGGCCAAAAGCGAAACATCGCAACAGCGCAATCCGTGGCTTTGGGTGCCGAGCCTCTATTTTTCGCAGGGCATTCCCTACGTGATCGTCATGACGATGTCGGTCACCATGTATAAACGCCTGGGCATTTCCAACACTGACATCGCACTCTACACCAGTTTGCTATATTTGCCGTGGGTCATTAAACCGCTGTGGAGCCCCATGGTGGACATCACGCGCACCAAGCGTTTTTGGGTGGTGACGATGCAATTCTTGGTTTCACTTGGACTGGGCTTGGTGGCGTTTTCCATTCCGACGTCCGGATTCTTCAAGCTCTCGCTCTCTCTGTTTTGGATCATGGCGTTGGCATCCGCAACGCACGACATCGCCGCGGACGGCTTCTACATGTTGAGCATGTCCAAGCACGAACAGGCGTGGTGGGTTGGAATACGTAGTACATTTTATCGAACGGCCATGATCGTGGGCAGCGGCCTGCTGGTGGTGCTGGCCGGAGTTCTGGAAAGCAAAAACGGCCTGTCGCCCCTGTCCATTCCGGTGCGGGCCGCGACCCTGGCCGATGGAGGTTCAAACTTGGACGTGGCGTCCATCAAAGCCACAGTCCAACCCGGGCCGCTGCAGGTGACTGCGTGGCCGTCTGCTCTGGAGATTGTCATGACCAACGCTAGTTCTGCGCAAGCCAAGACCATCATCGCGCAGGCAAAACAATGGAACCAGGCGCACGGGTTCCTGCCGGAAGTCATTGCTGCGCCGAAGAAAAATAGCAACTCCATTTTCCAACGGCTCGGGAATTTTTTAAACATGCACTTTGTTGAACCGCTTGGGAATTTTTTGAGCACACACTTTCCTAAAGATGCCGCGACAGTCCGGGATCAGGCCGGGAATGTTGGCACGCTTTACCTGACTCTTTCCAAATCGCCCGACGACGGGCAAAACATCGCCGTCAACCTGGATCGCAAAAAGACCGGGATTGAAAGCTTTGGACTGGCGAAAGGAATCAAAAATTTAAATTTGGTGGAAGGCGAGAGGCTGGTTTTCAATGCGACCAATTGGAACCAGCCAGCGGCCGTCGTCATCCAGCTCGATCCAAAACTTAAACAAGAAACCTCCGCGCAGTTCGTCGCGAGCTCGGGCAACATTCCGCTGGCGTGGTCCATCACACTATTCACCGTGGCCGGATTGTTCCTTTTATTCAGTGTGTGGCACAGTTTCATTTTACCGCGGCCGGCCAATGACGGGCCGGTCATTGGGAACCGCAGCATGGTCGGGGAGTTTTTTGCGACGTTCGGCTCCTTTTTTCAAAAGCCTGATGTGCTCATCGCACTGGCTTTCATATTATTGTACCGGTTCGACGAAGCACAATTGGGCAAGATGATTTCGCCCTTTTTGCTAGACCCCCGGGAAGCTGGCGGACTCGGCCTGACCACCAGCCAGTATGGCTTGGCTTACGGGACATTTGGCATTGTGGCTCTGACTTGTGGCGGGTTGCTGGGCGGATTTTCGGCCGCTAAATATGGCTTGAAGAAGATGCTGCCTGTCATGATTTGCGCCATGTATCTGCCCAAACTGGCTTTTGTATTTCTGTCCTTCACGCAGCCGGACAATTTCCTGACGGTATGCGGGGCTGTGGCGGTGGAGCAATTCGGCTACGGCTTTGGCCTCACCGCCTTTATGCTTTACATGCTTTATTTTGCCGACGGCCCGCACAAGACGGCGCACTACGCGATTTGCACGGGCTTTATGGCGTTGGGCATGATGATTCCCGGCATGTGGAGCGGCTGGGTGGCCGACCATGTGGGTTACCGCCACTTTTTTGTCTGGGTGATCTGTTCCGCGCTGCCGGGCCTCATCATTGCGCTGCGGCTAAAGGTCGATCCGCACTTTGGGAAAAAGTAGAAAGGGCTTTCCGGCTCCTAATCCTAATCTTCCGAGGCAAGCAGGAGATTAGGATTAAGATTAAGATTAGGATTGGGACTGGGAAGTGATTGACTTTACAGCCCCGGCGTGGTTTACTTTCGCCGTTAGCCACGGCATCAGAATTGCAGGCTTATGAACATGACTGATGAATTGGAGCGATTGACCAAGCTTCACAAAGACGGGGCCTTGAGCGATGAGGAGTTCTCACAGGCCAAGGGCAAGCTTTTGAGTCAGTCCGCCGCGAGCGAGCCGGCGCAACGAGACAACTCCCTCGGCGAAGCCGCCAACCGATATGTGTCATTGCAGATGGTAATGGCTGTGATTGGAATCATCATCTTTTTGATTTTCCTTTTCGGAGTTATTCTGCCGCATATGCCAGACACCCGAGGGCCAGTGTTTCAAATCCAGCCGCCACATTGAGCAAAGAGGGTTGCGACCGGGATCAGGATAAAAAAGCTTGCAAAGCCTACAGCCATAAACCCCCTGCAACCATGGAAATCAAAGTACTGTGCGGCTGTGGTCAGAAGTTCAAATTTGATGCGGAGCCCGTGAACGGACAAATGCCGTTCGCCGTGAGTTGTCCCGTTTGCGGGATAGACGGCACGGCGGCGGCCAATGCGATACTCGCACAGGCTGTTTCCGTACCGCCACCGCCACTGCCAGTCGCCACGTCGACCGCCGTCCGACTCCAAATCAACCGGCCGGTTCCCGAGGCAGCGCCAGCCGTTGCACCCCAGCCCGCCTTGACCACACCAGGACCGATAGCCATCGCATCGGCCAAGCCGTCGCCGAAAAGGAGTGCAGAATTCAATCTGGGCCTCGGCATAGTGGGGGCATTGGTGGGTGCGTGTATTGGCGCGGGTGCCATGTATGGGTTTTACGAGTGGGCTGGCTTCCGTTTTCCGCTGCTCGGCGTTGGCATCGGCGTGTTGACTGGTTATGGAGGAAAACTGCTCTCCAGGGGAACCGACATCGCGCTGGGAGTAATTTGCGGAATCATCGCGCTAGTAGCTGTCGTGGGCGCACTGTATCTAATGTATGGCGCTTTTCCCATTATAAGCATAATCTCCGTGGTCGTCAGCGTGAGTGTGGCCTACCGGGTCGCCTCTGGTTAGCGGGCCGTTCAAAAACGACTCATTCCCGTAGGAGACGACGTAAGAAGTCTCAAAACTACCAGTAAAGAGGGACTTAATCAGAGACTCCTGACGTCGTCTCCTACTTTTTAAACGATCCCGCGTCGCGTTCTTCCTCTGCACGCTTTCCTAAATAAATCGGCGCGGCCCCGGTACATCGTGACCCCCCTCAGCCGGTTTACCGGCTGAGGAAAATTCAATGTATCTCGCAGAAAACATGGAACCACTTGAGACGCTGGTTGCGAGAGGGCACCCGGCCCC
>Ga0182024_10004869_pt1 | contig 30490 bp, 31 predicted proteins | sample P32metaG_FD_120480 | JGI IMG/M metagenome (GOLD analysis project Ga0182024, IMG submission 120480) | Permafrost microbial communities from Stordalen Mire, Sweden - P3-2 metaG (Illumina Assembly) | ecosystem: Environmental > Terrestrial > Soil > Wetlands > Permafrost | place: Sweden: Stordalen... | reverse complement strand
TATTTGGAGCTTCCATGGGAGCGTATGGCGCGGGACTCTCCGTCTACGGGCATTTCATCGCGCGAGGACATGAAGTGATGTTTGCAAAAAATACCGCGATGGAGATCGGCATCGGTACGCGGCTTAGACCATCCCTTTAATTTGGAAGGCCGTCCAGCGACGACGTTGCCATATACGGCGATGGCCGCGAATCAAAGAAGTAGAGTCACTTGGCCGGGCAAACCCAATGATCGAGTGGATATTGATAGGCGTGCTTGTGCTCCTGGCGTTGCTTTGCATTACAGCCTTCTGGGGCAGTGATTTCCGAAAGGGACGAAAGAAGCGGCCCCAAAAGGCTGCTCTTTCGCGCAAGCCCAGCAACTGCGACAAGGACTAGAACATCAGACAGGCCCGGGATCCAACTCCTGCGAAGAGCCGGTCTTGTGTAGAGCAACAGAATAGGAGCGCTATGAGTGAAAAGGCTGCAATTGTCGGACTCGTTCTTGCGTTCATCATCGGCGCGATAGTGGGTGCCGAGATTACGGCCCGGTCGTCCCACTTAGCGACCAACAACAACGTCACGGCAAGCTTAGAAACCAGAATCTCCGACCAAAGCAACCAAATTACGGCCCTCCAACGTCAGCTCCAACAGGCTAAAACCGCGGCCGAGCAAGCTGAACAAACGGCGAAGGAAGCCGAAGCCGCGAAGCCAGGACGATTTCAGATTACGAAACAGAGCGGTCGGACTTGGAGACTTGACACCGCTACGGGAGATGTCTGCCTCCTACTCGCGAGCCAAGCCGATTGGAAGGGTCCGAAGATAGCGCGTCAGACCTGCGCCTTGAAATGAAAAAGGTGGCGCCCAATTCGAGATGACCCCTATATAGAAATATCCTTGGAAAAGCACTTTAACTGGTTAAACTATCTTTAGAGTTCGATTTCCCAAGCTCACTGAGGACACTGGCGAATGATTCAAACGAGCCTCTCCTGTTTCCGGAACCGCCCGGATCAGACGGCAAAGTACCTGACGGCTGTATCCCTTCATAGCCACACCAATTACTCCAAAGAAAGCCTGCAGTTCATTCCGAAATTCGCCGAAAAGTATCCTATTTTGCGCTGGGCGCTGGAACGCCAGTGCAAGAAGTCAAAGCTTCCGGTAGATTTCGACCGCGCCTATTGGACTCCGCCACTGACGGCAAAATTGTCGCACGAAGTCGAGAGCGGCCAGATCGAGAACGTGCTCGGATTGGCGAGCCTTGTATCACTGACCGATCATGACAACATCGAGGCGCCCACTCTGCTGCGGGCACTGCCCGAAACGGGCGATGTTCCGTTTGCGCTGGAATGGAGCGTCCCTCACGGAGGCGCCGTATTTCATCTTGGCGTTCACAATCTGCCCGACCGGCGCGCCGTTGAAATGACGTCGGAACTCGCGGCGTATACGAGATTCCCGTGCGATCACCGATTGAATGAACTGCTGGCAATGCTGGATCAGTGCCCTGAAATACTCATCGTTTTTAACCATCCGCTCTGGGATCTCGGCGAGGTGGGGCCGTGTTACGGGCAGCTCGTCGATCAGTTCCTGGAACGCCACGCAGGGTTCGTGCACGCTCTCGAAATCAACGCGACGCGTAGCTGGAAAGAAAACATCCGGGTCATCGAGCTGGCGGAGCGCCTTCATCTCCCGATCGTCTCCGGTGGAGACCGGCATGGATGCGAGCCGAGCGGCGCTCTGAACTTGACCCGCGCTGAAAGCTTTCCAGAGTTTGTCGCTGAGGTTCGACTCAAGCAGCGCAGTCACGTGCTTCTGATGCCGCAGTATGCCGAGCCGCGGTGCATCCACATCGCCAGGGAGCTGCTGGATACGATTCGCGACTATCCGGAATACCCGATAGGTTCCCGCCGTTGGGATAATCGGGTGTTCCATCCGGGCCGGACGGCGAACGAGCACTGCGCCCTTTCCACGCTCTGGAAGGCTCCACCGGCCTTCATCGAAGTCGTCTTTTCAGCTCTTTCTTTGCTGGAGAACGCTATGGTGCGGCGGGCGCTGACACACGTCATGGCAGACGAAGCCCATGCACGCGTTCTCTCCGAAGTCGGTTACGAGGCAACTTGGTGAAGAATGAAAATCTGAGAGTCGCATTTTTTCCAGATGCGTACCACGAGATAGACGGCGTCGCCAACACGAGCCGCCACTTCGAGGCATTCGCGAAAAAGCGCGCGCTCCCCTTCCTCATCGTTCACGCAGGGTCGCGAAATGAAATCGTGAGGGAAGGTTCTGTCACGAGGGTGCAGCTCCGGAGGAGCCGGCTGCAGTTCCCGCTGGACCGGACCCACGAATTCGACGCGTTGTTCCTAAGGCACAGCCGGGAACTGGCGCCTTTAATTCGGCAATTCAGGCCGGACGTCGTGCAAATCACGGGACCGAGCGACGTCGGAATTTTGGGGGCGGTGGTCGCTCACAGGTACTCGATTCCGTTGGCGGCTTCCTGGCAAACCAATCTGCATCAGTACGCTCGCGATCGAGTGTCGTCGGCGGTTTCATTCTTGCCGAAGGCCGCAACTGGCAAGTTGGCGAGCGCTGCCGAGCGCTGGAGTTTCCGCGCGGCGGCGCGCTTCTACAAGATCCCGCGACTTCTGTTCGCGCCGAACCAGGAAGTTGTCAAACTGCTCCAGAAAGCGACCGGAAAGCCCTGCTACCTGATGTCTCATAGCGTGGACACCTTGCGTTTCAGCCCAGAATTCCGGGATCGCCAGCCAGGCCCGTTCCGAATCGGCTATGTGGGACGGCTCACGGCGGAGAAAAATGTGCGGGCCCTCGCGAGGCTCGAGAACGCGTTGCTCGCCACAGGACACCGCGACTTCCGATTCGTCATCGTAGGCGAAGGCGCCGAGGGAAAGTGGCTGCGGAAGACCATGCGGCAGGCTGAATTCACTGGCCTTCTCACCGGAAAAGAATTGTCCCGGACATTCGCCAACATGGACGTTCTGGCCTTCCCTTCGGAAACTGAAACGTTCGGTCTCGTCGTTCTAGAGGCGCTGGCTTCGGGCGTGCCTGCAGTCGTCACTGCCGGAGGGGGGCCGAAGTTCACGGTGCAACATGGCAAGACGGGATTTGTTGCGAAGAACTTCGACGAGTTCGTTGCGTGCACGGCAATTCTGCTGGTGCAACCGGAATTGCTCGCGGCGATGCGTGAAGCGGCCCGCCGGTATGCTCTTTCAACGTCCTGGGAGCGGATCTTCGAGGATATGTACGAGGCCTACGACCGCTGTTTGTATGCTGCGAATAGGGTCGGCCGCGGCGTGCTCGATGTAGCGACGACGTAGGTTAAACTATAATTGCGGACCCGCGAGCGCGTGGCCTTCCGCTGATCCCGCCTATTTATCGATTCTTGAGAACAGGGGCTTCAATGGTCATTCGCGGACGCAGATATTTCCCCCTCATCGCCTCCATCATCGCGCCGATTGCGCTCTGGCCCGTCACAGCGTCAACGCAAGCCCCGGCCGGAATCCCCGCTGAACCCCAGCTCACCCTTTCCCAGGTTGTTGAAAAGCTGGTCCAGAAGAATGCTGAGCGGGCAAAGGCTCTTGAAAGCTATCGTGGCACGCGCAGCTATGAGCTTGACTATAGGGGCTTTCCTACCGCGCTCCGTGCAGAAATAACCGTGGACATCAGCTACAACGCTCCGGACAGAAAGGAGTTCAAGGTTCTGTCGGAGAGCGGGAACAAATGGATCGTCCAACGAGTTCTCAAGCGGTTGATCGAAACGGAGCGCGAAGCCCAGGAATCCGCGAATAGGGCAAGCGTTGAACTCAACACCCAGAACTACGAGTTCACATCGCTCGAACGCCGAGCGAGCGCTGATGGCTGCGCCTACGTTCTCGGCGTCCAGCCTAAAGTACCGAATAAATTCCTGTACCGTGGCCGGATCTGGGTAAATGACCAGGACTTCGCCGTCTGTCGAATCGAAGCCGAACCAGCTAAGAACCCGTCAATCTGGATTACCAAGACCCAGATCCGCCAGAACTATCAGAAGATTGGAGACTTCTGGCTTCCCGTGGAAAACCAGAGCGTTTCGACTTTGCGCCTCGGCGGCCGCGCCAGCTTGGCCATCGAGTATCAATATTATGAAATCAATGCTGCCCATCTCGTGAAGTAAGCTAGTTCTGCTTCCGCAGGCCACTGAATCACATCCTTTCCAGCGGCCTCAATACTCACGAAGCCGCCCATGCGTGGGCCTCAAACCGCCGGAGCCTCGGTAATGGGTAACTCTACATTGCTCGCGTAATTCTTTCCTAATTCTGCTCTACTCGGTGCTCTCTGCAGCCTCAGGCTGCGCGGTTGGCGGGTCGAGCGGTCAACATGTGAGGAGTTCCAAGCATCCTACTTACCTTCGGGTGTACAGTCTCGGAGAGGCGTGGAGCCCCTATGCGGTTACTGCTAGTGGAAGATGACGTGGCAATTCAGGGTTTCCTGAAACGAGCCTTGTCGGAAGCTGGATACCAGGTGGATACGGCCCACGATGCTAGGAGCGGGGAGCTTAAAGCCTTAGAAGGCATCCACGATGCCTTGATCATCGATCTCGGACTTCCCGACATGGATGGCCTGAACTTGATTGCGAGGTGTCGCGCCCAGGGTAGCTCCGCGCCTGTGTTAATCCTATCCGCACGTCGTTCCGTGGACGAGCGAGTGAAAGGATTGGAGCAGGGGGGCGACGACTATCTCACGAAACCATTTGCCCTGGCCGAACTCCTTGCGAGGCTGAGAAATCTTCTACGTAGGTCATCGCCGACACATAATGACTCGGTGCGGCTGGAAGCCTCCGATTTGCAGCTTGATCTCGTGCGCCATGAAGCGCGACGCGGCGATCACTTGCTCCAGTTGACCCCGCAAGAGTTCTCCCTCTTGGAATATCTTTGCCGCAACGCCGGACGTGTTGTAACTCGTACCATGATCCTAGATCACGTCTGGCGTATGCGGATCGATCCCGCAACGAATGTGGTCGATGTCCACATTTATCGTCTGCGAAACAAGGTTGACCCCGATGGACGCACACCGCTGATTCACACCATCCGCGGCGTTGGGTACATGCTCAAGAATGCCTAAGATGTCACGCACGACAGCGGCTTGGCGCATTTCGATTTGGACTACTCTTGCATTCGCCCTCGGAACGGGTCTGGCGTTCGCGATCGTTTACTTGCTCGTTGCCCAGACCATTCGAGAGCGCACTGACGCGTGGCTTAGCGGTGAAGCTGAGGTACTTGCCCAGGTCTCCGCAGATACTCCCAAAGACCACCTGTACAGCAGAATCGTTGGAGAAGTAGCAGAGCTTGCGACCCGGGAATTGCCGGATGAGCGCAATTCGCGAGGGCAAAGGCTGAATTCCGTATTCTTTTTGGTCGAGCCCGTTGATGGGAATGAAAGTCCTTTGTGGGTTGGGCCGGGCTCAAACGACGCCTTTCTCAAGGCCATTCAGGGAGCCAATCTTGGTCAGGGTACTCCGCAGTCCATACGAGTTGAAGGCTGGCCGACGTCATTCCGGGTAGTTGCGCGACACGTAGACGGTCAAGGAAAAGTCATTTACCTCGGGCTCTCCGATCGTGGAGACAGCCATCTGCTGTACAATTTGACTCGCCGTTTTCTGCTGCTCTGGGGCGGTACCGTCCTGATGGGGTTTTTTATCTCCTACATGAGCGCGCGACGCACACTTCTCCGCGTCGAGCACATCACGGAAACCGTCGCCCGAATTGGCAGCGAGGACTTAGGCGAACGGTTGCCTGAGTCCGCGAGTCGCGATGAGATCTCGCGATTGGCGAAGACCTTCAATCTTATGCTGGACCGGATTCAAACCTCGGTAAATCAGCTTCGCTCGGTAACGGATGCGGTGGCGCACGATCTTAAAAGCCCGGTAACTTCAATTCGCGGCACGCTCGAAGCGGCGTTATGTAGTGAGACCAACGAACATTGGCGTGACTCTGTCGGCGAAGCAATCGAAGGCTTGGATCGGCTTTTGAACCTACTGAACACGACGCTCGATCTCGCTGAGGCGGAAGCGGGGGCACTTCGCCTCGATCGCAGCCCGATTGACCTTGCCGAGGTCGTAAAGCAACTCATAGACCTTTACCAGCCGGCCATGTACGAACGGCATCACGAATTGGTAGTAGACCTTGAAGCTCACGTGGTCGTGAACGCTGATTTGTCTCTGTTAAGCCGCACGGTAAGTAATTTGTTGGAAAACGAGTTGGCTCACCTTCCGTCCGGATGTTGTGTACACATTCGACTGCGTTCGCAGCAACGGTCAGCAGAACTGGTAATCGAAGATAATGGTCCGGGTTTCCCACCTGAGATAGCTGGCCGAGCGGTTGAGCGGTTCGTGAAGGGCAAACACTCGCCGGGCCACGGCCTCGGCCTCGCTTTCGTTGATGCGGTCGTAAAGGCGCATGGCGGCGCTGTTAAGATCTCTGATGGTCCCGCAGGTGGTGCTGTCATAACCCTTTCACTGCCTGCTAGCGTGCTCCAGCCTGCATAATCTTGGCGGGTCGCAGGCGCGAATGACGCTGCGCCACATAGAGCAGGTTGGCCTCTCCCATTTAAATGAACAATTTGTCATCTGAAAGACGTCGCAAAGTCATTCTCGACTGATAGCGTTCCGAATCGAAGTCTTCGAATGCATCGTTCGAGGGCCTAATCCGTCAATGAGATGTCAACATTGCATGGCAGTGACCTCGGATACGAGAAAGGATTGGGTTTCGTTTTGGTTTGGCTCACCATTCTCTAGGATTACGGCCTCTTCGGGCCACACTTGCGAGGTCCCACTTGCTCAGGAAGCGTGCCGATCTTGAGCCGCGCTCTTCGGCTGTCATTCCGGCTCGTTCCGCGATGCCTCTGCTTTTTCGCGTTTGTATTTGTGGCCGTCAATTTGTCTGCAATCTCTACGCGCGCTCAAGATAACTACGAAATTCAGGTGTACGGGTCCGAGTTGGTTGACCCGGGGCACACCATGGTCGAGCTGCACAGTAATTTCACGATTGACGGCTCGAAGACGATCGTTGATGGCGTTTATCCGACGAATCATGCCGAACATGAGACGGTCGAGATTACCCACGGATTTACGGACTATTTCGAGTGTGGATTCTACATTTTTACTTCGGTAACCCAAGGCCAGGGCTGGCAGTGGGTGGGCGATCACATCCGGCCGCGCTTCGCCGTCCCGGAAAAATGGCACTGGCCTGTCGGCGTCAGCATTTCAGACGAACTTGGCTACGTAAGGCGGCAATATGCGGTGGACACCTGGACGTGGGAAATCCGGCCGATCGTGGACCAAAAATTCGGCAGGTGGTATTGGTCCTTGAACCCCACGCTTGACCGCTCCTTCCACGGCGAGAGCGTGCATCAAGGCGTCGTCTTCTCGCCGAATTTTAAATTCAGCTACGACTTCACTTCCAAAATCGCCGGCGGGCTCGAATATTACGGGGCGGTCGGCCCGGTCACGGGGTTCGATGCGGTCGCACAACAGCAGCATCAGGTTTTCCCCGCGATTGATCTGAATCTCGCACCGCAGTGGGAGATCAATTTCGGTCTCGGCGTCGGTCTCACGAGGGCGACCGATCACCTTATTGCGAAAATGATCCTAGGGTATCGATTCAATTTTTGAGCTGAGAGTAGGAACGAACAAATGATAAAGGGTGTTGTCATCGGTGCTTTTCTGGCCGGAGTGATTTTAGCTGGTGGGTGCTTCTACTACTTCGCTTCGGGCATGGCGCCCGTCGCCACGGCCGATCCGCCCATGCCGTTTGAGCGGAAACTGGCGAATATGGCCCTGAACGCGCATATCGGGAAGCAGCACGCCGTTCAGTCTCCCGTGGCCGCCGGCGAACCTACTTTTCTTGCCGGCGCGGAAGTATACAAACAGCACTGCGCGGCCTGTCATGGAATGCCCGGCCAGCCGCCCACCGGCTACGCGTCCACGATGTTTCCAACGCCGACACAACTTTTCCGAGGGAACGGTGTGACCGATGACCCGGTGTTCGAGACGTATTGGAAGGCTGCCAATGGCATCCGCCTCTCGGGAATGCCCTCTTTCAAGACCACGCTAACGGACACTCAGTTGTGGCAGGTTAGCCAATTGGTCGCGCATGCCAACGAGATCCCCGAATCCGTAAGGAAGGTCCTTGTATCGGACCTGGCGACAGGCGCACCGTCGCATGAAACGGCCGCGAAGTAGCGCGGCAAAGAAGAAACCGAGGTATTGTGAGAATTTTACTTTACAGCCCTGACAACGGTGTGACGCGGAATTTCATGCCACACCTCTGGATGTTTCTTCTTCAGGCGCTGACCCCGGTTGGCCATGACGTATTGCTGATTGACGGTAACGCTCAACCGATGGATGAAGCGGATATCGCGCGGTTCGTTCGCGAACAAAACATCGGGCTTGTCGGGATCGGCGCAATGACCCGCATGATCGCAAAGGCGTACCGCATGGCCGACGCTGTGCGTGCCGCGGGTGTGCCGGTGGTGATGGGCGGACCTCACGTCACTGAAATGGCCGATGAAGCCCTCGGCAGGGACGGCGGCCCGCGCCATGCGGACGCTGTGGCTCTCGGTGAAGCCGATGAAACATGGCCAAAGATCGTCGAAGACGCCGCGCGTGGCAAGCTCAAGGATCTTTATGCTCCGGTGGACGAGTTTGGCCAGGAACGCAAACCTACCCTCCAGTCATATCCATCTATTCCCTGGGATACCATCGACCTTGGCCAGTTCAATTTGGTTCCCAAAATAGCCACGCCGATGCTCCAACGCCTTGGCGATGGCTGGGGCACCTTTCGCATAATCCCGATGGAGTCTGGACGAGGATGCCCTTACGGATGCGAGTTCTGCACGGTAACTGGTTTTTTCGGCGACACGATTCGGTTTCGCACAAACGAAAGTGTGGTGAGCGAGCTGCTGCTGCTGAAAGCTCGCGCCAAAAGCGAGCGCGGTCAAATTGCCGTCTTCTTCATCGACGACAACTTCGCTATCAATATCAAACGCACAAAATCGCTGCTGCGCGACATTATCGCCGCCGGCGCACAGGTGAATTGGGTCGCCCAGATCAGCGCCAATCTATTGCGCGACGACGAACTCGTCGACCTGATTGCGGCCTCAGGCGGCAAGTGGGTTTTCATCGGCATGGAGTCCATCGACCCGACGAATCTTGCCAGCGTGAACAAGGGGTTCAATAAACCTGGGGAGTATGCCCCTGTGCTCCAGAGGCTCGCGGACCGGAACGTATATGCGATTACCTCCTTTATCTTTGGCATGGACAACGACACGCCGGGGGTAGCAGAGCGGACGCTCCAACAGATTCGGACCTGGCCTCCGGGCTTGCCGATCTTTGGCCTACTCACGCCGTTGCCCGCCACGCCACTATACAAAAAGCTGGAGGCGGCCGGACGCCTTACTCGGCCGAAGCACTGGCAGGAATTCATACCATTTGAGATGGCCCACACGCCACTGAAGATGACGATCGCAGAAGCTCATGCGGAGGTAAAGTACGGATGGGCGCATTCGTATAGCCCAGAGGCGGTGGCTCACGCCGTGAATTCGCTGAATGCTAAGCCTTTGGGCTTTCGCGTCAACATCCTGATCTCGCGTCTTTGTTTTCGCGGGATTTATTTCCCGATGATGGGTCGCTTCGCATGGATCAGGGTCCTATCTGAAAATCGGCGGATAATCTTCAAACTAGTGAAAGAAGCGCTTGGTACATGGGGTCGCCCGTGGTTGAGGAGTGGTAAAGAGTTTAATCCTGATACGGAAGTCCTTCACCCAAACTGAATCCACGTTTGTCACCGTGAGGCAGTTTTGCTCCGGGCGTAATGAAAATGAACGATTTGTCATCCATGAGATACTGCTACTTCATTCCTAGCTGATAGTATTCCCCCTCCGAATCTGGGCAAGAGCTTCAAAGCGTATTAGAAGGATCTGTGGGTCTGAGCCGGTCGCTCATGCACTTTCGACATCGGTCGCGGGATTGATGGTTTTTTTTGATATGCAATCCGCCACGTTGCGAGCGACCAGCATCGCGGCCGGCTCGCGACCGCACAGTCAGATTGCTCGTCCCTGCAAGAGAATGGGAATAATGGAAAGAGCGCGTCAGCGGTCATGGAGCGATATTCTGGGAACGGTCGTTATCGCGGGGCTGCTGCTCGCTTTTCCGGCCAAGGCTCAGCAACCGCAACAGCCGCCGCCCGCGAGTGCACCTGCACAGACCCCATCGAAACCGAACAAGAGCAAAGGCGATCCAAACAGCAAGAGTCAGGAGCAGGAAACGACCCCAAAGAACGACCGAATTTTCTGGACTCTGCCGAACTACTTAACCGTGGAAAATGCCGCGCACGTCCCGCCGCTGACGGTCGGTGGAAAATTCAAACTGACGGCCCAGGATTCCTTCGATCCCGTCGAAATTCCCTTCATAGGTTTGGTCGCCGGCATCGGCCAGGCCCAGAACAGCGAACCGTCATACGGACAGGGGGGCGCTGGTTACGGCAGGCGCTACGGCACCGCCTTCGCCGACAACACGATCGGAAACTTCATGACGGAAGCTGTTTTTCCCGCCATGCTCCGGCAGGATCCTCGCTATTTTCAGTTGGGAAAAGGAGGATTCTGGCGACGCACTGGGTACGCGTTCAGCCGGCTCGTTGTCACCCGCAGCGATTCCGGTCAGAGTCAGTTCAACTCTTCCGAGATCGCGGGCAATGCGGTTGCCGCCGGGATTGCTTCGTCCTACCATCCCGCACAAGACCGGAGGTTCTCGAACACCATGACCATCTGGGGCACGCAGATCATGTGGGATGGAGTCGCTAATGAAATGAAGGAGTTTTGGCCCGACATTCACCGCTGGTTTAGCAGGAACAAGAAGGAGCAGCCGTAGTTGCGCCCGTGAAACCCATGGTTCTGAATCCGATGCGGCCAGGAGAAAATCCGCGTTCATATGAGGGATGAGTCGATCCGTTGGTTTATCTTAGCAACTCTGTGCAGGTTCTTGCTGAGGGGCCAGCCGCCTCTTCACCGCCGGAAAGCGAAGTTCACGCTTCATACGTCCACCAGGCCTGGAAGATGGAGAGGAGACCTCACATGAATCTGAAGGCGGCGAAGTCCTTCGCTGTAGCCGCGATTCTAGTGCTTTGTTTCTTAGCATCGGTTCCGTTGCGGGCGCAAATCACTGGCGCTACGCTCTCAGGCGCCATCACAGGCCCCTCGGGAGCAGTTGTTCCCAACGCCAAAATCTCCGTCAAGAATGTCGTCACGGGGCAATCGGCGGAGACCCAGACCGATTCGGCTGGACTCTACAACGTTCCAAACCTCATTCCTGGGGATTACGAGCTTTCCGTTTCAGCCGAAGGGTTCCCCGCCAGCGTAACGAAAGTGACGATCGCCGGCGCAGCTATGCAAACGATGAACGTGACGTTGGGTGGGGCGCTTTCGCTGGGGGACCTCGGATTCTCGCCGACGCAGACCCAGGGAAACGCCCTGTATCAGGCGAGGCTAGACAAGCGCTCGCATATGCTCAAGGTCCATCAGCGGCTCGGTTTGATCGATGCCATCCCTCTGCTCGCCACGGTCATCTTGGGGACCGGCGCCGGCGGCAAGAGCACTAGTTCGGCCGACCGCTATGCGCATCTTGCTCTCGGTTCGGTGACGGGAGACTTGTATTTCATGAGCGCTTACTATGCCATCCGCGCGCCTAGAATTCCGGGAACACAAGTCCGTGGGCCCATCCGCCTGCACAAGGCTCTGGCCTGGATTCATGGTCCGGGAATGATCCTGACACCCATTTTGGGGGCGATGGCTTTTGATCAAGAAAGTAAAGGGGAAAAAGTTCATGGCATCGCGAGTGCCCACGGAGCGGTGGCGATCGTAACAGCAGCGGCGTATGGAGCTGCAATTTTGTCCGTATCGTTCAAGTTCTAAAGAGGAGTCGTGAAAAAAAGCATATTAATCGCCTTCCTGTTTCTTGGGCTTCCCACTTTTGCCCAAACAGAAAGCCAGTGGGTTCTCGAACAATCCACTCTCACATATCACGTAACCCATCCGCTGCATCAACTTGATGGCGTCAGCCATGCGGCGCGAGGAAAGGGCGTGTGCCACGCCGGACAATGCGATTTCTTGATAGCGGTGCCCGTGAAATCGTTCGATTCCGGGGACAGCAACCGCGATCTTCACATGCTTCAAGTCGTGCGCGGTGGGCAATTTCCAATCGTCACGGTCCGCACCCGTTTGTCGGAAGACGCATCCGCATCAACAACGGTTCACGCCGATCTGGAAGTCCAATTTGCCGGCCAGACCGCCAACTATAAGCAAGTGCCATTCCAACTGGTAACTCAAGGAAACGAGATCCGTATATCAGGAACCATCCCGGCTACGCTGTCCGATTTCAAGATTGACCCACCGTCCCTCTTGGCGATGCCCGTTAAAAACGAGATACCGGTGCGCGTAGACATGACTTGGCAGAAGCAAAAGTGATGGCAACGGGACGCGCACTGGAAATTTCCGATGGCGATCGGCGCAAGTGGTATCCTCCGCGGGTAGCGCTGGCGGATCAGGTAGAGCGATGCTATTACAAGATCTGGCGTTCGCGGCCCGAACCCTGCGGAAAAGCCCCGTCTTTACGCTCACCGCCGTACTGACCATAGCCTTGGGCGTCGGGGCCAGCACCGCCATCTTCAGCGTTACGAATGCCGTCCTCCTGCGGCCCCTTCCTTATAAAAACCCAGATCAGCTCGTCATCATCCCCACCGATATGCGCAATCGCGGCGTGAAAGACTTTCCTTTTTCCAACGAAGTTTTCATGGATGTGCGCGACGCGACCAAAGACGAATTCCAAGGCATGGCCGGCGTCTTCGCCTTCCCGATTACTTTGACCGGCGACGATGGCACTCCTGAGCAAGCAAAGGCCGGCATTGTCACCACGAACTATTTCAGCCTCGTCGGAGCCAGATTTACGTACGGCCGCGATTTCAGCGAGCAGGACGGCCTCCCGCAACCGCCTCCGCCTCCGCCTGCGCCAGGCGCCAACACTCCGCCACCGCCTCGCCTGCCGATTATGGCCATCATCAGTTGGGAATATTTCCAGCGGCGCTTCGGCGGCAATCCCGCCATTCTCGGCCAATCTCCCCTAAATCGAGGCAAGCCCTTCAGCCCGCAAATCATCGGAGTACTGGCTCCTCGCTTTCAACTTTATTTCCCGGCTTCATCGGACATCTTGGCCGCTCCCGAAATCTACATCGCCAACCGCATAAAGTACGACAACGCCCAGAGGCTTTCCGTCTCGATGCGCGTGATCGCCAGGTTGAAACCCGGCGTGCCCCTTGCGGCCGCGCAAGCCGCCGTTGATGAAGCTGCAGCGGAGCAGCGAAAAATCGCCCCGATTCTCGACACCGCTGGATTCGCAATGCGCGTTGTGCCAATGCAACGGCAACTCGTCTCCGAAGTTCGTCCCACCATTCTGGCGCTGATGAGCGCTGTGGTTTTTCTCTTGCTCATCGCGTGCGCCAACGTGGCGAATCTTCTGCTGGTGCGCGCGTCGCTGCGGGAACGCGAACTCGCGCTGCGCGCGGCAATCGGCGCAAGCTGGTGGGCTCTTGCCCGCCAGATGCTGGTTGAGGCGTTTCTGCTCGCCGCCATGGGTGCGCTCGGAGGCCTCGCGCTGGCATGGCTCGGAATCCACGAATTGATCCTTATCGCGCCGGCAAATCTTCCGCGCCTCGATACGATCCGCATTGACGGCGCCGTGCTCGCTTACACTGCCGTCTCAAGCCTTCTGGCTGGGGCCCTTTTCGGTTTGGCGGCTGCTTGGCGCGCTTCACGGCCCGACGTCATGACGGTTCTGCGCGGCGGCAGCCGGACCGAAGGGCTGGCACACGGCGGCGTATCGCGAAAGATTGTGGTCGTCGTCGAAGTTGCGCTCGCTTACGTATTGCTCATCGGCTCGGGATTGATGATTCGTAGCTTCATCGAACTCCAGCACATTGACCCCGGCTTCAATCCTCATGGTCTGCTCACATTCCAACTTCAGTCCGATCGATTCCCTCAGACGCAGCAAGAGCGCGCCGTGGCCGCTCGCCAACTCGAGGACCGCCTGCGCGCCATCCCCGGCGTGCAGAGCGTAACCGCCTCAAGTCCATTTCCACTCACGGGTGGCTACAGTCCCATTCGCTGGGGGCTCGAGGACGCCATCGCCGACGCCAGCAAATTTAAGGCGTGCGATCCTCTCATCGTTCTGCCCGGCTACTTCGAAACGATGCGCACGCCACTGATCGAAGGCCGCACATTCACGGAAGAAGATAACCAGCCCGGCCGCACCTATGCCGTCATTGATAGCATCCTGGCTGGTCGCGCATTTCCAGGCCACTCCGCCATTGGCAAGCGCATTCTTATCCGCATTGTGACGCCCCAACCCGTATGGGTCGAAATTATTGGCGTCGTCGCTCACCAGCGCGGTGTGTCGCTAAGCGAGCCTGGCCGCGAGCAAGTGTTTTTTGCCGACGCCTACTTGGGCTCCGGCGCAACCGATCGCTGGGCCATTCGCACCGGCACCGATCCGGCGGCCTACGCAAACGAAGTCCGCGCGTCGCTTAAGGCATTCGACCCGCACCTCCTGATCACGGAGATGCAGCCGATGGACGCCTTGGTTGACAAAACGCAAGCCGGCACGCGCTTTTCGCTGCTGCTGATCGGAGTGTTCGCGGTGATTGCGGCGCTCCTCGCGGGCGTGGGGCTTTACGGCGTGCTTTCGACGGTTGTGCGCCAGCGCACCTCCGAGATCGGCGTGCGTATGGCGCTGGGCGCCGGGCGCGGCAACATCTTCAAGCTCGTAGTCGGCCATGGATTGCGCCTCACGGGCATTGGCATCGCCGCCGGTCTGATCGCCGCTTTCGCCCTCACACGAGGGATGGCTACGATGCTCGTGGGCGTCAAGGCGACTGACCCCGCAACTTTCGTTACGATGGCGGCAGTGTTTTTCCTGCTCGCCGCCTTGGCGTGCTGGCTTCCGGCATGGCGCGCCGCAAGTCTCAGCCCTACGGTCGCTCTTCGCGACGCGTGACAGGTCCAAGAATCAATTTTTTTTTGGGCCGCCGAGACGGCATTTATTTGATCGATGATCGGGGACATTCCTATTCTCCTAGCTTCTCGACGATGCGGTAGTGCGAGATGGTTTGGCCGATCATTTCCGGGAGGTCGCCATTGGCGACGGATATTAGGCTGTGCTCACCGCCAAGTCAACGCACGCGTAAGACTGGCTGAACACCACCAGCGCCGCTCGAAAACCACCGCCCGCTTGACAAACCGCGAAGGCCACCGCCAAAGCGGCGCCACGCATCCCATTGATAATATTAAGCTTAGAAGTTTCGCGGCCAGCGCGTCGTTTGGCACTCCCTGTGCCTTAATCATATCGAGAGCGCCGGGCGAAAGCGGACAGAAGCACGGATTCAAGACGCGTTTTACTGCTCTCGGAAGGGGTCACAAAATGAAATATCTAAGAGTTCTAGCAATACTTGGCTTCTGCTTGGTTTCGGCCTCTTACGCGCATGCGCAGAGAGTTTCGGTCGGCGTGGGGTTCGGCGGGGTAGGAGCTTACGTCGGTGCACCTCCCGTCTGCGCCTACGGCTACTATGGCTACGCTCCGTATGCGTGCGCGCCTTATGGCTACTATGGACCTAGCTACTTCTCCGGCGGCATCTTCATCGGTGCCGGCCCTTGGTTCCACGGTTACTATGGCCGCGGCGGCTACTACGGACGTTCCGGCTTTTACGGCGGCTCCGGTTTCTACGGCCGGTCCGGGTTCAATGGCCGTTCGGGCTTCTACGGCCGGTCCGGCTCTTACGGTCGTTCCGGCGGCGGACCTGCTTACTCTAGACGCGGAGCAGTCGGCGGCTCGTTCCGCGGCGGCGGCAGCGCACGCGGCGGCTACTCACATGGAGGCTTCGCAACACGGGGGGGCTCCGCAAGCGGTGGCTTTCACGGCGGCGGCTCTCACGGCGGCGGACACAGGTAGCCTGCGTCCTTAACTTAACTCGAATCTCGAACGGCCGGCAGCACACGCTGTCGGCCGTTTGCTTTTCATACCGGCAGCCGTCGTCTTAAGCAGACATCCCGCATCAGATTGAAAATGGACACAAGCGGAAAATGGTCGCTGACTTCCAGCCAAGACACCGAGGTTTTCATGCGGCGCGGCGCGCACTTGCAACCTGAAGTTCGGCTGGTCTCACCGATGGAGGAATTGATCGGCTTCAAGAACCGCTTTCTTATGAGGCTCTTAGGTAGCGCGCGGTTCTTGTTCTTCTGGGTCCAGTTCTTCTGAAGGGCTTTGTTTGGGGAAAGCAGCCGTTTCACGAAGCGTCGCGACGCCCTACTTGCTCGCTGCAATCTCCTGCTCCAGTTTTGCGACCGTTTTCTTCAACCAACTGAGAACAGCGGTTTGGAGCTTGTACGGATCGCCTTCGGCCTTGAGCGACTCGACGGTGTCACCTTTTTCGTTCAGCAGGATCTTGTGGCAGATGTCGCCGCTTGAGTTACGCACTTCGGGTGGCGCAAACTCGCTCAGGAAGCAGCTTGAGCATTCGTGCTCTTTTTCCTCAAGCCCTACGTTCAGGCAGGTGATCGAGTCGCGGAAGATCTCTGGGGCGCGGCGGGGTTCCCGAACCGATGGGTAGTATCCCGCTTTCTCGATCATCTCGATCTCAAACTTCAACTGCTGAATCATTTCCTTCTTGTCGATGCCCATCGGCGGACTCCTTGGCGGCAGCGAGGCCGTTGGCGTTCCAAAAATGACGCGTCCACAGGGGGCTTGTTGAGAGGATCGATAAACCCTGCCATGCGCTCGCAAGCTGCGTCGTGTGCTTGCGCAGAAGCTCCTGCCCACAGTATAACCTTGGCGACTCGGTTCTCTCGAAAACAAAATTGTTGGAGAAAACAGCATCACGCAAGCGATTAGGATCTAGATTGAAATAATTCACATGGTCGCTGAAGGGGTTACCGGTAGGAAGTATCAACGACTAGCCAGAGATAGCGCTCCGAAAATCATCTGGGATGAATCTTATGGAGGAGGGTGCGTATGGCTTCCTTGCCGGAGAACGGGTTGGTTCACCTCCGAAGTCCCTACTCCGTTCCAGAAACAGTGACGCGACTTGAATCCGTGCTTCGCACGTCGAACCTCACTATATTCGCGCAGGTGGATCACTGCGGCGAAGCCAAGAAGGTCGGCCTCGCAATGCGCCCCACTCAACTGATTATTTTCGGGAGCCCCAAGGGAGGAACGCTTCTGATGGTCGCCTCTCCAACTCTTGCGATAGATCTGCCGCTAAAGGCGTTGGCATGGGAAGACGCGGATGGCAAGGTCTGGCTTTCCTACAACAGCCCTGACTATCTCAAGCGGCGGCACGAAATCCCAGACGATTTGCTAAAGAACATCGCCGGCGTCGGGGCGGTGTTTGCAAAGGCCGTAGAATAGTCTTTCGTCGTACGCATCATTCTTTGCCCGAATATTCTTGCGCGACGATTCTTGCCCGAGAATTCCTTATCGAGGATATATGCCGGTGCCAAACGCCAACGACAATCGGCTCGCATCCAGCGCGAACGCCAACCGCGCCAGCGATCATCTCGCGAATGAGCGCACCTTCCTCGCGTGGGTGCGCACCGGCATCGCCATTGTCGTGTTCGGTTTTGCCATCGGGCGCTTCGCCATTGCCATCCGGCAACTCATGCAAATACAAGGTCGGGCTTCATCGTCGGCGGGGCTTTCCGTTTGGTTCGGCACCATCGCGATCGTCGCGGGCGTGGTATTGACCCTGGGTGGCTTGCTTCGCTACCGCCGCACGCGTGCTCAGTTGGAGTCCGGGAAGTTCGAGCCCGCTGGTTTTGTCGTTGATCTCGTTGGAATTCTCGTCACATTGTTCGGCTTGGCCCTGGCCGGTTACCTGGTTTTCATCGGACGCCACCTCTAAAGCAGTTCACTTCTCGCGATGTGAACGTCCCGCTTTCCTATATGCCTCGTCCAACACTGCAAACCCAGCACCCAATTCCTGGACGCTTGTGAGTTCAAAAAGCTTCCACTTTTTGCCTTCTTGCTTCCTCCCGCCCATCGCAACCTTGTAAGCAATTGCCTGGGGACTTCCGAGAGCGCGCTTTTCCGGAAGCATCGCGAACACAATATTCGCGCGATAGAAAGCGCGCATGCCAAACATCGGCCGGACATTTACCCCAGGCCAGCGCAGGATTTCTTCGCCGAGCAACACACACAGATGGCGCATTTCGTCCGAAATGTGCGGCAGTTTCGGTCTTTCCATTTCGCTCGCTCCAGATCAAACCCGCAACCTGACTTGTGGTGGCTCTGAGATCACATTCCTCGTAAATCAAATCGCTGCACCATAAGAAATATTTTGTGTTCTGCGTTCTTCGATGATAGGTGTAATCCTCGCTAAGGAGAAGACCAGCCAGCCATGTGTTTTTCAGCAACAGCGAATTTTGTCGGCAGCGGAGTTCTGGGCGCCCTCGGCGTCTTCACATTGACGAAGGTAAAGCACAGGCGCGAACTGCTTTTCGCGTCGCTGCCCACGCTATTCGCCGTTCATCAGTTCATCGAGGGATTCGTCTGGCTGGGATTGGATGGGCGTCTCTCGCCTGCGGTGACGCACGATATGGGCGCGGCCTACATGCTGTATGCCCAGGGGCTCCTCCCGTTCCTGCTGCCGCTAAGCGTGCTGCTGTTTGAGCCTGACGGGAAGGGCCGCAGGCGCATGCTGCCGTTTCTCGCGCTCGGCATTGCCACGGCGCTTTATATTTTGTGGGCATTGACGGCGTACCCGTTGCACGTATACGTCAGGGAAAACAGCATTGTGTACATCAATCAAGCGACAAACAATACAGCGGTTGCCCTGCTGTATGTGATTGCCACGTGCGGTTCGCTATTCTTGTCGGAAATCAGGCCAATGGTAATCTTCGGCGCGGCAAACCTGGTGATTCTCCTCGTTGTCATGGAGGTCAAGCGATACGCGTTCACCTCGCTGTGGTGTGCGTACGCGGCGACCGCAAGCCTGATCATCCTCGCCTACTTCTGGAAAACCAGCAGACACCGGCCATTACTCTACGCGCAGCCTTTGTGGGGCAGATTTGTAGCTCCATAGAAGTTAGCTTTGCGATGCATTCCACGGCTGCCTCGTACAGGCCAGGTATTCTTGGTAGCGACTGTATTGCCGCTCTTGCGGGCTCCGTTAGCCCGGCCCGTCATGAGCCCTTCGAATTCCGGGGTATCCTTTAATCGTGAAAGAACACCAGAGAGAACTCTTCTTCGGTCTTATACGGATACACGTGCTTGTCCACGCTTCTCAAGAGTCCATCTTCGGTTTAGCCATGATGAAAGAGTTAGCGCATCACGGTTACCGCATCGGGCCAGGGACGCTCTACCCGCTGCTTCACGGATTGGAGCGAGGCGGATTGCTGCGATCGCAACTGAAAAACGTCGGCGGCCGGCGGCGACGCGTCTATACGATCACTGCCTCCGGCAGAAAAGCACTCGCGAGGGCGAAATCGAAGGTCGATGAGTTGCACCACGAACTCCATGAAGAACACCCGCGAAAGATTTCATCCGTGTCGAGGTGATCCGCGAATCCAAAAATGCGGGCTGGCATAGTATCGAGTTTCGATATATGCTGCTCGCGTTGGCACGCTTTGCTTCAAAAAGAGCCCATCGTGGCGCCGCCCAAGAACGTTACTCGTAATTGCTCCAGACTAGCGCTGTTCCTCCTTATCCTGGCCGCTCCGGCGCTGTGGGCGCAGGCCGGGCCTCCATTCCAGACTGACGATCCGACGCCAGTAGACCTCGGGCATTACGAAGCCTATGTCTTCGGGGGCTTGGGAGGCACTCCGGCGGAAATTGATCCGCTCGGTCCGGCATTCGAATTCAACTGGGGAGCCCTGCCCAACGTGCAGCTTCATGCGATCTTGCCCTTCGGGGCGGTCCTGCCATCGAATAATCCTATCTATGCTCCGGGCGGAGAAGGCCCTAGCGCCTTTGGCCTGACGGACATGGAACTGGGCGTGAAGTACGGTTTCGTGAAGCAAACGAAACACCGTCCGCAGATCGGCTCGTTCACCATGTTCGAGATTCCGACTGGCAGCTATTCCAGAGGCCTCGGTGTAGGCCGCGTCTGGTACAAACTGCCCATCTGGGTAGAAAAGGAGTTTGGGCCCTGGAGCCTTGTCGGCGGAGCCGGATACGTCGTCAATAAACAATATCAGTATCGGAATTACGTCTATGGCGGCTTTCTAGTAAAGCGGGAAATCAGCAAAAAGCTGGAATTGTCTGTCGAGGTCTTTTCTCACGCGCGCGAAGGTTTCGCTACTCCTCAAACGCAATCCTCGACTCTTATTGACGCGGGCGGTTATTACCACTTCAAGTCCCCCGGTCTTCAATTACTTTTTGCCTATGGACACTCCATTGCCGGGCAAACAGAGAATTACGCCTACCTTGGCCTCTATAAAACCTGGGGAAAAGACAAAGATACAAACAAGAAAACCGTGGGGGACGCAATGCTGTCCGCGCAACCGCACTAGAATGGATTTTGAGGAACTGCAGCTTGGAGTGTGATCTGCCGTTCCTCATCACGAGCATAAAAATAAATGGAAATCACGATACGCAGCCTCTGGACAGCAATACACGGCATGGGATTCGGTGCGCTCTATCTGCTGGCATGTTCCGGTGCGCTCATCGAGCTTTATCGCTTCACCACTTCGTGCGAATTCACATCCGGCCAAGAGCGCTTCCTGAAGCTTTACCTGATCACGATGGTTCTACTCGCGTGGGCCGCTGTGCTGACCGGAGCTTACATCATCTATCCGTGGTACCGCGCGGCGCCCCCGCCGGGAACAGCCGATCTCTCGATGTTTCCACAGCGCTTGCTGATGTCTAGTCCAACCACAATCGGCTGGCACTCGCTTGGGATGGAGTGGAAAGAGTACGTCGCCTGGTTTGCTCCGATCTCGATCACCATGGTCGTGTTCGTCTTCATCAAGTATGGCCGCGACCTCAAGAATCATCGGCAACTTCGCGCTGCGGTGCTTTGCTTTACTCTAGCTTCGTTTGTTGCCGCGGGTATCGCGGGTTTCTTCGGCGCGATGATCAGCAAGTACGCGCCGGTCCAGGGCGGCCACACGATTCAACTGAGCCAGGGGGAAGAAAAATGAATGCTTCAAAGAATCTCGCCGCACCCAACCCTCCGGCCATGACGAACGGTTCCGGCGCAGCCGCCATTCTTTCGGCTGGTATCGGTTCCTTTGCTCTGGCAGTCCTGGCCTTCGCCGCGGATAAATCGGCTCCCATCAAGAGCAACCTTGTTTTCTATAAACCAACGGGGCCCCTTTCAGGCGTAACCACGGCTGCTATTCTGATCTGGCTTTTCACCTGGGGGATTTTGGAATGGCGCTGGCGAAAAAGGACAGTCGCTATAGGGCGCATCAACGCCGTCGCTCTCGCACTGCTGGGCCTGGGCCTACTGCTGACATTCCCCCCCATCGCCGAACTTCTCTGAAGGAAGATGTCTTTAGCTACTGCAACACCCGGCCTATCAGGACTTATCTTGAACGGTTTCCTGCTGTCGGTGATAATCACAGCCACGTCAGCCTTCGGAGGCACGTTCATGCCTATACCGAGCCAAAAAAGAACAGTGGGTCCCACGGAATCGCTCTGACCAATGCGCAGAAACACAATCGACTTCGACATCGTGCGGAATATCGGACTTGCTTTGCCCGGCGTCGAGGAGAGTACCGCGTACGGGTGCCCGGCGCTCAAGATCCACGGAAAACTCCTGGCGTGTGTCCCCGCTCATCGCTCGGCCGAACCTGGCTCGCTTGCCGTTCGCGTGGATTTCGATGATCGCGCCGAGCTGCTCGCTGCGGACCCCGATGTTTACTACGTGACGGACCACTACGTCGGCTATAGCGCTGTGCTGGTTCGCCTGTCTCGCGTCAATCCCGACGTGTTGCGGGATTTACTCGGCATGGCCCAAAAGTTTGTGACCCGCAACGCCGCGCCTCGTTCGCCAGCGCGGAAGCGCCGAAAGCTCGGTCCACGAAAATGAATAAAAGTATGATTCCGGGTGGTTGACGGCGTACCCGGAAGTTATCAGGAAAACTTCAGTCTCCGAATACGCGACTATTCAGCCCGCTAAACGCTGGGCTTCGTAATTCTGGTTTGCAAGCTTGCACGCTGCCTTGAACTACCGCAGCTTCGCGTACTCCGCCTTGGCTTCCTTCAGGATGGGGATGTCGGGATCGGCATTGTTCCACAACGTGAAGAAATCTTGATACGCTGCGCGCGCCTTCGGCATATCGCCCGTTAGCGCATACGCGCGCCCTAGCCCCAGCTGCGCGAGTGCGCCGATCAGCTCGTTTCCCACCACGCCCGCGTTGTCCAGAATTTTCTGAAACTCACTTGCAGCTTCGGCGCCCTGCTTTGCGGCCAGATACGCCTCGCCGCGCATGTAGACGGGATAAAGAGCGAAAGTGAACGAAGTATTCGTTTCACCCAATTCGTAAGGGGCAGACGCGGAGAGCGCGTCGATGGCTCGCTTGCCGTCACCGCTGTGAAGTGCAATTGCGGCGCGGATCATCGGCAGGTAATTGAACTGCTGGATTGTGTCTTCCGGAAAGCGCTTGCCCAGATCGGCGGCGAACCGCTCGGCCTGCGCGGTATCGCCTGCCAGCCCGAATGCGATGGCCGCGAGCGGCTCAGATTGTCTGCTACTTGCCAGTGCGAGTGCGGCCTGCGCTTCTTTCTTCGCAAAATCCATGTTGCCAACCAATGCTTCGCGGACTGAGGCGTGCGCCTGATACTCCGCCGCGGTTTCCTTTTCATCGGTTCGTTGCGCCGAATCGGAAGCGCGGCGCGCGAGCTCGCGGCTCTTCGCAAACTGGCCGTTGTATGCGGCAGTTTCCGATTCCAGGAAGAGAATCTGGTTGTCGACTCCTGGTTTGCCTGTCGCATCGGCGACTTGTTTCTCCATCCCTGCGGCGTCATGCAGAAGGAAATCCACGTTGTAAAGAATCAAAGGGAGCCAGGGCGAATCGACGTTGTGGGAACGAGACTCCTGTATCGTGGCCTTCGAGCGATCGAGCTGATTGATCCACTGATAGCAGTAAGCCAGGCTCACAACGTTATTGCCGCTGGCTGAGTTTAGCTTCAGCGCTTGCACCGCCGCCGCGTATGCTTTCTCGTAATCTCCCATGAAGGTATAGGAGAGCCATAGATAAACCTGCGGATCCTCGTCCCGCGGGTGGGTTTGGGCCCATGACTGAGCGGAGGTGCGGGCTGCCTCAATATTTCCAGTGAAGACAAGCTCGTAGAACATGGAAATTTCCAGCTTTTCGCTCTCGCTCGTCCGGTCACGCAATTCGTATGCCTTGCGAGCATTCTCCGCACAGCGGTCGAGTTCACCCAGGGGTTGATAACTCTGTGCCAATCGCAGATAAGCCATGGCGAATTTTGGATCCAGGGAAACGGCCTGTTGGAGGAGGGGAATCGCAGCAGCATAGTCGTTTGCCACGTCCATCGTTTGATCGCCGAGGGCATAGGCTTGCAGCGCGTCGAGCGAAGAGGTGGTGACGTTTTCCGGAAGCGCGTCGTACTTTTGCACTGAGGCGAGCGACTCTCCCAGTTTTCCGCGCAATTGGGACGCGGCGTCACCGAGCGCTTTGAGAACTTGCTCCTTACCGTTGGCGGGGACTTGCTCTTCGGCGAGCAGATCGCCGTTGTGGCAATTTACCGCTTTCACGTCCAAAACATACTGGCTGCCCAAGCTGGAGATGGAGCCTTCGATCGCGGCGGCGCTCGCGGTGCGCTGGCAGACTTCGCGTGCGACGTCTGGCGTAAGCCGCGTGCCTTTTGGCGTGGCCATCAGAATGAGTGTTTGCGAAATGCGCTCGTCGGAGATGAGGCTCAGAAATGGCGACTGCTCCAGTTGTGCCGCAAGCCCTTGCCGCAGTGTGCCGTCGAAGACAGGATCGCCTGTTTTGTTGTCAAAATCAGCGAGAACGATTGTGTCTTTGTCCGTAAGTTTGGGAGCGCCCCGGTGAAGGAAATAGCCCGCGGCTGCCAGCGCCAAAACGATCAGAGCGGCGCCGGCAACCCACGGCCATGGCTTGCTCCGCGCACCCGCCATCCTCTCACTCACTCCTGATAATTTCTGTGACTCGCTGTCTCGCCTCAGCCGTTGCAGGTCCGACCGCATTTCCGCCGCGCTCTGGTAGCGCAGATCGCGATCCTTCTCCAACGCCTTGTCAATAATGCGCTCCAGCTCCGGCGGCAGATCCGGATTTATCCGCACGGCTGGAGTCGGCGTTCCATCCAGAATGGCCTTCAAAATCACGGCGGAACTTTCACCTCGGAAAGGCAGCACGCCCGTAGCGGTTTCGTACAACACCGCGCCGAAAGAAAATAGGTCGCTGCGGCCGTCCAGTTCCTTCGCGCGCGCTTGCTCCGGTGACATATAGGCGATCGTGCCCATGATCGAGCCGGGGCTGGTCAAATGCTTCTCGGCCGTCGTGTTGGTTTGAGTGATCCCGCTGGACGCAGCAGCCTCTCGGACTTTCGCCAGGCCAAAGTCCAGAATCTTGGCATGACCACGATCTGTGATGAAGATGTTGGCAGGTTTGATGTCGCGGTGAACGATCCCTTTGGAATGCGCGGCATCAAGTGCGTCGGCAATCTCGATACCGAGAGACAGCACCGTCTCGATTTCCACGGGGCGCCCGCCGATACGATGGGTGAGCGTCACCCCGTCCATAAACTCCATGGCGATAAAGGCTGCGCCATGCTGGTCGTCGATTTCATAAATCGTGCAGATATTGGGATGGTTTAGCGCGGACGCCGCGCGAGCCTCACGGCGAAATCGTTCGAGGGCCTGCGCGTCTTGAGCCAGTTCATCCGGCAGGAATTTCAGGGCTACGAATCGCCCAAGCTCGGTGTCCTCGGCTTTGAATACCACGCCCATGCCGCCGCCACCGAGCTTTTCGATCACGCGGTAATGAGAAATTGTGCGGCCTATAAGAGGCTGAGCTTCCGGCATGCGTGGCGCTCATCTTAGGTTGCGCTCCCAGGCAAGTCAACGCCGACGCCGCACCGTCCGCTCCCTGGTCGCGGTGAATTTGCCTGTGTAGCGCAGGTCCTGCTTGCACAGAGCGAAGAATTCCGCGGTATCCTTTAATTGTGAAAGAACACCAGTGAGAATGGCGAAAAAGGACAGTCGCTATAGGGCGCATCAATGCCGTCGCTCTGGCACTGCTGGGCCTGGGCGTACTGCTGACATTTCCCCCCTATCGCCGAACTTCTCTGAAGGAATCTGCTTTCTAGCTACTGAGCCAAGCTCGGATCACCGGGTCCCGCGGAGGTCCTTCCAGGGACCGCCATCTGCGTAGCGTTCGGGATACAGGACCTTCGAACGCGGGTCTTCCGCAGTGTCGAGTTGAAGAACCATCCACTTAGGATACGGAACGCCCGGATCCGACGCCGAGTCCAGGAGCCGGACGTCGTCGTCCGAGAGCCGGAGGTCTACGGCACTGATGTTATCCTCCAGTTGCTCGACCTTCCGGGCAGCGATGATCACACTGCTGACGGCCGGCCGCCCCAGCACCCACGAGAGCGCCACACGGGCCGGGCTTGTATTATGCCGGCCAGCCGCCTCCTTTAGCGCTTCCACCACGCGGTAGCCCATCTCCTTGTCGAAGGGCACGAACGAACCTGCCTCTGCGAATCGCGTGCCGGCAGGAGCGGGGTTGGCGTGGCTGTACTTGCCTGTGAGGAACCCGCCGGCAAGCGGGCTCCAAACCAGGATGCCGATTTTGTAGTACTCGGCAAACGACTGGAATTCGTATTCGAGACTCCGGCCGACGAGGCTGTAGTACATCTGCGCCGTCACGTATTTCTCCAGCCCCAGCCGCTCCTGCATCATTACGGCGGTGGCCGCCTGCCATGACATCAAGTTAGAGAGCCCGATATACCGGACCTTCCCCTGGCGCACAAGATCGTCAAGCGTTCGCAGCGTCTCCTCCATCGGTGTGTTGCTATCCCATCCATGCACCTGATAAAGATCGATGTAATCGGTCTGCAGCCGTCGTAGACTGCCCTCTACCTCGCGCATGATGTTCACGCGCGTCGCGCCGCTCCGGTTGAAATTCTTCTCGCTCATCGGGAGCCGGACTTTTGTGGCCAGTACGATCTCTTCCCTCACTCCATGCAAGGCATTACCCACCAGGGTCTCGCTCTCCCCGAGGCTGTACACGTCCGCCGTATCGATGAAGTTGATCCCCCTGTCCAGGGCTACCTTCACCATCCGCGTGGTGTCATCCTGACCGAGGTTGCCCATGTTCATCCTGCCGCCAAACTGCATCGTGCCAAGCGCCACCTCGCTCACGATGAGTCCGGTATTCCCCAGTTTCCTATACTTCATCTCATACTCCTTCCGCTGCGAACGAAAATTGCGATAGCGACGGAGATCGTACCCTGAAAATCCTCTTCACGGGACCAAGAATCTGTAGCCCAGGGCATTGTCACTCGCGCCGACCGCAGCGAAGCATAGCCTAGGGATTTTCTCAGTGCCCCGTATGCCGCGCTACGCCAACCTGCGGCAGTCACCCACGCCGCACGGCCCCGCTCCTTCTCTTCTGTCATTCCAAAGTCCGTCGCACCGGGCCGAAGAATCTGTGTCACCGCATCACCGCGCACAAGCCGCCTCGCTCTATCTCGGCCTGGTGGAGGACACCACACTTATGAACTTTACATCTAAAAGTACTTTGTATAGAATGCCCCCATGTCCCAGCCGCGCACTCCATCCGGCTCCCCAAGTCCGCGCCGAAACCTTCTCGCCTTTGCCAAGCTCCTCATCAAAAGCCTCGCGGCACTGGCCATATTCGCTGTCGTCGGACTAACGATGCTGCTCCTTTTACTTTGGTGGGAGCACAAAACAGAAATCACGTTGCCGGAGCCCACGGGCCACTTTGCTGTTGGGCGAACGGCGTACACATGGGTCAACAGCGCCGAGACGGACGAATTGGCGCCGTCTCCGGGAGCGAAGCGGGAGGTAGTGGCTTGGATCTGGTACCCGTCGGCGGCTATGACATCTGCCGCGCCGGCAGAGTATCTGCCCGCGGCGTGGCGCGTGGCCCTCGCGCAACACTCAGGCGTCCTGATGAGCCAATTCTTCACGCGAGATTCGTCGCTGGTCCGAACTCATAGCACATCTGATCCGGACGTTTCATCGGAGCAGCGCTCCTATCCAGTCGTGATCATGCGGGCTGGTGGCGGAGCGATGACCACGGACTTCACGACTCTCGCTGAGGATCTGGCAAGTCACGGCTACATTGTCGTGGGCTTCGACGCGCCTTACAGAACCTTCGTCGTCGTCCTTCCGGGCAACCGCGTAATCACAAGATCTCCGGCGAACGATCCCGAGAATCTGCCCGGCGATCAGGCGAATCGCCTGATCAACAGACTTTTGCCCATGTGGACCAGCGATACGGCGTTTGTGGTGAGCCAATTGGAACGCTTGAACGCCGCTGATCCCTCCGGCAAGTTCGCGGGCCGGCTGGATATGCAGCGGCTCGGCATGTTTGGGCATTCGTTTGGCGGCGCACAGGCGTTGCAATTCTGTCATGACGATTCCCGGTGCAAGGCCGGGATCGACATTGACGGCGCTCCCTACGGCAGCGTCGTTCACGAGGGCCTCAAACAGCCTTTCATGTTTATGCTCAGCGATCATAGTCGCGAGCTGTCAGATCCGGCTGGCAGGCAGATCCTTGCGGACATCCAATCCATTTACGGCCGCCTTCCGAACGGACGGCTGCTCATAACCATTCGCGGAGCAAATCACTTTAGTTTCAGCGATCAGATCCTACTGAAGAGCCATTACGTCATCGGGCTGCTGCGCATATTTGGATTCGACGGTCTGGAGGGACGCCGCGGGCTCGCCATTACGGCCGAGTATGTGCACACGTTCTTCGACGTCTATCTGAAGGACGCACCCGCCGCCTTGCTGAACAATCCGCCTCAACTCTATCCCGAAGTTCAATTTGTCCCTTAGCAGTAGGAGTCCGCGTTGCCGGAGACTCGCTCAGCGACTCGCCCAGAACGAGCCTTCTCGCACCGCCGCCCACGATCATTCTCCAGGCCGCCTTTCCTCCTCTTCCTGTCATTCTGAGGCCCGCCGCAGCGGGCCGAAGAATCCGTGTGCGCGCATCGCCGGACACCCGCCAATTCGCACACCATGACCATCTTCGCTTTGTGGTTTTCATTCTGAGATAGCTTCCGAGTAGCCGACCATCCGGACGGAACCCGAATGCGACACTTACCATGACGCCGTATCTCCGGCCTCGCGGCCGAATTGCTAACGGTTAGGGCTGTTCGTACAAGTAAAAACGGAGCGCGGCTCGAAAACAGTCAGCGGCTGTTAGTCGCATTCGGAGCCGGTATCGGGCCAGCCAACTTCCGGATAACGCCTGATTCGGACGAAAGCGGCGAACGAGGCCTGCTTCCCAAATTCGGACTTCTCGGCGTTTGCTCCTACGCCTAGGATTCGCGACAGAGATGTGCCATTCGGCTGGAACGAGCCTGTCAGATTCCGGCGTACCAGGCATAGCCACCTTCTGGTTCCACGGAGCCGAGACCCTTGCCGAATTTTTTCAGATTGTCGGCGACCGTCAGGTGGGTGATGAATTTTACGCTCTTGTAGCCGAGCTGGCGGGGAACGCGCATGCGCAGCGGGCCGCCATTGCCTACGGGAAGTTCATCGCCATTCATGCCATAGGCTAGGAAAGTCTGCGGGTGCAAGGCGTCGGCCATATCGATGCTATCCCACCAACCGCGTGCGATTGAGTAATAGACGACGTATCTGGCTTGCGGGAGGATCCCCGCGGCATCCAGGACATGGGAGAGCGGAACGCCGATCCACTCGGCTATGTACGACCAGCCCTCTTCGCACGCGAGTATCGTGATCTGGCTGCGAGACGGGTAGCTCTTCAGCTGGGCCAGCGAAAACGACGCGGGCTTGGCGACCATGCCGTCAACGGTGAGCCGCCAGTCGGCGAATCCTCCGGCCTGAAGGCGCTTGAACGCCTCACTCGGCGGCGCCATTTCGTTGGCCAGCGGAGGTTTGGAGATCTTGCTCTTCGGGAACTCGCGGGCCAACGAGTGCCGCGTCAGCAGGCGCTGGGAAGCGTACGTCAACGTTTCGCCGAGACCCCAGATTCCGCCGTGATCGGGCGGGACTAGGCCGTACTTTTGCGCGAGGTGCGCGGCTATGCCCAGGCCTGTTACGCCTGCGGCGGCGGCGATTCCGCCTTTGATGAGTTTGCGGCGCGAGAGATTGCTCATGGGCGTTCCTTCTGCGTGGCGGCGCGGCCGGTGATCATTGCGCGCATGCGGCTCTTGAATCCGGCGGCGCATACCATCACGACGTGGACCAGCACGAAGAGTACGAGAGCGATGGAGACGAAGAAATGAAGCGTGCGCGCGGATTGCTCGCCGCCGAGCAGCGTGACGGTGGCCGGAAACGCGGAAACGAAGGCGAGGGACATTGCCAGGCCCGTCCAGATGACTAAGGGAAATAGCACGAAGATTACGATCAGGTAGGTGAGCCGCTGCAGCACGCTATACGACCAGGCTTCTGACGGGCTCGGCCGCTTGAAGCGCAAATGGTTCGCGATATCGCTCCGCAACGCGCGCCACGAAAGATCGGCTCCGGCCGGGAACAAGTTTCTCCGAAAATGCCCTGAAAAGACGCCGTAGATTAAATAGAGCAAGCCAGTCAATACCGCAATCCAGGCCGCTTGAAAGTGGAGATAGCGGCTCCAGCCGTTCTGGTCCGGCAGCACGTAGGCGTAGCCGGTGCGCACTAACGCTCTCGAGGAGGGGATCGGTATTTGGAACAGCGGCGTGGTCATTACGTTGCCGGTTTCGCCCCAATAGAAGCGCGGGTGAGAGATCACAATTTCCATTCCGCTGACGAGCAGGGCGAGAAAGCACAGGGTGATGATCCAATGAGTTATACGGACCAGGGCGGAGTGACGCGAAGTAACCTTCGTGGCTGGGACGGCCGAGGCAGAACTCGGGACGCGAGCTCCAAGAGTCACCGGCACGGATCCCAATCTCGCCACTCTTATCCTCCTGCTCGGGGTTCCGGCTTGCTTCCCCAGGAGGGCTGTCATGCTACCACGCCACAGGAATGAAACGGATAAGTCCTGGATCACGGCCCACTCGGAAGTAATTCACGTGGACGGTCAAGCGGTTACTGGTCGAAGTATCCCTTTCCTCCCGAAAATCGCACTCGGCAAGTGATCCACTCAACCCGGCCAGTGCCCCACTAACCTGCTTAATTCATGAGGGCTGAGATTTTGTTTGGGGAGACAGTTGGTCGGGAGAGATTGCGCGATAAGAGGGGTGAGCAGGGCGAGAGCATGCGAGCCAAGAGCGTACGAGTGGCAGCTGAG
>Ga0182024_10004868_pt1 | contig 30496 bp, 23 predicted proteins | sample P32metaG_FD_120480 | JGI IMG/M metagenome (GOLD analysis project Ga0182024, IMG submission 120480) | Permafrost microbial communities from Stordalen Mire, Sweden - P3-2 metaG (Illumina Assembly) | ecosystem: Environmental > Terrestrial > Soil > Wetlands > Permafrost | place: Sweden: Stordalen... | reverse complement strand
TCCACTCTCGCTGCGCTCCGTTACAAGCCCTGGGTGATTCCCCTCCCCTTGCAGTTGCTACCCCCGCAGGCGTGGGCCTGGGCCAAGGCGTTGTTGTGTGAACAACAACAGCACGGCCATTCAGAAGCAAAGACAAAGGAGAAACACCCATGCAGACCGTAGCCATCAACTCCGCAAACACCGTCAACTCGCCCACACCGATTTCCAACCAGCCGCAACAGAAGCAGACCGCGAAAGAAGTAATCGCGGCCAACGTGCAAGCCCTGATCGAGCAATTGGAGCAGGGACACAGCGAAGGACTCACCGCCTATCTGACCGCGATGGGCAGATTTCACAATTACTCGTTTGGCAACATCTTGGAAATAGCACGGCAGAAGCCTGATGCAACCCGCGTTGCTGGCTTGTATGCGTGGAACCAGCTTAAGCGGAGAGTGAAGAAGGGAGAGCGCGGCATCCGCATTCTTGCTCCGGTGATTGGCATCAAGCGCAAGAAGGACACGGAAGCCGAGAAGGACATCCGCACACAGAATCAGGCAGTGTTGGTTGGGTTCCGTTCGGCCTATGTCTTTGATGTGAGCCAGACCGATGGCGAAGAGCTTCCCGAACTTTCAACCAAAGTGAGCGGCGATGTAGGCGAACGGCGGGAGCGGCTGATCGACTTCATTGTTTCTCAGGGAATCGAGCTTGAGTTCAAGGAGTCTATCGCCCCGGCTTTGGGAGTGAGCTACGGCGGAAAGATTGCTTTGCTTCCCGGCCAGTCCGAAGCTGAGGAGTTTTCAACCCTTGTGCATGAACTCTCGCACGAGATGTTGCACAAAGCCGACCGGCGCACCGCAACCACCAAGACGGTACGCGAAACCGAAGCCGAGGCAATCGCCTTTGTAGTCGGAAAAACCATCGGCCTCAACACCGGCCAGGTATCGGCGGACTACATCCACCTGTACCACGGGAACGCGGCACTTTTGGCCGAGAGCTTGGAGGTTATCCAGCGGACCTCTGCCGTCATTCTCTCCGCACTCGAAACACCCGCAGCGGAACAGATGCAGGAGGAAGAGTCGGAACTGGCGAAAGCCAGCTAGCCAACTCTTTTCAGCGGCGGGCGGCCTCATGCCGTCCGCTCCACCATCACCGGAACACCAACCCGCTCAAGGAGAGCAGACATGAACCCGAACACCACGACCGAATATCGCGACCTTCCCCTTGCCGTCCTCACCGAGTCCACCACCAACCCCCGCCGCATCTTTGAGAATGCCGCCCTCAAAGAGCTTGCAGAGAGCATTCGCGTTCAAGGAGTTCTCTCGCCCCTGCTTGTGCGGCCTTTGACTGAACGCGGCTTCGAGATTGTTGCCGGAGCGCGGCGCTACCGTGCCGCGCAGATGGCCGAGGCGGAAACCGTTCCCGTTCGCATCGTCAACCTAACCGACGCGGAGGCATTGGAGGCGCAGCTAGTCGAGAATTTGATTCGCGCCGATGTGCATCCGATGGAAGAGGCCAACGGCTTTCTCGCACTTCTCAACTTGGAAGAGCCGAAATACTCTATTGAACAAATCTCAGTCCGCACGGGAAAGACACCCGCGTTTGTCGCCGCTCGTTTGAAATTGACCGAGCTTGCGCCCGTGGTGGTCGAAGCTTTTTACCGAGATGAGATTGGCACCGGACACGCGCTCTTGCTGGCGAAGTTGCAGCCAGCGCAGCAGGAAGAAGCCCTCACCGCTTGCTATCAGGAGCAGTACGGCAGCGGCAACAAAACAAAGCGTATCCTGCTACCCTTGCGCCACCTGCAACAGTGGATTGAGCACAACATCTTGTTGGAGCTTGCAACCGCGCCATTCTCGAAAGAAGATGCGCAGCTTGTACCGGAGGCGGGCTCTTGCATTGAATGCCCGAAGCGCACCGGCCACAATACCTTGCTCTTCTCCGACATGGGAACCGCCCACCCGAATTCCTGCTCGGACCCAAAATGCTACGCTGCAAAACTGGAAAGCTATGTTCGCCAGAGCATCGCAGCGAAACCGAAGCTGGTACAAATCAGCACGGGCTATGGAAAGCAGCAGGAAGGCAGCACAACCATTCCGCGCAACAAGTATGTCGAAGTTCGGCAGGAGAAGCCCAGGACCAAAGAGGAGGCGACCCGCCCGGAGTTCAAGACCTGCAAGTACACCACCGAGGCCATTGTTTCCGAAGGCAGCGAGAAGGGCGAACTCCGCAAGGTTTGCACTCAGGCAGATTGCCCGGTGCATCATGCCAAGAAGCAGTCCGCCGTGCGCGATCCCAAAGGCAACGCCGACGAACAGAAGCGCCGCCGCGAGGAAGCACTCGCACAGGCGACAGGACTCCGCACACTTGCCGCCGTAGTCGCAGCGGTTCCAGTGCGGTTGATGAAGCGCGACCTGCTTTTTGTGGTCGAGCGGTTGGCGGCATTGCTGGACGAACGCCGCTTGGAGATTGTCGCCCGTCAACGCGGCATCAAGAAGGCAAAGGACAGCGACTCTATCGGAAAGCTGTTTACGGCCTATCTGCGGAGTGCCGAGGAAGGGGCGTTGAGCGGTTTGCTGGTAGAGATCACCATTCTCCACGCGGCAACCCGGCAGAACGCGGCGCAGGTACTCCGCGACGCCACCACCGTCTATAAGGTGGACGTGGATGCCATCAGCCTCAAGGTAAAGCAGGAGTTCGCCGCGAAGGAAAAAGCCAAGCAGGCACCGAAGCCGGCAGCGAAGGCCACACAGCCAAAGACCAAGAAAGCGGCTTGAGGCTGGAATCAATTCGGGGGTCTGCTACGGCAGACCTCCATTTTTATGCGCCCGTCTTCCCGCCCTGAAGGTCGCTCCTCAGAGTCGGAGCGCCATGATTTGCCCACCCGCCGGGCTTGAAAAAGAACTGATCGCCCCGAAGTTCCCAGACTTGCGACCTTATGTCTGCGATGGGCATCCAAATTTGACCAGAGAGAGAATGAACGGATGAGGATCACTCTGATTGCCGGCCCAACCGCTGTGCTTGAAATCAAAGGCTTGCGCCTGCTCACCGATCCAACCTTCGACCCGGCAAGCAGCGAGTACCCAGGTGGGCCGGTGGTCTTGCGCAAAACCGCAGGCCTGCCTGTGGCCCCGAAGATTTGGAGCCCATTGACATAGTTCTGCTCAGCTACGATCACCACGCCGACAACCTCGAAGACAGCGGTAGGGCGTTTCTCTCCCGTGTGCGTGAGGTCTTCACAACGCAAGTCGGCGCTCAACGACTGGGCGGCAATGCAGTTCACCGATTCAACAGACGCGAATCATAGTCGCAAATCCAGTTACAGTCGTGCCGACTTTTGCAAAGGTTCCTTAGCGCAGGTTTTCTGACAGATTCTGCGATGCCCCCTGCTTGAATCCGTTCTCCACCGTTTCCTCATTAGTAGCGTTTGCACGGTTCCCGCCGCCTGACCTTGCAATGTGTTTTACAACGCTGCTGCAGAGGGAATCCGGAAAATCACTTGATTCTCAAATCAGCGGATTATACTAATTTCCAGTATGAAGACATTTGGGATTGTTCTCTCAGAAGCGCGGAAGGCCAAAGGCATGAGCCAGAAGGAGCTCGCCGCGAAGGTCAAGAAGGAGGACGGCCAGGCCATCTCCCCGCAATATCTGAATGACATCGAGCATGATCGTCGGAATCCCCCGTCCGAATTTATCGTTGGCCAAATAGCGGAATTGCTCGAATTTGATAGAGACACGCTCTGCCTCGCCGCAGGCACCATTTCTAGCGATTTGATGAAAATGGCCGCTGCTCAGCCGGACAAGGTAGAGCAGGCATTCAAGGCATTCCGCAGGACCGTGAAAGGCAACTAGATATGAAGTGGGTGACCGACAGGACAGGGAGGTTTGCGCGGCGTCCCCACTACTTGCCAGAGGAGCTTGATGCGGAGTGCGAGCGCGTCATTCTTGCATTTCTTAATAAAAGATATGGGGAGGCCAAATTTCCAATCAAGACCGACGATCTCACCATATTCATCGAGGAGCAAGCCGATCTCGACAGCTACGCCGATTTGTCCGGTGAAGGAGAACAGGTGGAAGGGGTCACCGAATTCCTGCCCGGCAAGCGCCCCGTGGTTAAAATCGCGGAAGGCCTGAACGCTTCGCATCTGGAGAATCGGCTTCGGACAACGCTCACCCACGAATACGGTCACGTCCACTTTCACCGATTCATGTTCGAGGATCTCGAGAGCGCATCTCCTTCCTTATTCGCGCAGGCGCATGAGGCCCAGGGCAATAAATGTCACAGGGATAACATCGTGAGTGCCGCGGAGCGGGATTGGATGGAATGGCAGGCAGGATACGCCTGCGGCGCGATTCTGATGCCCGTGACTGCGCTTGTGGAGGCGGTTCAGCACTTCCGGACCGAGAATAATCTTCTCTACGGTAATCTGTCGCTTCAATCGGAGCCCGGTCAGAGACTCATCACAGGGGTCGCATCCGCCTTCCAGACATCACGGGACGCTGCCCGCGTTCGCCTGCTTAAGAAGGGAGTATTGACGGATCCCGGAACCCAGCGGACCCAGGAATTGTTTTGACAGCCGCTTTTTTTTGAGCCAAGATTACCCAAATCCGCAGATTTCGGTAATAATAGAAACGGCGCAGAATTTGAGACGGCTAGAGCCGGAGAGGAACCCAAGAATGGCAGACGTACAGGTAACCTGCATCACCAAGCCAAACCCGCTGAGCCCACATGAGCACATTTCGCATTTGGGCAACCCCCAAGTTGGGTGGAAGTGGACCCGCGAAGCCGTCATTCAGAGCATTGACGCAAAGACAAACACTTTTTTCGTGGTCGATCCGGGAAACGGAAAGCGATCTGACGTCGGTGTTGTGAGACCTGCTGGAAGACCAGCCTACGTTCGCACCCATGCGGACGGCGACTGGAACGACAATCTTTTATCCCTTAACCAATGCCCTTTGTAGCCTGAGGAGAAATTATGGAAAATCACGAGCACAAGCACCACATCCGCATTCATATCGACGAAAAACCCCACGAGTCACCGAACCCAACCACGGGCGACGCGCTCTACAAGCTGGGCCATGTCCAACCGGGTTACGACCTCTTCGGCGAAGTCCGGGGCGACAAGGAAGACCCCGTCGTGGAAAACGACGCGGAGCCGATACACCTCAGGGAAGACGAGCATTTTCACAGCGGCCCCGCTGTTCCCAGGAAATTCACCATCATTGTGAACGGCCAGAAGAAGGTCGTCGCCGCGCGAACTGTAAACTTTGACGAAATCGTCAAGCTGGCTTTCCCCATGCCGCCGACGGGGGCGAACATTTTGTACACCGTCTCCTACGAGGATGGTCCGCGTGTGAATCCGCAGGGTTCGTTGAAGGAAGGCCAAACGGTCGAGGTAAAGAACAGGATGATTTTCAATGTCACAGCGACCGATAAATCGTAGCGCGGACCTCAAGAAACTGCGCGATGAAGGTTACGATCTGGAGGTCCGCTCCGGGTGCCTGCTGGTGAAGGACGTTCCCTTCGTGAATTCGCGCAAGGAGGTCGTCCGTGGGATTCTGGTGATAAAGCTCGTGCTCGCGGACGACCAAACCGGCCGTCCGGACACACACGTCGCCTATTTCTCCGGCGAACAGCCCTGCGACGAGGATGGCACCGAAATCGAAAAAATAAAGCACGGAAGCAACGCGCATTCACTCGCCAACGGCGTCGTCGTCAATCGTTCTTTTTCGGCCAAGCCCAAGCCGGACGATTCATATCCGGACTACTATGCCCAGGTGACAACCTATGTCGCCATCCTTTCCGGCCCCGCGCGCAGGCTTAATCCCGATGTCACTGCCCAGACGTTCCCGCTGATCGAGCCTGACAAGGAGAGCGACGAGCCGTTCAACTACGCCGACACCGCCTCCAGCAGGGCTGAAATCGTTGCGGTCACGAAAAGACTGGCGCTGAGGAAGATAGCCATACTGGGTCTGGGCGGCACGGGTTCCTACGTGCTGGATCTAGTCGCAAAAACACCCGTCAGGGAGATTCACCTGTATGACCGGGATACCTTCTACCAGCACAATGCCTTTCGGTCGCCCGGCGCGCCCGCAGGCACGGATCTCAGCGCGAAGCAGCCTAAAGTGACTTATTTCAAGAACCTCTACGCGAAGCTTCATCGTGGCATCGTTGATCACCCCGCCTATCTCGACGCCGCTAACGTGGAGGAACTGCGCGGCATGGACTTTGTTTTTATTTGCTTGGACAAAGGTAGTCCCAAGAAACTGATTGTCGAGAAGCTCGAAGAGTTTAATATCCCGTTCACCGACGTAGGGATGGGCATCCAGTTAAGCGACAACGCCCTGGGCGGCATTGTGAGAGTCACGACGAGCACGGTGCAGATGCGCGATCATTTCTGTAGCAGGGTGTCTTTCGAGGATACGCCAGGCGAAGATGACTACAACCGCAACATTCAGATTGCCGATCTCAATGCATTAAATGCCGCTCTCGCTGTCATCAAATGGAAGAAGCTTTTCGGTTTCTACCGCGATCTGAAATCCGAGCATCACAGTCAGTTCAGCATCGACACCAATCTGCTCATCAACGAGGATCGGCGCAATGAAGCCTGAAATCGCCCTCAAGCATGAATTTGTCGAGTTCATTCCGGACGAAACGGAGCAGTGGACGATTTACGTTTCGATACGGTTTGCCACGGCGTCGCATCTGTGTCTTTGCGGATGCGGGAACAAGGTTGTGACTCCGATACGACCCACGGACTGGACACTGATTTTCAATGGCAAGACGATCTCGCTCGACCCGTCGATTGGCAATTGGGGTTTTCCCTGCAAATCACACTACTGGATTAGAAGCAACCGCATCCTGTGGGCTTCGGAGTGGTCACAGTCGCAGATCGAACGCGGCCGGAAATATGACGGTTTTGCGAAAGACAAATACTACGGCGCAGAAGGAGATACGGCAGACGCCGCTCCAGAGACACAGGTGGAAGCTCCGCAAAGAGCCAAACCCCGACGTGGTTTCTGGCGAAGTCTTAAGTGGTGGTCGTAGCGTTGTCTCTGAGATTGGTGATTCCCGTTTCGCCTCCACCGCGGTAGACGGATATATCCTTATTTCAAGGTGGTAAAGTTCGTGCGCGAGACGTTCGTCATACATTCACGACTATCGTGGCGTCAGGTTCGCGGAGGAGCTGCCGTTAAGCGACAGCACGGACTACAGGCAATTGCCATCGAGCACCTGGTTGCGCGGCTAGCGGGCGGATTTCTACAGCCGATCAGCTCCGACTCGCTCAAAGATGCAATTGGCGCGGCTGTCGCTTTAGACCTTGGGGAACTCAATTCAATTAAAGCCCTTCCAGGCTTTCCAAGGGCGGCAGCGGCAACACTTGAGAAGGCCTGGGCTGCTGGCCTCAAGTTTGATGAACTCTCCAATACGACGGACGCTCTCGTTTGCGCGCGCATTGACGCGGTCACCCGACTTGAAGCGCATGTGCTGGAACGGTTACCCGTCTCGATGCGCAGGCCCGCGGACTTGGTTGCCCTTGCGCTTCAGCACCTGGGACACGCGAAGGCTTTATTCGGAGCAATCCGCGTAATTGGCAGAACAGAAATGTCGCCCGTATGGCGTCCATTCCTTGCGGCGCTGAAGGACGCGACGGAGGTGCAATGGATCGCGGGTCCGCGTCAGGTGCCTGACTGGGTGTCTGAACTCGGAATTTCTGTCGTTGGAACGGCACCTGAGTGTCCTGAAATTCAGAGCGAGTCCTGCGCAAGCCCCCGCCACGAAGCGTTGGAAGCAATGCGTTGGGCGCGGGCTCTTCTTGCAAGTGGGCGCGCCAAACCAGAGGAGATCGCGATTGCTTCCGCATCGCCGGCAGAGTGGGACGATCACTTTCAGGCCCTAAGTGAGATGGCCGGTATTGATCTGCACTTTGTCCATGGCCGCAAAGCAGTATCGACCCAGGAGGGCCAGCTTGCGGCTGCTCTTGCCGAAGTTCTGCTGCGCGGCTTCAGCCAGGCACGCATCACACGCTTAGTTGCGTTACTGCGGTCGCAAAATTCCGATTTTAAAATCGTCCATGGAAACTGGTGGCGCTCACTTCCGGAGGACGCCCCGTTGCTTGACGCGGCCTCATGGCGCGACGTTCTGGCCTCGATGGTGAAATCGGGTGACACTAAGTCTGAAGCGGAAGCTCGGATTCTCAGCCGCCTGATCGACAAACTGACACTCGGATTAAAGAAGGCAGGGGAAATCGGTGACATTCTCTTGAGTGGCCGTAGTCTCGCACTTTGGCAGAGAGCGCTGACCGAGGGTCCTCCCGAAGCTCTCGATGTGACGCTCGTGTCTCTGAGATTGCCCGACCAAGTGGCTCAAGAAGCGAATATCATCTGGGCGCCAGCGGCGTCGCTCGCAGCTGCTCCACGAGCATGGGTGCGGCTCGTAGGGCTCACCTCGCGCGCCTGGCCACGTCACCAGACCGAGGATGCACTTCTGCCAAACCATATCGTGGATTCATCTCTACTTGATCCTCTGCCGATACATCAAGCCGATAGGCGAGATTTCAAAACGGTTCTCAGAACAACAACTCGACAAGTCGTCTGCTCGCGCGCGCGCCGCGATGCCCAAGGACGCATCAACGGTGTTTCCCCTCTATATCCGAAGGGGCCGGGAGAGATATACCGCCAACGCGCCAGAATCCCGGAGCACGCAGCCGGCTGGACTGATCGCTTGTTCGCACGAGCCGCTGAGTTCGAGGGCCTGCCGGTGGCTCGTTCAGCGCGGTCCTGTTGGGTCGATTGGCACGCGGAGCGGCTGACGGCCCATGACGGCCTCATGAAAGCTAATCACCCTCTCATTCTTGCTGCAATTAATCGACGGCAGTCCGCTACGTCATTGACAAAGTTATTACGCGACCCGCTCGGGTATCTGTGGACCTATGGGTTTCGATGGCAGGAACCCGACGAGACAGAAGAGCCTCTGCAGCTTGATCCGTTGGCAATTGGGGGAATTCTTCATGCGACGCTGGAGCGTGCCGTATCAGAGCTTGAGTTAGTGAAGCCAGGAGGATTTGGCAATGCTTCAGGCTCTGCGATTGTTGACGCTGTTGGCATGGCTCTTAATGCTGTCGCGCGGGAATGGGAGCGCACGCGTCCTGTGCCACCACCCGTAATCTGGGAACGCAAATTGCACGACATTTGCACGCTTGCAGTCGCAGCTTTGGGATACGGAGAGCAATCACTAGCGGGGCAGCGAAGTTGGGCCGAAATTCCATTTGGCGGCGATTTGAGTGTGCAGAACCTGAGCGACGAACGCCGGGCCTTGTTGCCGTGGGACCCGACCCTCCCCGTGGCTATTCCCGGAACGACGGTTGTTATCGGCGGATCAATTGATCGGCTTGACCTCGATGAAGCCGGCGCATTTGCGCGCGTAACCGACTACAAATCGGGAAAGCCGCCTGGGAAAAAACAACCCCTCCTTAAGGGCGGAGCCGAACTGCAGCGATGTCTCTACGCCTATGCGGTTCGCTCACTCGTGCCTACTGCAATGGACATTCAGGCGCGGCTTCTATTCCCGAGAGCGGAAGGAGAAGGCCTCTATGCGCTGGCAGACCCCTCCGCGGTGCTTGCGAATCTGGCAGGTTTTGTCACAGCCGCACAGCGCTACGCATTGGCGGGAAGTGTGTTGCCTGGGGCGGGGGCGCAGGATGATTTCAACGATCTCGCCTTTGCGCTACCCGGCGGCGCGAAAGAAAGCTACTTCGAATTGAAAGCTAGCCTGATCGCAGAACGTCTTGCCGATCTCTCGATTTTGTGGGGTTTGGAGTGATGTCCAAGGCTGTTATTCTCCCTGATCTCCCCGCCCGGCGCCGTGCGCTGCTTGACCACAACACAACACTGCTCGTTGAAGCGGGAGCAGGAAGTGGTAAGACAGCTCTTATGGCGGGACGCGTGGCGTTAGTTCTTGCCGCCGGCGTTCCCTCCCGAGAGATTGTCGCCATCACCTTCACCGAAGCCGCTGCATCTGAATTGCGCGAGCGCATTGAAGGATTTGTTGACCGTCTAGCACGAGCTGACATTCCGGACGAATTGGAGATCGCTCTGCCTGGGGGGCTCTCCGACAAGCAATTAGCAGCGATATCCGTGGCCCACCAAACGCTTGATGAACTGACCTGCACAACGATTCACGGGTTCTGTCAGCAGGTCGTCAAACCATATCCGGTTGAAGCTGGCATCGACCCAGGCGCCACAATCATCGATCCTGAGGCAGCCAATCTTGCTTATCAGGATTTGGTGCAAGCGTGGTTGTCGGCCCGTTTTGGTCGTGATCGCGGCGCAGAAGGTCTCGGACGGCTGCCTCCTTTGCCAGTGCTCGGCGAGCAGGACTTCTTCGCAGAACTCCTGGTGGATGAGCCCGACCAGGTCATAAGGCGCATTCAAGAGACGGCGACGTTTCTGAGGAAGGCTCGAACGGCCACTGCGCTTCCTGCGGCATTTGACCCTGGTATTCTCGACGGTCTCTCACGCGAAATCGATGCATTCGCAGGATGGTACGTACAATGCGGCGTCGAGGAAGAGGAAACCGCGAAGGTCATCGACAACCTACAGAAATTCAAGAGCCTTGTCGATGAAGCGAGCAGAGGCGCATTCACCGGACGGAGTTTGGCGAAACTCCTTCTCCACGTTCCCCCCGAATGCAAGCATGGCACAGAAGCTCGTTTCGTCGCCTGGAGGAAGAAAGGGAAATGGGAAAGCGCGGCGGCGACCAGGGGCCTCGGGAAACCACGCGGCGCACAGCTCTCTAATGCTGCGCAAGCATACTATGACCGGTGCAGTGACGCCTATACAGCCTTCGTAGTTGCGGTAGCGGCAAGCGCTTTTGAGCGATTCGTCGCCGAATTCGAACCGATTGCAAAATTGTATGCTGACTATAAGCGGCAGGCTGCGCTTCTGGACTTTGACGATCTGCTTTATCACGCAAGGAATCTGCTGGCGGGCAGCGAGCATGTGCGAAAGGCGCTAGCCCAGCGTTATCCGCGCATCCTTGTTGACGAATTTCAGGACACCGATCCGCTGCAGGCGGAGATCCTATGGCGTCTTTGCGGTGAGGGGGACCAGGGAGCGCCGTGGATAGAGCGAAAGCTCCGGGCTGGCAGTCTGTTTGTCGTCGGTGATCCGAAGCAGGCAATCTATCGTTTTCGTGGCGCTGACGTCGACACGTACCTCAGCGCCAAGCGCGCAATCATTGCGCAAGATCCCGATGCCTTGCTTGAAATTGTCGCCAACTTCCGATCTCTGAAGCAGATCATCGAATTTGCGAACGATCAGTTTATAGGTTTGCTGGCCCCTGAAAGCGGGCAGCCAGGCTTTACCGCTTTGCAGCCGACGAGGCTTCCACAAGATGGACGGCCCGCGGTCGCTTGTTTCGACGTGACTATCGGTGATGCTCACAAGAGCGACAAGGGGAAGATCGTGGTTGATCTCGTGCGGCGTGAGGAAGCGCGCATCGTCGCAGACCTTGTGAGCCGCTTGATCGGTTCGTATCAAGTCTGGGACAAGAGATCGAAGGCCATGAGACCTTGCCGGGCCGGCGACATTGCGCTTCTCGCCCCTACGGGCACGAATCTGTGGATTTATGAGCGTGCGTTGGAACAGCGCGAAATATCTATAGCCTCACAAGCTGGAAAGAGTTTCTATACCCGCCAGGAAGTCCAGGACATGATCGCGGTTGCGCGCGCACTTGCCGATAGACGCGATACGCTCGCGCTCGGAGCCTTGCTCCGCGGCCCCCTTGTTGGACTTACGGAAGAGGAAATCGCCGATGCCATCATCGCGCTGCCATCCCGCGCGGACCACCACGCCCCGCATCTTCACCTTTGGACAGAATGCCAGATAATCAGCAATCCCGTCCTCAAGCGCACTCTTGAAGTAATGCAAAGTCTTGCACGAAAAGCGCGCCAGACGACACCCTATCACTTGCTAGCTGAGGCCATCGAGGAGCTGCACGTTCGGCCGATTTTGCGAGCCCGCTACCGGACGAGCGCCGAGCGAGCCCTAGCAAATGTCGAGATGGTCTTGGAGATGGCCCGAGCTTATGAGACGCGAGGTCTTGTCGCCTTTGCGAATGCCCTCCGGGCGAACTGGGACGATACACAGAAGCACATTGAGGGCCGCCCCGACGCCGATGCAGAAGCCGTCTCGCTTTCAACAATGCATTCGGCCAAGGGGCTTGAATGGCCGATCGTGATTCCGATAAATTCACCGACTGAACTCGATGAGTCGATGGATTTTTTGCATCGCCGGTCGGATAACACCGTTCATTTTAAGCTCATGGGTTCCGTTGGACCGGACTATGATGCTGTCAAGACCGAAGAGAGAGGTCAGCTGCGCAGGGAACGTGTCAGGCTTTGGTATGTTGCACTCACGCGCGCATGTGACCTGCTCCTGTTGCCGCGACAGAGCGAACGCGTTCAAAACGACTGGTTCAGTCTCTTAAGTCCCAACCTAACTCAAATTTCTGCCTTCGATGCAAACGCACTTGCCGTTTCGACGACATTTGCAGCGGACGAATTCGCCAGCAGTCAGGATCAGGCAACATGGGAGGCAGAAGCTGCGGTTATCGCGGCCTCCGGCCATTCGGTTATCTGGCGGAGTCCAAGCCGGCACGATGGGCCTGCCGGCAAAGAGCCTGGGCTGGTGGACGATAGCGGCTTGGTCTTCGAAGGCACGTTGAGCGAAAGTACCCCAGCGGAGACAGAGCGAGACGACGAGCGTATTGCGATCAAGGGCGGCAGAGAGCGCGGGCTTGTGGCACATAAGCTGCTGGAGGAAGTGCTGACGGGCGAGATTGAAGAAGACGCCGCTACTTTAGAGAATCGGGCAAGGATACTGCTTTCCGAACTTGGTATTCCTGAGGCGAAGTGCGCCGAAGATGGGCCATATTCTCCAGAAATCGCCGATTCTGTGAGGCGTGGACTGCTGATACCAGAGGTAGCGGCGCTGAGGCCCCGATTGATCGCAGAGGTAACGGTTTATGCCGCAGATCCAGCGGGGAAGATCATGACTTTGGTTGGAGGTGTCGTGGATGCCTTGGCGATCAACGAGGATATGAAAATCGATGTTGTTGTCGATTGGAAGAGTGATATCGCGCCAAGCGCGGCAACCATAGATCTCTATCGGGAGCAGGTCCGCGACTACCTTTCCGTAACGGGAGGGACTGAGGGTCTCCTGGTGTTCGTAACGACCGGCCGGATCGAGCATGTGCCTCCTCGCTAAGAGGCCGCTAGTCGTATACGGAAATTACCGCGTCTCAGGAGGCTGTTCTCTCGCGGTGGCCTTTGCCTTCATGACCGCCTGAACCTCGTCGAATTGCCACGGACAGAACCCGTGCGAATCAACTCCGATATCCATCGATAGCGACAGTGGATCGTCGGGCAAGTTGCCGTGGGAGTGGCCATAGAGATGCCATGCGCCGCGTCCATGATGCGGCCAGACACGCATCGCGTAATGGCAAAGCACGATTCCTTGCTTGCCCACATGAACTTCAGACAAGGAACTCCAGGAAGCAAAAAGGCTTTGTGATTTGCGCGTCACCTTGTCATGGTTTCCCTCAACAAAATGGATCGTCTTGCAGTTCAGGCGCATGCGATAGGCCGCCACCTTTTCAGCATTGCCCATGCAGAAATCCCCAAGGAAATAGAGCGAATCGTTTGGCTTGACGTGCGCGTTCATCCGATCTGCGATGTGCGCATCCATCTCTTCCGTGGTCGCAAACGGACGATTGCAATAGCGGATGATGTTGAAGTGCCCGAAGTGAAAATCGGACGTGAACCACGTATCGGCCATACCCCTATTATGAAAGACCACTAGGTGGAGCGGTGACGCTGTCCCGCCGGAATTCAATCTCGTACAAGAGAAGACACTGCGCTGACAGCCTGCCCAGCCGACCTTGGCAGGGCCTCGGGCAGCCAAGATGAACCCCAAAATCGGTCCGCGACCAGAAGGTTCTTTGTCGTCAATATCGTTCAACGTTGGAACGATTTCGACATGAGCTATCGCCAAATTACGTACAGTGGCCAGGTTGGGGAATTGCCCAGACTGCGTCTGGGCAATTGGGGAAGCAGGGAATTCTCCAGACGCTGTCTGGAGAATCTTCGAGACTCGTCCCGAGCACGCCAAAGGCTAGCTGAGGATCGCCTACGCTGCCGCGGTATCGATGCTTTGTGTCTTTGAGCGTTCAGCCTTTTCTTGCTCTCGGCGGTACTCGGCCAGTTTGTCTACTGCGGCGAGTTTGTGGGCTGGTGCGAGGTGAGCATAGCGCACGGTCATCTTGATGTCTTTGTGTCCGGCAAGCTCCTGCACTGTCCTCAGATCCACCCCGGCCATAACGAGTCGAGAGATGTACGTGTGCCGAAAAATGTGCCACGTAACGTCCTTAAGCGAGGAGTTCTTTTTTATCGCTTCCTCCATTACCAACTCAAACCAGGCTCGGGGCGAGACCATGGGCTCGCCATAGCGGGTAAGGCAGACTTTGGGCGAATCCGGATTCCGGCGCTTCAGCAGTTCCTCAAGGGCGCTGACGGCGGCGGCTGTGAGAATCACGACGCGCGCAGTGCCGTTCTTGGTTTTCAGCAAGTGCAACTGCCTCCGCGCCACATCGACGCGGTCCCAGTCGAGTGAGTACAACTCTCCCCGTCGCATTCCTGTTTCCAGGGCCAGGGTCAGCTCGGGTTCGTGAATTGGGCACCGTTCGCGAATTACGGCGCGGATGACGGCCTCTTCCGGATAGGTGATAAATCGAACCCGGCTGTTGTCCTCCCGGTGTAGGCGCACCAACCGTGCAGGGTTGGCTTTCGCTTTGCCGTTGCGGATGGCCTCCTGAAAGATCATCGATATTGTCCCGCGATAGCGGTTGATCGTCGTCTTCGTCAGATCATCCCGCGTGTCCAGGTAGGCCTTGATTGTCTGTGGAGTGATGTCTTCGAGTGGAACCTTGCCAAAAACGGGCAGGAGCTTGCCGACCGTCGAACGGTCGCCAGGGTACGAGGCTTTGTGTTCCTTCGAGTAGACGAGAGCATCCGCAGCGATCTCCTCGAACAGAACCGCACGGCGAGCACGGACCTCGGGCATTTTCACGCCCATCCGGGCATCTGTCTTGCGACGCTGATAGAGAATGATCGCGTCTGACCGCCGACCGACCTTTTCTCGGAATCGCCGGCCCTCTATGTAATAGTTGATCCACCAGATGCCACTCTCGGCCGGCATCTCGTAGACGCCTTTGATCGATTTCGGCTTCTTGATCGTCGCGTTTGCCATCGTCTCCCACCCCATGTTCCGCTGTATTTAACTATGACACCGAAGGGGGGTAGTGGTGGCTGTTTTGGTGGCTGTTCGGATTGAGAAATCATGCTTTTGGGTGCGTCCCGGTGCAACGAGAGTACTTGTAAGTTATTTACAATCAATGAAAGTGCAATCCGGTGCAACCCTGTGCAAACCGGAAAATTCCCCTGTTAACCGAAGGGTTGTAGGTTCGAGTCCTACCTGAGGAGCCAATTCTTTTCAAACCCGATTCGCCATATACTGGGGCATGTCTCCCGATGCCAATCGAGCTGCCAAGCCCACAAATACTTCTTCGTGAGATCGGAGCGAACGCAAGATCAACGTTCCGCAGAACATCTCGTTCCGAAGTGCGCTTAAGGTAACGGCACGGCGCTTTCATCGTTGGCGCACTGTCTTCCGCAAGAAGGCGATGATCCTGATTTACCATCGGGTGGCCGAAGCCAACGTAGACCCATGGGCTCTCAGTGTCAGTCCCGCGCATTTTGCCCAACAGTTGCAGGTTCTCAATACGATCGCCAATCCGGTTTCGCTGCGAGACTTACTAAGCGCGAAATCGGACCGCGAGCTTCCACCAAGGCCTGTCTGTATCACCTTCGATGACGGCTACGCAGACAACTTGTATGCTGCCAGGCCCGCTCTGGAGGCATATCGTGTGCCGGCCACGGTCTATGTCACGACGGGATATCTCGGTGTTCCGGAAAACTTATGGTGGGATGAGTTGGCGAAGCTCATCCTCGACCCCGAGTCAAGGCAGGAGGAGCTCAGCCTGAATTTAAACGGCCACCACTATGCCTACGCCTTCCCTCCGAAGGCTGCGGAGCCGGACGGTCCGGATCCGAATGGCAAGTGGCGAGCCTGGGAGGCCGCGCCGGGTCCGCGACAGAGCGCGTACGTGGCGATTTATGCAATGCTGCTCACGCTGTCAAACACTGAGCGCGAGAAGGCTCTCGAACAACTGCGCAGAGGAGCCACCCGCTACGCGGATCGCCGGCAACACCGCTGCCTTACCGCGGATGAGTTGCGCGAGCTGGCTTCCGGGGACCTGGTGGAGATCGGCGCGCATACGGAGACCCACCCCGTGCTTGCCCAGCTGCCGCTTGACCAGCAAGAGCAAGAAATTAGTGGCAGCAAACGGCGGCTGGAAGCAGTGACCGGAAAAAGCGTCACCACCTTCGCCTATCCCTATGGCAAAAAGCATCATTACAACCGGCAGACGGTCGAAGCAGTGCGGGCCAATGGGTTCACCTATGCCTGCTCTAACTTCGGCGGACTGGTGACCCGTTCCTCCAATCGCTTTGCACTGCCGCGGTTCCAGCCTATGGACTGGGATGGCGATCGATTTGCCGACGTGGTGCACGGGTGGTATCGGGAATAAAGCAGAACTTGCGCTGCAGGGCGGGGAAGGCTACGGCCTCCGCTACGATATACTCACGCGTTCACCCATGGAGATTCTCGGCGAGCCGAGCGATCCGAAGGATCAGTGATGGCCTCCTCGTTCCGGCGGCACGTAGTCGAAGAGTCTCAAACGTTCACTCTCGCGTTCCACTGACCGGGTACGGCCACGTACGAGTTCATTCAAGGAAATTGTCCCGCAGACTTGCTGGCTGGTGCGATCGACTACTGGCAATGTGGCCAAACCTTCTGTGGCCATTACCTCCGCTGCTCCCCGCGCCGTACCATCCGCATACACATAGTGTGCCGGTAGCGCTTGCTTTGGTCCGGGAACCCCTATCGGCGACATCAGCTCTCGCACGATGACGAGTTCCAGCGGATCGACTCCGTATTCGCGGCTAAGATGGTACCCTCGACGACTTAGCTTTTCAGTGAGGATGGACCGCGGCATCAACAGCGATGTGACCAGATAAGACGCGATGCACGCGATGGTGAGGGGCAGGAGAGCTGGTAAGCAATGCGTCACCTCCAGGCTGAAGAGGATCGCAGTCAGTGGAACACCAAGCGCACCGGAAAGCATGGATCCCATGCCGATGAGCGCCCAGAAGGCCTGGTCCTCCAGTGGTGCATGCGAAACGTGTCCTACGGTTGCACCCACCGCACCCCCGATCATCAGCAATGGGGCCAGCACGCCGCCTGATGTTCCCGACCCCAGCGAAGACGCCCACATAAGTGACTTGGCAAGAATGATTCCAGCAATCAAAGCTACTGTGGCCTGGCCGCGCAGCAGTTCTGCGATGTTGTCATAACCGACACCGAGTCCACGGGGGAAGAAGAGGCCTCCAATTCCTACTCCAATACCTCCCAGTGCCGGCCACCACATCCAGTGAAGGTGAAGGTGTTCGAAAAGATCTTCAAAGGCGTACATCATGCGGCTCATCCCGGCGGATACCAGGCCCACAAACGCGCCCAGAAAAAGTGAACCTATCGCGAAGCTAAGGCGAGGGGTTCCACTGATGGTTGGCATTTTGAACAATGGTCCAGCACCGAGCCAGTAGACTCGGAGGATGCCTGCCGTCGCGCTGGCGATCGCCACTGGCACCAGGCTCCTTGGTCTCCATTCGAAGAGCAATAGCTCGACGGCGAGGAGAATCGCCGCAACCGGCGTCGCAAAGGTGGCGGACATCCCCGCAGCCGCGCCGGCTACCAGCAGCGTTGTCCTCTCAGCGTCGGTGACATGCATCCATTGCGCGATGAGCGACCCGACGGCGCCGCCCGACATGATAATTGGGCCTTCCGCGCCAAAGGGGCCGCCTGATCCAATCGCAATCGCGGCCGATATGGGTTTCAACACAGCGACCTTGGGATCTACCCTCGCGCGGTGAAGCAAAATTGCCTCGATGGCCTCAGGAATTCCATGCCCACGAATCTTGTCTGAACCGAACCGGGCCATCAGCCCTACCAGAAGGCCGCCAATCACCGGCACGACCACCATCCAATAACCCAGCGGGCTGCCCGCTGGAGAAACCGGCGCAACGCTGAAGCGATGGTAGTAGAACAAATTGGTGGAAAGCGCGATACACCGTAACAGCAGGAATGCCAGAGCAGTCGCACAAACCCCAATCCCGATGGACACGCCTGAAAGAAGCCAGACTCTCCGATCAACCGTGAAATCGCGCAGCACAGATGGTTCCGCCTTCATTTGCAAATTCCTCGAGCCGCAGCCGTGCACCTGCGATCGCTTCTGGGGTGCCCCTTAGGACCGCAGATCAGCGACAGTGCCCCAATCAGCCCAGGGGCGAGTTCATGCAGCTCCCGCGCATGGGCTGCCGACAGAATTCGGAGGACGCGGTGGCCCTTCGCAGTAACTTGCAGTTGAATGCGCCGGCGATCGTTCAGATCCTCGTTGCGATGGATGAGTCCCGCGTCCTCACAGCGCTTGCTCAGTTCGACAACGGTATGGTGCCGCAACCCTAACCGCTCCGCTGCATACGACACCGTTGTTTCCACTCCATCCGGAGCTCCTGCGAGCTGCAACAGCAATTGGTGCTGCTGAGGGTGCAGGCCTGCCTCCGCGGCACAGCCTTCGCTAAACTGGAGGAATCGTCGTAGCTCATAGCGGAACTCGGCCAGGTTCCGTAGTCTTGGCCGATCTTCAAGCTGCAGTTTTTTCGCCATGCCTTTATTATCGCATTACGATATATACTGCCCGTAAAAAAGCATCTGCCGTCTCCACTCTCTATGGAACCGCTACCCTTTCCTTGTTATCCCGGCCGGAGCGAAGCGGAGCGGAGGGACCTGCGGTTCCGCGGACCCTTCGTGGAGATGTTTTTCGACAGAACACTGTCTCAACCTGCGGCGTTTCGTCCCTTCTTTAACTCATCGCCTAACAGAATCGCCTCGGCGATATCGTGCATGGATATTCTTCGCTGACGGCTCTCCTTCTGCATAGTGCGGTAAGCTTCATCCTCGCTGATACCCAGGTCACGTTGCAGTACTCCCTTGGCTCGTTCCACTGCCTTGCGTGATTCAAGCCGGTTGGCCAACTGCACGTTTTCTGTCTCCAACCGTGCTCGCTCGATCTCCGCGCCGACCAGAAAGCCAAGCATGGAGAGCAGCCGCACCTCATTCTCCGTATGTTGATAAGTGAGCCGATGCTGCAGGTTAATCACTCCAACGACCTTGCTCGCACACAGGATAGGGGTGCAAAGAATGGCTTCGAAGTGGTCTTCCGGAAGACTGCGGAAGATCATGAAGCGTGGGTCGTTGGAGGCGTTTGACGGGATGGCAACAGGCTCGCGGTGTTCCGCAACCCATCCGGTGATACCCTGCCCAAGCTGAACCCCGAGGTGGTCCACCAGGTCGGCATGAGGATTTTTCGAGGCCCGGAGCACCAGCTTCCCCTGCTCCAGAACATAAATGAAGCAGGAATCGCAAGGAATGACTGCGGTTACAAACTCCACAATGCTGGCCAGCACCACGTGAAGCGGGTCGGCTGCGGCAATTCGGCTGCTGATTTGGTGCAGAAAATCAATGGACGTCAGGCCGTCGCGAAAACCTGCCATGGTTGGAGTGGATGGAGCCACCCGGTGCACGCGCGAAGCCCGCTTGCTTGCTTCTTTCTCAACTGGGACGGTCGTGCCTGGATCAGTCCGTAAAGCGAGAGAGGCAAGCTCGTTCTTCTTCTGCTCCAGGATCTTGCCTGCGTACTGCGCAGCCTCATTGACGATAAAGCCCATCTTTGGCCGGGACGGCTCGAAGTCCGGCGTTATCCCGTAATGTGCCAGTTCCTCAGAAGTGGTCGGACCGATGGAAACAACGACACGGGAACGCAACCCACCGCTCAGCTCATCGCGGAGACCCATCTCTTCGGCCACTTGAAAGAGATGAATCACCTGTACCGCGGTCATGAAGAGCACCACGTCTACGCTGCCATTAGCGACGCTGTGCACAGCTTCTCGTAACGGGCGCAGATCCTCCGGCAGCGCCCATTGATAAACCGGAACCTTGGTGACTTCAGCGCAGCGTTCACTCAGCTCTGCCAGCAACTCGGGGTTGGACGCGCCATACTCCTGGACCGCTACTCTCATGGTTTGCAGAGAGTCGCCGAACTCCGCGTTGAGCGTGGCCATCATTTCGCGCCAGGTGGACGGCTCAGCCGCGGTGGCCACGACAGGTACCCGAAGATCGCGCAGGGCGGCCACCGGCTTGGGGCCGCGGGCGACGATTTTCACCGCCCGCAGGGCGGAAAGAAATTCCTCGCGATCGTGTTTGGTCTGCACGATGTCAAGCAAAGCACGCACACCGACCCCGGTGAGGAAGAGGACCAGGTCGACTTTCTTGGCAAGAAGGTCGTCGGCAAAAGCCAGAGCCTGGCGGTTGGACTCCAGTGGAACCTCACGCATGGAGGGCACGACAAAAGGCTCTCCGCCGTAGGTGCGGATCAGCTTTGCCACCTCAACTGCGCGACGGGATTCAAGCGACAACACTCGCAATCCGTCGAAGCTCGCGTGCGCCATGCACCTCCTCCAGACACTGGCCAGGAGAGACACTTCGGATGCCACCGTGGCCGGTGTACAAGCGCTGTATTTCTATTGCATTGGATTGGCCGATTATTTACGAGTCTAGCGGCTTTTGCACATGATCTGCAAAGACGGCTGCAAAACGGCGCATTTTGTCAATTCAAAATCTTGTTGCAGCCATACAGTCTTGCCAGTACTATCGAAGTACTGCGTGCTCCTACCGCGCTGTAGGCGTCTCGCAAGAGTGTTCACCCCGCTGTGGACGCTATCAAACGACCCCAGAGTTCCACGCTCCACGAAGAGCCTTGAATACATCGCGTGCTAGCGATGTCTGATTCGGCCCGGCCGTCTGCGTTGCCTGCATCTCGATGCCGGTCCGTCAGGCTTCCGCGCCCAAGCGTTCTTCAGGGTGTGCAGCATGGAATCTCAGTTGGCTTTCAATCCGGCTTCCGCGTCCTCTTTCACCGCGGAACAGAAGGAATACCTTAAGGGTTTCTTCGACGGCCTGTCCCAGCGTGGCCTGGTTCCTTTTGCCGGGCATACGCCCTCCGGCCAGATCACGAACGACCCTGCCTCCGGAAGTCCGAACATAGCCGCGGAGGAGTTGTACTTCAACACTCCGGTCTCTGACCTTTCTCGCGAAGAGCGATGGAAATTCGAAGAGAACCCGCTCGATATCTGGGACAAGCTGCTTGCCCATGCCAACGAAGACAAAGCTCCAGCACCCGAGGATCTCTTCCGCTTTAAATTTCACGGGCTGTTTTATGTTGCCCCGGCGCAAGACTCCTTCATGTTGCGGCTGCGCATCCCTGGAGCGATCCTCTCTTCGCACCAGATGCGCGGGCTGGCCAAACTGGCAGCCGACTACGGCCCCGGCCGAGCCGACCTTACCACTCGCAGCAATGTGCAAATCCGTTCATTGCAGCCAAAAAACATCGTCCGTGTACTGAATGCAATCCAGGCTCTCGGCATGTCTTCGCGGGGCTCCGGCGCCGACAACATCCGCAATATCACCGCTTCGCCCATCACCGGTATCGATCCTTCGGAGCTTTATGATGTAGCGCCGCTGGCCGCGCGCCTGGGTCATTACATCTTCAACTCACGCGACCTGTATGGACTGCCCCGCAAGTTCAATATCGCCTTCGACAATGGGGGAGCGATCAGCGTACTGGCCGATACCAACGATATTGGTTTTGTCGCCGTGCGGGTTACGGACGGCAAGAGCGTGCCGCCGGGCATCTACTTTCGCGTTCTCCTCTGCGGCATCACCGGCCATAAGCAGTTCGCCACCGATGCCGGCCTGCTCCTTACGCCCGACCAGACGGTAGCCGTGGCCGCCGCCATGGTGCGCGTTTTCAGCGAGCATGGGGATCGTACAGATCGGAAGAAGGCTCGGCTCAAATACCTGGTCGACCGTTGGGGCATGGAGAGGTTTCTCGCCGAAACGGAAAAGCAGTTGGCCTTTCCGCTGATTCGTTTCCTGGCTTCGGACTGCGAGCCGCGCCACAGAATCGACCGTGCCGGCCACATCGGCGTTCACGCTCAAACCCAGCCTGGCGTGTACTACATCGGCGTTTCCGTGCCCGTTGGCCGCCTGCCGGTGGAGCAGATGCTGGCTCTCGCTGAAGTGGCGGACCGATACGGCAACGGAGAAATACGCCTTACCGTGTGGCAAAACCTGGTGATTCCCCATATCACTGGCGAACATCTTGAGGCAGCCAAGGCAGATATTCTCGCCGCCGGCTTGAGCTTCGATGCCGGCACGGTGCTGAGCGGAACGGTTGCCTGCACCGGGAACCAGGGCTGCCGCTTTTCTGCGAGTGACACCAAGACTCATGCGGTAACGCTCGCCAACATGCTGGACAGTGCATTCAAGATTCTTGAACCGGTGAATCTGCACGTAACCGGCTGCGTCCATTCCTGCGCCCAGCACTACGTGGGAGACGTTGGCTTGATGGGGGTGAAGGTGGGTGGTGAAGAGGGCTACCAGGTGATGCTCGGTGGCGGTTCGGATCAAGACCAGGGCCTGGCCCGCGAACTCTTTCCTGCAGTTAAATTCAGCGACTTGCCGCCTCGCATCCACAACCTGTTCAACGCCTACACCCAGCGCGCGATGGCCGGAGAATCCTTTCTTGCATTTACCCGCCGCCACCCAATCGACGAGCTCAAAGCATTTTGCCAACCAGAGGAGCGCAGCTAGCATGCCTGGCCCTGTCTCTCATGTTCCATTTATTCCGGACAATGCGCCGTTTACTGCGGAGCAGCGGGCGTGGCTCAACGGATTTCTCGCCGGTATCTACTCGCACACCGAAGCATCTCCAGCCGCAGAGCCGCCGCCGGCGCTCAAGATTGCCGTGCTGTATGCCTCCCAGTCAGGCACTGCGGAAGGGCTGGCGCGCAAGCTCACCAAGGAACTTACCTCCAAGGGCCACGTAGTCACTTTTCTGCCGCTGGAGGGCTATACGCCCGCATCCCTGGCCGCGGAACGGTATGCGCTGCTGATTGCCAGCACCTATGGCGAAGGCGATCCGCCGGATGCTGTGCAACCCTTCTATAACCAGCTCTGCATGGAGCACTTTCCGCGCTTCGAAAATCTTTCGTTTTCCGTGCTGGCCCTGGGCGACTCCAACTACGAAAACTTCTGCAAATTTGGTCGAGACCTCGACGAAAAGCTCGCGTCGCTCGGCGCATTCCGCATGTGTGAACGAGTCGATTGCGATGTCGATCCTGATCAGCCGTTCAGCCGATGGAAGGCCTCGCTCTTCAAGAGCATCGAGGAGATTGTCGCCCTTCCCGCGAAGCGTGCTGCCGTGACCGAGGCAACTCTATCCACAGACAGCTCCGCCGCCAGCCAACCCGAGCAGGCGAAAAAGAAAACCCCGGCCCATACCCGCGACAATCCCTTCCTGGCCCCCATTGTCGACAAACGGCCCCTCACCCATGAGGTATCGAGCAAGCTCACACTGCATATGGCCTTCTCTGTCGAGGGGTCGGCTGTCACCTATGAAGCAGGCGATGCCTGTGCCGTCATCCCGCAAAACGAGCCCATCCTGGTGGATGAGATTTTGCACAAGCTCAAATTCAATGGGGAAGTGTTAGTGCAACTGCCCAAAGCAGGCACTCTGCCACTGCAAACGGCGTTGCTCGACCATCTGCAGATCACCCGGCTCTCGCGCAAGATGGTCCGGGCCTACGCGACCATCGGGCAGTGCCTTCCGCTGCTGGACTTGCTCAAGCCGGAACAGCAGTCGCATCTCGACGCCTACACCTGGGACCGTGGCCTGATCGACCTGCTCTATGAATTCCCTGAAGTGTTACGCGACCCGGCGGACCTGGTAGCCATGTTACCCAAGCTATCGCCCCGTCTCTACTCCATCTCCTCCAGCCCAGCAGCGCATGCGGGCGAAATTCACACCACGGTTGCCGTGGTCCGCTATCGCTCGCACAATCGCGAACGTGGCGGCGTGTGCTCCACCATGTTTGCCGACCGGTCGCAACCCGAAGGCCGCTTGCCCATCTATATCCAGCCGAACAGCAACTTTCGGCTGCCTGGAGATTCTGACCGCCCCATCATCATGATTGGGCCCGGGACTGGCATCGCACCCTTCCGCGCCTTTTTGCATGAGCGGCGGACGCTCGGGGCGAGCGGTAAGAATTGGCTCTTCTTTGGCGAACGCTCCGCTGCCACTGACTTTCTCTATCGCGAGGAACTCGAGTCCATGCAAAAAGACAATTTCCTCACCCGACTTGACCTGGCCTTCTCCCGCGATCAGGACCACAAGATCTACGTCCAGGACAAGATGTTCGAGCAGGCGCCGCTGTTCTGGTCGTGGCTACAGGATGGGGCCTGCGTATATGTATGCGGTGACGCCACCCGCATGGCCAAGGACGTGGACGCGATGCTGCACACCATTGTGGAGCAGCAGGGCGGTTTGAACCAGGAAGCGGCCGTCGATTACGTCCAGAGCCTGAAAGACCTGCACCGCTACCATCGCGACGTTTATTGATTCACCGGGCTCGTGCTGTGAAGGAAGGTCCGCACATGGCATTGCCATTACACGAACGCGCACAAGACGGAACCAGCGACACGCTCGTTCGCCTGACACTGGACGACTTCCTCAAGCCACTAGCATCTGCGCCTGCCGCCCTGCCTCCGCTCGCTCCTATGCTCATTCCCGAAAGGCCGCTCGGGCCAGGAGAACAATACCGCTTCCACTTCAACATGACCAAGTGCATCGGCTGCCGCTCCTGCGAGATTGCCTGCAACGAGCAGAACGGAAACCCCGCAGAGATTCGCTGGCGGCGCGTCGGCGAGATTGAAGGCGGCGCCTACCCCGATACCAGCCGCCACTATCTCTCCATGGGTTGCAACCATTGCCTCGATGCCGACTGCCTCAAGGGTTGCCCCGTCGATGCCTACACCAAGGATCCAGTGACCGGCATCGTGCTGCATTCGGCCGATGCCTGCATCGGCTGTCAGTACTGCGTGTGGAATTGCCCCTACTCCGTTCCTCAATTCAATGAAGAGCGCGGTGTGGTGGGGAAATGCGATATGTGCCACGGCCGCCTTACCGATGGTCTCGAACCAGCATGCGTCAACGCTTGCCCCGAAGGGGCCATCGAGATTGAGATCGTCGACATGCTGGCCTGGCGCTCAGACTACGCGTTGGCCGAGTCGCCCGGCATGCCCGCCGCGGGGCAGACCATTTCGACCACCCGCATCACGCTGCCGCCCGATACCACCACCAAGCTGGAGCGCGTCGACGCCGGACGCATTGCTCCGGAACACGCTCACTTCTCTCTCGTCTTCATGACCACGTTGATGCAGGCCGTTACCGGCTCGCTGCTCGTCGCTCTGTTCTTCCATGCCGCGCAACCTCGGCTGTTGGTTGCATTGCTTGGCATCACCGCGGTGGCCCTGAACATCTCTGTGTTTCATCTCGGCCGTCCAGCTTACGCGTGGCGTGCGCTCAAGATGTGGCGGCGCTCCTGGCTCAGCCGCGAGGTATTGCTCTTTGGCTTATTCTTCGCGGCACTCACCGGCTTCACCGTTGCAAGCTGCCTCAACGCCCTGCCCTTGATCTGGCTGACCCGTTTGCACCTCACCCGCATTCTGTGGCTGCAACCCCTTCCGGCCACGACTCTGGCTCTTCTAACGCTTGGGATCATGGCCGCGGCTTTGGGTATCGCCGGCATCGTCGCCAGCTCCTTCATCTACCTGGTCCCGGCGAGACCGTCCTGGAACATGGTGCACACGCCCATCGACTTCCTGCTAAGCGCGGCGCTCATCGGCACTACCTTGCCTGCCGTGCTGAGCACCACGCTGGCCTCGGTTGCTCCGGGCCCCGTGCTGCCCGTGGTCTTTCCGCTCTGGCCGGTCGCCTTGGCCTCCTTGCTGTGGATGGCGAATCACGCTGCACGCCTTATCCGTCTCAATCAATCAGCTATCTTCGAGCATCGCGCAGCCGCCGCATTACTCAATCTGCCGCGACATAGAGCCGCGCTCATAGTCAGCTTCGTCTGCGCAGCAGCGGTTCCCCTGGCTTGGGTAACGGCAAACTCGGCGCTTGCTTGCGCGGCGGCCTTCGTCGCTGTGCTGCTTGCGCGGTATCTCTTTTTTGTCTCTGTCGTTCCCCTGAACATGGCGCTCACCTTCACCCGTGGGGGCACACATTGATGTGGACCCGTTTTCGGCGCGCACTGGGCATCGACACCCGGCAAGCGAAATACACGTTCCAGCGCGACCCGGTAGCCGGCCACATCGCCAGCGCCCGCGTTGCCGAGCGCTGGGTCAAAACCACCTGCGGTTACTGCTCGGTCGGCTGTGGCATGTTGGTCGGCATCAGGGATGGCAAGGCAGTCGCGGTTCGAGGTAACCCCGGCCACCCGGTGAATCGGGGCAAGCTTTGCCCCAAGGGCCTCAGCGAACATCACATCTTGGATGCACCGGGCCGCGCAAAACAGCCGCTGTTACGTAAGCATGGCGTACTCGAGCCCGTCTCATGGGATGAAGCGCTTGACACCATGATCGAGAAGTTCGTCCAGGTGCAAGCCCGCTACGGTCAAGACGCGCTGGGCGTCATCGGCACCGGCCAGCTGGTGACGGAAGAGTTCTATACCTTGGGCAAGTTGGTACAACTGGGCTTCGGGAGCCGCAACTTCGACGGCAATACCACGCTGTGCATGGCGTCGGCGGTATCGGGTTACAAGCTTTCCTTTGGCTCTGACGGACCGCCGGGCTCCTACATCGATATGGAGACCGCCGATGTCATTCTGCTGATCGGCGCCAATATCGCGGACAACCATCCCATCCTATGCCAGCGGCTGGAGCGCAATCGCATGCGTGGCACACCAACGCACCCAGCCACTACGGTCATCGTGGTAGACCCTCGTATAACCAAGACCGCGATGATGGCCGACCTGCATCTGCCGGTCAAACCGCGGAGCGACATTGCCTTGCTCAACGGCATCGCCCATGTGCTCATCAGCGAGGGCCTTATCGATCGCGCCTATATCGAAGCCCACACCACCGGCTTTGAGGAATTCTCAACCTTCGTCGCCGGCTTTACCCCGGAGCGCGTCGCCGAAATTACCGGACTTTCGCCATACGATATCGTCCACACCGCTCGCCTGTACGGCAATGCAGAGGCCGCTTTCATCGGGTGGACCATGGGCGTCAACCACTCTACGCAGGGCGCGGTCACCGTGGCTGCCATCAACAACCTTGCGCTGATTACCGGCAACCTTGGCCGCTCAGGCGCCTCACCGTTTTCCATTACCGGCCAGTGCAACGCGATGGGGACGCGCGAGGCCGGCTTTACTTCCAGCCTGCCGGGCTATCGCAAATTTGAATCGACGACCGATCGGGCCGATCTGGCGGGGCTGTGGAACATCGACGTCGATCGCATTCCCACTGCGCGCGGGCTGGCGTATCCCGACATTATCGAAGGTGCGGTCTCCGGCAAAATCAAAGCCCTTTGGTTTATCGCCACCAATCCGGCTGTCTCCTTCCCCAACTACGGATTGTTGCAGCAGGCGCTGCGCAGCGTCGACTTTATGGTGGTGCAGGATGGCTTTCATCCCACGCCCACCAGCGACTTCGCCCACCTGGTTCTGCCCGCCGCCATCTGGGGGGAGAAGGAAGGCACCTACACCAACTCCGAGCGCCGCATCAGCAAGGCAAACGTGCTCGTCGCGCCTCCCGGTGAGGCCCGCACCGACTTTGACATCTTTCTTGCTCTCGCCGAAAAACTGGGCGTCAAGGATAAGCTCTATCCGGGTTGGCAATCGACTCATGACGCTTTCCGGGAGTGGCAGCGTGTCTCCGCCGGACGCATGTGCGACTACAGTCCATTTACCTGGCAGCAGATTGAAGACAACGGCGGCATGCAATGGGGTGGCGAGCGTCTCTACACTGATCCCGTCTTTCCTACGTCGACGGGCAAAGCCATCCTTCACTCGGTACCTTGTCTGCCGTTCATCGAACAGCCAGACAAAGACTACGACCTCATCCTCAACACCGGTCGCACGGTGGAGCACTGGCACACTCGCACTAAAACTGCGCAGGTGGAAATGCTGGAAAGCATGGTGCCGACCGCCTGGCTGGAGATGAATCCGGACGATGCAGCCAAACTGCAGCTCAAACCGCACGATCGCGTCACCGTCGTTTCCAGGCGCAGCTCGGTAAAGAATGTGGAGCTGCGTATTACCGGCATTGTCGCCCCGGGGCAGGTTTTCATGCCCTTTCATTTTCCTGAAACCAACTCCAACCTGGTCACCCTGGGAGCCTTCGATCCGATTTCGCGCGAGCCGAACTTCAAGCAGTGTGCCGTTCGCGTAGAGAAGTTCAAGGCTTCGAAGTAAAGATGCACAAGACTCAGCTTCACAAATCCTTCAAGTGAGAATCCACCATGGCCAACATGAAGCTATTTCTAAAGTCGGGTCATCTGCCGACCCTCATCGCCGCATTCCTTTACTTTGACTTCAGTTTTGCGGTCTGGGTGCTGAATGGCGCCATGGGCCCTTTCATTTCCGATGCCTTTCATCTGCGCCCGGCGCAGATTGGTCTCATGGTCTCGGTCCCCACGCTGGCCGGTGCATTCATGCGCTTTCCCCTGGGCGTCCTCTCGCAGTACATCGGCAGAAAGAATGCCGCCATCGTTGAGATGTCGGCCATCGTGATCGCTCTGCTGTACGGCTTTTTCTTCGTTCATACTTTCCACGACGTGCTGGCCATGGGTGTTCTATTGGGCATTGCGGGAGCCAGCTTTGGTGTGGCGCTCTCGCTCGGTTCCGGATGGTTCCCCAGGCAATACAAGGGGCTGGCCATGGGTATTGCCGGTGCGGGCAACAGCGGCACGGCCGTAGCCGCCCTCTTTGCTCCGCGGCTTGCGACCCACTATGGCTGGCAGCATGTGTACGGCTTCGCCGCGGCCATGATGCTGCTTCCGCTGTGCGTAATGATATTTTTTGCCCAGGAGCCGCCGGACATTGAGCATCAGTCACTCAGGCAACATCTCAGTTGCCTTTTTGAAAAGGACGGCTGGTATTTCAACTTGATCTACATCATCACCTTTGGCGGCTTCATCGGCCTTGCCACGTTCTTGCCATCCTTTTACTACGCGCAATTCCACGTAACCAAGATCATGGCCGGCGAACTCACAGTCCTGGCCACGTTGACTGGGTCCGCGACGCGCGTGCTGGGCGGTTGGTTTAGCGATCGCGTCGGCGGCATTACTACGCTCTCGGTCGTTTTTCTCATTACCATCGCTGGGCTTTTCGGCCTGATGACTGCGCCGCCGCTGTTCGCGACCACGCTGCTCTTTATGCTCTGCTTTGCCGCGCTGGGAGCGGGCAACGGAGCTACCTTCCAATTGGTGCCAATGCGCTGGCCGCTGACGACTGCGGTTGCGGGCGGTATGATCGGGGAGATTGGCGCGCTCGGTGGTTCCATCCTGCCCAACCTGCTTGGACTTTCCAAGCAATACACTGCGTCCTATCGGGCTGGTTTCATACTGTACGCAGTGTTGGCCACCGCCATTCTCATCATGCTTCGCGCTGTTTCAAAGAGTTGGACGACGACCTGGGTCGGTCAAGGAGGGCGCGCCCTGACGCCGAGTGTTGCTTTGGATTCAATCGCTGCAGACTAAATTAGATTCTTCAATCGGCCAATTTGGACAGCACATGAAGTGTTTACTGACCCTAAGATGCTGGGGAAGAGACTGTCGAACGAAGGGCATGGCTTCAGCCGTACCGCATCAGGCATACGTGCTTGACAGCTTTACAGGCTGCGGAAAACTCAACGCTGAAGGTAGGGAGGGTAGGTACGGGCTTTACAGGCTGCGGGAAAACTCGCTTTGTTTGAAGGGTACGGCCTTCAGGCCGTACATAACTGCTGTGTAATGAATCCGGCTTTAGCCGCACCTAAATCCAGCAGACCATTAGGCCTTTAGGCCGTGAGGTACGCTTTTCGAAACCTACAGGGCGTAGTCATCTCTTTCCGCGCTGAGCTCGCCACAAACGATGGGCAAAGACCTACCTCAGGGGCGCAAGTGTCTGCATGAGAGCCGACCACAATGAAATTGAGTCCCGCAGAGCCTGCCCTGAGCTTGTCGAACGGGGACGGCTGAACTTCAGACCTGTCCAAAATAGGTTTTTCAGTTCACCAACTTAGACGGCGCATGAAGTCTTGGGGAAGAGACTGTCGAACGAAGGGCACGGCATACGTGCTTGACGGCTTTTAGCTGCGACGGCACATTCTGTACAAACTGC
>Ga0182024_10004867_pt1 | contig 30501 bp, 26 predicted proteins | sample P32metaG_FD_120480 | JGI IMG/M metagenome (GOLD analysis project Ga0182024, IMG submission 120480) | Permafrost microbial communities from Stordalen Mire, Sweden - P3-2 metaG (Illumina Assembly) | ecosystem: Environmental > Terrestrial > Soil > Wetlands > Permafrost | place: Sweden: Stordalen... | reverse complement strand
GGTCCGAACGATGTCGGCTCATCGCGCCATCATTTGATTAAGGCATGCGAAGCCAGTTTGCGCCGGCTCAAAACGGATTACATCGATGTATATCACATGCACGGATTCGACGCGATCACTCCGATCGAGGAAGTTCTAAGCACCCTGGACGAACTTGTGAAAAGCGGCAAGGTCAGGTACATCGGATGCTCGAATTTCTCCGGTTGGCACTTGATGAAGTCGCTGGATATTTCACGCAAATATGGTTGGTCCCGCTATGTTTCGCATCAGGCCTACTATTCGCTTGTAGGCAGAGAATACGAGTGGGAGCTAATGCCGCTGGCGATCGATCAAAAGGTAGCAACGATGGTATGGAGCCCGCTTGGTTGGGGCCGGCTGACTGGAAAGATTCGCCGCAATCAGTCGCTGCCAAAAGAGAGTCGATTGCATAAAACGGCTGACTACGGTCCTCCGGTTGATGACGAATATCTTTACCTTGTTGTAGACGCCCTCGACGGGATTGCCAAAGAGACTGGCAAGTCGGTTCCACAGATTGCATTGAATTGGCTGCTGCAACGTCCCACGGTCGCGAACGTGGTGATCGGCGCACGCAATGAAGAACAGTTGAAACAAAATCTTGCGGCGGTCGGATGGAATCTCACGGCGGAGCAAGTGAAAAAGCTTGATGCAGCCAGCGATGTGACACCAATCTATCCATACTGGCATCAGCGGCAGTTCAAGGATCGAAATCCTCTGCCAGTTTGACCTGACTCAGGGGCTGCCATCTAAGCTTAAAAAGGCCAATCGATGGTCGGTCTTTAGCGTTAGCACGAAATAGTCTTTGCTGCCATCAACATAGATATTGACGGTTAACTGGGGCATAATTATGTATTATGATCTGAGTTGAGGACGCAATGACGACGATGGTTCCATCTAGTTTTGAAGAATTGCCCGGAGTGTCAGACTCTTTTGGACTGACGCGAAGCCAAACACTCAAACCGTTTGATTGCATCAGTTTAAGCATTGCAGTGATGCTGGCGGCCCTAATTTACTGCGTCCCCGTTTGCGCGGATCAAAGTCCGCCGGGAAGCTTCAGCGCGACTTACAAACCTCCGGGGGCGAAAACAAGCCCTGCCGGCAGCTTCAGTGCGACGTACAAAGCTCCTGGCACCAGCGGCAGCAAGAATAGCGCTGCGTCCAGTTCTGGGTATATCCCACCTTCGTCCAAATCGCTCACAACGACGACACCCGCTTCAACTGTTCCTTCCAGCTCGTTCACAACGACGCCTGTTTCAACTACTCCACCCTCCTCGTCCACAACGACAACGCCTGTTTCAACTACTCCACCCTCCTCAGTCACAACGACAACGCCTGCTTCAACTGTTCCTTCCAGCTCGTTCACAACGACGCCTGTTTCAACTACTCCACCCAACCCGCAGACATCAGCTGGCACTACCTCTGGTGGCACAGAAACCACCCATCCTGTGGCTAAGCCAAAGTCCAAGGGAATACTGCGAGCCATTGTCGGCGCGGCTGCTGCAGCATTGCTGGCTCCTGACGGAACGACAGACTCGCCTACCGGCTTCTATGAGCAGCCAATGCCTGCAGCACCGGGATTCACTTACTTGCCACAGCCGTATGCTGCGCAACAATCTGCAACCTCGAATCCGTGGAACGTCGTCAGCGCTTCAACGGGTCCAGGCGATGCTGAATACCAACTAGGACAACAATGCAGAGCGGGATCACCAGATGGAGAAGACTATCTAAGGGCCTTGGGCCATTACCTCAAAGCGGCCCAGGCTGGTAACGCAGAGGCTATGTGCATGGCCGGTAATATTTATCTTATGGGTTTGGGGACGCCTAAGGACAACAGCCAAGCGATGTATTGGTTGCGCGCTGGGGCAGCGCTAGACAACCCAGGCTCAATAAACAACCTGGGCTACATGTATAAATATGGAGATGGTGTACCACAAGACTATAATCAAGCCGCAAGCTACTTTCGACATGCCGCTGACCTGGGACTTCCGGACGCTGAAAACAATATTGGTCTATCCTGCGTTGCAGGTTTAGGCATACCACAAGATTATGTTCAGGCCAGGTATTGGTTCGAAAAAGCCAAAGCTGGCGGGTGCGATAAAGCAGTGAAAAATCTGGAAAAACTGACAGCGAGTGGCCACTAGACTTGCCTGCGCTCGTGCTATTTCGATTTCGGAATCAGCACCACTGAATTGGCGCATTTGATCATGTCGGCGGATGGTATTGCACCATCGATAAAACCGATTCCATATTTGTATTTGCCCTGATTCCATTCGATCAGTGCGTGCTTGAGGAAACCAATTCGTCCACCCGTCAGCTTGACTCCATGTTTCCCTTTGGCATGGCCTTCACCACCATGAATATAAAAAGTCGTGTTGGCGTTGGCAATCGGTTCTTGTAACCCGAGTGAGACTTCGTATCCATGAGTAAAATCATCGTCGTTGTTCAAAAGTGCTTGTGAAAATCTCGCCTTATTCTTTTCTGGAATCCAGGTCGGCAAATACACTGGGCAGCCAGCGCCGCCCAATGTCTGGATTGTGGGTTGCAACTCTTTTACGACCTTGCTGTTCACAGACGCAGCCAGAGAGGGCAAAAAGAACAAAAACGCACAACTCATGGACGCAACTATGGAAACAATCAATTCAGGTTTTGGCATATCGTAATCTCTATAAGCAGTAGTCATTGTAGCGCGCAAAGTGCAATCTCTTTCAGGTGCTTGCGAGGCACGATGTCACGCGGCAAGATTCGAGGCTCCTCGTAATAGAATGTCCGGATGTCATCTACATATGCGAGATTATCGCCGTCGAAAATCCGATTGCCATTAGGCGATAATCCGCCAAAAACGATTACCAGCACCACTAGCGGCTCGAGCGTCATCCGATGACACGACTGGCGCTGAGAGTCGTTTGCGTTCTGCTAAGCACGGTGCTCCTGTTGCCGCCAGGTTTGGCAGCGGGGCAGCCATCTCGCACAGGCGATCATCCATTTACGGCTCTCCCGGCCGGCGATGCATCCGGCATGCAGGCGGCTGATATCCTTGGCGTGCGAGAACAGCTCGACCAACTCATGCAGCTTCAAAAGAGCGGCGATGTTTCCGTCGAGACCTCGCTTCGAATGCTTGATTTGCGCGGGCGCATTCTGCGCAAAGTGTTGCTGGCTATTCTGGAAGTTCGATCTGCCTGCAACAAGCTCGAAATTGAATCGGCTCTGACATATCACGCCCTCGATCGAGAACAGCGCAAGATAGATTCGGCAGACGAGTTCTTCAACCTGGCGAACTTTTACGATTTCGGCACTCTTTACACATTAGAAGGGGCGTCCAGGATCGACAAAAAGTTCATTCAATCTCGCGTGTTTACATGCACCGGTGCTGGTATCGTAACCACGCTGCCCACCTTAAACATTCTCTACGACAAAATGCAGCGAGCGCACGATGTTGAACCGCCAAAATTTTTGGAATATGTTTTGGATGATCGACGGGCGGACGATGCCCGGCTACCGAAGCTTATTTCGCGTTTTCTAGATTCTTGTGAGCCTGGCACAAATCAAACCCGTCGCCAGCTTATGCATCTGTTATGGAAGGACGAATACAAAGCTGACATCACCGGAACTTCGTCGTTCTGGAACGTTATCGACGGACGCTCAAAACCAGTTGAATCATTGCACACTCGCATTCTAATTCTATGGTCACTGCACACATTCATAGAGGATTTTGACCGTCAGTTGCTGGCTTTGATCAAGATGATCGAATGGAATGAGCCGGCGGCGCAAACGAACACGGACAGACCACATAAAACCAATCCGCCTTCTCTTGGTTCCACATTTGCTCTGCTCGGTATCGAATCGCAAGCGGCCGAACTTATTCGGCTCAATCAAAGCAGTCAAACCGAAAACGTCCGCCGATGCCAGCTTGAAACCTTCGTGCTGTACAAAGTATTAGCAGCCACGTTAGAAGTACGCGTAGCAATTAATAAAATACACGCAGAACTCAATCATGCACATAATGTGGTGCTCTCGCATCTGTTGGCGCGTCGTAAGCGAAATCTACAAACTGATTTCGAGATCAACTTCATGCAGAAAGGAGTTTTCGGTGCAACTGCCGGGATTCTCTATTTCCAAAATCAACTCAAGGCTGGAAATGAAATGTTCGTGGTGGCAGGCGGAATTGGAACACTGATGGCTACAGTTGCTTTAGTGCACGCCCATGGTGGCAGAAGAAAATGCGATGCTCCGCCGAATTCCCTGGCTGATTTTCTCGACTTGGAGACTGACAGCGACAATCGCTTCTCACCTTTCATTTCTAAATTTCTCAACTCGCCGGATCCAGATCTGAACACTGGAGTTTCAAGAAAACAGGCATGCATTGATAGCTGGCAGAGAGATAAGCTGATCGACCTGGATATGCGCAGCCGAGCCAATCGGATAGAAGTAGCGGATATGCCGTCACTCAAATATGACACCATTAGAATTGCTCGAACACGTCTGGCTCTTCTGCATTCAGTCAAGGCAACAATTGAATCGATTGATTATCAACTGCTTCAAGTGCTTCGCGCCACCGAGCTGCCGAGGACAAAGGTTGCCACCATATCCGAAGGCAGCCGAGTTGAAGGTCAGTTGCGCCCAAACGCCGCAGAGGCAGCCACATTGTTAGATGTAATACCTGAAATTGCACGCATTCAAGTTCTCAAGAAGGCGTCTTCTGATTCTCCTGATCTCGCATTGATACAAAACCAGTTGGTTCTGACAGGCAAGATTTTCTCCGCACAGCTCGAAACAACGGCAACCGGATCCACGACTCACCAGGAAATAACTCATGAAACGCAGGTCTTAGCGCGCATGAAACATGCACGCGATCTTGGAGTTGCACTAACTAACAATGCCAACTTTTATCAAATCAACATACTAGAGCTGATTATCAACGGGCCTCTGGGTCTTTCCACTGCCAGAAAGTTTCCCGCCGGTGACAGGCTGACAATCGTGTCAGGGGCCGCCGCCATCGTGCTGGCCAGCGCTGCTTTCCTCGTCGAGCGTCGAGGCGGGCATCGCCCATCGCGAGCAGAGCCGAACATGTTAGCTCCATGCTTCGATCTCAATTCGCAAGCGAGCAGCAATTTTTCGCCCTTGCTGCTGAAGTTTTTGAACTCAGCGGATCCCTACTCGGCAAACAAACAAACCAGACGGGAAGAGCTGATCAATTATTGGGTCCAATCCAAAATTCTTAGCATTGACGTACGCAAGCCGGAAGCCCAAGAGAAATTATCGGCTACCGGGACAGATCACCGACGACGAGATGAAACAATCAAGTTAATTTCGGATCGAATTGCGATGCTGTACGACTTGCGTACAGTCGTGGATCTCATGGACATCGGACTTGCGGATTTACTGAGTTTGGTCGATTGATTGAGGTTGCATCCTAACCACTCTTCTCTTCTTCTACAGATGCCTTGTGGCGTTCCGCCGCCCTTGCCAGAGGCATACCGAACTCCTCGTATTCCAATTTTTCCACACCATCAATGAGATGCAGTTTGTTGATGAAAGAAACAGCATCCTTTTGTGGTGCATTTTCCAGCACCAGATGTAGTTCTCGAGCATCATCTGATCCCTGGAAATCTTTGCCTTTCGGATACATCATCAGAGACTGAAGCCGCACGCCAGATTCCCGCAGAACTGTCTCAATGTCATCAATGCAGTGTTTTCTCACTGTCAATGTGATTTTGCTCGAGTGAAAGAAAAAGCGGTGTTCGAACCTTCTCCAGACGATTTGCACCATCAGGACAACAAAAGTGGTAAGCAGGGCTGCGTTGTAAAGCCCGCCTCCGCACGCCAGACCGATCGCCGCAGCAGACCAGATACTGGCAGCTGTGTTCAAGCCGCTAACGACATTTTGGCGAAACATGATCACGCCTGCGCCCAAAAACCCAATGCCGCTGACGACTTGGGCAGCTATTCGGCTGGGGTCAAGCATCACCGACCCTGCGTGGATAGCATCATCGAAGCCAAAAGCAGAGACGATCATCAGTAGGCAAGAGCTAACGCAGACAAGAGAATGCGTTCGCAATCCCGCTGCATGCTCTGTTCTCTCCCGCTCAATACCCAGCATGGCGCCACAGAAGAGAGCGGCCAGCAGTCTTATACAGTCGTGCTCAAAATCAATGTGCACAAAACGCCCCGGAGCGGTAACCGACGCCATTCTCTGCCTAAACAGGACTAAATTCAAGTACCAGGGGACCGCCCTCTGGGCAAGGCTGAGCAGATACGAACAAGTGGGTACATAAATATAGCTCCTGACATAGGATAGTCAGGAGAAGTATCCCCCTGCCGAAGCAGCCATGCCAAACCATCCAGTATTCAGCCTCCTGGCGATTTTTTTCCTGATCCTCTGCAATGGCATCTTTGCAATGGCGGAGATTTCTATCGTTTCTGCGCGCAAAGCACTGCTGGAGAAATGGGCCAAGGAAGGTGACGAAGGGGCGAAAGCGGCTCTTCTATTGTCGAACCACCCCCATTGTTTGTTGGCAACCGTCCAGATTGGCATGACGCTCACATCGATCCTCATTGGCGTTTTCGGCGGTGCCACCATATCCAATACCTTGAGCAACTTCTTGAAGGAGGTTCCTGGTCTTGAGCCATATGCTCCTGCGATGGGATTTACAATCGTAGTCTTGGCGATCAGCTATTTGACGCTGATCCTCGGCGAACTCTCACCGAAGCGTGTGGGATTAGCTAACGCTGAAAAGATCGCCTGCGTGATCGCACCCTCGATGTGGTGGCTTTCAAGAATTGCGCAACCACTAATCAAATTCTTGAACGACTCATGCACATTCGTCGTCAATCTTCTCCGCATCAAAGAATCGGCACATCCGCCTATTACCACCGAGGAAATCAACTTGCTGATTGCTCACGGCACCCGCGCCGGAGTGTTTCAAGAAGCCGAAGAGTGCATGGTCAAAGGTGTGCTCAGACTGAGCGGGCGACCGATAACTGCGTTGATGACACCACGTCCGCAACTGATATGTCTCGATATCAATGAAACTCAAGAACAGATCCGGCAGATTTTGTTGAGTTCACCGCCCGATCGCATTTTGATTTGCGACGGTCATATAGATAATTTGATCGGGTTTGTTTTTTCTAAGCACGCCGCCTGTCAATTGATGGCATCAAATTCAATTGACCTTAAAGCGTGTCTAGCCCAACCTCTATTCGTTCCGGAAAACGTGACCGCATTACAGTTACTCGATCAGTTCAAGCACACGGGCAATCACTTCGCTATCGTTCTCAATGAGTACGGCGGTGTGGAGGGAGTGGCCACCATGACTGACATGTTCAAGGGCGTCGTCGGCGGACTGGATTCGCTCGCCGCCGTGTCGCAGACCAAGTTGGTTGAACATGAATGCTGCTGGCTGCTTGATGGATATTTGCCGATCGATCAGTTCAAGCTACTGACCGGTATAGACTCTCTGCCCGACGAGATGGAAGCACACTATCACACGTTAGCCGGCTTCATCATCCACCTGGCCAAGCAACTTCCGTCGCTCAATGACACATGTGAGTCATCGGGATATCGATTTCGCGTAATATCAATGAGGGGAAGGCGCATAGAAAGAGTTGGTCTGGAACGCATTGTCGAAGACCTAGACGACAATAATTCTGAACAATCGCGTGCCAGAGGCTCCAACCACCCGGCTGAAAGAAACGTGACGGCGTCGCACTAGCCTTTGCAGCAGGCGCACCAAACGGACTCAAGATCGAGTGGTGCGGCGCTGCTCATTCTATAGTAGCGTCGACGATACCATCTTTGATGGCGGCTATCAGTCGCGCATGATCTGCTGCATTTTGCTCGGCATAGCTGATCGCGAACTTAGAGATCGCGTTGGGCAAGACATTGCTTTTGCCTATATAGCCGTAAATGATGGCAGGATCTCCGGATCGCGCATGAGCCCTGGCGAGAGCCCATCCACAATTTCGAGCGAATCCGAGCATGTTCTCAGGACTGAAAATCTCTACCATCGGTTTGACTTTCACATCGCGCAATTGTCTAACGTACAGGTGCTTACCATACTGGTCGACATAATGCCCAAGAAAAATGTCGCTTGCTGCTTGCATTAAGCGTTGACCGAAGACTACTCTTTTACCTTCCGTTTTTAAAGAGGGATAGCTGACATAAGGTTCCAAAACCGACTTGCGTGCTTCCTTGATTTGAAGGAACAACGGGTCATTGTCCGCCGCAAAGAAGAGCGCCAATGCACAGTATGTGCCTACGCTGCCAACGCCAACCACCTTAATGGCACTGTCGACAAATTCAAAACGATCGAACAGAATTCGTCTCTCAAGCGGCAAAGAATCTCTGTATGCGTCGAGCGATTCAAGCAAGTGCTTTTGGAACTCAGGGTGACGCTCATGGTCTGGATGAAAGATCAGAGGCGGGTTGTCTTTAATTCGAGGACTGCCATCGACTACGTGAGCTATTTTTACAAATTCATCCGTTGCCTTTCGGTTGAGCGCTTTGTCGAGAGAAGTTTTGCGCATTTTCTTCAATTGCGGATCACTGGTCATTTCGATCAGCTGTTCATAGTCAAGGAATGAGTACCAAGCCGACAATGCGGACATTTCGGCAAGTTCCTTGAGCTTGTCGCGATAGCATTCGACGACTCGCGCTGCCGCTGCTGCACAGTCGGAGGCTTTATGCCCGTTGTGATCACTGGCTATGACAAAGCTAGCGGCGAGGCGCTTCACATCCCACTCCCAGGGCGCCGGAAATGTTTCATCGAAGTCATTAATATCGAAAATAATGTTCCGCTCCGGTGTAGCAAATGCACCGAAATTCAGAAGGTGACAGTCGCCGCATGCTTGAACAGCATAGCCCGTAGCCGGCATTTCAGCGAGGTCCGCTGCCATAATGCTCGCCGCACCGCGATAGAACGCCAACGGAGAGGCGAGCATTCTGCCATAACGAATCGGCAGCAACGACTCGATTCTGCCGACGCCTGATTCGAGCAAGGTCTTAATTGGATCAAAGCGCCCTGACTTGTCCTTCACAAACTCAGCCTGTTCTTCACGGGCGCACTTGTCTCGGAAAGCCTTCCCTGCCGCGTATCGGTCAGCCAGCGTGCGCGAGTGAGCCGGTTTGCTCAGGTAAGCAGCATCCACCGACCTTTTGAAAAAGCCCTTATGCAAGGCGCCACTACGCTTTTTTGCCATCTTTGTATACAGACCGGTAACACTATATGCAACCTTAGCTTTATTATGCCCAGGGAGCTTGAGCCACCAAGTCTCAACTTGATTGCCCGCGCTTAAGGAAAGATGAATTTACGGAAATTTGACTCCGGGAAGCGAATCTTGTCGCGTCATTGACACTGCCGGAGGTATAACGAGTCTGCTAGCCAATGGGCGAGGAAACAAACGATCCAGAATGAGCAAGTCAAACTTAAAACAAGAATATACCGATAACGATCTCACAGCCGCCTTAGACCACAGTGTTGAGGCGGCTGTTGCGTTGAGCATTTCTGAACATGATTTGGTGGCGCAGCTTGTACACCGCTTGCATGATAAAGCGCCAATCAAACCGGTGCCATCGCATGTCGAGCCGCAAAGAAAGTTGTTTGATCCGTTGGCAGGTCCTTAAAGACTCCGACGTTTCAATGAACTGAAGTTTTCGAATTGCCGAGCTTTCCTGTGGATAGGTTCGGATGGGGGAGACACATACAGATGAACAAGATATTGGTGATCAAGTTCGGCGGCACTTCGTTGTCGACGGTAGACCGGATCAAAAACGCCGCCAAAATTGTCGCTGCCGCATCAGCGGAGGGTAAAAAGGTAATTGTCGTCGTGTCGGCGATGGGCAATGCGACTGACGACCTAATTAAGCTGTCCGAAGCAATTGATCAGATGCCCGATCGGCGGGAACTTGATGCCTTGATGGCGACCGGTGAACAGCAATCAGCAACGCTGATGGCAATGGCGCTACAGTCGCTTGGATGTAGAGCAACTTCATTTAATGGCGATCAGTCGGGCATACTCACCAACGCAGATTTCGGTAACGCCACAATCGAAAAGCTGGAACTGACCGAGTTGTCCCGTCAAATAAAGGATGACGTCATACCGGTTGTGACAGGATTCCAAGGCATTGCCGCCACAGGCGATACCACCACGTTGGGACGGGGCGGGTCTGATATCACAGCTATAGCGCTGGCAGCAGCCCTGCACGCGGAGCGCTGCGACATCTACAGCGATGTTGATGGCATATACTCCGCCGATCCCAGGGTGACGAAGAGCGCTGAAAAACTAAAGACGATCTCGTACGCTGACATGCTCGAGCTGGCTAAGCACGGTGCTCAGATTTTGAATCCACGGTCGGTGGTTCTGGCGATGAATGCAAATGTGCCCGTCCGAGTCAGATCGACATTCATGCCTAACGACCAGGGCACGTTGCTGACGGCAGAAAATAAGGGTTTCAACAGTTTCGTCGGCATTGCTACGTGCACAACTTTGAATTGCATCGAGATCGATCTCGATCGACTGGAGTTGGGACCAACCAGGAGCTTGCGCAGTTTCGCTTTGCACCGTTTGCGAACAAACCGTGAATTGCATGAGTTACTTTTGCACAATGGCATTGACGCAGAAATAATCGAAGCTGTCAGACCACATCCTTTCCGGATTCTGCTGCTCTTGAAAAAAGCTGACACTGCACGCGCTATAGCTGTGCTGAACAACACTGCGTTGGCAATCAGACGCTTTCGAATCATTACCGATCTTGCCAGCATAACTCTGGTGGCAATCAAGATGACAGCCAAATATCATGTGGATGCGCTGAACAGTTTGACAAAGCACAACATACCCATAACTGGGCGGACGTGGCACAACCGAAGATTGACCCTGCTGGTGCCTATTTCAATGTTCGCAAAAGCGACCGACATTTTGCATGCCGAGTTTGCGGCACTCCTGAAAGCCGCATAACGGCAATCATTTATGTTTCCACAATCATCACGGTCTCAGGCAAACCAATGCTTGCGACCGTGATGCCTTGCCTGCATCAGTTCCCCATTGCCGCTCGCTGCGATCAGATTAGCGTCCGCGGAGCCAACTAAGTCATTTCGAGCGTAGTCGAGAAATCTCTCATAACGCTGCGAAGCAGCCTCAGTTGTGCCGCGGCAAAGGTCCAGAGAGATTTCTCGACTAGGCTCGAAATGACCTATGTCGGCGCTGGGAGGATGGCGCGAGAAGTGCTCGTAAAAGGGCACAGCGGCACTTTCCAAGTGCGCCAGTGTTCCATTTTTGGAGGATCGTGCCGGGCCAGCCTGCGTTTAGAGTAAAATAAGCCGCATTAGTGTAAAACAAGACGTTTGTAGAAAGGCAGGGATCCGTGAATTCTTCCGCACCGCCTCAGGCAAAACCCGGCGATTTTATCAGGGACATCATCAACGATGACTTAGAAGCAAAACGACATCAGAAAGTGATCACTCGATTTCCGCCGGAGCCAAATGGTTTTTTGCACATCGGTCACGCCAAGTCCATTTGCCTGAACTTCGGACTTGCGCTCGAGTACCGCGAAAAGCTGCCGGACAGCGGCACGCGCTGCCACTTGCGTTTTGATGACACCGATCCCACCAAAGAAGACACGATCTATGAAGACGGCATTCAGGCAGACGTGACGTGGCTTGGTTTCGATTGGGATGGACTGTATCACGCCAGCGATTACTTTGAAAAAATGTACGAATACGCCGAACATCTGATCACGGCGGGCAAGGCGTATGTCTGCAGCCTGCCTGACGCTGACATCAAATCGTTTCGCGGCAACGTCACCACACCAGGGAAGAACAGCCCGTACCGAGAGCGCAGTGCGGACGAGAATTTGGATTTGTTTCGCCGTATGCGCAAAGGCGAATTCAAAGACGGCGAGCATGTCTTGCGGGCGAAGATTGACATGACGAATCCCAACATGAAGATGCGCGATCCGCTGCTCTATCGCATCCGCCACACCGCGCACCACATGACCGGCGATTCGTGGTGCATTTATCCTATGTACGATTACGCGCATCCTATTTCGGATGCAATTGAAGGCATCACACACAGCATCTGCACGCTGGAGTTTGAGAACAACCGCGAGTTGTACGACTGGATGATAGACAATCTGATCGATTATGCGAAGTTCCCGAGCCGTCCGCGTCAATACGAGTTTGCGCGGCTGAACCTGAATTACACGGTGATGAGCAAACGCCGCTTGCTAGAGTTGGTAGAAGGCAAGCATGTGAGTGGCTGGGATGATCCAAGACTGCCCACAATTGCTGGAATGCGCAGGCGCGGAATTACGTCCGAGGCCATCCGCGCATTTTGCACAAGCGTGGGAGTGGCGAAAGCCAACAGCACAGTCGACATGGCGCAGCTGGAATTCTGTATTCGCGATGACCTGAATCAAAAGGCGCCCCGCGTGCTCGCCGTATTGAAGCCACTAAAGGTGGTGATTGAGAATTATCCGGAGTCGAACGTGGAAGAACTTGACGCGTCGTATTGGCCGCATGACGTACCAAAGGAAGGCACGCGAAAAATTCCGTTCTGCAAAGAGATCTACATTGAACAAGATGACTTCATGCTCGAGCCGCCGAAGGATTACTTCCGACTTTCGCCCGGCAAGGAAGTGCGTCTGCGCTATGCGTATTGCATTACGTGCACCGATGTGGTTAAAGATGCCGCTGGTAACGTGATTGAGGTTCGCTGCAAATACGATGAGGAAACAAAGCCCGGCGACAATCCGGTAGGGCGGAAGGTCAAAGGAACAATCCACTGGGTGAGCGCACGCCATGCGGTGGATGCGGAGGTTCGACTCTACGATCGGCTGCTCTCGGAAGAAGCTCCGCCAAGCGGAAAGGACAGCGAATTTCTCAACGCCATCAATCCCAACGCCTTGCAGGTATTACGCGACTGCAAATTGGAGCGCAGCCTGGCTGAAGCACAGCCCGGCGACCGCTTTCAATTTGAGCGGCAAGGTTACTTCGTGGCTGATGTGAAGGACACCAAACCCGGTGCCCCGGTCTTCAACCGCATCGTGACGTTGAAAGATTCCTGGGCACGCTCGCAGAAAAAATAGCCACGGTCGATGCTGCCATGTTTGTTTCACTGCACCGGGCAGTTCGACAACGACGGACTGAAGATTTTGCGAGCATTCCAATTGTCTCCGGAACAGTGCTGGAGATCTTTCAACGTCTCACTTATTGTTTGACTCGCGATAGAAGGAGACCGCCTTTAATTCGCAAATTTGTCGTTGAACTGCAGTCACCATCCCGATGCGCTGGACTCTTCGAGGACGTTGATGGGCTCGATTAATAGCCAAGGGAATGAGGATTACCCGCATGGAAGTCTATACAATCGGTTTCACGAAAAAGACCGCAGCGCAATTCTTCGAGTCCATAAAGCAAGCCCGTATTACACGTTTGCTCGATGTGCGACTGAATAATTCATCGCAGTTGGCGGCGTTCGCCAAGAAAGAAGACCTGGCGTATTTTTTGAAAGTGATTTGCGACGCAGAATACATGCATCTGCCAATGTTGGCTCCCAGTCAAGATATGCTCGACGAATTCAAAAAGCATAAGGGAAGCTGGAACGTGTACGAGGAGAAATTCACCAAGCTGATGAAGAAGCGAGAGATCGAAAAAACTCTCGATCGGCAGCTTTTTGACATACCATGCGTCTTGCTTTGCAGCGAAGCGACCGCAGAGCACTGCCATCGCCGGCTCATTCTCGACTATCTGCAAAAAACCTGGGGGAATATTACGGTCAAACACCTTTAGCCCAGTTGCCATGTCGGATCACTGGAGAGATTTATCGCGTTCACCAGCCGAAAAGAGGCGATATCGATTATCGCTATCAATACAACTACTGATGCAACTTGATCTCGAAAGACGCAGTTTACGATCACATTAGGGTATTCGGTTCCGTCCAATTCAGAGTCGCACCCGATGTGGGCAGTCCTGCTTGAGGCAACCGGTGACTTAGCGACCGTGTCTGCCACCGTGGAAGCCACCCCCGCCATGCGAATTTCCGAAGACCAATCCGATGCTCAGCCCACCACCATTGTTGTAGTAGCCGGAATTATTGTAAGAGGGGCTGGGATAATTTATAGGTGCTTGCGATCCGTCACCGAAGTAGTCATTGCCACTTAAATATGTGGGCGACGGTGCGTAATTCACCGGTCCGCTATCCTGAGGAAATCCCTGCTGCGGAAATCCCTGCTGCGGATAATTTAGTTGTTGAGCCTGACCATTGTAGCGACCATCATAGCCGTTATTCGCGTCGTAAATGTTGCCAGCTCGGGCGATCGGACGTCCGCTGTCATCGACAATTGCAACATCACCGTCGCTGCGTCGAGTGCCGATGTGTTCACGTGCTCCGTTAAGTCCTTGCTGCCTGGCTTCTTGATCGGCTAATTGATTGGCGTCTTGAATGCGGCGAGCTGCATCGCCAGGGCGTTGCATCAAACTGTTCAAAACGTTCAGCGCATCGCCTGTATTGCCCTGCACGAGATCTTGTGCCAGTCTGCCGACCATTTGCTGAGTGGGATCGTATCCCTGTCCCCGACCCTGATTGTTATAGCGATTATCGTATCCCTGTCCCTGAGCTGGATTGTAACCACGGTTATCGTATCCCTGTCCCTGACCTGGATTGTAACCACGGTTATCGGATCCCTGTCCCTGCACTGGATTGTAACCGCGATTATTGGGGTTACCAATTTGATTTACGTTGCCCAGGTGCGCGATCGGCCGGTTGTATTGGTCGATAATCGCCATATCACCGTCTTGTCTCGTGCCGATGTGCATTCCATTGCGCCCGGCTTCAGAGTTAGCCTGGCGAATTATCTGCATAGCAGCTCGAGGATTCGATTGCAGCTCAAACATCACGACATTGGCTGCATCAGTGGTATTACCGGTGCGTAAATCGTTGGATAGTCTCTGGACTTCGCGATCGCTCATTTGGCGACTCCTTGCGTTGTAATTGCTGGTCCTGGTGGAACTGGTGACACACGCATGTCGTGTGGCACCGCTCTCCGAGGGAGCAGTTGTTGGATGCAGGTTGGGATACGGTGTTAATGTAACTCCTCTGGGGCGACTTGCGAATGGGAAAAATACGAATTCGCCCAATTTACCTGGGAATCTTACGAATCTATTTCGGGCCAGGCCCGCTCCTCGACGCTCGAAGTGACAGTTGGGGCGCACTGGCGCTCGTCCAGGCTTTGTAGCTGCTAAGATCACTGGCTACCGACCGCGAGACCGCGCCACATGACTGATCTATCAAGTCCGCATCAAAAGGGCTTGGACGCACAAACTCATAATCGTCCTGCCAGGCGTTCGAAGCCTTCCGGCGTAAACCTGGTGGTCCTGGCCCTGCTGGGGCTCGGGCTGGTGGCACTGGCTGTTTGGTTCTATGCCAGCAAGCAAACACCAAAAGGCACTGTCGTTTATGCCAGACAAGACATTCCGACCGGCTCAATTATCCAAATAGAATCTCTGGAAGAACGGCAACTTGACACGAACAAAATTCCCAAAGACGCACTCACCAGCGCGCAAACCGCGGTGGGGGATTACTCCAGGGGAATGCTCTCTGCAAAACCGCAACCATTAACGGGAATCAGAAAGGGACAGTTAATCACCTGGCGTTATGTCACGACTGCCGATGGAGTTCCAGTAAACATCACTCCTTCAGTTGTCTATGCAACCAAAGATATTGCAGCCGGCTATTACATCGCTAAGGACGCTGTCGAACAGAAGGCAATGGAAGTAGAAAAAATTCCCAGCACAATTTACGAACTCGACGCAAAGACAGCCGCTGATTCTTTTGCCAGGAAAGCGATCAAGAAAGGGGAGATGATCAGCCGTGGCTTGCTCGGCCCGGATTTTCGCGCGCTGACAGTTTTTTATGCAATCAAAGATATTCCAGCCGGCACTGTTATTCGCAAAGACGCCCTGCGAATCGAGGAAATCAAGCCCGGAAACGACGATGCCGTAAGGCTCGCGGAGTTGATGTCCAAACACTGGAAAGTTCAGTGGAAGTCAAACACAGACATCAAAGAAGGGCAGATGATACGTTGGAACGACGTAGCCATGGAGTAAGTCAAGTCATTTCTGCTAGGTGCGTTTCCTAGCGATATTTCGGCCGTTCAATCCATTCCCAGCGCGGATGAAACTTAACCCACACGCGACCTATGATACGGCTGTTATCTAGAAACCCCCAGACATGACTATCTTCGCTGTTGTTGCGGTTATCGCCGAGCACGAAGGTTTGGTTTGGAGGCACCACGATTGCATTATTGGCTTGACTGGGATCGCCATAAGGTCGAATCAAGCCTCCAGTAGTCGAGCGACCACCAATGTCTCCAAGAACGTTGAGCCCATATTCGGCTTTGGCTCGAACCAGATCCGTGTGACCGGCGTATTCTCTAGCAAAGTCCTGTATGTAGCTGCCCTCGTCCAGAAGTGCACCATTTACGAAGACGCCTTGCTGTGGTTTGATTTCGATTCGATCGCCAGGCAGTCCAATTATGCGTTTGATGTAGGCCGGCTCGTATGGGAGAAACGGGAGTCCTGTAAGGCGTCCGAGCACTGAAAGCGGATCGAACTTCAGATCCTGCCCGCCAAGTTCGATGGGCGGAGGATAAAAGATCACGATGTCGCCGCGCTGAAAATGAGCTCCACCGATCTTCGACAGCTTTTCTAAAATCACCTTATCACCGACGACCATCGCAGGCTCCATTGAAGAGCTTGGAATGAAGCGCGCTTCGACGAACAGCCGAATGACTATCAGCAGGACAACAACTAAGCAAGCCCTGACTGCTAACTTTTTAGGGTTGGTAAGCCCAACGAAAAGATCCAGAGGACTGGCGGGGATAAGGAGAAGCAATAAATCCTTATAGGATGGCAGTCGCATCGACCGTTCCACCTCTCCTGTTCTAATCAACCAAGTAAGTTCGACTCCCTGCCCTATGCAACAGGGAAGCCGCGATCGCGCATCAGCGCGTTGGTGTCGACGTCCCGGCCGCGGAAGTTGCGGAATGCGAGATCTGGTGGCACGGAATTGCCGACGGTGAAGATCGAGTCACGGAAACGATCGCAGGTGGCGCGATCGTAGAAGCCGCCAGCTTCCTTGAATGCTTCGGCGGCGTCTGCCGACATCGTGTCCGCCCAAATGTATGCATAATAGCCCGCTGAATATCCATCATCAGCGAAGATGTGGCCAAACTGCGTCGGGCGGTGACGCATCACTATTTCTGTCGGGCAGCCGAGTTCCTGCATGGTCAGGCGCTCGAATTCGTCTGGCTCGATCAACTTATCCGGCGTCGCCGCTAGATGGATTTTCATGTCATAGAGAGCCGATGCCAGGTATTCGGTTGTGATGAAACCTTGATTGAACGTCTTCGACTTACGAATCTTGGCGACGAGCGCGTCCGGAATCGGCGCCCCCGTTTTGTAATGCACAGCGAATTTGCTCAGCACCTCGGGGGTCATGATCCAACGCTCGTTTACCTGGCTGGGGAATTCGACGAAGTCGCGTTTGACGTTTGTTCCTGCAAGCGATGGATAGTTGACGTTCGATTGCAGTCCATGCAATGCATGACCGAACTCGTGGAACATCGTCGTCGCGTCATCCCACGAGATCAGGACCGGCTCGCCTGGTTTGCCTTTGACGAAGTTGGCGTTGTTGGAGACGATTGGCAAAACCGCTCCGCGGAATTTCTCTTGCGTACAATATTCATTCATCCACGCGCCGGAGTTCTTGCCGTCGCGAGCATAAGGATCGAAATACCAGAGTCCGATCTGCTTGCCGCCGCGGCGCACCTCATAGACAGTGATGTCTGGTTGCACAACCGGAAGTCCTTCGACCTTCACCATCTCCAGTCCGTAAACCTGATTCGCAGCCCAGAACATTCCTTCGCGAATTTTGTCGAGCTGCAGATATTGTTTCACCTCATTTTGATCGACATCGTACTTCGCTTTACGCACCTTTTCCGCGTAGTAGCGGTAATCCCAAGGTTCAATTTTGATCTTTGTGTGTTCCGCATCGGCAACCGCCTGCATGTCGGCAACCTCTTCGTGCACGCGGTTGACCGAGGCCTGCCAAACTCTGATCATCAGTTTCATCGCCGCCTCTGGTGTCTTGGCCATGTTGTCGGCCAGAATCCAGTGCGCGTGCGTCGGGAAACCGAGAATCCGCGCCCGTTCCGCCCGCAGTTTCAAAATCTCGCCGATCGTCGCCTTGTTGTCGTGAGCATCATTGTTGTCACCACGACGGGTCCACATGCGCCAACCTTTTTCGCGCAGTTCGCGCCGAGATGAGAAAGTTAGGAACGGCTCCATCGAAGAACGGGTATTCGCTACCACCCATTTTCCCTTCATGCCGTGCGTTTCCGCCTGTGCTGCGGCGTCCGCGCGGAGACTATCGGAAAGTCCCTCGAGATCTGCCTCGTTATCGATCACGAGGGTATAGTGTTCCTCGTCAGCAAGTTGGTTGTGGCGGAAGTTCGTGAACAGCGTCGCCAGCTTCTCATTGATTTCGCGCAGGCGCTGCTTTTTCTTCGCATCAAGACCTGCGCCCTGGCGCGTGAACTGACGGTAATAGACGTCGACGAGACGCTGCTGCTCGGTCGTCAGTCCCGAAGTCTCGCGCGCTTCGTAGACAGCTTTGATACGCTGAAACAGCGGGTCGTTTTGAATGATCTCATCGTCAAACTTCGCCAGTATCGGCTTCATTTCGCTCTCGATGGTTTGCATCGGCTTGTCGTTCATCGTCGACGTGTAAATGTCAAAGAATCTATTCGAACGATTGAGTGGACGGCCGGAATCCTCGAAAGCAGCGATACTGTTCTCGAAGGTCGGGTTGGCTTGCTGACTGGTGATCGTTGTGATCTCGGCGCGTTTGAGATCCATGCCATTCATCAGCGACGGTTTGAAATCCTCGAGCTTGACCAGGTCAAAGCGCGGAAAGCCTCCATGGTCTCCCGTCCACGGAGCGAGCAGGGGACCCATGGGCACCGTGTCGGCGAGAGACTTTTTCACGCTCACAATGGAACCTCCGCACAATGCCACCATAGAGATGGCGCTCTTAAGAAATGTCCGTCTGTTCATTGAAGACCCCTCATCACCCCGATAACCGATAGAAAGTTTAGGCGATCGCATCAGCATTATTCCATAGACCGACCGACCCCGTTCAGGTTAGTGGCTGCCACCCTGCCTTTGGAGTTTCTCCAAAACCTGGTCGATTGTGAAACTTGCTGCCTTCTGGCGTGGGGGAAATGCGACGAACGTCTTGAGGAAATCTCCCACGAATTTCTGGGCGGGTACGAACAAAAATATGTGATCCATCACCCAGTCCCAATACGTATTGGAAGTTATGTCTGCTCGCTCATAGGGATCAGTGCGCAAATTGAAAAGCTTCGGAAACCGCAGAACAGTTAGTGGTTCCTGCCAAATTTGAAGAGTGCCTGCTACCCGCTGTTCCATGAAGATCATTTTCCAGTTGTCGTAACGCATGGCCATCAGATCACCGTCGTCAGAGAAATAGAAATACTCGATGCGCGGACTTTTCTTTTCTTCGCCCTTAAAATATGGAAGGAAATTGTACCCATCAAGATGAACTTTGAAAGTCTTCTTCCCTGCCTGATGACCTTCGAGTAATTTTTGCTTGATGTTTGGTTCGCCTGCAGCGGCTAGCAGCGTGGGCAACCAATCCAGGTGGCTGATAATCTCATTGCACACCGAGCCTGGTTTCAACACACCGGGCCACCGCACCATACCTGGGACCCTGAAGGCCCCCTCCCAATTGGTGTCTTTTTCACTGCGAAATGGTGTCATGCCGGAGTCGGGCCATGAATTCATGTGCGGACCGTTGTCGGTGCCATACATCACGATCGTGTTGTCGGCGATGCCGAGGTCGTCTAATTGCTTCACCAATTCACCGACAATTTTATCGTGCTCGATCATCACGTCGTGGTATTCCGACTGCCAGCGGCCTGCCTGTCCCAAAATTTCAGGCTTAGCATGAGTGCGAAAATGCATGTGAGATGTATTGAACCAAACGAAGAATGGCGTATCCGCCTTAACTTGGCGCGAAACGAAATCCTTGCTTTTCTCTAGAACCTCGTCGTCTATACTCAACATCCGCTTCTTTGTAAGTGGACCCGTGTCTTCCGTGCTCCCGTCGGCCTTGCAGTTGAGCACCCCGCGAGGACCGTAGTTCTTTTTGAAGTCTGGATAATCTTTTGCCGAAGGGTAGTCGGGAAGTTCCGGCTCCTCCATAGCGTTTAAGTGATAGAGGAACCCGAAGAACTCATCAAATCCATGTTTGGTCGGCAGGAATTCATCTTTGTCACCGAAGTGGTTTTTGCCAAACTGACCGGTGGCGTAACCGAGTGGCTTCAATAGTTCTGCGATGCTTGGATCTTCTGCGCGTAACCCGACGTCCGCGCCTGGCATTCCAACCTTGCTCAAGCCGGTGCGAAAAACACTCTGGCCAGTAATGAACGCGGATCTTCCGGCCGTACAACTCTGCTCACCATAACAATCGGTGAAAAGCATTCCTTCTTCAGCGATGCGATCGATATTGGGAGTGCGGTAACCCATCATGCCTTTGGTAAAAATACTGAGATTGGCAATACCGATGTCGTCGCCCCAGATGATCAGAATGTTGGGCTTTTTCGCGTTCATAGCTGTTTCCTTTGCTTTTGTGAGAGTTGGCTCTTCTTGGTCCGTGCTGGCGGCCGATGCCGGTGAAACGCCTGCTTGCAAAATAGAGCGGACTACAGCACAGTCTCGCTACTTCTTGAATGAAAGAAGGTGAAATTGGAATAAGCATACAGTAATGACAACACTTATCGATGCCGCATCTATATTTCGCCGATCGGTATCGCACCACCAAAGAATGTATACTGCTTGCCGATCGCGAACTCGCATGTCTTGGTTGCAGGTTGCAATAACAAATCAATGGAGCCCGACCAAACGAGCGGTGAGAACTCCTCCAAACGGCCCGCCGATCACAGTCGTGAATTGCCGCCACAAGATACAGCGGCCAGCGTGCCCGGACCGCAGCTGCCAGAACAACACTTGAAGCGTACGAAGAAGCAAGTTGTTATGACTGAGCTTAAGGAGGTACTCACAATGGTGATCTACCTGGCTGCAAGCTTATCGATCCTGGAAACATATAGATCGTTGCTCCTCTTACAACTGGGAATGGACGAGTTTGTCCACAACTACACGATTGCCATCGTCGAAGCAATTGCTCTGGGCAAAATAGTTGCGCTAGCTCAAAAACTTCCATTTTTGCAGGCCTTCAGAAACCGTGCGTTGGTTTGGGCAGTTCTATATCAATCGGTGGTAATGACAGCCGTAGTGGCTCTTGGCGGTCAGCTGGAGGATCACCTTATGCCGGCTTCTGCAAAATTGCTGGCCCAATCTGGCAACCCTGTCGCGCTCGCAGTCACTCGTCAACTAGCATCACTGTTGATCTTCGTTGTGTTATTCACGGTGCGCGGCGCAGACAAAGCACTCGGCAGCGGAACGCTCTGGAAACTTTTTTTCGAAGAGCCTCATTCGAAAAAGTGATCGATAACGCGGAACTCCATCAAAAGCGGGCGGCATCGCTTGCGTCCCAGATAACTTACAATGCAGCAGGATTGGTCGAGATCGCGCGCATACGTTGTGCGATGTTCTCAGCGCGGCATCGTCCAATTAATACCGAGCCGAGCGATCCATCGGATTTAAGGAAAACAAAAGTGGGAACCGGCCCAATTTTGTAAGCAGCAACGAGGGCCGTATTGGCCGGATCTTGTACGTTTATTGTTTTAACTGTTGCTTGCACGCCGCTGATTTGGCGGCCTTTAGCGAGAAGCTGATCCAGTCCCTGGCATTCCGCAGACCATGAATCCTGGAATACCAAAACCGTAGGGGCACCACCAGTGGTGTAGGGCGGTGGCGTCGAAGCGATCGTTGCTGGCACAGCTAGCGCACTGCTTACGGTGCCACTCGTTTGGTCCGGATTGGCGACCTTGGACGGATCTGGTGCACCATCCTCGTTACTGTCGGGAGAGTTGGCGAAAATCCAGCCTGCCACCATCTGAGCGGTTTTAGCGTCATACTTCGACGATTTCGCCTGCCCTTCCTCCAGGACTAAATGCTCGCTCGGCAGAGCAACGAATGTTTTTTGTCGAGTGGCGAGCTCATTGAAAATCTCCCACGTACCTTCCGGCTTGACCAGTGTATCTAATGTTCCCTGCAGCATTAAAACAGGAGTTGAAGTGATCTTCTTTGCTGCATCATGATTGTCGTTCATAAATTTTTGAAACTGCAACAACTGTTCGGCAGACAGATCCATTCGATCCAATGGGTCCGACGCCCAATCTTCGCGCTCAGATGGCATGTCGTGAGTCGCCTGATCGACAATCTGGGTACCGATATTAAACTGCTTATGCCGCCCTTTGAGAAACTCCAGAGCCACTTTCAAGTCTGTTTTCTTTTGCTGAAAACGTTCTCCGGAAGGAACAGATGAAATCAGGCCAACCTCAAGATCCGGATTCATTGAACAGGCGCGCAATGCGATCGCTCCTCCCATTGACTCCCCCAGAAGAAAGACCGGCACTCCGGGATTGGCAGCACGAATTGACTGCAACGTCGCTTGAACATCGCCCAGGCACTCAGCAAAGTTAACCTGCTCATTGCCTTTTGCTCGCATCCAGGAACCAAAACCTCTGACGTCGATTGCAAACGTAGCGATGCCACGGCGTGCCATGCGGACACCAAAATTTCGGTAAGAATCGCTATTCAAACCAAGCCCGTGTATACACAATAGAGCCGCTCTCGGTTTCGTCAACGGATCAATCCAACTAAGACAAGGAGCTGGATGCTGATCAGCGCCTAAGTCATCTTTGCTGACATTCTGCGCAGCTTTCGAAGTGTCTGCATTGTCATGTGACTTGGCAATGGTAGCAACAGGGCCCAAGAACATCGTCAAGGCGGTCAATAAGACCGTTACGCGAGTGGTGATCTGCATGACTCAACCTATAAAGTGTGGATTTGATTAGCTTGAAAGATTATTGCATGCAACCGAGGCACTCGCTCTTAGCTGGATCACCACATTTCTCGAAATGTCGCTTCGAGCCGACATCAAGGACAAGGTTCGGTGAGGAGATACTTCCAGGCATCAGAGTAATTGCTATCACCGACGACAACGCCGTGATTATGTTTGGGAATGTCTGCCGGCCGATGCGAAGTGAGCAACCGTGTGTGTCTATAGGGTGGAGCGTTGTTGTCCACGTCGACGATGGGAAACCGCTGGGATAAACCGAGCGCTTTATAGTTTTCAACTTGTTGTGCATACGTGCAGCCATGTTTCTCGTCGAGGCTGTGATTGAAGCAGAAAAAGCAAGTTATAGGTGTTTGGGACGGCATCGACAGCCAATCCGCAGGTCGTTTGAAGTAGAGGCTATAGTCTTTAGGGGAGCCGAACATCACCACACGCGCGACACCATGTTGCTTACCCAATAAGCATGCATGTCCACCTCCTTGTGAGAGTCCGGCGAATGCTAGTTTCGACCAGACAAGCTGATCCTTGTTCAGATAAGCACCCCAACCCTCTTTGGGATACGCTTTGTCCAGGTAGCTGAGCGCTTTTACGAGTCGATTGAGAATCGAATTGGCTGGGTCAACCTGCAATTCTGCTATTGGTGCAGTTCCATAAATAATATTCTTGCGACCTTTAAGAAACGCTTTGGGATCTGGAGACTTGCGAAAAATGGCAACGCTGATTCCACAGATGTACGAAAGAGAAAGCACATGGTATCCCTGTTGCGCAGCAAACGAATTGAATGCGTTCTCTGCCTTGCCGCTGTTGTGTGTTCCGGGCAGGTACACCAGCAGTTGTCCCCGAGGCTTTACGCCGGGTTGCAGATACGCCCAATGAGCGCGATGGTCGCTAGTGAGCGAGGGATCGGTGGCTAGGACTGGAACTACGTGAGTTATCATCCCCGGATATTTGGATGCCGCGGACGGTTCAGGTTCCGGAGAAGCCGCGGACTCATCATCGGCAGCGGCGAAGCTTCCGAAGCCAGTTGTGATCATGGCAATGAACGAGAGGAAAACGGACAGAATCAATCGCTTGAAAGTTTCACTTTGTGCGAACATGTTAGAAATGCTCCAAAGACCATTTCATAATCTTTCCACATTGCGAGGAACTTGCACCAATAAAGTTGCCTTGGTCCACGTTGGCGGGGCACGCACTTTGAAGGATATTGCTTAGCTATCGCGCATCTTTAGTAGCTTGTTCTAGAACTTCACTGACGCGTCCAAGTAGCTGAACCCCAGTTACCACCCTCGGAACAATCGGAAGACTGAGTGTCCAATCGTCTATGGGATTGCTTTTTCCTGCATCTCGCCAATGCCTATTCTGATCCATGGTGATCTCTAGGTGCACCTCATCGTCCCAAATATTCTTTTGAAGCTGAGTTCTTTCACGCTGCCATCGCGGCCATACTTAATCTCACATGCAGGCAGTTCCCCAGCGCCACAATGATCCTGCACCACTGTACTGCATCAAAACAAAGCAATAGCAGGGACTTTCGCCCCTACCATTGTTGGCCGTGCTCGGCCGCTTGTTATATCTAGTCATCCCAGGACACGGGTGGAGTTATACCCAGGGTTGGCACTGCATGCGGTATCGGTCCTCTAATCCCATTTCGTGTAGGTACTTTTATCTACATGAGGGGCGGCAATCTACACGGTGATGCCACCGTCTGCACGAATAGTCTGTCCAGTAACCCAGCGCCCATCTTCGGATGCTAGGAATGCGACCACGGCAGCGATGTCGTCTGGCTGTCCAATTCGTCCCAGGGCAGTTTTTGAGACGTAGAGTTCTTTGGCTTCTTCCGGAAGAGCCTGATTGTACATATCTGTTGCAGTAGTTCCTGGCGCAACGCCATTCACTGTAATTTTTCTGGCACCCAAGTCTTGCGCCCAGATACGAGTGAGAGTATCAAGAGCCGCCTTGGACGCAGAATAGACGCTGGCGCCTGGCATCGTCATAACCGCGGCTCCGGAGGAGATGTTGATGATACGACCGCCGTCAGGAATTTGCGGTAACGCTGCGATTGTGGTGGCAATAACACCTTTCACGTTGACGTCGAAAACTCGCTGATAGTGATCGAGCGCGATCTGGTCCAAGGGTGCCCCTTCAAAGACTCCGGCGTTGTTGATGAGAATGTCGATTTTGCCGGCCGTCTTAATCACTGCATCGATCAGATTTTGAGATTCTAGAGCGTTTGAAACATTGGCTCGGAATGCAACGGCTCCCGCTCCAAGGTGAGCGATCTTTGCCACCACCTCATCCGCTGCAGTTTCGTTACTGACGTAGCTGATGGCGACGGTAGCGCCTTCCTCCGCGAGTCGCAATGCAATGGCTGCGCCGATACCGCGCGAGCCGCCGGTGACTAATGCCACCTTACCTGCGAGCCTTTTCGAATTTGTGACTGAGGTGTTTTCTTGTACATCTTGAACTGGTGCTTTCATGGAACTAATCTCCTATAGTTTCCAACCGAATGAACGTTTGTATTATGTGATCGCGTTAGGCAGCCTGTTGTACCAGATCGAGCCTTTGCAATCGAGAAAGTGTTTTCAAAGCGCGCTGGGCGACATATGGATTTTCATCGTTGCTCAACAAACGCAGTACTGCCGGCGGAACCAGCGCATCTTCGGCAATCAAGTAGCGGACATCCGCACTACTGTCTTGAGCTAACTGCTGCAACAGCGTTGTCGTTCTCTTTGGGTTGAATGCGATGCTTTGCCTGACTTCTGCATTTTCGTCTTGAACCAGCCTGAACAGAGTGCTTAAAGATGTGTTTTCGTGCTCAGCAACGCGCGCCCTGACGCGGGCATCTGTCGCGTGGGATAGCTCATCTAGAAGGGTCGCGGAGATGTGCGGATTGCCGAACAAAAAATTTCGTGTTCCGGTTATGAGATTGAATAGCATTTTTCAGGACCTCGGAGTGGACGCACCACTGGTGCAAGTGGAGGCGTCAGGTGGGATTGTATTGGCATGGCAAACCATAGCTTCCTGCTCGAGAAGCACGGTTTTGCAAGATGTGTGGGGCCTTAGCCCGTAAGAATATCGTTGAACATCAGTAGAATGAACATTTCGATCGGCTCAGTGGTCTTTGATGTTTTTGCTCTCATTACAGCTCCCGACCAACCGGACAGGAACAGCTCAGCGAGTTCGACTGCGGACCTTTTCTTTCCTATTTCACCCAACTTTTGTCCTTCCTCAATACAGCCAGCGAAGATGTCCCGCCCTTTAATCATCACCCTACAAAGTTCTTTACGAAGCACTTCGCTCTGGTCAGACATCTCCTGGCTCAGGTTACCGATCAAGCAACCTCTGCGACAATTTTGCGCCTCGAGGCTCGCCAGAGTTGTGTCGCAATGAGTACGGAGGCGCTGCAATGGCGTTTCCATCGGATTGCGTAACACGCGAATCAAACTCGCTGAGTGACTTTCATCAAAGTGGCGGATGATCTCGACAGCGAAATTTTCTTTGCTGTCGAAGTAGTGATAGAACGAGCCTTTTGGCACACTCAAGGCTGACAATATTTCCTGAATGCCGGTGTTCGTGTAGCCTTTCTCGAACATCATATCCATGCCGACTTCCAGCAATGCTGTCCGTACGTCGTGTTTACCTGCGACTCGTGTGTTTTGTTTTTCGTTCGTTTTCATTTCGTCGTGCGGCAGTTCCCTGCCCTCTCCAATTTACAAAATAGACCGGTCGGTCATATCCGTCAAGCAATGATCATTTTGATAGTTAACTCTGTCCAGCCATATAGCTGTTGAGTTCGGTGTGTGGTCCATCGCTCTCTTTTCGGTCCCTTTCGATGCTCATATCGTAGACCGACCGGTCTATTCCGTCAACTAACCCAAAAAATCTTCCAAACAAGTTCCGAATTCCCAGTAGCGTCCAGGTTACAGAAGAAAGTAAACGGCGAAATCGTTCTTCGGACTGGTCCGGCGCATCCTTTATATATGTCTGGCCGGCAGGTGTACTGCTTGTCGAACTCGTGCCCTGCGATGCGCGCAATCAACTCCGTGCAGCTGCGCTTGGGTATATTGCCGGAACAGTTTCGCTATCGCTAAAGCAAAACGACAGCTCGACACAAAATAATCAAACCCGTTGTTTGCAGCGCAAATCGGGGTCAGTTCGACCGGTGTTGCAATTCGGCGAGACAAGAAGGAGTCAACGCTATCTATCAGAATGGTATCAAGCCCAAGGTGCGACATAGGCTAATCACACTTCCGAACGTACACGGAGTGTCGGTTTGCATGGTGGCAATCGTGCCTGCTGTATTCGTCTACATGGTGGCAATGGCGGCTGCGGTGTTCGTTATGGTGGCACCGTTGCCAGCGCTCTCCGCACCAGTAGAGACACTGCCAGAGCGTCTAACGCGTTCCGAGCAATTTGCCCTGGGGCACTCTAATTCATCACTGCCCCTCGAAAAGCGCATTAGCGCCCTGGAGAAAGCGGTCTTCGGAGAGACGCATCGTGGCAACGATCTGGCCCGCATGGAAACAATAGAGAAATTTCTTGGCTCCGCACCATCGGTCAAGAAAAAACTCGCAAGCACCACGAACAGTCAATCCACCCAACAGAAACCCGCCATCACCGCCGGTGCACCTCAGCAGTCAGCAACGCCGCTCACCAATGGAACCCATGGTAAATCCGCAGAGCCCGAGTCTGAAGCAACATTGCCATCGTCCGATAGCAGCACCGGTTCCGCAAGTGAGAAACCTGGAGGCTCCAGCACTTCTTCGTCGCCAACTGAGAATCCTGCTGACTCCAAGGTTCCATCTACTGCAAAAACCGATGCCTCCAGCGCATCTTCGTCGCCAACTGAGAATCCTGCTGACTCCAAGGTTCCATCTACTGCGAAAACCGGCGCCTCCAGTGCTTCTCCTTCGCCAGCCGAGAAATCTGGCGGCTCCGATGTCTCTACTCCTGCGAATCAGAAAACCGATGTTTCGGCGAACGATAAGCCAACCGGCACGGTTGTGCAAGGAGGCGTTTCGCAAACGGATAGCGATGGTCAGCCACTGCGGTTGAAGCGAGACTCAATTGCATCCGCCGGCGGCACAGCAAAAGCACAAACCGCAGTCTTGCCCCGCTTGCCCGATTTGATGGGTCAAGCATTTGATAATTTGAACCATAAAAATCCCTCTGAAGCAGCCCATCTATTCGATTCCGTGACGCAGAGAGATCCGTATAACGATGTTGCATTCTTTCAGCTTGGAAATATTTCTGCGCACGACGGAAACATTGTCGATGCACTGCGCAATTATCGAATTGCATTCAACATGCATCCGGACAACAAAACGTACCAACAAGCCGTAGACTTCATGGAACATCAGATTACACTGCGTATCGATCCTCATTATCACATCTGCAACTACTATCCGCGGCAAAACGATTTGTGCTCGCTGATCAATCAAGGCGTGCGCTTTTGGGGGATAAACGCAGTCGATCAGTCAAAGCTTTTGTTTGAAAGAGTAATCAATCTGGATCCCAACAACATAGATGGTTGGTACGACCTCGGCGCTGTCGAGGAGCGCCAGGGACATTTCAAACAAGCGCTCGAGAATTATCGCCGTGCACTATACCTGTACCAAACGCCTGGAGCAGAAAGGCTTTTGAGCCCCAAAGAACAACCGATGTTCAATCCACTTCTTCCGCAAGCATACAAACCATTTCCGCCCATGCTCTCTTCCGTCGTCACCAGCGGAGAAGACAAACAATTTGATCTCGGGCAGCAACTGTTTGAAGCCGTCGCCGAAGTCAGCAAGAAAGCCGAACATGAACATGGCAATAAGAACAGCAACGCCGCTGATCCAAACAACAAAAACAGCAAAGTCGCAGGCGCAGGAAAGTTCGTGGTCAAGCTCGGAGTCGGACTCATTGGTCCGGCACTATTAGGTCCGCCGCGAAGACAATTTGCTGGACAGATTGACACATGCGATCGCTGCCAGATAGTGCGCGTGCGAATCATGAATGCGGGTTGAACCAGCATCGAACCGACTTTGAGACTCTCAGTTGTTTTTCTGGCACCGGAGATGGTGCTATAAGGTGGCTTCCGGAATAAGGCGACGCGCGGAGTCCATTACGGCTTGGGGACGACAGCCAATATGCGAGCAGGAGCGCCTGTTCCATTCTTGATCGGTAGCACTCCGCAAAAGAGAAGGGCGTTTCGCGCTGGCAGTTTGTCTAGATTGTTCAAATTCTCGATCAGGAATATGCCTTTGCTGAGTGCCAGGTGGTGGACGCCATAAGTTTTTGATAGACCGTAGTCGGCTGAAATGGTGTCAACACCGAGAGCAGCAACACTTCGATCAGCTAGATAGGCTGCAGCTTCGGGGCTGAAGGATGGGAAGCGCATTGTTCCAGTCGCATCGGCGTTGCGATATTCCTTGGGGGATGACCAGCGATCTTCCCATCCGGTAAGCAAAAGCACTATCGAGCCGGGCGGGATTTTGCCACCGGTTTCGAATGACTTGATTTTATCGACGGTGAGTTGATAATCGGAATTTTGTTTCACCTCATCACGCACATCGATGACAACACAGGGACGTATCAGCGAATCGGCAGAGATTTGATCGACCGATGCGCCCTCGTCGATGAAGTGAGACGGCGCGTCTATATGCGTTCCGTAATGCTCGGGCGTGCAGAATTTCCCGCCTGCGTATCCATCTTTCTTGACGGTGTAGATAGAATCGTACGTAAATGCCACGCTTCCTTCATGGAAGTCCGGAAGATCTGGGCCAAGTACATGTGTCAAGTCGACAATCTGGTTATTCTGCCCGTTGGTTGGAATCCCAGTCGTTAGCTTTTCCGGCGCGTCGCAGGCGAAATCGAGAATGAACGAGTCAGCGAGCTCAGGACGAACCAGATCAACGAATCTCAGGTGATTTGGATGCAACAGATAAACATCCCGCGCGTTCAGCGTTGGGAAGCTGACGATGAATCCATGCGTCAATCCTTTGTTCATATGCTCCGGGCTGACATTGACCCCTTCCTCGATCGAAAGTACATCGGGAACTTCTGTTTGCAGATGTTTGAAGGCAGCCACTATCTGCTCGATTTTCTCGCTTGCTGTGCCGTCCTTGAACTTGAATGCGACATAATGGCGTACGACTGTGCCGGTCGCAGCGGGCTCGGGTGAAAGCGCAATTACGGTTTGTTGAGAGCAGAATAAAGCAACGACAAGCGCTATGATAAAAGACAATATCCGCACACTGTTTTTTGCTGAATGCATTTTCGTCTCGGAGGAAAGGTGCCATACGAACTGAGGCATTTTAGCAGTTAAGTCCGCATGGATGTTCGTTCCGCCTTTCAAGAGATAGATCATCGGCAAATCCAGATAAGATTACCAGTTGATTGCCGAATTGCCGAGGTTTTAATGAGATACGCGCTTGCCACCACGCTGAT
>Ga0182024_10004866_pt1 | contig 30516 bp, 26 predicted proteins | sample P32metaG_FD_120480 | JGI IMG/M metagenome (GOLD analysis project Ga0182024, IMG submission 120480) | Permafrost microbial communities from Stordalen Mire, Sweden - P3-2 metaG (Illumina Assembly) | ecosystem: Environmental > Terrestrial > Soil > Wetlands > Permafrost | place: Sweden: Stordalen... | reverse complement strand
CTCATGCCGAGATCGTCGGCGATGTCGGCGATGCCGAGCACGGGGCGCTTGGGCGTGAAGCAGCCGAGGATCGCAAGGCCGCGCTCGAGCGACTGCGAGTAGCGTGGCTCACGCAGGCTCGGGATCGACCACGCGGGCTCCTGCCCGCCTTTGGATTTTGATGCTGCTGAACTCGTTCTGGGCATTGGCACCTTGGTCCGTGTTTTGTCCCGAGTAGATCTTGCTAGTCGAGAAGTTCAATTGGCTGACTAAGAGACTGTAGTTGGATATGCGGGCAAGGGCAACGATAAACACTAGAGTTTCGAGCGTGCGACAAATAGGTCGCACGCGAGGCCGATCCGCATGCATTGCGCCGAGGTCCCCGAGCTGGTAGCTGGCTGCTGGTTGATCGCCGGCGCCGCGCGGCCCAGTGCGGGCTAACGTCAAGCCTTCCGGTGGCTCGGTGGGAGACGCCTGTTGACGTGCGACTAGCGCGGTGCCACCGTGTACGCTAGTTCAGAATGCCGGAATGAGGCCGGTTCGATCGCGAGGGAGGGCTAGGGGTTCATGGGCAAGATTGAGCAGATCGCAGGCACCGCGTGCTGCCCCACGGGAGGCCGGGTGCGGCCGTCGCGTTTGATCGCAGTAGCGTCCTCGCTCTGCGTGCTCTCCGGGGCATTGCTTAGTGCTGCGACAGTCGGCGCGAGGCCTGTGGCGCTCGCGGCGCGCACGATCTCCCTAAGCGAGAGCGCACATCTGCATCTGACGAGCAAACATGCGTTCACTCTCAACGAGGAAGGCGCGGTGACCGGCACGATCAAGGGAACGATCTTCATCCACCTGCACATCGCCAACAACCAAGGCGGGGTCACCGCCGAAGTGAACATCTACCCGCACGGAGGCTCTCTGTCGGGCTCGGGCTCGGCCAGCTATCGAGTGGAGGGCGCCGAAGCGGCATTCTCGGGCAGGCTCTCGATCACACGGGGAACGGGGAGCTACGCCGGCGCCCGCGCGCCGAGCCTGCGGTTCACGGGCAGCATCGAGCGCCGCAACGATGCCGCCGTGGTGCAGCTCAGCGGATCGCTGACGGAGTAGGCATGAAGCTGCCGTTGGGCACCGCCGCGAGCACCGTCGCCGCGCTCGGCGCGGTGTTCCTGACTTTGGTCGCAGCGCCGGCCACCGCAAGCGCGGCAGAGACGGTCGCCCTGCACACCTCATTCTCACCCGACCGGCTGGGCGCGAGCACCACGATCGGCTTCGGCTTCGAGATCGCGAACACTGACGGCGGCTTGCCGGCGCCGCTACAGAGCCTCAGCCTGCATCTGCCCCCGGGCATCGACTACCTCACGACGACGCTGGGCCTCGCGATCTGCCAGCCGGCAGCGCTGCTCGCGGAGGGGTTGGCAGGCTGCTCGCCGAACTCGCGCCTGGGGCATGGCAGCGCCTACGTCGAAGTGCCCTTCGGTGCAAGCTCGGGGGGCGAGATCCCCGACATCGAGGCGCTGATGGGCCCTCCGCACGGCCAGAACATCGTCGTGCTGTTCTATGCCGACGGGCGCGAACCGATCGATGCGCAGATCGTCTTTCAGGGGGAACTGATCGCCGGCTCGCAGACGCTCGGCGGCAGCCTCGATGCGGCCGTGCCGCTGATCCCGAGCGTCGCGGGCGGCCCGCCCGTGTCGATCATCAGGGTCAGCGCGACGATCGGCCCCGCTGATCTCACCTACTACGAACACGTGCATGGTCACACGATCAGCTTCCATCCCAAAGGCGTGTCAGTGCCGCAGCGCTGTCCCCGTGGGGGCTTTCCGTTCTCCGCTCAGTTCGCCTTCCAGGACGGCACGAGCGTGCTCGCGCGGAGCATCGTGCCCTGCCCCCGGCGGAGATAGTCCGGGTCGGCGATGGAGGGCTGCACCGATGCATCCGGTGGTTTGACGCGACCGGCTGGCGGCGGGCTGGGCGAGCGCCTGGCGCTTACCGCCACGTTCGCGGGGGCTGCCGTCCGTTACTGGCTGGTCGTCTTCCCGCGCGCCGGCTGGGAGCTGCGCCGGTGGCGGCGGCGGGCTGCGCGGATAGTCGACGCCGAGCTGCGTTGGGCGGCGCTGGAAGCGCTCGAGAAGCGCGGCAACATCGAGGGCGCTGCCGCCTTTGCCGCGTTGGGGGGCATGCGTCGCCGTGGCATGGTCGTGCGTGCGCTCGTCGCCTACCAGGCGGCGTACAACTATGTCGATCTGCTCGCCGAGCAGCCCGGCGGCGACCCGGTCGGCAACGCGCGGTGCCTGCACCAGGCGCTGCTGGTCGCACTCGATCCGCAGGCGCCGCACCCCGACTACTACGCGATGCGTCCCGGATGCGAGGACGGTGGCTTTCTGGCTGAGATCGTCGATGCTTGCCGCGCGGCGCTGACTCGACTGCCCTCACACGCCGCTGTGGCGGGCCCGGCTCGGCGCTCGGCGGCGCGGATCGTCGCCTTCCAGAGCTCCAGCCAGGCCGGGCGCGAGGAGCTCGAGGGCTGGGCATCGACGCTGGCGCCGGCAGACAGTGGCCTGGCTTGGTGGGAGCTGGCCGCCGCCGCCGGCTCCTCGCTCGGCGTGCACGCCCTGATCGCCGCCGCCGCCCGACCTTCCCTGTCTGACGAGCAGGCCGAGCTGCTCGAGCGCGCCTACTTCCCGTGGATCGGCGCGCTGCACTCGCTGCTCGACAGCCTCGTCGATCGCGCCGAGGACGCCGCCACCGCTCAGCTCAGCCTCGTGGGCTGCTATCGATCCGAGCAGGACGCCGCGACGCGCATGCGCTGGCTGGCGGAGCGGGCGCTGGACGCGGCTCGCGCGCTGCCCGCCGGCCGGCGCCACCGGGTCCTGGCCGTGGCGGTGGCGTGCCTGTACCTGTCCGCACCAGAGCTCTCCAGCGGCTGGGGCCTGGAGCCCGCGCAAAGCGTGCGCGAGGCGGTCGGGGGCCTGGCGGGGCCGGCGCTTGTGATCTTCCGGCTGCGGCGCCTTGGCGGGCGATTCGGTGGCACGCTTGCGGCCGTCCGTCCCGCAGAGCGCGACGTTGAGACGCACGATGCCATCAGGCACGAGCCGCCCGCCGTGCGCCTGGGGGACGGGGAGCGGGGTGTAGATGCTGGAGCTGCGTGAGCTGGTCAAGCACTACTCGCTCCCCGGCGGTGAGTCGGTGCGGGCTGTGGATGGGGTCTCGCTGTCGGTCTCGCCCGGCGAGATGCTTGCGCTGTATGGGCCCTCGGGGTCAGGCAAGACGACGCTGCTGCTGATGGTCGCGGCGCTGCTGGAGCCGACCAGCGGTGCGGTGCTGGTCGACGGGCGCGACGTGTCCTCGCTCTCGGAGCGCGAGGCGTCGCGCTACCGGCTCTCGGAGCTTGGCTTCATCCGCCAGAGCTTCGACCTGCTGCCGGGGGTGAGCACGATCGACAACGCCGTGCTGAAGCTGCTGGGAAGCGTGCCCTGGCGTGAGGCGCATGCGCGGATCGCGCCGCTGTTGGGGCGTCTCGGCCTCGGCGAGCGCCTGGAGCAGCGCTCGGAGACGCTCTCGATGGGGGAGCGCCAGCGGGTGATGATCGCGCGCGCGCTGTCCACGGAGCCGCGCCTGCTGCTCGCTGACGAGCCGACGGGAAGCCTCGACACGCAGCGCAGTCACGAAGTGCTCGGGCTCTTGCGCGAGCTGTGCCGCGAGCGCGGCGTCGCCGTCGTGCTCGTCAGCCACGATCCGCTGGCAGCGGGTTACGCCGACCGTGTGCTTGCCCTGCGCGACGGGCATCTCAGCGACCACTCCCTCGAAACCGGGTTCGCTGCGAGCAGCGCCGAATGACCGGTCTCGCCCGGTCGCGATGAGGCTCCGCAACCTGCTGCACCTGTATCGCGTGCGTCTGCGCGCACGCCTGTTGCAGGAGTGCTTCGCGATCGCCGGTATCGCCGCTGGCGTGGCGCTGCTGTTCGCCTCGCAGATCGCCAGTCAGAGCCTGTCGAGCTCGGTTGCGCAGCTCTCGCGCGGGATCCTCGGCGATGCCACGCTGCAACTGCTCGCACGTGATCCGCAGGGCTTCGACGAAGGTCTGCTTGCACAGGTGCGCCGCGTCCCAGGCGTGCGCGTGGCGGCGCCTCTGATGGAAGCGAGCGCAAACGCGGTCGGTCCGCGCGGCAGTCGCTCGGTGGAGCTGGTGGGCGCTGACGAAAGCCTCAAGCAGCTCGGCGGCGCGCTCGTGCGCCACACCACGCTCGCGCCGTTTGGAGGCATCGGCGCGATCCTGTTGCCGGCGCCGCTTGCGCGCAGTATCGGCGTTACGAGGTTCGAAGCCGAAGCCACGCTCGAGGTCGGCGGGCACGTCAGCCAGGCGCCGCTCTTCAGCCAGCTCTCGGCGAAGCAGATCGGGCCGCTGATCGACAGCCCGATCGTCGTCGCGCCCCTGTTCTTCGCCCAGGAAATGGCCGGCCTGCGCGGGCACATCACACGCGTGCTCGTCGCGCCCGCACGAGGCCGGGAAGCGGCGGTGCGCGACGCGCTGCTCCGCCTCGCCGGCAACCGTCTCGCCGTCGAGCCGGCCAGCTACGACGAACAGCTGTTCAACAAGGCGGCGGCCGCGAGCAACCAGTCGACCGTCCTGTTCGCCGTGATCAGCGCGCTCGTCGGGTTTCTGTTCGCCTTCAACGCAATGCTTCTGACCGTGCCCCAGCGCCGGCGCCTGATCGCCGACCTGCGCCGCGACGGCTATACGCCGCGGGCTGTGATCGGCGTGCTGCTGCTCGACGCGCTCGCGTTGGGCGTGGTCGCCTGTGCGCTCGGGCTGGCGCTCGGCGATGAGCTCTCGATCCATCTCTTCCACTCCACCCCCGGGTATCTGTCCTCGGCGTTCGCGGTCGGCTCCGGGCGGGTACTGAGTGTGCAGAGCGTCGTCGTGGCCGCCGGCGGGGGCATGCTCGCCGCGATCGTCGCCGTGCTCAGCCCGCTGCGCGACATCCTCTCGCGCGATCCGCTCGCCGCGATCGCCTCGCGTGACAGCCACGCCTCGACGCGCAGCGCGCGCTGGCTTGCCGCCGGCGGGGTCGCATGCCTGGCGGCCGCGGTGGCGATTCTCGTGGCCGCGCCGCAGCTGGCGATCCTCGGCATGGTCAGTCTGACGGGCGCGCTGCTGCTGCTGCTCGTGCTTCCTCTGGACGCGACGCTGGCGCTGGTCAAGCGCCTGGCGCCCGCGATCACCAGCGCGGTCCCGCACGTCGCCGTGATGGAGCTGCGTGCGAGCAGAGCGCGCGCGGTCGCAATCGCCGCGACTGGGGCGGTCGCGGTGTTCGGCAGCGTCTCGATCCAGGGCGCGCACGCCGACCTCCAGAAGGGTCTTGAAAACGCCGCACGCGACATGAACGCGTTCACCGACGTCTGGGTTTCGCCCGCGGGCAGCTTCAACCTGCTGATGACCCAGCCGTTCCCAGCGACGGCGCTCGGCAGGCTCGAGCGTTTGCCCGGGGTCAGCTCGGTGCGCCTGTACCGTGGCGGGCTGCTCAACTGGGGCCAGCGGCGAACGTGGGTGATCGCGCCGCCGCTCGAGGCCTCGCCGCTGATACCGCCGAGCCAGCTCGTCGAAGGGGATCTCGCGCTCGCCGACCGGCGCCTGCGCGCGGGTGGCTGGGCGGTTCTCTCGCAGGCGCTTGCCAGCGAACATCATCTGCGCATTGGCCAGGCGTTCACGCTGCCCGCGCCGCACCCAACGATCCTGCGCCTGGCAGCGATCTCGACGAACATCGGCTGGGCGCCCGGCTCGATCATCCTCGCCGGCGCTGACTTTGCGCGGGCGTGGGAAAGCGAGGAACCAAGCGCCTACAACGTCCTGCTCGAGCCCGGCATCGCCCCCGCCCAGGGCGATCGTGAGATCGAGCGTGCGCTCGGGCCGAGCTCCGGCCTCACGGTGCAGAGCGCGGCTCAGCACGCCGAAAAGCAGCGCGTGCTCACGCGCCAGGGACTGCAGCGTCTGACCGAGATCGCCAACCTGATCCTCGCCGCCGCGGTGCTGGCGATGGCGGCTGCGATGGGCGCGATGATCTGGCAGCGCCGCCCGCGCCTGGCCAAGCTGAAGCTCGAGGGCTTCTCGCCTGCGCAACTATGGGCGATGATCCTGCTCGAGAGCTCGCTGCTGCTCGCCGTGGGCTGCGCCAGCGGTGCGCTGCTCGGGCTCCTCGGCCAACAGCTCCTGGACCATGCGCTCGCCGCGATCGTCAACTACCCCGTCGTCCACTCGATCGCGATCACGACCGCGCTGAGCAGCCTTGCGCTCGTCACGGCCGCCGCCGTGGCGATCCTCGCGATCCCCGGTTATCTCGCAGCGCGCGTGCCTGCTGCGCTCGCGCTGCAGGATTGAGCGCATGGGGGTCCGGCCGTTCGGTCTGCTGCGTGTCGCTGAACAGCCACGGAGCGCGCTGGCCGATGACCGCGCCTCTGAAGCGCTTGTGCGACCCGTAGACGACCCAGGTCGTGTCGACCGCGCCGTAGTACTCCTCCAGGCGCAGCACGTCCGGGTGTTCGCCGGCGTGGTGGACGTGGGTCAGCCCCGCGTCGTAGCGGCCGGCGAGCAGGTTCGCGGCCACGACGGGCTTCGACGGCTCGTCGATGATCGTCTCCCATGGCGAGAGGTCGAGGTAGCCGCGGGTCGCCGAGACGATGCCGAGGCTCTTGGGCTCGGCGACGTCTCTGCGCACGAGCAGGCCAAGCTCCTTGGTGGGGTAGATGAACGTGTCGATCACGAACACCTCCGCGTGGTAGCGCTCCGTGACGAGGTGCACCTGCACGTGCGCGCTGCACTGCACCAGGAACGTGTTCGGCTGCTCGCGGATCTGGCCGACCGCCTCGAGCAGGTCGCTCACCAGCACGATCTCGAAGCTGTCGATCCCCTGGAACTCGAGGTAGTGGCGCAGAGCATTCTCGTGGCATGTGCCGGACGGTCCCAGCGTGATGAACCGCGGCGCAGTCATTCGCCGGCTCCCGGCTGAGCGCCGGTCGGCGCAGCCATCAGCTCGTCCTCCATCCTGCAGGTCGCTGCGATCAGCACCGCGAACAGCTCCTCGGTGAAGTCCGCCGGCAGCTCGACCTCGCGTCCGCGCGCCAGATAGCGGGCACGGACCTCGGCGACGCGTCCAGGCTGCATCATCGCCACCCCGTGCGCCCGCTTGTACAGCGCGATCTCGCGGCATATCTCGAAGCGCTCGCCGAACAGTCGCGCGATCTGGTCGTCCAGCTCGTCCAGGCGCCGGCGGAAGTGGTCGAGGCCGTTCATGCGAGCAGCTGCCTCATGCGCGACCCGAGCGGCGTGAAGCCGTTGGCGAGGTAGAACGCCTCTGTCGCCGCCAGCCCCGCAAAGCCCTCGCGTGGCAGGCCAACCTCGATGCGCGTGATCTCCCGCTCGCTCGTGAGCTCGCACAGCGCCGCCAGCAGCTCCGCGCCGATCGCTCTGCTGCGCCACGAGCGGTGCACCCACAGGTCCTGGATCAGCGCATAGCGACCTGGAACGTGGATCGCCGTCTGCCAACTCGCCGCCAGCAGGCCGACCAGTGAGCCTTCTGCGTCGGCCACGAGCAGCAGGCCCGCGTCGCCATTGCCGATCAGCGAGCGTGCTGCCGCCCGCATCGCCGCCAGCTCCGGCGGCGCGCCGCCAAGCTCGAGCAGCAGCTCCGCGATCGCCACCGCGGCCGCCGGGATGTCTTCATCACAGGCCGCGCGCACATACCAGCATGCCGTGCTGGGCACTGCGCTGGGCGATGTGTCGGGCCCGGCCCGGGCTGGCTCGCTCATCGCACACCAGCCGCCATCGCCTCGGGCTCGAGCTCGACCGTCCACGCCTCAGCCCCGTCGCTGCCGGTGACCGCCCGCGCGATCGCCGCCATCGGCGCGCGCGCCTTCAGCAGGATCTCCTCGAACTCCTCCTCGGGATCGGACTGCATCACGATCGCGCCGCCGGCGCCGATCGTCGTGGCCCCCGGGCGCATCACGATCGTGCGGATCACGATGCTCAGGTCGACGCTGCCGTCGACGCCGAAGTAGCCGATCGCGCCCGAGTACACACCGCGTGCCTCGCGCTCGATGTCATCGATGATCCCCATCGTGCGGAGCTTCGGCGCTCCGGTCATCGAGCCGCCGGGGAAGCACGCGCGCACGCACTCCACCGGCGTGCGCTCGCGCTCGAGCACGCCGGTGATCGTCGAGATCAGCTGGTGCACCGTGGTGTAGGGCTCAACGACCATGAACTGCGGCACGCGCACCGTGTCCACCTCGCACACTCGCCCGAGGTCGTTGCGCAGCAGGTCCACGATCATCAGATGCTCCGCGAACGTCTTCTCGTCGTTCAGCAGGCCCGCCCGCAGCTGCTCGTCGCGCTCGGGATCCGGCGAGCGCGGCGCCGTGCCCTTGATCGGTCGTGCCTGCACCCGGCGCTCGCGGTCGATCCCGATGAAGCGCTCCGGCGAGGAGCTGACCACCGCCAGCTCTCCCAGCTTCAGGAAGGCCGCAAATGGCGCCGGGTTGCGCCGGCGCAGCAGTCGGTACAGCGCGAGCGGCTCAGGCTGTGCGTCGGTGTGGATCTGGTCGGTCAGGCACACCTCATAGGACTCGCCCGCGTTCAAAGACGCCTGGCAGCGCGCGATGTCGGCGAGATACTGCTCGCGTCCGCGGCCGCAGCGAAAGCTCACTACCTCCCCCGAGGGGTCCTCCGAGCCGGGCTGCTGGGATGTCCACGGTGCTCCCACGATCTGCTCTGCGATCGTCGCGCGCACGACCGCCTCGGTGTCCGCCAGCCAGCGCTCCGCATCCGCCTCGTCCTCCCGGCAGAGCGCCGCCACGTGCGTGCGGTGTGACACGTGATCGACCGCCACGACGCGGTTGGCGAGCATCAGCACCGCGTCAGGGACGTCCGAGCGGTGCACGTTGGGTGAGCCGCAGTCGGCCTTGCACTCGTAGCCGAGATAGCCGACATAGCCCCCCAGCAGCCCCCGCGGCAGGCCATCCGGCGGCTCGATCGTGTGCTTGGCGAGCTCCCGGTCGAGGACGTCGAACACAGAGCCGAGCTCGACAGTGCTTCCCTGCGCGCGGTGCGAGCTGACCGCTTTCTCGTGCACGTCGTATTCGATCACGCAGCGATCGGCGCCCATCGTCGTGCCGATGAACGAGCACTGCGCCAGCGGCGTCGGCGCGTCGGCGCTGTCAAGCCAGAACGCATGCTGCGCGTCGCCGAACAGTCGCTCGAACAGCAGCTCGCAGGAGGCCTCGCCCTCGAGCGAGCGCACCAGCAGGTGTCGCGGCGTGTCGTCGCGGTGTCGGTCGACGCGGCGGGGGTGCCTGGCCGGTGGGCGCGGAGTGTTGACTGGGCGTCCGCGCCTGGCGCGATGCTGGCGGGCGAGCTCGTAGAAGTTCTCGAACAGCTTGTGTCCGTGCTCGGTGGCGATCGACTCCGGGTGGAACTGCACGCCCCACAGCGGGCGGTCGCGATGTTCGATGCCCATCACCACGCCGTCATCGGTCCAGGCGCTCACGTGACCTTGGGGGCCGAGTCCGCCCTCGACCGCGAGCGAGTGGTAACGGACGGCCGAGAAGCCTTGCGGGATGCCCTCGAACAGCCCGCTGTCGTCGTGCTTGACGGCGCTGAGGCGGCCATGCATCACCACCGGCGCGCTGTGCACCGCGCCGTCCAGCAGCTGACCGAGGCCCTGATGGCCGAGGCACACGCCCAGCACCGGGATCTCGCTGTGGCGCAGGACGTCTGCGCACACGCCGAAGTCGTGCCAGCGCTCGGGGCGTCCCGGGCCGGGCGAGAGCACGATCGCGTCGAAGTCCCAGCGCGACAGCGCGCGCCAGGAGACCGAGTCGTTGCGCACCACGATCGGCTCTTCGCCGGAGACGGCCGCGAGCAGGTGAAAGACGTTGTAGGTGTAGGAGTCGTAGTTGTCGATCAGCAGCGTTGTCACTGAGTGCTCTCCAATCCCAGGCCTCGAGCGCTGCGATCGAGCAGCGTGTGCACGACACGCTCCACCGGCTCGCTGCGCTCGCCCTCGAGGTACCACAGCGACAGGTGCTTCAGGTAGTGCGCCAGCGGCCTCACATCCAGCCGCTCCACCGCCAGTCGCAGGTAGCGGCGGTAGAGCTCGGACTGGATCACCGCGAAGCGGTAGTCGGGGTCCTCGGCCGGTCGCCCGCCACCCGATGAGTCGCTGCTGTGGCGCGCGCGCGCCCGCGCGAGATCCCACCCCAGGCTCTCCTCGTCGCAGAGCAGCCGCCGCGGGTCGAAGTCGATGTCCGGGGTGGCGGGGTGGGGCAGGAAGTACCCGAGCGCCACGTGCGCCGCGATGCGTTCGGGGTTGGGATGGCTGCGGCGTATCTCGCGTAGCGGCTGCTCGCCGTCGATGCGCGCGTCGAGCCAGTCGGTGAGCTCGTCGATCAGCTGCGCACCAGCGCTGGAGGTCACCGCCCGCTGATCGCTGGAGACCATGCCGTGGAAGATGCTGCGGCTGGGGTGGAAGTCCCCGTTCAGGCCCGGTCGCAGCTCGGCCGCGAGCTTGCGGATGCTGGCGACGTGTGCGACCCACTCCGAGCCGGTGACCTGCAGCGAGGTCATGTCCTCCAGTTCGGGGGCCGTGAGCGCGTATGTCAGCGAGCGCATGTGCTGCGTCGAGAGCCCGTCGGCGCGCACCAGCGGCAGCTCTTCGAGCTCCTGCAGGCCCGTGGCGTAGACCACGACGCCGTCCGCGCGTCGTTTGAGGCTGCCGTTGCGCAGGCCCGTCTCGGCCAGCTGCGCGGTCTCCTCGAGGTAGTCGGACTCGAAGAACACCCGGTCGAAGGCGATGCCCAGACGTGCGAGCGTCTTGCGCTGCCCGGCGATCACCCACGCGCGCGTCTTGTACCAGAGCTCCAGCGCCTCGCGATCGCCTGAGAGCACGCGTTTGATCAGCTCGTCGGCCGCGTCGTTCTGCACGTGCACCTCGCGCGAGAGCGAGTCCTCGGCCTGCTCGGCCTCACCGGGCGCGATCACGCCGCCGGCCGCCACATACTCGGCGTAGCACAGCCCCACGAAGTGGTCGCTCTTCTCATCGCCGTCAGACCAGCCTTCCGCGTGGCGCCCGCTCTGCATCACGCCGGCCATCGCCTCGCCCATCGCGCGGCCCATGTCGGAGATGCGGCTGCGCCGCTCGACCCTGGCTCCCGCCTGCGCGAGCGCCGCCGCGAGCGCGTTGCCGATCGCGAGATTGCGCAGGTGCCCCACGTGCAGCGCCTTGGTCGCGTTGGCGTCCCAGAACTGCACCGAGATGCGTCGCCCCTGCGCGAGGTCCGCGAGCGGCGCCTCGGCGCTGCCGCCCGCCTCGAGCGCCGCGCCGGCCAGCTCGATCCAGCTGTCGGCGAGCTGCAGGCGCACCCCGTCGCGCCCGCGCATCACCTTCGCCACCCACGGCTCGCGCTGGAGTTGCTCGAGCTCCGCGAGCGCGTCGGGGTCCTGCCGCCAGTCGGAGGAGCGCGCGGTCAGCTTCAGGTCGTAGCCGGCCTGTGGGCGGCGCGGCGCCCGCGCCGCCCATCTGACAGGCTCGCCCCCGCGTGTCTCTGAGTCCTCGAAGTAGTCAAAGATATTTATGGTCACGAGACGCTCGGTGGGGGGCAGTGAATTTGTGCAATTTGTGATAGAGACGATCCTGCGATTCTGGATGCACCAGCCGGGGCTCGAACCCGGATCGCCGGTGTTTAAGACCGGTCCTTTCACCGATTAAGGTACTGGTGCCTGCGAGCCGAGGCTCATATGTGATGTCTCAGAGCATGTCGCCGCTCGACTCGTTGCACCCGAACCATCTGGGGCTATCCTAATTCTGTGCAACCTAACTAGCAAGCGCATCTTTTCGAGCATCGAACGCATCTACCTGGCATTGCGGCCGGAGGGCGGCCCGGGCAAACAGAATCTAAGGAGAACCGCATGCGACGTGTAGACCCCAAGAGGGAAACACCCACGGCAAAGTGCAGGTGCAAGTCGTGAATATCCGTGCAAATCCGCTTCCAGGCGCCAAAAGGCGCGACCCGCTGCCGCCCGGGCCGCGGATGCCGAGCTCGCTGCAGGCCGTCGGCTGGGCGCTGCGGCCACTCGCGTTCATGGATCGCTGCGCCGAGCGCTATGGCGAGATTTTCACACTCAGAGTTCGCCGCAGTCGCCCCTGGGTGTTTCTAACCGACCCCGAGCAGGTCAAGCAGGTGTTCACCACCGAGCCGCAGTTGATGCGCGCGGGCGCCGGTGAAGCGAACCCACTGCTCGGGCCGTTGCTCGGGCCGCGTTCGGTGATGCTTCAGGACGAGCCCACTCACATGACCGACCGCAAACGGATACTGCCCTCGTTCCATGGTCAGCGCATGCAGGAGTACGGCGAGATGATGGCCGCTGTGGCACGGCGCGAGATCGACCGCTGGCCGCTTGGGGAGCCGTTCGAGCTGTGGCCGCGGATGCAGGCGATCAGCCTCGAGGTCGTGATGCGGTCGGTGTTCGGAGACGTCGAGGGCGAGCGCTTGGAGGAGCTGCGCCGGCGCATGGTCGACCTGACCAACTGGGTCAACGGGCCGCGGCGCCTGGCGCTGCTGGCGGCGGTGGGCGAGCGCTCGATGACAGCCAACCCCAACTTCCGCAAGGTGATGGGGCCGGTGGAGGAGCTCGTGCTCGAGGAGGTACGCCTGCGCCGACTCGCGCCCGACCGCGACGAGCGCGAGGACATCCTCGCGATGCTCGAGCGCACGCAGGGCGAGGACGGGCGGCCGATGGACAGCCAGAAGCTGCGCGACGAACTCGTCACGTTCCTGTCGGACGGCCCCACCGCCACCTCGCTGGCGTGGGCGTTCGAGCGGCTGCTGCGCCATCCAGAGAAGCTCGAGCGCCTGCGCGAGGAGGTGCTGGCGGGCGAAAGCGAGGAGTACGTCGATGCGGTCGTCAAGGAGACGCTGCGGCTGTGTCCCGCCGTGCCGGTCGTCATGCGCCGCCTGACCGAGCCGATGCAGCTCGGCGGCTACACGATCCCGCCCGACACGATCGTCGCTCCGTGTGTCTATCTGATGCACCGCCGCGCCGACCTCTACCCGCAGCCGCGCAGCTTTCAGCCCGAGCGCTTCCTCGGCGACGGCGCCGGCACCTACACGTGGATCCCGTTCGGCGGCGGCGTGCGCAGGTGCGTGGCGGTCGTGTTCGCCCAGCTCGAGATGAAGCGCGTGATCCAGACGGTGCTCAGCGAGGTCGATCTGCGCCCCGCCGAGTCACGCTCAGAGGGCGCGGCGCGTAGCTCGGTGTCATTCGCGCCGGACGGCGGCGCGACGGTGATCGCGACGCGGCGCAGGCGCGCCGATGTCGATCTGCCGACGGCGGCGTAGCGCACCGGCGCCGCTAAGGCTCGACCCCGTGAGTCCCAAGCCATGCGAGGTAGCTCTCCACAAGCTTCGGTAGGTGTCGAAGCAAGAGCCGGACCTGTCGATGCACCTCGTCGGCTTCGATGTCAGGGGAGGAGTGTTGGAGGCCATTTCGGGTGCGATACAGCTCGGTGAAGGTCTCTGCCTGCCCGCTCGTGAAGCCGCCATCCACCCGGACCGCATCGATGATCCCGGAGACACCAGACATGCCAGCCGTCGGCTTCAGGCCGGTCAGCTTGGCCCCCATCCTGATCGCCTCCCCCGTGTTGTTCACGAGCGCCAGGTAGCCGCCGGTCACCGCAAAGGCGCGATTGATGTCGTCGGGGTCCGGCGAGTTGTACGCGGCCGCCCACACCGTTGCGTCGAAGCCGTCGCCGAACTGCTCCATCGCTCTGCGCAGCGCTCTCCGCTGTGCAGCAAGCCGCTCGAGCTTGGCGTCGAGGCGCTCGAGCTCGGCTGCGTGCGCGCCGTCTTTTCGCCGAGCGCCTGTACTTCCAGCCCTCTCCGTCTGCCGGCGCGTCACTCGTCCATGGCCAGCAGCTCGCGGATCGAAGCCCGAGCGCGTCGGCGCCTGGCCTCGTGTGCAGTGCGAGCGCGCCGAGCGATCTCGCTTCGGTGGGCCTTCAGCTTGCCCCACTCGTCGTCTCGGTCGAGTACGACCCTGCCCTCGTCGATCGCTCGCAGCAGGAGCAGCGGCGCGTTGTCATGGACCCGGTTCAGTCGCGCCACGTCCACGTCGCGACCCAGCGCGCGCTCTAGGCGCACGGCGAGCTTGACCGCTGCGTTGGCATGGTCCTCGCCGAGAGAGACCAGCAGGTCCACGTCGGAGTCAGGAGTGTCATCGCCACGCGCGACCGAGCCATAGAGCACCGCGAGACGGACATTGGGCTCGGTCCTCAGTGCGCGTCTGAGCGCCGACAGCAGCTGCCAATGCTCCGCCACATACCATCGCTCGTCCTCGCTGACACGCTGTCGTCGGGCACTCGCACGCTCACAACGGATCGTTCCATCGGCGGCTGCGCGACGTAGCGTCCGATCGTCTACATCCAACTCACGCGCGAGCTCGGCGAGTTCCACCATCCCGCGAGTATAGAGCTTCGTATGACCGTTCTTGGTCGCGCGCTAGCCTGAAAGTATGTCTCTCTCAAGCTTCAGCCCGCGTGTGCGCGACTGGTTCGAGCAGGCCTTCGCCGCTCCCACCCCCGCCCAGGCACAGGCGTGGCCGGCGATCGCCGCCGGCAAGCACGTGCTGCTCTCCGCGCCAACCGGATCGGGCAAGACGCTCGCCGCGTTCCTGTGGGCGCTCGACCGGCTGAGCACCGATCGCGCAGCTGGGCCAGGCGCCGTCGATGGGCGCGGCGGTGCCATCGATGTCGACGGTGGCGCTGCAGCTCGCGGTGTCCGCGTGGTCTACGTCAGCCCGCTCAAGGCGCTCGCATATGACATCGAGCGCAACTTGCGCGCGCCGCTGCGCGGCATTGGCGCGGGGGACGTGCGTGTGGGCATTCGCACCGGCGACACCCCCCAGCGCGAGCGCGCCGCCATGGTGCGCAACCCGCCCGACATCCTCGTCACCACGCCCGAGTCGCTCTACCTGATCCTCACCTCGAGCGCGCGCGAGATGCTCAGCGGCGTCGAAGCCGTGATCGTCGATGAGATCCACGCCGTCGCCGGCACCAAGCGCGGCTCGCACCTCGCGCTCACGCTCGAGCGCCTCGAGGCGCACGTTCGCGCCCGTCGCTGCGCCGCCACCCCAAACGCCACGCCAACCGAGATCCAGCGCATCGGCCTCAGCGCCACCCAAAACCCGCTCGAGGAGATCGGGCGCTTCCTCGTCGGGCCGCACCGCCAAGTGAAGATCATCGACGCCGGCGTCAAAAAGCAGCTCGACCTGCGCATCGAGGTGCCCGTCGAGTCGATGGCGGAACCGGGGGGGGCCGCCGTCGGCACTGCCGGCGCGCCGGCAAGCGGCGCAGCAGGACACGACCCGCTCGCGCCCTCCGCCCTGGATCCTCTTACCGGCGGCGAGTCCACGCGCGGATCGATCTGGCCTGCGATCTACCCAGAGCTGCTGAAGCTCGTGCGCGAGCACACCTCCACGATCATCTTCGTCAACAACCGCCGCTCCGCCGAGCGCGTCGCGCTGCGCCTCAACGAGCTCGCCGCGCAGCAGGACGCCGACGCGCGGCAGGACGGCCTGGCGCAGGACAGCGGCGCCGAGACCGGCGAGCGTGCTGCGCCAGCCCCGCCCGCATCGTCCCCGCAGGGGGACGTCGCCCGCGCCCATCACGGCTCGCTCGCGCGCGAGGAGCGCACCAAGGTCGAGGAGCTGCTCAAGGCCGGCCAGCTGCCATGCATCGTCGCCACCAGCTCGCTCGAGCTCGGCATCGACATGGGCGCCGTCGACCTCGTGCTGCAGATCGAGTCGCCCAAGTCCGTCGCGCGCGGGCTGCAGCGCATCGGGCGCGCCGGGCACAGCGTCAACGAGGTCAGCGTCGGGCGCATCTTCCCCAAGTTCCGCGGCGACCTGCTCGAGTGCGCCGTCGTTGCCCGGCGCATGCACGAAGGTCTGATCGAGCCCACCGTCGTGCCCCGCAACGCGCTCGACGTGCTCGCCCAGCAGATCGTCGCCATCGCCGTCAGCGCCGCACCCGCCGGGTCGCGTGCGGCAGACGTCGCGCCCGAGGACGCCAGCGTCTCGGTCGATGACCTCCACGCGCTGATCACCAGCACGCACTCCTACTCAACACTCTCACGCGAGCTGCTCGAGAACGTGCTCGACATGCTCGACGGGCGCTACCCCTCCAAGGAGTTCGGCGAGCTGCGCGCGCGCATCGTCTGGGACCGGCTCGCCGGCACCATCCGCGCGCGCAAGGGCTCGCGCCAGCTCGCCATCGCCAACGCCGGCACCATCCCCGACCGCGGGCTCTACTCCGTCGTGCTGCCCGACGGCCGCCGCGTCGGCGAGCTCGACGAGGAGATGGTCTACGAGGCCCGGCCCGGGCAGGTGTTCCTGCTCGGGGCCTCCACCTGGCGCATCGAGGAGATCACACGCGACCGCGTGATCGTCACGCCCGCGCCCGGAGCCCCCGGCGCCGTGCCCTTCTGGAAGGGCGACTCCGTCGGGCGCCCAATCGAGCTCGGGCGCGCCATCGGCGCGTTCTCGCGCTGGGCCGTCGAGCAGGACGCTGAGACGCTGGAGCGCGACTACGACCTCGACCAGCGCGCCGCGCGCAACCTGCTCGCCTACCTGCGCGAGCAGCAGGCCGCCACGCGCGTGCTGCCCAGCGAGCGCACGATCGTGCTGGAGCGCTTTCGCGACGAGATCGGCGACTGGCGCCTATGCGTCCTGTCTCCCTACGGCGGGCGTGTGCACGCCGCCTGGGGGCTCGCTTTGGCGGCGCGCATCCGCGAGCGCTTCGGTCTCGAGGCCGACGCCATCAGCTCCGACGACGGCATCGTCCTGCACCTGCCCGACCTCGACGCAGACGAAGCCGAGTCCCTGCCTTCGGCCGCCGAGCTGATCCTGCTCGAACCCGACGAAGTCGAGGCCGCCGTCACCGCCGAGCTAGGCGGCTCCGCGCTGTTCGGCGCGCGCTTTCGCGAGAACGCCTCGCGCGCGCTGCTCATCCCCCGCGCCTATCCCGGCCGGCGCACGCCGCTGTGGCAGCAGCGCCTGAAGGCCCAGAGCCTGCTCGAGGTCGCCCAGCGCTACGCCGACTTCCCAATCGTGCTCGAGACCTACCGCGAGTGCCTGCGCGACGTGCTCGACGTGCCCGGGCTGCAAGAGCTGCTGCGCGGCCTCTCCACGCGTGAGATCGCACTAGTCGAGGTCGAGACACAGACCGCCTCGCCGTTTGCCTCCTCGCTGCTGTTCGACTACGTCGCCACCTACATGTACGAAGGCGACACCCCCAACGCCGAGCGCCGCGCCGCCGCGCTGTCGCTCGACCGCGACCTGCTGCGCGAGCTGCTCGGCCAGGAGGAGCTACGCGACCTGATCGACCCCGGCGCGCTCGCAAAGGTCGAAGACGACCTGCAGCGACGCTCCGAGATCACACGCGCCACCAGCCGCGACGGCCTGCACGACGTGCTGCGGCAGGTCGGCGATCTGAGCCGCGAGGAGGTCGCCGAGCGCGTGTTCGCCGGCATCGACGCCGACTCGCTGCTTGCGGATCTCGAGCGCGAACGGCGCGCCGTTCGCCTGCGTGTGGGCGGGCAGGAGCGCTTCGTCGCCGCCGACGAGGCCGGTCTCTACCGCGACGCGCTCGGCGCCATGCCGCCCGGGGGGCTGCCCGAGGCGTTCCTCGGTGACGTGCCCGACGCGCTGCGGGAGCTGGTGGCCAGGTACGCCCGCACGCACGGACCCTTCACCACAGATGAGCTCGTCGCGCGCTATGCGGGCGGGGAAGCGTCTGGAACCGCCACAGCTGCCACGCAAGGGGGCTCGGGAACTTTCACTCCCGACGAACACTATGTGCGCCATTGTATTGACATCAGTGCGGTGCTGCTCGAGCTCGAGCGCGCCGGCGAGCTCGTGCGCGGCGAGCTGCGTCCGGGTGGCAGCGAGCGCGAGTGGTGCGACGTCGAGGTGCTGCGGCGCCTACGGCGCGCTTCCCTGGCTGCCCTGCGCAAAGAGATCGAGCCGGCCGACCAGCGGCGCCTGGCCGCCTTCCTGCCCTCCTGGCAGGGCGTCGACCGGCACGGGGCGGGTGGGATGAGCGGACCAAACGCCGGCATCGACCGCCTGCGCGAAGTGCTCGTGCCGCTGCAAGGCCTCGCGCTGCCCGCCGAGATCTGGGAGCGCGACGTGCTGCCCAGGCGCGTCGGCGCCTACTCGCAGTCCTGGATGGACAGCCTCTGCGCCAGCGGCGAGCTCGTCTGGGTCGGCGCCGGCCCACTCGGGCGCTCCGGGCGCGTCGCGCTGTACTTTCGCGAGGACGCGCCCACGATCGGCCCGCCCGCCGGCCAAGGCGCAGCGCGCGCCGGCGCCCAGCCCCCCAGCACCCCCGAGCACGAGCTCTTGCGCGCCCACCTCGCCGCCGGGCCGTCGTTCTTCACCGACCTGCTTGCTGAGCTGGACGCGCCCGCCGAGGCGCTGCGCGAGGCGCTCTGGGACCTCGTGTGGGCTGGCGAGGTCACCAACGACGCCTGGGCGCCGCTGCGTTCGCCAAGGCTTGCGCTCGCGCGAACGGATCGGGGGGCTGGCGGTGGCCAGGCCGCGCTCGCGGGCGCCGGCTCGCTCGGGCGCCCCAGCGCCGGGCGCTCGCGCTTTGCCGGCCGGCGCCGGCGCAGCGGCGCGCAGTCTCAGGTCCAGGGTCGCTGGTCGCTCACCGAGCGCGTCTTCCGCGGCGGGCTCGAAGGCGCCGCCGGCGCTGTGGAGCGCCGTCGGGCGCTCGCCGAGCTGCTGCTCGAGCGCTACGGCATCGTCACGCGCGAGCAGGTGCTCGCCGAGGGCATCAAAGGCGGCTTCGCGCTGCTCTACGACACCTTCGCCAACCTCGAGACGCTCGGCGTCTGCCGCCGCGGCTATTTCATCGAGGGAATGGGCGGCGCCCAGTTCGCGCTGCCGGGCGCAATCGAGCGGCTGCGAGCCGGGGACGGGCCCGAAAAAGCACCAGACAGAGACACCGCGGGCGCCGGTGCTGTGTCGATCGGCGGGCGCCCGCGCACGCTCGTGATCGCCGCCGCTGATCCCGCGCAGCCCTATGGCGCCGCGCTGCCCTGGCCCAAGCGCGACGGAGCCGAGGCCCGGGGCGCCCGGCCCGCGCGCGTGGCCGGCGCGCACGTCGTGCTCGTCGCCAACGAGCCCGTGATCTACGTTGAGCGCGGCGGGCGCAGCCTGCTCACGCTCAGCCGCGAAAGCGCTGCATATGAGGAAGATTCGGTGCGCGAGGCGCTCGTCGCGCTTGCCGAGGCCGTCCGCGCCGGCAGGCTCGGCAAGCTCGCGCTCGAGCGGATCGACGGCGAGCCCGCGATCGCCTCCCAGCTCGCCGCAGAGCTCGTCGAGCTGGGGTTCGTCGCCGGTCCGCGGCGCCTCACGCTCACCGCCTGAGACGCGATCTCGCACATTCGTCCGTCGCGCCCATGACGTGCGGGCGCGCCCGGCGCGCGCCCGCAGTAGGAAATGCCGCTTGCGCTCTGACGTTCATATGGTCAGAATTCCCAGTCTCCGCCTGTATTTACCCGGCAGCCCGAATTGCATTGTCTGTCGGACGATTAGCCATGATGGAGACACGACTGGAATCGTTTCAGAAGTCTTGTTATTAAAAGTCGAGATAACTTGCCAAGGGAGGCGTTTTGGTCTACTTTCTTGAACAGTGGGGATGAGTCGAACAGGGAGCCAGGTCGCACCTCTGTACCGCAGGCTGCCTCACGGGCCTAGCGGGATGGAGCGCGACGAGGTAGCGCGCAATCAGCGGGCGCGCCTTTACGGTGGGATGATCGAGGCCGTCTCCCAGCGGGGCTATCAGGCCACCACAGTCGCACACGTAATCGGCCTCGCGGGCGTCTCGCGCCGGGCCTTCTACGAACTGTTCTCAAACAAGGAGCAGTGCTTTCTCGCCACCTACGACATCGTCGTCGCCCGCGCACGCAAGATCGCGCTCGACGCCTGGAGCCAGGAGCGCGGATGGGCCAACCGCCTGCACGCCGCCTGCAAGGCGCTGCTCGACGACGTCGCCGAGAACCCGAAGGGGCCGCACCTCGTGCTCGTCGACGCGCTCGGCGTCGGCCCCTCGGCGCGCGAGCGCATGCAGCTGGCGAACCTCACGTTCGAGCGGCTCGTCGGCAGCGCCTTCCAGATGGCGCCCGACGGCGTCGGCTTCCCGCGGCTGATGTCGCGCGCGATCGTCGGCGGCGTGCGCCATGCGGTGTTCACCCGCATGCTCGATCACCGCGAGCGCGAGCTGTATGCGCTGACCGACGAAGTGCTCGACTGGATCGAGTCCTACCGGATACCCGCCGCTGCCAGGCTCGGGGTGCCAGCGATTCCAGCGAATGGGCACCAGCCGCCCACGCCCGCCGCGTTCCTGGCGCGCGATGACAAGCGTGCGCGCGTGCTCGGCTCGGTCGTCCACCTGACGCTCGACGAGGGCTACTCGCACCTCACCGATCCGCAGATCGCGCAGTTCGCGGGCGTCTCCACCGAGGCCTTCCACAAGCAGTTCGCAAGCAAGGAAGAGTGCTTCCTCGCCGTGCTCGACGAATTCGTGCGCGAAGCGCTCGACTCCGTCAGCGGCAGCTTCGACGAGGTCAACTCCTGGCCCGAAGGCGTCTACCGCGCGATGGTCACGTTCGTCGAGTACCTCGTCGCGCACGAGGCGCTGCTGCGGATCGCGTTCATCGACCTGTTCGAGGTCGGCCCCGGCATGGTCGGGCGCATGACGCGCTCGGTCGAGGGCTTCGCCAAGTTCCTCACCGAGCAGGGTCCGGAGCCGCGCCGCGGGCCCAACGTGGCCCGCGAAGCCATCGCCGGCGCGCTGTGGGCGATCATCTCCGGCTACGTCTCCGGCGGGCGCCTCGCACGGCTGCCCTGCCTCGTCGATCACCTCACGTTCACGGTGCTTTCGCCCTACATCGGGCCGAAGGCCGCCGTCGAATCGATCCACGCCGCGCGCCGGCCGCTGCGCTCCATCTGAGCCGAACTCTGCGATCGTGCTGGGCGATGATCGAGTCATCGCCCCATCGTCCCCGGAGGGGGAAGCGCCCGCGCCGCGTCGGCCACAAGGGCGCCGCGCACATCGAGCCCGGCAATACGCTCGCAAGCTTCGACGCCGCGCTGCGCCACGGCGTCGACATGGTCGAGCTCGACGTGCTCTCAGAGCACTCCGACGGCAGCGGCCGGCTGCTCGTCGCGCACGACCACGCGGATGCACGCGGGCGCGCGCCGATCACCTTCGAGCAGGCGCTCGAGCACATCGCCGGCTCGGACTTCGACGGCATCGAGCTCGACGTCGATGTCAAGCTCCCCGGCTATGAGCTGCGCGTGCTCGACGCGCTGCGCGAGCATGGGCTCGTCAAGCGCACGCTTGTCAGCGGCATGTTCCCCGCCGCGCTCGCGCGCATCCGCGCCGCCGAGCCCGAGTTGCGCCTCGGCTGGTCGGTGCCGCGCGTGCGCCGCGACTACACAACCGACATGCTCACCGCCATACCCGCGCTCGCAATGCTCACCGGCTACCGCGCCACGCTGCCGCGGCGAGCACGCACAGCCCTGCAGGAAGGCCGCTTCGACGCGATCATGGCGCACTGGCGCGTGGTCACCCGCGGGCTCGTGCGGGCTGTGGCCGAAGGCGGTGGCGAGCTGTATGTGTGGACCGTCGATGACGCGCGCATGATCGAGCGTCTGAGCGCGATGGGGGTCGACGGGATCATCACGAACGACCCGCGGCTGTTCAGGGGAGCTTGAGAGTAGGCAGCCGGAACTCTATGTGGCCTCATTGAGGATAGGGTGGCCACATGCGTGAGATCGGTGTCCGCTAGTTGAAGCTCTCGTTGAGCGAGACGCTGCGAGCAGTCAGCCGTGGGCAGCAGGTGCGCGTGACGGTCCGCGGTAACCCGGTTGCGGACATCGTTCCCGCCGGCGCCAAATCTGAGGACGATCCTCTGCGAAAGCTCGTGGCCGACGGTCGCTTGGTCGCGCCGACCCGCACACGATCGGTCAAGGCGCCACGCCTTGTGAGGAGCCGGCGCAGCGCGTCGGCGCTGGTGCTCGCAGAGCGGGACGAAGAGCGCTGAACCTCTATCTCGACGCAAGCGCACTCGTCACGCGTTATGTAGCCGAGCCCGACAGCGGCGTGGTTCGGCAGGCGATGGCGGATGCCGACGGATGGTTCATGTGCCGTGCCGGCTACGTCGAGACTGTTCGCGCCGTCGGTCTAGCGGCGGGCAAGACGGCCGCCAGGACAGTTGCCGAGGAGTGGCCCATGTTCGGCATCGTGGAGATCGACCAGCGCCTCGTAGAAGAAGCCGCCTCGCTCCCAACCGATCACGCGCTGCGCAGCCTCGACGCCCTACACCTTGCCGCGGCGCTGCTGCTCCCGCACGAGGAGCTCGCATTCGCGACATGGGATCGTCGCCTGCACACCGCCGCGGGCGAGGCAGGGCTTCGACTCATCCCAGAGACCCTCGCCTGAGGCTTGCTGTGGAGGACGCCCCCCACCATTGTGGGCCGCGTCAAGCAGCAGTGTGCCTGGCTGCAAGCTCGCGGGCACTGACGCTCTGCTCATGCTCGAAAGCCGACTCGAGCCGCTCCAGTTGCTGGCCGCTGAGGCCAGTGGTCTTCGCGACCTCCCGCCAGCGTCCGGTCGCGGTCGAGACCTCTGCGACGATCGAACGGGCCTGCGTCTGCGAGATCCTGAACAGGCCGGCAACCTCGAGCGCTGTCGTAAGACTCGCCTCGGGGTTGTGCTCGTCGATCGCGGTAGCCAACTGCTTGGTTGCGCCTTCAGGGTTGGGATTCAAATCGAACGCCGGCGACAGCGACCAGCCCGCGGTGCTCTGACGCAGGAACCCGTGGTTGCGCAGGTGGTCGTCGGTGTTGGAGATCAAGATCGTGAAGACGATCCGTCGCCACAGCTCTTGCAGGTCGGCGACGGCGTCGGGGGAGCGCTGTTCGAGCGCCTCCGCGATTTCCAAATAGCTCGCGTGCTCACCGTCTTTGGCTTGGAGCATCGTCATCGCACTCACGTAGCCGATGCGTCCGCTGCCATCGCGGTCAAAGCGTCGCACCACCAGCACAGGCCGACCCTCGATGACGTGGAGCTGATGGTCAGGCACGGTGATGCCGGCAGCCTTCGCGAGCGTCAACGCGACTGCCTCCCAGCGGATCACGTCCCACTCGTCGGCTTTGGGGGAGGGGAACTTGGCGATCGCGAGACGACCCTGAGTGTCGAGCACGTGTGCCTTCGGTCGTGCACCGCCCAGCGAGCTGCCGCCGTGGAGCAATAGGCGCAGGTCTTCGCTGGTCGGTTCGTCGCGTTCGAGCTCTTCGGCCGCGTTCAGCAGCCGTGAGAGACCGATTAGGTGAGGGACGCCCTCGGTATCGACGGCCAGGTATCGCCCAGTGTCGTGGCCGCGGAACCTCAGTGCGCCTTGGCGCAGGTCGTCGCGCGCGCCCAGTAGGAAATCGACCTCCGCAAGTGTGCGGGGCTTGGCGTCGGTTTCCCGAGCACGCTGAAGCTCAGCGCGTCGCACGAGACGGCGTCCCCACCCGTCCGGTGCACAGTCGGTCATCGCTCCGAACAGGGGATGTTTGAGCGCCGTCTGGTGCTGGCCGGACTGCAGCGGCAATCCCGGATCGAGCTCATAGGCATCCGTCCGTTGCAGGTAGCCCTCCAGATAGCTGAACGTGGCCGATTCGCTCTGCCCGTGGCGATGCGTCCAGAGCCGCCCGGCCGGGACATCCTGGCCGGAGATCTGCACGTCCACCTGGATCGGCTGCTCAGTCATCGTCAGTCAGCCGCCTCGGGCGCACACGACGCGGAAGCTCCTGCTCCGAGCGCAGCCGCCCAATGTCGCTCGCGAGCGGATCCAGCGCTTCGGCGAGGAGATCGTGAATGCCGAGGCCTCTCAAGATTCGCAGGAGGTTCTGCACGCCAACGCCGCCGTCGGCTGCCTCGATACGCCGAACCACGCCACGCGAGACATCCGCGCGCTCGGCCAGCTGAGCCTGGGTTAGGCCTCGCAGCTTCCGCCAGGTGGCGATGCTGTCGGCGAGGTTCCGCTGTGCCCGGCGAACCGCCGGCGGAGTCACGCGATCTTCTGTTTTGCGCCCCATACGCAATCCATTATAGGCCATACTGGCCCACATATCGACCACTATCGTTTGAGCGGTAGAGCTCCCGGCGCCGCTAACCGATCACGCACGTCGCCGCGCTGAAGTCCGCCGGGTCGGCGCCCGCGAGGCTCTTGTGACCGGCTGCCGTCGGCTCGGTCGCCGTGACCTCGATCGTCTTGCCGTGGCGCCACTCGAAGTCCACCACGCCGCGCAGCGTCACCGCCGGCTTGCCCGCCACCGGCTTCAGTTCGAAGCTCGTGCCGCCCTGGCGCGAGGAGGCGCCGGTGCCGACCGCCACGAAGCCCGAGCTCGCGCCGCTCGCGAGGTTGACCCACTGCTTGCTCGCGCTCATGTACTGCAGGCGAAAGCTCATGTACATCTTGTCACCCGCGCGTTTGTCGCCGGGCATCGAGCCGCGGATGCCGACCGTGTCGGGCTGGTCGGAGGGGTTGCAGACGTCGATCGTCGCCCACAGTTCATGGGAGTGCAGCAGCGCGCGTTCGAGCGTGCTCGGCTTGGCTGTGCCCGAATGGGTGCCCGCCTTCGCGGATGCAGAGGCGGCCAGCGTCGTTGCCGTAGCTGCCACGCACAACGCGGCCAAGCCTGCGATCAATCCCCTGGATCCCACCATCGCAGTGACGATAGCGCCGGTGGCGCCAAGCGGAGCCGGCGAACCTGGCTACCCCGGTTGTGGTATTCCCTGGTGGGATGGGGGCAACGCGCTCAGTGGACGTGGTCGAGTTGCTCGGGCGCGTGCCGGTGTTCTCCACGCTCGAGCCCGCCGACCTCGAACGGATCGCGCAGATGGCCGTGCCCAGGCGCTTCGAGCCCGGCCAGGTGGTGTTCCGCGAGGGCGATCAGAGCGACACCTGCTACGTCGTGCAGGACGGGCTCGCGCGCGCCGTGCGCAGTCACGGCGACGGTCGCACGATCACGCTCGCCACCTTCGGCCCTGGAGACATCTTCGGCGAGCTCGCGATGTTCGAGGACGAGCGTCGCTCGGCCACCGTCGAAGCGATCGAGCCGACGAGCGTCGTCGGCGTGCTCGGCCCCGACATGCGCAGGCTGCTCGACGAGCACCCGCAGATCGCCGCGCGCCTGGTGATCGCCATCAGCAGGCGTCTGCGCGAGACCAACGAGCGCCTCTCGCGCCAGTCCTTCCAGACGGTGCAGAGCCGCGTCGCCGTGATCCTCTCCGAGCTCGTCGCCCAGGAGATCGCCGCCGGCAAGGAGCCCACCGACGTGCTCGTCACCGCCACTCAGGCCGACCTGGCGCAGCTGGCCGGCTCCTCGCGCGAGTCCGCCAGCCGCTTCCTCGCCGTGCTCGAGCGCGCCGGCGTCATCTCCCAGGGGCGCGGGCGCCTGACCGTCCACGACCCCAAGGCACTCGAGCAGTATGTCTTCTGAAAAGCGATCCAAGCGATCCAAGTCCTCGCGTTCGTCGCGCTCCTCGCGGCGCGGGTCCAAGGCCGCCAAGGATCAGGCCCGCGAGTTCTCCGCCGGCGGGGTGGTCGTGCGCGACGGGCAGGTCGTCGTGATCGTCCCCACCCGCCGCGCCGCCGACGGCTCGCGCGTGCTCGCGCTGCCCAAGGGCCACGTCGACCCCGGCGAGACCCCGATCGAGGCCGCCACGCGCGAGGTCCGCGAGGAGACCGGCATCGTGGCCGAGCCCGTGCGCGAGCTGGGCGAGTCCCGCTACTGGTATCGCCGCGACGGACGCACGATCGGCAAGACCGTCGAGTTCTTCCTGTTCGAGTACGTCAGCGGCGACACCGCCGACCACGACGACGAGGTCGAGGAGGTCCGCTGGATCGGCCTGCAGCAGGCTCTAAAAGAGCTCAGCCACACCGCCGAGCGCGAGATGGTCGAGCTCGCGCTGGCTCAGCTCGGCAAAGAGCTGTAGCCTGCCGGGCGCGATGCAGGTCCTCAACTTCTACTCGACAATCTTCGCCGACGAGCTCAAGCGCGGTCGCAAGACCGCCACGATCCGTCTCGGCGACAAGTCCGGCAAGTACCGCAAGAACCAAGCGGTGCTCGTCACGATCGGCTACCAGTACTCGCCGCGCGAACGCATCTTCGAAGCCGTCATCGACCAGGTCGAGGTGATGAAGCTCGCCGACCTCTCCCCGCGCGACATCAAGCACGACAACCCCGAGTTCCGCCGCCACGAGGAGCTGATCAAGTTCCTCGAGCAGATCTACGGTCGCCCCGTCTCCACTGACGACACCGTCACCGTCGTGCGCTTCTCGCAGATCCTCGAGAACCCCACCGGCATGACCGAGGCCATCAAGGGCTTCGGCGGCGCCCAAAATTAGTCGAGGCCCGGCAGACTCGTTACGAGACTGCCAACAGCCCTTGAATTTGGCTGGATCTTCTATATATTGAGGGTGTCGTTGGCACTCTCGGCTTGAGAGTGCCAAAAGAGGCGGTTCGCCCAGTCGTCAGAGGGCCGCGGATCGCCGGCGCATTCTCAAAGACGGAGGTTTTACACATCATGAAGCTCAAGCCCCTGGGCGATCGTCTGATCGTGCGGGCGATCGAGGAGGAGCTGACCACCGCAAGTGGCCTCGTCCTTCCCGATACCGCCAAGGAGAAGCCGCAGAAGGGCGAGATCCTCGCCGTCGGCGACGGCAAGCTGGATGAGGACGGTAAGCGGATCCCGCTGGACGTGAAGAAGGGCGACGAGGTCCTTTACAGCAAGTACGGCGGGACCGAGATCAAGGTCGACGGGGAGGATCTGCTCGTGCTTCGCGAGTCCGATGTCCTCGCCCGCGTCGAGTCTTAAGGAGATCTGAGGAAAACATGGCTCACAAGGAACTGAAGTACGGCTCAGAGGCGCGTACAGCGCTCGAGGCCGGCGTCGACGCGGTCGCCAACGCGGTCAAGGTCACGCTCGGCCCCAAGGGTCGCTATGTAGTGCTCGACAAGAAGTTCGGCGCGCCCACGATCACCAACGACGGTGTCACCATCGCTCGCGAGATCGAGGTCGAGGACGTGTTCGAGAACCAAGGCGCTCAGCTGGTGCGTGAGGTCGCTACGGCGACTAACGACGTCGCCGGTGACGGCACCACGACGGCGACCGTGCTCGCCCAGGCGATCGTTCGCCAGGGCCTGAAGAACGTGGCAGCGGGCGCAAACCCGCTGGCGCTCAAGCGCGGCATCGAGAAGGCCGTCGACGAGGTCGTCAAGAACATCGCCTCGCAGTCCAAGGAGGTCTCCGGCAAGGACCAGATCGCCCGTGTGGCGACGATCTCAGCCGGCGATGAGGAGATCGGCGACGTGATCGCCGACGCGATCGACAAGGTCGGCAAGGACGGCGTGGTCAACGTCGAGGAGGGCCAGACGTTCGGCATGGACCTCGAGTTCACCGAGGGCATGCAGTTCGACAAGGGCTACATATCGCCCTACATGGTCACCGACCAGGACAGCATGGAGGCGACCCTGGAGGACCCATACATCCTGATCGCCAACCAGAAGATCGGCTCGGTCAGGGACGTGCTGCCGGTGCTCGAGGCGGTCATCCAGTCGGGTAAGCCGATCCTGATCATCGCCGAGGACGTCGAGGGCGAGTCCCTTGCCACGCTCGTCGTGAACAAGCTCCGTGGCACGTTCACCGGTGTTGCGGTGAAGGCTCCGGGCTTCGGCGACCGTCGCAAGCGGATGCTCGAGGACATAGCGATCCTGACCAACGCCGAGGTGATCACCGAGGAGATGGGGCTGAAGCTGGAGAACACCCAGCTCTCTCAGCTCGGCCGCGCCCGTCGTGTCGTTGTGGCCAAGGACGCCACCACGATCGTCGACGGCGCCGGTGACGCGGAGGCGATCAAAGGCCGCATCAACCAGATCAAAGCCGAAATCGAGAACACCGACTCGGACTTCGACCGCGAGAAGCTGCAGGAGCGTTTGGCAAAGCTCTCAGGCGGCGTCGCCGTGGTCAAGGTCGGAGCGGCGACCGAGACGGAGATGAAGGAGAAGAAGCACCGCGTCGAGGACGCGCTGCAGGCCACCCGCGCCGCGCTCGAGGAGGGCATCGTTCCCGGTGGTGGAGTAGCGCTGCTGCAGGCCTCGTCGGCGATCACGATCAGCGACAACGGCTCATCGGCCGACGGCTCAGACGACGAGCGCACAGGTGCGCGCATCGTCCTTAGGGCGCTCGAGGAGCCGCTGCGTCAGCTCGCCGAGAACGCGGGCCTGGAGGGCTCCGTCGTCGTCAACGACGTGCGCAAGGCCAAGAAAGGCAACGGCCTGAACGCCGCGACCAACGAGATCGTCGATCTCGTTGCCGCCGGCGTGATCGACCCGGCGATGGTCACGCGCTCTGCGCTGCAGAACGCGGCGTCGATCGCCAAGAACATCCTCACCACCGAGGCGATCGTCGCCGAGGTTCCCGAGAAGGAAGGCGCCGGTGGCGGCGGCGGTGGCATGCCCGACATGAGCGGGATGATGTAAGCAGCAGCAATCGAAGCGTCTGTGGGAATGCAGTAGACGAGGGGCCGGCAGGGATGCCGGCCCCTCGCGTTGTGGCCCACAGGCTGGAGAGGGCCGGGCATCGTGCCGGGCCCTCTCCAGGTACTACGATTTCGACGGGCGCGTGTACTTGGCGGCAAACACACCGTGTCCGATAACGGGATTCTGGTGGGTTGTCGTAAAGACGTAGAAGGCGCCTAAGTTCACGAATTTGGCGGGGACTTTGACAGATTCCGGAAGTGCGTAGAGTTCGAACTGGTAATCCTCGGTCTTGCCATGGCCCGGGCAGATCGAGTAGCGGTGCGTGCCGCTGTTTGCGCGACCGACGTGCGTTCCCCGCGGCAGCTGCCCGGCAGCCAGGCGGTGCAGCTGCGGGTTGATGCCGGCGACCGCCCAGTTGACTTCGTTGACGCTGTAGCGAGTCGAAGACACGGGTGTGAAGCTCACGAGCACCAGCACGAGTTCACTCGTGCGTGCGGGCACCGAGCCCCATTCCAACGGAGGAGAGATGTCTTGGCCGTCGCATGTGTACTTAACCGGAATTGGGCCGCTGATCGCGGCGCTCTTCAGTTCGATCGTCGGGATCGGGGGCGCAGCGGGTTTCCCGCTGCCGCAGCCGGCGACTGCGAGCGCCAACAACAGCGGCAGCAAGCAAGACATGGCCCTACGGGGTCGTGGCATCAGCATTAATCCCTTGGCTTCGCATGTGGCTAGGTGAAGGCACACGCTACCTGCGGGATTTCTTAACGCAAAGCGATTCTCGGAAATGTTTCTAGGCCGGCCGCGGCGGCCGGCCTAGAAATGGCCTACTCGACCTCGGCCACCGGCCGGGGACCGTGCCCGACGTACTTCGCCGTCGGGCGGATCAGCTTGGCCTCGCGCTTCTGCTCGAGGATGTGCGCCGACCAGCCGGCGACGCGCGCACAGGTGAACATCGGTGTGAACAGGTCCGGCGGCACTTCGGCGAGGTCGAGGACCACCGCTGACCAGAACTCGACGTTGGTGGCGAGCACGCGGTCGGGCCGGCGTGCATGCAGCTCGGCGAGCGCCGCCTTCTCGAGCGCCTCCGCGGCCTGGAAGCGCGGTGAGCCCAGTTCGCTGGCCGTGCGGCGCAGCACCCGCGCGCGCGGGTCTTCGGCGCGGTAGATGCGGTGGCCGAAGCCCATCAGCCGCTCCCCGCGATCGAGCGCGTCTGACACCCACTTCTCGGCGTTGCCGCTGGATTCAACTTCCTCGAGCATCTTCAGCACGCGCGAGGGAGCACCGCCGTGCAGCGGGCCCGACAGTGCGCCCACCGCGGCCGACAGGGCGGCGGCGACATCGGCGCCGGTCGACGCCACGACCCGCGCCGTGAACGTGGACGCGTTCATGCCGTGCTCGGCGGCGGACACCCAATAGGCGTCGATCGCCTTGACGTGGTCGGGGTTGGCCTCGCCGCGCCAGCGGATCAAGAAGCGCTCGGGGATCGTGCGGCCTTCGTCGATCTCCGCCTGGGGGACCGGTGGCTGACCCGATTCCCGCGCGGACTGAGCGACGAACGACAGCGCCATCACCGAGGCGCGGGCGAGGTTGTCGCGCGCCTCCTCGTCGGTGATGTCGATCAGCTGCCCGAAGCCCCACTCCGGCGCGAGCATCGCCAGCGCCGACTGCACATCCACACGGTGATCGCCCGAGCGAACTGTCAGCGCGTGCGGTTCGGCCGGGGGCAGGCCCGGTTTCAGGCGCCCGTCGACCAGCAGGCCCCACACCTGCTCGTAGGGGACGGCGCCCACGAGTTCCTCGATGTTGACGCCGCGGTAGCGCAGCGCGCCACCCTCTTTGTCGGGCTCCGCGATCTCGGTGGCGAAGGCAACGACTCCTTCGAGGCCCGACTGGACCTCAGG